>ERZ1673749.2036-NODE-2036-length-11448-cov-4.097340_pt1 | contig 11448 bp, 9 predicted proteins | sample MGYA00580204_ERZ1673749 | MGnify/ENA primary metagenome ERZ1673749 (study PRJEB41218, sample SAMN15661745) | gut metagenome | host: Homo sapiens | place: Canada: London | collected 2015-08-20/2019-03-30 | study: EMG produced TPA metagenomics assembly of...
ACTCGCGGTAATATTCGGCGGTAGTATGTAGCGCTAATATTCTGCGCTACTACGTGCCGGTAATATAAGGCGCAGTAGAGTTGATGAGAAATCTTCAAGGAAGAGGGATTGACTGTGGCTGAAGAAGGGTTGTTTGAGGCCGATCGAGTTGAACTCGGTCTCACCGGTCGTCCGGCACGTGAGCTGCCGGAACCCGCGCCCCTGACCAGTCATGGCCCCGCAGTCATCCTGGCAATGTGTAACCAGAAGGGCGGCGTGGGTAAGACCACCTCGACCATTAACCTGGGCGCAGCGCTGGCGGAGTTTGGCCGTAAAGTCCTGCTCGTTGACCTGGACCCGCAAGGCGCACTATCCGCCGGTCTTGGTGTTCCCCATGAGGAACTCGACCTGACCGTCTATAACCTCATCGTCGACGACACCACCGATGTCCGCGATGCCATCCACCACACCAAGGTCTCCGGTCTGGATCTCGTTCCGGCCAACATCGACCTGTCGGCAGCGGAGATCCAGCTTGTCAACGAAGTCGGCCGCGAACAGGCCCTCGGACGCGCGCTGCGCCCAGTGATGAATGACTACGACTTCATCATCATTGACTGCCAGCCGTCGCTTGGCTTGCTGACCGTCAATGCGCTGACCATCGCAGAGGGCGTCATCATCCCAATGGTGGCGGAGTACTTTTCCCTGCGCGGTCTGGCACTGCTCACCGACACGGTGGCCAAGGTCCGCGACCGCCTGAACTTCAACCTGGAAGTCTCGGGCATTTTGGTCACCATGTTCGACCGCCGGACCCGCCACGCCAAGGAAGTCATGGAACGCCTCATCGAGGTCTTCGGCGACAAAGTCTTCGACACGGTTATCACCCGAACCGTCCGCTTCCCGGAAACCTCTGTCGCCGGCGAGCCCATTACCACCTGGGCACCGAACACCCCAGCCGCGGCGCAGTACCGCAACCTGGCCCGCGAGGTCATCGAGCGCAAAGGCCGCAAATAATAGGTGACTTCTCCGGATAGTTACACTCCCGAACCGTCGTCAAGCGAGGGCGTGCAGGAAGAGATCACCGGCTTCCGCGTCGCGCTCGCGAACTTCAACGGGCCTTTCGACCTGCTGCTGCAGCTCATCAGCAGCAAAAAAATGGACGTCACCGAGGTCGCGCTGGCGGCGGTCACCGACGAGTTCATCTCGTACACGCGCAGCCTCGACGCAGTCAGCGACCTCGACGAAATCACCGAATTCCTCGTCGTGGCAGCGACGCTGCTCGACCTCAAGACCGCACGGCTTCTGCCGCGTGGCGACGTCGACAGCGAAGAAGACCTCGAACTGCTAGAAGCGCGCGACCTGCTGTTCGCCCGACTGCTGCAATACCAGGCGTATGGCAAGGTGGCCGACCAATTCGAGGAGTGGCAGAAGACCGCGCCGCGGCGCTATCCGCGGGCTGTGGGGCCGGACAAGCAGTTCGAGGAGCTGCTGCCGCCCGTGCGCCTGGGCATGACGCTTGGGGAGTTTGCCGAGTTTGCGGCCGTCGTGATGCGACCGAAGCCCCCGGAGGAAGTCGGTGTCGGGCACATCCACGGCGTGCCCGTGTCTGTGCCGGAGCAGGCGGGCAAAATCCTGGACTCGCTGCGGCTGGCAGGCGAGGGGACGTGGCTGACGTTTACGCAGCTGACCTCGGAGTGCCGCGTGTCCATGGAGGTTGTTGGGCGGTTCCTGGCGCTGCTGGAGCTCTACCGTGCCAAGGCGATTGGTGTGGAGCAGGAGGAGGCGCTGGAGGAAATCCACGTGGCTTGGACCGGGCTGGACGTGGATCCGGCTGTCGTGGCGGCGGCGAACTGGGAGTAGGTGGCCTGTGCTGGCTGTTGGGCCGGCTTCGAGCTGGGTTCGAGTTGGGCTTGGCCAGGGTGGTGCTTACAGCTGATTAGCGCCCAGTTGATTGGCGCCCGGCGCGGGAGGTTGCGTAATCTGACGCGCATGAGCGAAACCAGTTCCGCACCATCCGAGCAGGCCGTGGAGCCCGCGTCTGCTTCTTCGGCGCAGTTGCCGCCCATTGACCCGTTGCGCGCAGGCGTGGAGTCGATTCTGCTGGTAGTCGATACGCCGGTGGCGGCGGAGGATATGGCGCGGGCGCTGGATGTTTCCGCAAGTGATGTCCGTGACGTGCTGCGCGAGATTGAGTACGAATACCGTGCACGTCGCAGCGGTATTGAGCTGCGGGAGACGGATGAGGGCTGGCGCTTCTACACAGCTCCCGCGCATGCCAGCGCGGTCGAGCGATTCTTGCTGGATGGCTCGCAGTCGAAGCTCTCACGTGCAGCTATGGAAACGCTGGCAGTGGTGGCGTACCGACAGCCGGCCACGCGTGCGCAGGTCTCCGGTGTGCGCGGTGTCAATGTTGATGGTGTGATGCGCACGCTGGTCGCGCGCGGTCTGATTGCGGAGTCCGGAGAGGACCCGGCAACCGGCGCGCATTTGTACGTTACGACGACGCTGTTCCTGGAGCTGCTGGGGATTGATTCGCTGGACCAGTTGCCGGATCTGGCTCCGCTGTTGCCAGAGGTCGACTTAATCGACGAGCCGTTGGACTAGGTGGGGTTCACCCCGTTAAACGACCCACTTCACGGTTATCGATTCACCTGACGGTCATCGATCCACTTCACGACACGTGTGTCACCTCATGCCACCTCCACAGCTGCCACGAGGTGACATGGGTGTCGTGAAGTCGCATTTTGGGCTGGGTTTGCTGCTCGCTACAGCTCACTGCGAGCCTTTGCCCCCACCACACCCCCACCGCACTCACCGCACTCACCGCACGCACACCGCGCCCACCGGCTCCTGTGGATAACTCCCGAAAACTGCAAACTATCCACAGTCGACGCCCAATCGATGCCTCCTGAGCCTCCGTGTGAGCCCAAAAATGAGAACGTAACACTCACAAACTCGCAAACACTCACAAACTCGCAAACACTCACAAACACTCACACCCCACCACCCACCAACCAGCAGTTGCCTGGACCTCAGGAGCGCAACCCGATGCCGCAGTGGATCTACGACGCCGACGACATCATCCGTACCGGCCAGCAGCGCGAATGCGCCCGCCCCAGCACATTCGCAATTTCCCGAATCGGCCAGCACTCCGACCGAGATCTCCGCCAGCGGGCCAAAAGCGGCAGCCTTCTGTGGCTCGCACACGGCGCGTACGTGCCTGTCGACAGGTGGCTCACCCTAAACAGCACCGAACGCTACGTCCTGGAAATCAAAGCGCTCATCCATCGCGGCACCACCACCGTAGTCACCCGCGATGCCGCCGCTGCTCTCCACGGTTTACCTCTACTCACGCACAACACTCCCATCGCGATAGCCAACTCCGGCCGCAAGCGCGGGCAATCGCGAAGCACACCGAATGGCCTGTACCAGCCGCATAAACGCCTCATTCGCGTCTCCGGTCGGATTCTCCCTGAGGACATCGTAGAAGTCGATGGCCGCCTCGTCACCGATGTCCCAAAGTCCGTCATCGACGTCTGCCGTTCCCGTACCCCGCACAATGCACTAGTGCTTGCCGACGCCGCCCTCCAGCGCCACACCGACGCCGAGGAACTGCTGGCTACGTTGGCTGCATATCCTCGCGCTCCGGGAAATGCGCAGGCCAGGAGGTTCTTGAGGCAAGCGACAGCGTCGTCGGAAAGCATTGGGGAATCGCTCACTAAAGAAACAATCGTCCAGGCGGGGCTAGCTTCTGTCAACGATTCTCGTGCTCCATTGCTTCAGCAGGTGTCCTTTCGGGATGATCGTGGCTTCATCGCACGTGTGGACTTCTACCTGCCCGAACTTGGGCTGGTCGTCGAGTTCGATGGCCGTATGAAATACACCGATGGCGGTGTCGCGGACACGCAGGTGGCAATCGCAAAGGAGCTGGAGCGCGAAAAGCGCCTGAAGAATCTCGGACTGAATGTCATCCGGATCGTCTGGTCACAGCTTTTCGACGGCACCGCCGTAGCCACCTTGCGGCAAGCGGCCGCGGAAATCCGACGTCACCTGGCAAATGGTGGCAGTTGCTATCGCGGAAACTACGCCTTCGCACGGCAGCCCATCACGATCACAGGTAAGGCGGCCGAGTTGGCCATGCGTCGCCGACAGGTGTGGAGCCAGGCGGGGCGGCTGTACTAGGCGGCATCGGCACTGCCGCTCTCGGCCCGCTTCCACAGCCATCCGCAGCCCCAAAACTCCACTTCACGACACCGGTGTCACCTCATGCCACCTCCACAGCTGCCACGAGGTGACATGGGTGTCGTAAAGTCGCTGAGACTATCTGTAATCCTTGCGAGAAGTTCCACCACCAACCCCGAACGGTGTTCAAGTCTGGCGCTGTACAGGTATTATGCTTGAGTATCATGACAGCCTCGGAAACCACCCAGCCACCCACCCAGCCGCCCGCACAGCCGCACTCCCAACCGCCCACCCAGCCAGCCATCGCCAATCTCACAGCCTTCGACGCCGAACACATCTGGCACCCATACGGCCCCATCCCGTCGCCGGTCGCGCCCAAGCTGGTCGAGTCCGCCGAGGGCGTGAACCTCCACCTTGCCGACGGCCGTACCCTCATCGATGGCATGAGCAGCTGGTGGGCCGCTTGCCACGGCCACTCGCACCCGAAGCTGGTCGCAGCCGCGCAGAAGCAGGCCACCACGATGTCGCACGTCATGTTCGGCGGACTCACACACCGTCCGGCTATTGAGCTGGCGGAGAAGCTCCTAAAGCTCGCAGGCCCCGGCTTTGATGCCATTTTATACTCGGATTCGGGTTCGGTCTCCGTCGAGGTGGCGATCAAAATGGCGCTGCAGTATCAGCAGGCCATTGGCCATCCCGAGCGCACCCGCCTGGCCACGTGGCGCGGCGGCTATCACGGCGACACTCGCGCGCCCATGACCGTCTGCGACCCCGAGGGCGGCATGCATTCGCTGTGGACGGGGCAGTGGACTCCGCAGGTCTTCGCCGACAAACCACCGGCCCGCGGCGCAACCGAAGAGGAACGCGCACGTTATCTCGCGCACTTCGATTCGCTTATCGACGACTCCGTCGCCGGCATCATCATTGAACCGGTAGTCCAAGGAGCGGGTGGCATGCGGTTCCATGACCACGAGCTGCTTGTGGGGCTCCGGAAACTGTGTGACCAGCACGGGATCCTGCTCATCGCGGATGAGATTGCCACCGGCTTCGGCCGTGCTGGCGACCTGTTCACGACGCAGGCGGCCGGGATTGTGCCGGATATTATGTGTGTCGGCAAGGCGCTGACCGGCGGCTTTATGAGCTTCGCAGCCACCCTCACCACCGCCGACGTGGCTCGTACTATTTCCAGTGGTGCAGGCGGAGGCATCATGCACGGCCCCACCTTCATGGGCAACCCCTTGGCCTGTGCGGTGGCTTGCGCACAGCTCGACCTGATTGCAGAAGGGCAGTGGCGTGAGGATGTCCCGCGCATCGAGTCCCGCCTCCGCAAGCAGCTCGAGCCCCTAGCCAGTAGCGATGCCGTGGCCGACGTGCGTGTTCTTGGCGCAATCGGTGTCGTGGAAATGCAGCGCCCAGTGGACATGGGCCTGGCCACCGCAGCGGCTGTCGATGCCGGGGTGTGGCTGCGGCCATTCGGCAAGTTGGTGTACACCATGCCGCCGTATATCAGCACCAATGACGAGGTCGACCGCATCTGCGAGGCCATAGCCGCCATCGTCGCCGCCGAGGAAAAACGCAAGTAGCGCAGCCAGCAACGCATCAAGCTGCACAGCCAATAACGCAACAAAACAGCAACACAGCAACACACCCAGCGCCCACAGCCAACAACACAGCAACTCAGCAAACGCCCTAAGAAGCAACACACCCAGCGCCCCACAACAACCAAAAGGAGCACCCCCACCATGAGCATCGTCCTTGTTACCGGCACCGGCACCGATATTGGAAAGACCATCGGCACGGCAGCCCTGGCGGCCGCACTTCGCGAGGAGGGCAGGCAGGTGCACGTCGTCAAGCCAATTCAGACTGGATTCCCGGGCCCTGAAGGCGGCGATTTGGACACTGTCGCGGAGCTGACGGGGATCGATAATCTGCATGGTTTCGAGCGTTATCCCGAGCCGATGGCGCCGGTGGCGGCAGCGCAGCGCGCGGGGATGCGCCTGCCGACCGCCACGGAGATCGCGGAGAAGATCAAGCTTATCGACGGGCCGAACCGCGTTGTCCTCGTGGAGGGCGCGGGCGGCTTGCTGGTGCGACTCGGCGAGGACTGGGCGCTGCCGGAGCTGGCGGCGTCGTTGCCGGGAAGTCAGATGGTGGTCGTGACGCGGTTGGACCTGGGGTGCCTGAACGAGGCTGAGCTCACCGTCGAGGTGGCGCGGGGCCGTGGAGTCAATGTCACGGCGCTGGTCGGAGGTTCGCTGCCGGCGGATGTCGACCCGATCATCGAGACGAACCTGGAAGAATTGCCACGCATCACCGGTGTGCCGCTGCTTGGTTCGGTGCAGGCGGGAGCGGGCGCGTTGGGCCGGCAGGAGTTTGTGGCGAAAGCTTCGCAGTGGCTGCCTGGCGTGCGAGAGTGGGCTGCAGCGCTCTAGAGACAAGGCCGCGCAGGACGTCGTTAAGCTGGCGTTTTGCGAAAAACGTGCTAAGGTGGCTAGACGACAAGGCGCGAGGCTTTCTCTGTAATTCTCTTTATTAACCTGCTTCCACCGGCCATTTTGGGCCCACGGGGGAGAGAACAGCGTCGCCTGGCGCTGACGTTCTAACAAACAGAACATTCTCCAACGCTTGAAAAGGATGTAGGTCAAGTGGCTAAACCCGCTCGCCGAGAAGGCACACCGGCACACAAGAACCGTAAGAATCACTCCAACCGCGCACACGGCTCCACTAACGCACAGCGCAACCGCAGCCGTCGCGACAGCGGCGCGAAGATGGAGACCTCCAACGTCCACGCGAAGGACATCTACGTCTCCAACGCCCGCCCGGCGCGCCACCAGCACGTGGACTCGGACCGCCGCGGCTCGGGCAAGCGCGCTCACAGCGAAGCAGGCGAGGGCGTACGCCTCCAGAAGGTGCTCGCACAGGCAGGCGTGGCGTCGCGTCGCATGGCGGAAAAGCTTATCGACGAAGGCCGCGTCGAGGTCGACGGCAAAATCGTGACGCGACAGGGCGTGCGGGTGGACCCGAACACGTCTGTGATTCGCGTTGATGGTTCCCGCGTCATCGTCAATGAGGACATGCAGTACTTCGTCCTGAACAAGCCGCGTGGCGTGCAGTCGACTATGCATGATGACATGGGCCGCCCGTGTGTGGGCGACATCATCGGTGAGAAGATCAGCGCTGGTCAGCGACTCTTCCACGTGGGCCGTCTGGATGCAGCCACCGAGGGCCTGCTGCTGCTCACCAATGACGGTGAGCTGGCCAACCGTCTGATGCACCCGAGCTACGAGGTCACTAAGACCTACATGGCCACCGTTGTCGGTGAGGTCGACGCCAAGGTTATGCGCGAGCTGGAGAAGGGCATTGAGCTCGATGACGGCATCGCCAAGGCGGACATGGCGCAGATTATTGACATCTGGCAGGGGCGCTCTATCGTCCGCATTGAGCTGCACGAGGGCCGCAAGCACATCGTCCGCCGGATGCTCAAGACCGCGGGCTTCCCGGTCGAGCGCCTGGTGCGCACTAAGATTCACACTGTCCAGCTGGGCGAGCAGACCCCGGGTGCTCTTCGCGCACTCAACCGCGCTGAGCTGACCTCCCTCTACAACGCGGTGGGGCTGTAAATGGCACTAGTGAAAAAGAACGAAGAAAACCAAGGAGCTGAAGGAGCCCACATGAGCGAGCAGAACACTGACGACATGCTGTTGGTTGCCATTGATGGCCCTTCCGGCACTGGCAAGTCGACTGTCTCTCGGATGGTCGCAACCGAGCTGGGTGCAAAATACCTGGATACCGGCGCTATGTACCGCGTTGCCACCCTGTGGGTGCTGCGCCAGGGCATCGACCCGACTGATGAGGAAGCCGTGGCCAAGGCGACGGCCGCCCTGCCGCTGGAAGTCTCCGATGACCCGAACTCCACCGCCGTCCTCCTCGACGGCGAGGATGTCTCCGGCGAGATTCGCGGCCCGGAGGTCACCCGCAACGTGTCGGCGGTCTCCGCGATTCCGGCTGTGCGCACCAACCTGGTCGCACTCCAGCGCTCGCTGGCTACATCAGCCGTGCGCTGTGTGGTGGAAGGGCGCGATATCGGTACGGTCGTGCTCCCGGACGTGCCGGCGAAGATTTTCATGACCGCCTCCGCAGAGGTCCGCGCTCGCCGCCGCTACGACCAGGACATCGCTGCTGGTCGTGAGGCTGACTTCGACACCGTGCTTGCCGACGTCATCCGCCGCGACGAACTCGACAGCAACCGTGCGACCTCTCCGCTGAAGCCAGCCGAGGATGCGTTCATTCTGGATACCTCTGAGATGGACATTGAAGAGGTCGTGGAAAACGTCCTCGATGTCGTTGAGGCTGGCTACCCGGGGTCCACCATGGACTGGGACGATGTCGACAACGAGGAGTTCGAGGGCTCCTTCGAGGACTATGAGGGTGACTCCGAGGACTCCGAGGACGACACCGCCGGACACCTGGTCGCAAACGTGGAGAGCGAAAACGCGCCGGGCACCGCAGGTAGCCACACCAGCGCAGACGAGTTCATCGACCGCACGATCGCTGACCACGAGACGATCATCTCCGAAGCCATCGAGCGCGCCGAAACCGGCCAGATCGACGACGATGCCGACTGGGAAGAACTGGAGAACGCTTTCGCGGCGCTTGGCGTGAGCAACGAGGAGGAAGAAGCTCTTCCGACCGTGGCCATTGTGGGACGACCGAATGTTGGTAAGTCCACCATGGTTAACAGGTTCATTGGCCGTCGTGAAGCAGTTGTCGAAGACTTCCCGGGCGTGACCCGCGACCGCATCTCCTACCTGGGGGAATGGGGCGGACGCCGCTTCTGGGTGCAGGACACCGGCGGCTGGGACCCGGATGCCAAGGGTATGCATGCGGCGATTGCTCGCCAGGCGGAGACCGCCATGGAGACCGCCGATGTGATTGTCATGGTCGTCGACACCACTGTCGGCATCACCGCCACGGAAGAGGTCATGGCCCGCCGCCTGCAGCGCGCGGAGCAGCCGGTTATTCTCGCCGCCAACAAGTTTGAGTCGGATTCGCAGCTTGGCGACGTCGCGGAGTTCTGGGCCCTCGGGCTCGGTGAGCCGCACCCAACCTCGGCCCTCCACGGCCGTGGCAATGCCGACGTGATGGACGAAGTGGTGGCCGCCTTCCCGGAGGTGCCGCGTGCGAAGTCGCTGCCGACCGGGCCGCGTCGCGTGGCGCTGGTGGGTAAGCCGAACGTGGGCAAGTCCTCGCTGCTGAACAAGCTCTCCGGTGAAAATCGCGCAGTGGTCAGCAACGTGGCCGGTACCACGGTTGACCCGGTGGACTCCCTGGTGCAGATGGACGAGACGCTGTGGCGTTTCGTAGACACCGCTGGTATCCGCAAGAAGACCAAGACCGCCAAGGGCCACGAGTTCTACGCTTCGCTGCGTACTCGTTCGACGATTGACAACGCCGAGGTCGTGATCTTCCTGGTCGATGCCTCCGAGCAGATCACCGAGCAAGATCAGCGCGTGCTGCGCATGATTCTCGACTCCGGTCGCGCACTGGTGGTGGCCTACAACAAGTGGGACCTCATGGATGAGGACCGCCGCGACCTGCTCGAGCGCGAAATTGAAGAGCAGCTTTCGCACGTGCCGTGGGCCCGTCGTGTGAACATCTCCGCCAAGACCGGGCGCGCTGTGCAGAAGCTGGAGCCGGCGATGCTGGAGGCCGTGGAATCGTGGGATAAGCGCATCTCCACTGGTCGCCTGAACACTTGGTTGCGCGCGATTATGCAGCAGAACCCGCCACCGCTGCGTGGTGGCCGCCAGCCGCGCGTGCTGTTCGCCACCCAGGCATCCTCGCGCCCGCCGGTGATTGTGCTGTTTACGACCGGCTTCCTGGAGCACGGTTACCGTCGCTTCCTGGAGCGCAAGCTGCGTGAAGAATTCGGTTTCGAGGGCTCACCGGTGCGCATCGCGGTGCGTGTCCGTGAAAAGAAGAAGCGCCGCTAGGAAGCTGCTAGGAAGGCTGCTAGGTATTGCCGGTGAGTGCCGCTAGGCAGATCTCTTAAGCCCTGCTAGTCGCTCAAATTGAGCCGAGAAAAGCCCAAAATGTGATTGAGGCAATTGCATTTTGGGCTTTTCGTTGGCATTTTAGAGTTTCAGTAAATTAGCGATAAGGAGAACTGACAATGGTCAGGCGCGGCAACAACCGTGACGGCTCTCAGCACGATGGCCGAGACAACAGCTACGGACGCGATTCCTCAAGCTCATACGGCGATGACTCCGCGACTCGCTACATTCCGCGGGACGAGGGATACCGCGGATACAACCCGGATGCCGACTTCGCGGGCGAGCAGCCGACCGAATACTTTGGCGGCGACTCCTCTGAGACACAATTCCTCCAGCGTGGCGATGAAACACGTTTTGAGAACTCGCGAGGTGCCGGGGCGCAAGGCGCTGGCGCGCAGGGGAGCAGCCAGTACTGGGCCCCGCTTTCTGAAGAAGAACGCGGCTATGGTCAGGCGAGTCAGCAGGCAGGCGCAACCCAGCAGTACGCCGCAGGTGGCGCAGGCGGTTACGGCGACCCGAACAACGGCAACAACCGCGGTAATAACCGCGGCAACGGCGGCAATGATGACTCCAAGAAGGGCTGGGGCAAGGCTGTCGCCATTGTGGCCATCGCCGCCATGGTGGCTGTAGTCGCGCTGGTAGCCCTGGTTTTGTCCTTTACTTCCGGAACCGAGGACAAAAACGACAATACGGCGGAGCCGACGCAGGAGACGTCGTCAAGCCCGACGCCGACGACAACCTCGCCGGAAGAAACCACGACAAGCCCAACTGATCGTTTGGACCCATCGGGCACGATTAACGACACTCGTGAGCGCATCGAGCAGGAGCTGGACCAGCTTCGCGAGTCGCCGCCAGCTATCCCTGGGCCCGGTGAGCGCAGCAGCGGCTGGGGCACCATCCCGCAGGGCGTGGTGGGCAAAAGCCCGGCATCAGTCGAGGTGGAGCTGCGTACCAACGGCTACCAGAACGTGACCGTCGTCGACGCGGAGGGCAACCAGACCAATTCTGTGGCCGCGATTATGGGTAAGGTTGCCTCGATCGATCCGCCGGAGGGACAGATGGCGGAGACATCCACGCCTGTGACCATCTACCTGCAGTAACGCCGCAGGAAAGGCAGGTGCCAGGGGCGATTTCCGCCAGCAAACGCCAATGATGTAACCTATAGCTCGTTGCACTTTCGTGCACACGGGCTGTAGCGCAGTTTGGTAGCGCACCTCACTGGGGGTGAGGGGGTCGT
>ERZ1673749.2037-NODE-2037-length-11442-cov-4.056380_pt1 | contig 11442 bp, 10 predicted proteins | sample MGYA00580204_ERZ1673749 | MGnify/ENA primary metagenome ERZ1673749 (study PRJEB41218, sample SAMN15661745) | gut metagenome | host: Homo sapiens | place: Canada: London | collected 2015-08-20/2019-03-30 | study: EMG produced TPA metagenomics assembly of...
GTTTTATTGTAGAGTTTTAGGCCTCTATTTTCGGACGGGAGGCATTTTCCAAGGCGGCCTTTAGGCTGTTTTCGATTTTTTCCAGCTCCACTTCGGCCTTGGCTCGATTTTCCAGAGCCCGATCGTGGATTTTAATGGAGTCTTCGATGGTGGCGATCAATTCGTCGTTGACCTTTTGAAGGGTTTCCACGTCGATGGTGGAGCGCTCGGCTTCTTCGGCCACATCCAAAGTCGTTTGCTTTAATTTTTCAGCATTCTTTCGAAGCAGTTCGTTGGTGGTGTCGGAGACTTGCTTTTGCATGGCCAATACTTGACCCTGTTTTTGCGTTCCCAAAGCGATGACCATTTGGGACTTCCACAGAGGAATGGTATTGGTAATGGCGTCGGTGACCTTGTCCACGAGGAGCTTGTCGTTGTTTTGAATGAGCTTAATTTGCGGCGCCGTTTGAATGGCCACGGTCTTCGAGGTCTTCAAGTCGAAGATTTTCTTCTCGAAACGATTCACCGCATCGTCAAAGTCTTTGACCACCTGCATGGCCATGGGATCGTCCGCATTTTTCGCATCTTCATAGAGCTTCGGCAATACATTTTCGCGGCACTCCGCGATTTTTTCTTCCCCGGCGAGGATGTAGTATTGCAACTCGCGGAAATATTCCACGTTTTTGTCGTAGAGTTTGTCGAATACGCCGATGTCTTTCAACAGCTCCATCCGGGCGCTTTCCAATTGGGCTTGAATCTTGTCGACGTGGCTTTCAACGACTTCGTAGCGGGCGATAAATTTTTCGACAGAGCGCTTGGTTTTTTTCACGAAGGGAAGCTTGTCTAAGAGGGATTCCCCCTCCAAAGAGGAAAAATCCAAATCCTTCACGTCGAGCATGAGATCCGACATCATGGCGCCTACGTCGCCGGCGTCTTTCGATTTCACTTCCGAAAGAATTTGGGCGGAAAATTGCGCCACGCCCTTTTGCGTATTGGCGCCGTAGACGGCCAGGGCTTGGGAGTCGCGAAGATCGATGGCTTCTTTTAATGCATCCACTCGGGCGCGCTCTTCGGGGCTTAGACGGGTAAGGGCTTCTTCTGCTTTTGTGGCAATGGCCAGGGTGTCGATGTCGGATTGATCTTGAATGGGTCCTTGCATTAAGCTGTCCAGGGTTATTTCATTGGTGTTGGTCATGTGTGGCTCCTTTCGTTTCTTATTTTATGGCGTTCATTAGCAACATCATGGTGTCGATGTCGGGCATGGGCATGACGTTGGTGATTTCGGGAGCAAGGCCCGGGATCGAGTAGATGTCGGCGGAGGCGGTGCCGGAGACGACGGTGCGAAAGCCGTGGTTCTTCCAGGCCATTTCCTGAACCATCGGATCTTTCAGAGCCTTTAAGCCCACGTCGCCCTTTTCGTTTAAAGACAGATAGACGTGGGAGGACCACACCGTGGGCTCGGGGTAGAGGATGTAGATTTGATCCTTTACCTGCGCATAAATCTCCGGGTCGGTCTTTGAAAATTCTAAAAGTTGATTTTCGTAACCGGCGATGATCGGGTAGGCGCCCAAGCCTTGTTTTAAGAATTGATTAAACATATCCGCCGAGGAGGCGGGCATGTAGCCGATCACCCGGTAGATCTTTTGCAATTGAGGAATGATCGCCTCCGCGTCGGTACCATTAACCGGGCGGTTGCCGTTTAAGGCATTTGCCAAGAGGCCGAGAAACATATTGCCGGAATTGGATTTGTTCGGGTCGGTGGTGTCCACGAGGACGTTGCCGTAAAGCTGGGGCAAGCCCACATCGGCCCAAGTGGTGTCGGCGGCGATAAGTTTGGCGAGCCTTTCCATGTTGACATAGTGGACGGACCCTCGTTCGGTGACGATGCCGTTTTGTTTCAAGGCGTCGACGACGGCTTTTCTCGAATAGAGGACGATGGGCGTATTAAAGACGATGTCGTCGGATTGAGCCCGATGGCCTTCTTTTATAAAGAGCTCGCTCGCCAATTGGCTGGCGGGAAAGAGGTAGTCCTGCCCGTCGAGGGAGCCCTGCACCATGTCGAAGGAGCCGGCCTTTCGATAATCCATGGTGAGCCCGTACTGTTTTTGAATGTAGTCTTTAAATTCTTCGCTTTCAAACAGGCCGATTTTTTCGCCGCCTAAGAGGCCGGTGAGGGCGACTTGTCGGGGCTTGGACCCACGAAAATACACATAGCCGCCGGCGAGGGCAATGACCAGTAAAAGGATGATTAATCCGCGGAACCGTTCTTTCATTTCGGATCACCTCCCAGTTTCAACGTTTTTTCCAAAAGTTCCGTCTCGATTTCAAAATCGGAGATTTGATCTTCGTAGTAGCCGTCCCGCTGTTTTGCGTAGACTCCGTTTAAAAGAGCCAGGGACTCATACGTCTTTGCCTCGATCTCGAGAAATTTTTCCGAAGACACATTTCCTCGCTTCAGACTCAGGTAATTTGTGATGATTTTTTCCCCTGTGTTCAAATAGTATTCCAGAAAGTGGCGAGAGGGGGAGATGGCCTTCGGGTGCGCTTTTAAGTAGCCCATGATGTCGTTGCCCGTGGCGACGAGGGCCAGGGCTTTTTCGCGAATGGCCGGATTTTCAATGGTGCGGGCGGTGGAAGCCATGGTACGCAGATGGACGTTTGATGCGTCGTACAGGGCTTTTATCTCTTCCCCGTTGGCGAGGGCCTCCAGTTCCACGTTGCCGATTTTTTGCTTCGGCTTCGCCAGGTAGTAGACGCCGAAGTAGGTTCCTACGGAAAGGGTAGCCGCCACGAAAAGCGGCCACTTCATGGCCATAAAGAGGAGCAGAAACAGAAGTACCGATGCACTGACGCCAAAAAAGTTTTGTCGCATATTAGTTGTATCCCTTCACTTGTTGAAATGCCTCCACTAAGTTTTCCCGCCCGTCGAAGACCCGGGCCCTCGAAAGCTTCGCCACTTGATCCAGCTCTTCGGGATCCGCCGCGCCGAACAGGATGCCGAAAATCGGTACGTCTTCGCCCAAGGCGTCGTAGGCGACTTGAAGGTCGTCGATGGTGGCCATTCCGTTGGCCATGCCGTCGGTTAAAACCACGACGGCCGGGGAATAGTTTTCGATGGCGATGTCTTCTTTCTTCAATTGATCCAAGGCATAGATAATGGCTTCGTACATGGAGGTGCCACCGCCGATTTCATAGCCCTGTGATTTTTCGTAGAGGGCCTTCAGCGCGTCGCCGTTGCCGTCGGCGGAATCGAAGCCGTAGACGGAATCGGAAAAGGGAACGAGGACAGTCTTGTCTTTATCCGTGCCTAAAAGCAGATTTTTCGCGGCATTTTCCGGAATCAATACTTGTTCCAAGGCGCGATTCATTTGCGCTTCGCCTTTTCCGTACATGGAGCCGGAGTAGTCCAGAACATAGACGGTGAGGGCCGGCTTTTTAAACTGCCCCTGATAGAGTTTTAAGGCCTCCATAATGACGTCGGCCTTGGGCAGACGAACAGGCGAGAGGACGCGGTCTAAGTCGATGCCCCATTCTTTTTTGTAGATCTTTTTATTTTCTTCCCGTACCGTGCCGTAGGCTGAACGCTTGCCCGTCTTTTCTATGCCGTCTTGGGCTTTGTCGGAGAGAATATATTTTTGAAAATCTAAAAACAGTTTTTCCTTTTCGCCGTCGCCCTTATCCACATAGGCCAAGGGCGAATCGCTTAGGGAAAGACCGTCCACGGGATAGACGCAGTAGAGGGGTTCTTTGCCCTCTTTTTCCAAACGTTCGTTGGTTTGAATGATGAGGGTTTCGTAATTCACCATGGCGTCGTAATCGCCGTCCAAGAAGAGATCCACGAGCCAATTGGACGAGCCCGAGGAACGCTCGACGCCTTTCAATAGCGAGGTGATTTGGTTTTTAAGAGCGGGATCGGCCAAATCCTGCGATGTCAGGCCGTCTTTCGACGAGGACAAGGCGGAGAGAAAGCCCAAGTAGGCCGAGGCGCCGGAGTTGGACTGGGTGGCGGAAGTCATGCAAAATTTAAGTTTACCCGATTCAATGGACCGGATGATTTCCGACGTGGTGACATCGCGGCCGACAAATCCCAGCTCTTCGGCAAGAGCACGCTTTATGCCGAAGACCACCGGCGTAATGGAGGTGGTTTCCGTATGCTTTAAGAGGCGGTGTTTGTCGCCAAGGGTGAGCCAAATGGAAGAGGCGGGCCAGACGGCGTCGTAGTCCAATTCGCCGGATTGCAAGAGGGCCATAATATCCAAAGAACCCAGGTAGTCGATTTGAATATTGACCTTATTCTTTTTGGCGAAAGACTCGATGATGGGCTCGAGCATTTTATTTTCCGAGCCGGCGACGATCTTTAGCGTGTCTGAATGGTAGCCTCCCACGGAATAAGTTTTGTTCGAGCGATGGGTCGCGTTCTCGTCGGGGGTGCTGTCTTCATTGCCCCCGTGACAAGCGACCAAAAGAAGGGCCATAAGCAGTAGACAGAGAAAGGACTTTCGTTTCATCTTTATCCCCCTTTCGAAACAATGAAATGGAAAAGCTCTCTTTATCTTCATTATGGTAGATCGAAAGAAGTCATACTACCGTTGTCGCGATAAGATTATGTAATATCTGTGCAAAGTTCCCGTCATAAAGCGCGGGACGACGATAAGAAAGCGCGAACAAAATGCGACGAAAGCTTGAAAGCAACGCACGTTTTCTTCAATGAAACTCGGCAAAGAGGGTAACAATAAAAACGAAAAGCGGAGTGACGAATTTTTAAAAGAAAAGTCAAACAAGGTCAAAAAACCTATTGCATTCCCTTGGGAAGGTGTTATAATGGAATCAAGGTCAAAGAAAGTCAACTGAGGTGATTTATGGAATATAAAGATTATTATAAAATTCTCGGCGTGTAAAAAGACGAAGATCAAAATACGATAAAAAAAGCCTTCCGCAAACTGGCGAAGCAATATCACCCGGACCTTCATCCCGACGACAAAAAGGCCCATGAAAAGTTTAAGGAAATCAACGAAGCCTACGAAGTTTTGTCCGATCCGAAGAAGAAGCAGACCTACGATCAATTCGGTAGCGCCGGCAATTTCTCCGGCGGCATGAATTTCGATCCGTCTCAATACGGTTACACCTACACCACCACCGGCGGGGACGGCGACTTCAGCGATTTCTTCGATATGTTCTTCGGCGGCGCAGGCGCAGGCGCAGGCTCGGGCTCGAAGCGCAGAAGCACCACCTTCAATATGGGGGATATTTTCGGCGACCTCAAAGGCGGATCGCGGCGCAGCCATAAGCCGCAGCGCACCCAATACAGCACCGATCTCACCATCTCCATGGACGATGCCTTCAACGGCGTGAACCGGCAGGTGAGCCTGACCATCGGCGGAAAGGCCGTGGACATTCCCGTGAAAGTACCGGCGGGAATTACCGACGGCAAGAAGCTGAAGGTGCGCGGCGATAAATTCGGCGTCGACGGCGACATTCTCTTTAAGATTCACGTCACGGCGCCGAAGGGCGTGGAAATCCACGGCCTGGACCTCGTCGTGGATCAGGCCATTTATCCCTGGCAAGCTTATTTCGGCGACAAGATCACCTGCGATCTCCCCGCCGGGAAGCTTCGCATTACCGTGCCCGAAAAGACCAAGGGCGGCCAAAAGTTGCGCCTGGCCAAAAAAGGACTGAAGGATTTAAAGGGCCACACCGGCGACGCCTACGTTCGCTTCGTCATCGTGAACCCGGAAAATTTAAGCGCGGAAGAAGAAGCGCTCTACAAACAATTAAGCGAAAAACACAAAAAATAAAGTAAAAATAATAAGCATGAAAGGAGTGCCATATGAAAATCGATAAATTTACACAAAAAAGCATGGCCGCGTTGGAAAGCGCGCAAAATTTGGCACAAGAATACGGAAACCCGGAGGTGGACGTCCTCCACTTAAACAAGGCCTTGGTATCCGACAACGAAGGCCTCATTCCCCGTGTATTAAGCTACATGGGCGTCGACTCCAAGGAAGTAGAAAACGCCTTGGACAGGGAAATCGGCCGCCTCTCGAAACAAACCGGCGCCAGCCCCCGCCTCTCCAATGCCATGAACGGCGTCTTAACCGATGCATTGAAAGAAGCGAAACGCTTAAGCGACAGTTACGTCAGCGTGGAACACCTCTACCTCGCCATGATTAAAGGGGACGGGGTCAACAACAAGCGGATCTTTAAGGAATTCGGCATCGACGAAGACAGCTTTATGGGCGCCCTAAAAGAAATTCGCGGCAATCAACACGTGACCAGCGACAATCCCGAAGACACCTACGAGGCCTTGAATAAATTCGGCCGGGATTTAACGGCGGAAGCGGCCAAGGGAAAAATGGATCCGGTCATCGGCCGTGACGACGAAGTGCGCCACGTGATCCGCATCCTCTCCCGCCGCACGAAAAACAATCCCGTGTTAATCGGCGAGCCCGGCGTCGGGAAAACCGCCATCGTCGAAGGCTTGGCCCAACGGATCGTCGCAGGCGATGTCCCCGACGGCCTGAAGAACAAAACCGTCTTCTCCCTGGACATGGGGGCCTTAATCGCCGGGGCCAAGTACCGCGGCGAATTTGAAGAGCGACTGAAGGCCGTGTTAAACGAAGTGAAGAGCTCCGAAGGCGAAATCATCATGTTCATCGACGAAATTCACAACATCGTCGGCGCCGGAAAGAGCGAAGGGGCCATGGACGCGGGCAATCTCTTGAAGCCCATGCTCGCACGAGGCGAACTCCACACCATCGGCGCCACCACCTTGGACGAGTACCGCAAGTACATCGAAAAAGATCCGGCTCTCGAACGGCGCTTCCAAAAAGTGCAAGTGCAAGAGCCTACGGTGGAAGACACTATCTCCATTTTGCGCGGCCTGAAGGAAAAATACGAAATCTATCACGGCATTCGCATCTCCGACGGCGCAGTCATTCAATCGGCCCTGCTTTCCGATCGCTACATTACCGATCGCTTCTTGCCCGATAAGGCCATCGACCTCATGGACGAAGCCTGTGCCATGGTGCGCACGGAAATCGAGTCCATGCCCACGGAAATCGACGAAATCCGCCGGCGCATCCTCCAATTGGAAATCGAACGGGAAGCATTAAAGAAGGAAACCGACGACGCGTCGAAAAAACGCCTCGCCGCCTTGGAAGAAGAGCTGGCTGAAGAAAAGGCCGATTACGATGCCCTCATCGCCCGTTGGGAAACGGAGAAGAAAGAGCTGGAAGGCGAAAAAAATATAAAAGAAGCCATCGACCGGGTGCGCCACGAAATCGAAGAAGCGGAACGCAACTACGATTTGGAAAAGCTCTCCGCTCTGAAATACGGCGAACTGCCGAAATTGGAAGAAGAGTTAAAGCAAGAGCAAACCAAAGAAAAAGGCGACGGCAAGCTCATCAAAGAGGAAGTCACCGAAGAAGAAATCGCCGAAGTGGTGAGCAAGTGGACGGGCATTCCCGTGGCAAAGCTCGCCGAAACGGAGCGGGAAAAACTCCTCCACTTAGACGAGATTCTGAAAAAGCGCGTCGTGGGACAAGCCGATGCCACGAAAGCCGTAAGCGACGCCGTGCTCCGCGCGCGAGCCGGGCTCAAGGCGCAAAACCGCCCCATCGGAAGCTTTATCTTCTTAGGGCCCACCGGCGTAGGCAAAACGGAAACGGCCAAGGCCTTGACCGAAGCCCTTTTCGACGACGAACGGAACATGATTCGCATCGACATGAGCGAATACATGGAAAAGCACAGCGTCTCCCGCCTGGTCGGTTCGCCTCCGGGCTACGTTGGCTACGACGAAGGCGGCCAACTCACTGAGGCTGTGCGTAGAAAGCCCTACTCCGTCATCCTCTTCGACGAAATCGAAAAAGCCCACCGCGACGTCTTCAACATCCTCTTGCAAGTGTTGGACGACGGCCGCTTAACCGACAACCAAGGCCGCACCGTAGACTTTAAAAACACGGTGATCATCATGACCTCCAACATCGGTTCTCAAGACTTAATCGAAGGGGTTACGGAAGACGGCGCCATCTCCGAGGAAGCGAAAGATGCCGTAAACAGGGAAATGAAAGAACACTTCCGTCCGGAATTTTTAAACCGGGTGGATGAGATCGTCCTCTTTAAGCCCCTGTTGAAAGAAGAAATTGTCAGGATCATAGATACGGATCTCGCGGAAATCGAAGGTCGCCTGGAAGACAGAGACATTCACATCGCCGCCACCGACGAAGCCAAAGACAAAATCTTATCGGAAGCGTACAATGTGCTCTACGGCGCACGGCCCGTCAAGCGCTATATCCAAAACCACATCGAAACCAAACTCTCCCGCGCTCTCATTGCCGGAGACATTATGGACGGAGATCATTTGGAAATCGCCGTCGACGGCGACGATTATGTCATCAGAAAATAAACCAAAGACAAAAACGCTCGAGGATCTCGGGCGTTTTTTGCGTGGCGAAAGCCGTATGGGGTATATTAAAGAAAGAATCGTGATGAAGTTGAAAGAAAAAAGGAGACTGGCAATGAAAGTAATCGAGTATTTACAAAACGCCAAAGTATTTTACGCAGCCACCACGGACGGGGATCAACCCCACGTTCGCCCCATTGGTTTCGTCATGGAATTTGAAGGCCAATTGGCTTTCTACACGGACAATCGCAAAAAAATGTGCAAACAACTGAAGGCCAATCCGAAAACGGAATTCTGCGCCCTGGACGGCAAGATGAATACCCTGCGCATCACCGGCCAAGCGAAATTCATCACTTCCCCGGAATCCAAAAAGGCTGCCTTGGAAGCCATGCCCATGTTGGCAAAAGCCGGCTACAGCGTGGAAGACGACGACTTCGAAATCTACACTTTGGAAAATGTCAGCCTGTCCTACGCAAATATGGCGGGCAAACAATTAGACGGCATCGAACTGTAAAGCATCGAACAAAAATCCCCTTTTCCGCGCGGAAAAGGGGATTTTTTGGATGATATGGTAAACGTCATGCCTTCCGTTTAATTTAAGGTCTCGCCAAATGCCATAAGCTCTTCGGCAAAGGCACGGGCTCTTTCTTCGACGTCCCCGTTCATAAAAGGCTCCTTGTAAGAGCGCTGGCGCTCGCCGTAGGCGCCGAGGAAATTTAATTTGTTGTGCTTCGCGTAGCGCGTGAGCCCTTCCGTCAACAGATCCGAGGCCTTTTCCTCCGGATAGCCGAAGGTGGAGAGAAGGGCGATGGTTTTGCCCACCCAAAGAGAGGGCCCCATGGTTTCGCCGTAGTACTTGCACATGCCGTAGACCAAACGGTCCATGACAATTTTCATGGGCGGTGTACAATAGAAGGAATAAATCGGCGTGGCGAAAAGAATCAGATCGCTTTCGAGGGCCGCGTCGAAAATTTTCTGCATGTCGTCGTCGTGCACGCAGTGGAAGCTGTCGGTCACTCTTTGGCAGCGGCGGCAGGCGATGCAGCTTTTTAAATCCATGGTGTAGAGATCGAAGCGGGTGATCTCGACGGATTCGTCGAATCGTTCAGTGATTTTGTCCAGAAGCTGCGCCGTGTTTCCTCGAGGCCGGGGGCTTGCAAATAAAATTAAGAGTTTCATAGACACCGTCCTTTCCATTCGTATTTTATCACAGAGAGATGCAATGAAAAAAGATAAGCCGCTCGTTATGTAAAGTTTTGAAAAAAGCCTTGCAATCGTAGGAATTTTCGGTTATTATAGCTGAGTTGCCAAAGTAAATACACGGGATGAAGGGCTTCGGCCTGCAAAAATCCCTGAAAAATGCCTAAATCCCTTGATTTCAGGTTCTTTTTTATGTATAATACTAGGGTATGCGTGAGACATGCGTTGACACAATAGGTGGCTTTGAAACAGGCGCAAAGATGTGTTCGCATCGGAGGCTTGCGGAAAAGGGAATTATTGTCGAGAATGTCCAATCGAGAATTGGGCGACGGAGCGCCCGACTTTTTTTACGGGGCACAGAAAACACCCGGATAAGTTGATCGGCGCTCTTCCCTTATCGTTGAGGAAAATGCACTAGGAGGGACTAAATGTCTGCAAATGTAAAACAAAAAATCAGAATTCGTTTGAAAGCTTATGACCACGAGTTATTAGACAGCTCCGCTCAAAGAATTGTCGAAGCGACAAAAGCCAGCGGCGCCGATGTATCGGGTCCGGTACCCTTGCCGACGGAAAAAGAAATCATCACGATTCTTCGTTCCGTTCACAAACACAAGGATTCCCGTGAACAATTCGAACAAAGAACGCACAAGCGTTTAATCGACATCATGAACCCGAATCAAAAGACCGTGGATTCTTTAATGAAACTCAATCTGCCCGCAGGTGTAGATATCGAGATAAAACTGTAAGCTGTCGGACTATATGATTGCCAGGCAATCCGCTGTAATGGAGGTATTTTATGAAATATGCATTGGGTAAAAAGATTGGCATGACCCAAATCTTTACCGAAGAAGGCGTACAAGTTCCCGTCACCGTCGTGGCGGTTGAACCCCAAGTGGTCGTTCAAAGAAAGACCACGGACATCGACGGTTACGAAGCGATTCAAGTCGCCACCGGCGCCGTAAAAGAAAAACGCGTCAACAAACCCTTAAAGGGCCACTTCGACAAGGCCGGTGTGGAATACAAACGGGTGCTCCGCGAATTCCCCTTGGCTGAAGGCGAAGACTTCAACGTCGGCGACGAGTTGAACGTCACCGTTTTCGAAGAAGGCGACAAGGTCGATGTGACCGGTACCAGCAAGGGTAAAGGGACCGCAGGTCTCATTAAGCGCCACAACTTCGGTCGCGGTCGTGAAACCCACGGCTCGAAATTCCACAGAATGCCCGGTGGTATGGGTGCTGCATCCTACCCGGGTCGCGTATGGAAGGGCCACCGCATGATGGGACGCATGGGGAATGAACGTGTCACCGTTCAAAACCTCGAAGTTGTACGTGTCGATGCCGACAACAACTTCCTTTTAATTAAAGGTGCCGTTCCCGGACCGAAAAACGGACTCGTTCGCGTTCGTGCCACGGTTAAAAGCGGTAAATAAGCGAGAGGAGGACACGAATAATGACTAAGTTCCAAATGATAGATATGGCCGGTAAGTCCTTAGAAGAAATCGAACTTTCCGACGATATCTTTAATGTAGAAATTAACGAACACGTCGTCTATTTGGTCGTAAAGAATATTCTGGCCAACAGACGTCAAGGTACACAGTCCGCCAAAACTCGCGCAGAGGTTCGCGGCGGCGGCAAGAAACCCTGGAGACAAAAGGGTACGGGCCGTGCAAGACAAGGCTCCATCCGTTCGCCTCAATGGCGCGGCGGCGGCATCGTCTTTGCACCGAAGCCGAGAAGCTACCGCTACACGACCCCGAAAAAGGTTCGTCGTTTAGCCATGAAGTCTGTTTTAACGGCAAAGGTTCAAGAAAAAGAACTGATCGTCGTCGACAAATTCGCCATGGACGCTCCCAAGACCAAGGC
>ERZ1673749.2050-NODE-2050-length-11371-cov-5.328915_pt1 | contig 11371 bp, 13 predicted proteins | sample MGYA00580204_ERZ1673749 | MGnify/ENA primary metagenome ERZ1673749 (study PRJEB41218, sample SAMN15661745) | gut metagenome | host: Homo sapiens | place: Canada: London | collected 2015-08-20/2019-03-30 | study: EMG produced TPA metagenomics assembly of...
ATTGGACAAAGAAAGATGGTGAGTAAATGGATAAGTCTTCTGAAGCAGTCTTAAAGACGTTATATGATATATTATCTATAAAAAGTGAAGCATCGGTTTCTTCTCCTGAAGATAACAAGGAACAGATTGATAGCCTTGTTAATTCAGGTTATCTTGAAAAAATTGATGCCAGCACGCTTAGTGGCTGGAATTATATTATAAGACCAACTTATGCTGGAAAGACATACTTTGAAAATAAGGAAACAGCCAAAAGAACAAAATTTAAGCATGACACAATTGAGGTAGTGAAGTTTTTGATTCCAACAATCATTTCGATAATTGCATTGATAGTGTCCATATTTAAATAAGCTCACACACCATTTTGGTACTTGAGCATAAGAAAACGACCACATAGGAGCATTTCTACTCTTGTATGGTCGTTATTTCTTTTATCACCGCTTGAAGACGTCACTCAATAACTGTTTTTCTTACAATCCCTAAGTGAATGCTTCTTTCGAAGCTTCCTTTTTGTTAGATCACCAGTCCTCCATTGGGGCTGATGATTTGTCCGGTAAGAGCCCCGCCCTCTTCTTCCACGATTGCCTTGACCCAGTAGGCAATCTCTTCGGGCCGAAGGAAACGCCCCATGGGCAATTCTTCCTTCAGTGCCCTCTGATCTTCGGGAGAGAGAAGGGCAAGCATGTCCGTATCCACCGCTCCCGGTGCGATGGCATTGACCGTAATATGGGAATAGATTAATTCCTTTGCCAGGGATTTTGTGAGGGCATCAATGGCTCCCTTGCTGGCAGCATAGAGGCTTTCACAGCTTGCCCCGGCTTGCCCCCACATGCTGGACATGTTGATGATGCGGCCCCATTGCTGGCGGACCATGTGGGGAATGGCATTTTGACAGCAGAGGAAGGTCCCCCGGGCATTGGTATCAAAGATCTCCGCCCAATCGGATTCCTTCATGTCCTGGGCCAGCCCATAGACAGACACTCCGGCATTGTTGATCAACACGTCAACCCCGTGAAAGCGGCTTTCGATTTGCTGAAACATGGCCGTTACCTCTTGGAAATCTCTGATATCTGCGGCATAGGTGACACAATCTGCCCCCTGTGCCAGGCAGGTCTGCCTCGTTTCCTGTGCCATCTTTTGATTGTGATGGTAATGGAGGAGAAGGGTTCGATGGGGGGATGCCAGCGCTTCGGCTATCGCCCTGCCGATGCCCCGATCAGCGCCCGTAATGAGAATTATTTTCTGCTCTTTCAATAAAATGTCCTTCCTGATTTGGGAATCTTCCCCGGATGTGATAGGCTAATTTGTCTCGTACATGTTCATTGAACTCATTATAACCAATTCGCCGGAAAAGTACTGCCGGGACAGAATCCCGGAACAGCGAATTGCGCGTCACCGGAAAGGATGGAGAATGGAAAAAACGGCAACTACCGGAGAACTGTTGCCCTTGATTGTGCCTTATTATAAGAAGAACTGGAAGATCTTTGCATGGGACCTGTTTTGTGCGGCCCTGACCACCATCTGTGAGCTGGTTCTTCCGGTGCTTCTCTCTCAGATTATCGATACGGCCAACCACAATGCCGCGCTGCTGACGATTTCTTATATTGGGAAGATCAGTGGAATCTATATTGTGCTTCGGGGGCTGGAGGTCATCGCCCGCTATTATATGCAGAGCATCGGCCATATCATGGGTGCTCGCATCGAGCGGGACATGCGCGCCGACATCTATGCCCACCTGCAGAAGATGAGCCACGACTACTTTGCCAAACACAAAACGGGCCAGCTCATGGCCCACCTTACGACCGACCTGTTTGACATCACCGAGTTTTCCCACCACTGTCCGGAGGAATATTTCATCGGAGCCATCAAGATTCTGGTTTCCTTTTTTGTTCTGATTCGGGTGGACTGGTTGCTCACCCTGGTGATCTATGTGATGATTCCCCTGCTGTTCTTTGCTTCACGGGCCTATCGGAAACGCATCCGCCGCACACAAATGGAGCAGCGCCACCAGATTGGCGAGATCAATGCAGGAATTGAAGACTCGATTTTGGGAATTCAGGTGGTAAAGAGCTTTACGAATGAGTCCATCGAGGCGGAGAAATTCGACCGAGAGAATGCGGAATTTCTTTCCATCAAAGAGCGTTTTTACTATGCACTCGCGGGCTTCTCCTCGATTTCACGGATTTTTGACGGCTTGATGCTTTCCACGATTTTAATTTTGGGTGGCGTCTCTCTGGTGAACCGGCGGATCAGCCCAGGTCAGTTCGTCGCCTTCATCCTATATGCACAGACCCTACTGGCAACGGTCATGCGGATCGTGGAGTTTACCGAGCGCTTTGAACAGGGAATCACCGGTCTGGAACGCTATCGAAACACCCTGTCCTATGAACCGGATATCGTGCAGAAGGACGATGCGATTTCTCTGGACCACGTCCGGGGGCATATCCGCTTTGACCGGGTTTCGTTTCATTATCCGGACAGCGCGGAACAAATTTTGAATAAGCTGGATCTGGATATTCCGCCGGGAAAACAGGTGGCGATCGTGGGGCCCTCCGGGGTGGGGAAGTCCACCCTCACCAACCTCATTCCCCGATTCTATGACGTTACGGGAGGAAGGCTCCTGGTGGATGGGCATGACGTCAGGGATTTGACCCTTTCCAGCCTGCGGCAGAGCATCGGCATGGTCCAACAGGATGTCTACCTCTTCAGCGGCACGATTTTCTCCAACATCGAGTACGGAAAACCGGGGGCCAGCCGGGAGGAGGTTGAGGAGGCCGCCCGTCTGGCGGGAGCCTATGACTTTATCCGGGACCTCCCGCAGGGCTTTGATTCCCACGTGGGAGAGAGGGGGCTCATGTTGTCGGGTGGACAGAAACAGCGGATCTCCATCGCTCGGGTCTTTTTAAAGAATCCGCCCATCCTGATCATGGACGAGGCGACCTCGGCGCTGGATAACCGCAGCGAAAAGTGGATCCAGAAGTCGCTGGAGTCCCTGTCCCGGGGACGAACCACCCTCACCATTGCCCACCGCCTCTCCACCATTCGCAATGCCGATGAGATTCTCGTGCTCACCGAAAAAGGGGTCGAGGAGCAGGGAAATCATGAGGAACTCATGGCAAGGAAGGGAATCTACTTTGACCTCTACCAGGCCATCGAGAACCGGGAACGGAAGGTCATGACCCGGCCTTTGGAAAACTAGTTCTACCAAAAAGCAAAGCCAGATGGCAGGAAGAAGGGTGACTTCTTCGTGACCGTCCGGCTTTGCTTTTATTGATTTTGTTTGACGGGAATCCAGGCGTAGTGATTCTTTGACCGCCGATAAATCAGCATCAGCAAGAAGAAGAGGACCGCCATTCCCAATTGGATACAGAGACCCTGCACAAGCTCTCCATTTTGAATCGATGGGGGGATGGATCCGTAGACCAAACCATTCTGCAAGCGAATATCCCAGACGCTGGGGAAGATGTGGGAAAACCGGTAGAGGGGGTTCCAAACCAGCTCCGCCGGAATAAAAATCCCGGAAGAAAAGGCGATGAACAAACTGAAGATCGTGCTGACGAAGTTGATCGCCTGGGGGCTCTGCACAAACTGGACCAGAAAGAGGATCATGCTGGTCGTTGCCAACAGGTGCAAGAAGTTGGAAAGGAGCATCCACCGGGCTTGGGAAATGCTTAGGACACTAAATCCGATGATACCCAAACACACCAGGATCATAAAAATCCAAACGACGAGACCACTCAGGCTGACGGAGAGGAAGAGGGTTCGTGAACGCTCTCGCTCCGTCACCCCCGAGATCAGGTCGCGGGACTTCTGCAGGGGTCGCTCCATCGTGCTTGTGGCAGGGCCGATGATGAGAAAAAGAATCGCCACGATAATATAATCCAGATAGCTAAGATATTCCCCTAAGGAGATAAGCTGGGAATCTCCCGTGGCACTGATCAATTCCACCGAAGGGTCCGGCGTTTTGTTGTCGGCAAGAAAGTCGAGAAGCTCCTCTTGTTCCTTATCGGTGAGCGGGCCGGAAGAAAAGCGACCCAGGGCATCCGCTTTCATCAAAAAAGATTGGATCTGCCCTTTTAATATCTGATTTTCCGATTCCTTCACGGAGGGCTGCAGGAGAAGACTTTTTTTCGACTGGGGGAAGGCTTCCCCAAAGCCTTTTGGGATGACCAGGGACATGGAGTATCGCTCCTGGAAGATGCGGTCTCTTACGATGCCGGCATCTTCTTCCGAATCGGCAATCTCATTCTTGGCACCAATCTCTTTCACAAGGGCTTTGGAAAGCGGGCTCCGATCCAGATCAACGAGATTGAGCACTAAGCGACTGTTTCCCTCAATATTACCTGATTTTTGATTTGCGTCCGTGGCGAGAAGAAAGATGACAAGGAAAATGACGAGGTAGATCAAAATATTCGTCCTTCGGGATCGCAAAATTTTTAAGAACAGTTTAAATTGATTCATAACTTTGCCTCCTGGTAAATAACAAGGTCAGGACAAGAAACAGAAAGGTAAGGATGCCCAATCCCAGGATCTGCTTTCCATAAAAGGCGCCGGCGCCCTCTGCATACAACGCATAGAGACCATTCGAGGCCATGCCCAAAGGGTTAAAGTTGTGGAGCCAGGGCGCATGTTTCATAATGGCAGGATGCACGCCCGGCAACATCATCCCTGCGATAAAAGAGAAGAAGAGAGGGATGATAACGGCCAGGGCATCGCTGAGGACCGGCTTTCGAGAAAGCAGGGTTCCCATGAGCGCGCCAAAAAGAAGGGAGGCGGTCATGGTGAGACTGGTCAATAGCAAAATCCATCCATGGTGGGGACCGAAGTGTAGACCTAAAAACAGGGCATAGAGATAGGTCAGGACATTGATTCCCTCCTGGACGAGCCAGGTAAAGGCAAAGAGAAAGAGGAAGCGCTTTCTCTTATTGAGCGGAGAGAGTTGAACGCGGTAGGCAACGAGGGATTGGTCCGCCTCCAGCTGGCTCACCATGTAGAGCCCACTGTGCAGGGGATAGAAGGCCAGGTAGGCTAAGATCGCAAATTGAAAGATTCGGTTCGGTGGGATGCTCTTTTGACGGTTTTCCGTGGTAACATAGCCCTCCTTCAGGGAAGCCCGGAGATCTGCTTCCAGCTTTGCTATTTTTTCTGAGCTCAGGGCTTTTGCTTGTTGCGGATGGCCTTTGATCCAGGTCAGTCCCTCATCTTTCAGCTCTTGCATGGATTGATAGGAGTCGGCGATGGAACGAAAAATTTCCCGACTCAAAGGAGAGTTGCTCGATACCTTGATCCGGACACTCTTTCCCACCAAAAAGACCGCATCGACCTTGTGATCCAACAGGGCTTTTTTCCAGTTCTGCTTGTTGTCAATGGAGGCAAAGTGGAGAAAGGACAGTGTCGACGAAGGGGAGGAGGAAGCGGTTTGAAAGCTTTCCTCTTTTTCCTTCCAATTTCCCTTTTGCGCTCCCGCTTCTTTGAGGAATTCTGCAAAGGAAAGTTCCGGATCCTCTTCCAGCACGAGTACTTTTTTTGGGCTGAGCTCGATGGAGTCCGCTTTGATAAAGTTCCCCAGGGCGAGGGAGTAGAGGGTAAGCAGGGCAAAGGGGAAGAGAAAGGCCCAGATGAAACGCTGTTTATTCCGAAGCAGGAGGAGTAATTCATATTTGATCTGATTAAGAGACATGATCCCTCAGCTCCTTTCCCGTGATTTCCAAAAAAACATCATTCAGAGAAGGTTGGCGACTCGTGATCTTCACAGGATTGATCTTTCGTTCTTCCAAAAAATGGAGAAGGGGAATCAGATTGCCCTCCTCGGAGTTCATTCGCAAGGTGAGGACGTTTTGCTCGTACTTTGCGGAGAGGATTTCGGGGCGATGATTCAGCTCTTGCAGAACGGATTGGGGGACTTGATAGGCCTCGATCGTGATGGTTTCCCCAATCGAGGAGTCATTAATGATTTCCTGGCAGCTGCCACTCACCAGGACCTTTCCTTGATCCAGGATGATGATTCGATCACAGAGCTGTTCAATCTCTTCCATGTAGTGCGAGGTATAGATCACGGTGGTGCCCTGCTGGTTCAACTCTCGGATTCCCTCCAGGATACGATTTCTGGATTGGGGATCCACGGCAACGGTGGGTTCATCCAGGACCAAGAGTTTGGGCTTATGGGCAATCCCGCAGGCAAGATTGAGCCTTCTTTTGAGTCCCCCGGACAGTTTCTGAGGGCGAAACTTCCGAAATTCCTCCAGCTGGGCAAATTCCAGCGCCTCTTGGACGGCCTGCTTTCTCTTCGCGGAATCCCGGACATATAGGCCGCAAAAGTAATCCACATTTTCCTCCACGCTCAGGTCCTCATAGACCGCCACCTCCTGAGGAACCAGTCCCATCTGTTCCTTCAGGGCCACTTTTTCCGGTCCCATTTTTTCTCCGAAAACCTGAATGCTTCCGTAGTCGTAACGGAGGAGGGAGAACAGACAGTGAATCAGGGTGGTTTTTCCCGATCCATTGGGGCCCAGCAGGCCAAAGAGTTCTCCCGGACGGATGGATAGGTCCACATGGTCTAAAGCTTGTAAATTTTTATAGCGTTTCACCAAATCTTTGATGACCACATCATAGCTTGCTTGATTCTTCATCATGGAACTCCTTTCTTTGTTAAAATAAGCATAGATGAGAAGAGAAGGGAGGACCAGTGTACTTTGTCACGACTTTTTGTGACAAATGTCATGGGAAGCAATGGGCTATTTTATTTTATGGTTGTTATTTCAAGGAACGAGTCTGCTTTTTAACCTGGTTTACTTTGCTCTCGCCCTCAATCCCCTCCTGGTCATCGGCGGGGCGAATCTAAGTGCCTTTCTTTTTTATCGGATGATTCCTTATTTTGAACAGGAAAAAACGCCGAACTGGTATCTTCCCGCTTTTGTGCTTTATTTGCTCGTCTGTCGGCTGTGGAACCCCTTCCTCTTTTTGCTGCCGGGCATGGGCTGTTTTCTCTTTGGAAAACAACGATTCTTGCTGCTGGGAATCTTACTTTGCTGGCAGGGGGGAAGAGAGAACCTGCTCTATTTGGGAGCTCTTCTGGGTTTTTCCTTTATCGCTCAGGTTTCCATGCGGACCCTGCAAGAACGAGAACAAATCCACGCCTCCTATTTTTTGGTCCGGGATGCCAATGCCGCAAAGATTCGGGAGGATCGGCGGCTCATGGAGGAGCGAGACCTTTCCTACCGTCTTCACCGCAGAAATGATATTCTCAAGGAGAGGACGCGCATTGCCCGAGAAATCCATGATCATGTGGGGCATCGCCTCACCCGATCCATTCTTCAGCTCTCCGCCTATGAGGCGTTAAAACCGGACCAGGCGCCGGAGTTCGCCGCCGTCCGGAACAATTTGGAGCAGGCCATGGAGGACATCCGAAAAAGTGTCCATGCGCTTCATGAGGAAGGGCTGTGTTTACAAACAGAACTTCAGGAGTTAATTAATAATTACCGGTTTTGTCCGGCCACTCTTCGGGTGGCCTATGAGCAGGAACCGGATGCCGACACCCACTACTGTGTCCTTCAAATCATTCGCGAGGCCTTGACCAACACCGCCAAACATTCGAATGCGGACCACGTTACCATCCATTTTCAGCAGAGCCGTGACGAGTACCGGCTGCTTTACCGAGACAATGGAACAAGCGCTAATGCGCCAATCGTCAAGGGCTTGGGCTTGATTTCCATGGAAGAGCGGGTCCAGCGACTGCAGGGACGGATTTACATGAACCGGGAAGGCGGATTTCGTATTTTTGTAACCCTGCCCAAGGAAGAGGAGGTGAGCAACCATGAGGATCATCATCGTGGACAATGATCCGATTGTCTGCGAAAGTTTGCGGGTCATCATTGAGGAACAAAGCAAGGGGGACCAGGACCCCATCCGGGTCGTGGCGACCGGTTTTTCCGGAGAAGACGCCATCCGGCTTCAAAGCGAGGAGCAGGCGGACATTCTCATTTTGGATATCCGGATGGACCCCATGGATGGGATTGAAGCAGGACGGATTCTTCTCCAACGAGCCCCTGAGACGAAGTTGCTCTATTTGACAACCTTCCTGGATGATGAGTATATTATTGATGCTTTGAAATTAGGAGCCAAAGGCTATCTCATGAAATCCAAGGTGGCGCAGATTGTTCCCGCCCTTCGGTCCATTCAGGAGGGAAGGAGGGTGTTCGGGGATGAGGTGTTTGAGAAGCTGCCATCGCTTCTGGAAAGGGGAGGGTCAAAGAGTGAACCGCCCTCTTCGTCGGATTCTCCGCTTTCGGGTTTGACGAAAAAGGAATGGGCTCTGTTGGAACTGGTGAGTCAGGGAAAAAACAACTCGGAAATTGCGGAAGAGCTCCATTTCAGCGTCGGCACCGTTCGCAATTACCTCTCCGCCATGCTGGAGAAAACGGGCCTGCGGGACCGTACCCAATTGGCGATTGCATATTATAAAGATAAAGGAAGGGGGAGCTCCCGGTGAAAAAAATTTGGGGTTCCATTTTATTTGGCTTGGCAAGGTTTATTGATGTACTATTTGGGGGACTCATTCAGGGATTGTCTATCCTTGTGAATGCCATTAAACAGGTAAGAGCACTCTTTGCTTCATTTTTTACCTGTCTCTTGTTTTTTATTATTCTCAACCCCTTTTCCCTGCTTTTACTGAACAATCGATGGATCCTTCTTCTGGTGCTTGTGTTGTTTATTGTGCCTTTGCTGGGATCCGGTTTTGTTTCCTTGCTCGACTATGGAAAGTATGTGTTGACGGAATACCTCTATGACCAGGCGGACTACTATCGTCTGGGAAGAGAGAGTCGGAAGAATTTTTCCAGTTATGGGCCGAGCTATTTTCGTAAGAAGCGGCAAGCGGAGGAAGAGGAGGCCAGAAAAAGACAGGAAGCGCAACAGGAAGAATGGGATCGAATCTTTCAGGAGTTCTTTCGACAAAATGGCGGAGGTTATGGGGATTTTGGATCGGGTTCCTCTTCGAACTTCAACCAGGGCGGTTTTGGTGATTTCGGAGGTTTCGGCGGCTTTGGAGGATCCTATTATCAGCAAGGCCCGCAGGGAGGTTATGAGGGGTACCGGCAGCAACAGCAGCAGTATAACCCCTTCAGCGATTTTAAAAGTCAATATGAGAAAAACTGTGATGTTCTGGGCCTCTCCTATGATACCGATGAGTATCAGGTAAAGCTGGCCTATCGAAAGCTGGCGAAGAAATATCATCCCGACCTAAACAAGAGCCCCGATGCCACGAAAAAATTTCAGGAAGTGAATGCCGCTTACGAATTTTTGTCGAAAGAAAATATCGACCGTTACAAAAAGATGTCCTAGAAAATTCTTATTTAAAGAAGAGCCGAATGGCTCTTTTTTTATTTGGAAAACGTAACATGGTAAGATTCTATTCTATATGTTAGAATTAACTAACAGAATGTTAGCAAATTCTAACATTCTGAAATCTACGAAGTATAAGGAGGAAGCCATGTCACTGATTAACAAAGCCGTTTCCGATTTTAAAACAATGGCCTATCAAAAGGGAGTCGGGGAGAAGGAGGTAAGTCTCAAGGATGTGAAGGGAAAATGGGCCGTATTTTTCTTCTATCCGGCAGATTTCACCTTTGTGTGTCCAACGGAGCTCGAAGATTTGCAGGCGAACTATGAAAAATTCAAGGAAGCAGACTGTGAAATCTATAGTGTTTCCTGTGATAGCCATTTCGTCCATAAGGCCTGGGCGGATGCCTCAGAAGCGATTAATGGGTTGGAGTTCACCATGCTAGCGGATCCGACCGGAAAAATAGCGAAAGACTTTGATGTTTACATTGAGGAGGAAGGGCAAGCCGAGCGCGGGACCTTTATCATCAATCCGGAAGGCGAAATCGTTGGATATGAAGTTAACGCAGGGAATGTAGGTCGTTCCGCAAAAGAACTCTTACGGAAAATTCATGCTTTCCAGTTTGTTCATGAACACGGAGATAAGGTGTGTCCTGCCAACTGGGATATCGGGGACGACACCTTGGAGCCATCAATGGATTTGGTTGGCAAACTTTAATCTCTGATATTTTAGGACAAGCATTCACAATTGCAAAGAAAAGAGATGGGATGACATATTCCCATCTCTTTTTTTGAATATCGCCCTTATGATCATTTTACAAAACGTTGACATGCCACAAATTCGCAGTATAATATTGATAAACAATATATAAATGTTAATAAACAATATGGAGGGGATTATGAGGACGATTTCGCACTTTGTCAAAAGCCTATTGGTTCTTTTTGGAATCTTAGTTGTGTTTGTGGCGAGTGATATTTTACCGACACTGGCGGACCAATTTGTGGGGATGGATGCTGCGTTATCCCATTAAAACAACCGGTCCTTTTCCTGTCGGAAGGACTTCTCTTTCTTTTGCTCTTGGGCCTAGGAGTCATTTTTTACATGCTCCTTCTCTTCGATCGTCGAGCCTATTTCACCCGTTCCTTTTCCGGGAACTTGACAATCTTAATTATTCTTTGCATTTTGGCAGATGGACTTAGTTTGTTCCTTTTAGGCGTTCTCTATTTCTATGGGGGACCGGGACCGGCTGCATCGATGTTTCTCGTGGCGGCTATTTTTGTCATCACCATACTTGCCTTGGTTTTCCTCCTTCTCCGACAGATCATCCTTCGGGGAAAGTCTATTCAGGATGAAAACGAACTGACGATTTGAGGGATTATGATTATTGTTCATTTAGATGTAATAATGGCAAAAAACAAAATGACGGTTCAAGAACTGAGCCAAAGAGTGGGCATTACCCCGGCGAATATTTCTATTTTAAAAAATGGTCATGCCAGAGCCGTCCGGTTTACGACTTTGGAGGCGATTTGCGAGATTCTGCATTGTCAGCCAGGCGATCTTCTCGAGTATCGTGAGGGGGAGTCATCGGAACAGTAGAGTCTTGCTCCTATTTCTTCTACTTTTCCTTTGAAAATCAGACTCCTTTCTGTGTAAAAATTGAATCGTGGTTTCCTGTCGCTTCTTTGAAATAGGCTTTCGCCGATGGGAGGTTCGAGAAGACGAATCCTTTCTTATTTTCGCTTGTAGTAGCTTTCTTACGAGAAAGGAGGGAATGATTCAATGGGGACAGAAAAAATTAAGGAAGTCCTTGACTTTTCTTTAAATCATGGTAGACTACTAAAAGTGCCTTACGAAAGGGCGTAAAACTGAAGTTAAATCTTTAAAAAAAGTTTTAATTTTAATTGACAGTCTTTTGAAAAGGCGCTATAATAATAAAGTCACATTAAGTGACGCGGACCTACACAACAGAATATCAATCAATAAACTTTGAGTTTAAATAATTCAAAATTAACGAGTCAGAATTGAACTCGAACTTTT
>ERZ1673749.2054-NODE-2054-length-11342-cov-5.734296_pt1 | contig 11342 bp, 10 predicted proteins | sample MGYA00580204_ERZ1673749 | MGnify/ENA primary metagenome ERZ1673749 (study PRJEB41218, sample SAMN15661745) | gut metagenome | host: Homo sapiens | place: Canada: London | collected 2015-08-20/2019-03-30 | study: EMG produced TPA metagenomics assembly of...
TAGGCCGCGTCTAATCCCATGGCCCCCGCCTGCCAGAGAATCAACAGGGCGAAGAGAAAAATCATGGCAGGTAGATTTGCTTTACAGGTCTTTTTCATGGGGTCACCTGCTTTCGCAGAAGGTCGATGAGATGCTCCTTCAGCTCCACCATCTCCGGCAGTTTGAGGCAGGAGCGGTCCCGCGGGAAGGACGCGGGGACCGGAATCTCCGCCAGCTCCCGGATGGGGGTGCGCTCCACCACCAGCACGCTGGAGGAGAGGAACAGCGCCTCCTCCACGTCGTGGGTGATGAAGAGGATGGTCCTCTTGTGCCGCTGCCACTGGTCCAGCAGCCACTCCTGCATGGAGATCCGGGTGAGGAAGTCCAGGGCGGAGAAGGGCTCGTCCAGCAGCAGCAGGTCGCAGCCCGTCAGCATGGTGCGGGCAAAGGCCGCCCGCTGCCGCATCCCGCCAGAGAGCTCGTCTGGCATCTTGCTGCCGCAGCCGGCAAGTCCCACGTCGGCCAGCGCCGCCTCCGCCCGGTCCCGGCGCTCCGCACGGGTCAGCTCCCCCTGGATCTCCAAGGGCAGCGCCACATTTTCTCCCACGGTTCGCCAGGGGAACAGCAGGTCCTTCTGGGGCATATAGCCGCAGTAGTGCTTGCGTCCCACAATGGACTTCCCCTCCACCAGAATGGTCCCCGCCTTGGGCTTTAGCAGTCCGTTGGTCATGCGGAAGATGGTGCTCTTTCCGCAGCCGCTGATGCCGATGATGCAGTGGAAGGAGCCGGGTTCCACGGCAAAGCTCAGGTGGTCGATGATATCGAAGTCCTCGCTGGGGTACTGATAGGAGACGTTCTGAAATTCCAGCATGGTCATCGCTCCAGCGTCCAGGCCATCTCCCAGAAGCCCAGCTCATACCGGCTGCAGTTGACGAAGATCTCCTCCAGCCGCTGGTATTCCGCCTCCGTGCAGCTCTCCGCCAGGGTGTCCATCAGCTCCACCAGTGCGTCGTTGGTTTTCTGGTAGTCCTCCCCCGCGTAGCTGCGGATCCACTCGCCGTAGAAGGGGTGGTCCGCCGCGCCGGGGATGGCCGCCAAGCGCGTGCCGATCTCCGCATAGCTCCAGGAGCAGGAGAGGATGGCGGCGATGATCTCCGCCGGCCCGCCCGCGGCGGCACAGGAGAGCATGTAGTGGGTATAGGACAAATTGGAGAGGGCCGGCTGGACAGAAAACACCTGCTCCTCCGTGATGCCCAACCGAGCCATGTAGGCCCGGTGGACCTTCATCTCCCCGCCCAGAATCGCGTCCACATTGGCGGAGAAGGTCCGCATCAGGCCGGGGTCCCGGGCCTTCACTACACCGTAGGCGAACACCCGGGCGTAGTCGAACAGGTACAGATAGTCCTGCAGCAGGAACCACCGGAACTTCTCCAGGTCCAGGCTGCCGTCTCCAATCCCCCGGACAAAGGGATGGTCATGGCACTGCTCCCAGATGGGATGGGCGGCCTCGTACAGCCGCTGTGTCGTTCTCATTCGTATTCCTCCTATCCAATGGCCGGTCCGCCCCATGCAAAAAGGCGGGGTCCCCTTTGGGACACCCCGCCTTCGCTCCAATCCTATCTCTTCCGTGCGGAAGAGACTCCGCACGAATAGCTTGTGCTGCGTCCCTACGTTGGCATTACCCACATCAGGTCAGGTCGAGGGACCGGCCCCTCATCTCAGCCTCCTCGCGGAAGCTCCCTTGCACGTTTTATTGTAAAAGCCCGTCTTCTTTTTGTCAATAAATTTTTCCCGGTTTTCGGTAAAAATCCCGCATTTACACCAGATGCCGCTCGATCTCCTGCCGGGTGGGCAGGGAGGGGATCGCCCCTCTGCCCTGAACACAGAGCCATCCGCTGACGTTGCCGTACTCCAGCGCCTCCTGCACCAGCGGCTCCGTCAGCTGCTCCGCCTGGGTGACACCCCGGAATCGCATCTGAGACAGCATTCCGCCCCAGAAGGCGTCTCCGGCGCCGGTTGCATCCGCGCAGTAGGCCCGCCGACCCGGGACAGCGAGGCGCCGCCCCCGGAAATATCCTCTGGCACCCTGACCGCCCAGGGTCAGCACCACCAGCGTCAATCCGTACCGCTCCATAAGGGCGGGCAGCTCCGCCTCGCCCCCCAGCATATCGGCCTCCTCCTCCGAGATCTTCAGCAGATCCACGTCCGGCAGGATCTCCCGCACCTTTGCGGCGCAGGCCTCCTGACTGCCGTTCCACATCATGTCCCGGTAATTCACATCAAAGCTCACCAGCCTGCCCATCTCCCGACCCAGGTGCAGGGCCTTGGCCGTGGCCTCTGCCGCCGGGGAGGCGGAGAGAGAACACGACCCGGCGTGGACGATCACCGTGTCCCGGATGTCCGCCTCCCGTACGTCCTCCTCCCGAAGGAACATATCCGCCCCAGGCTTGCGGACAAAGGTGAAGCTCCGCTCCCCTTCCTCCGTCAGAGAGACAAACGCCATGGTGGTGACCGCCTCCCGGCAGGGCTCCCGCCGGATACAGCGCACCCTGTTTTCCCGGAGGGTGCCCAGCAGGTACCGCCCGAAGTCGTCATCCCCCACAGAGCAGCACATGGCCGCCTCCAACCCGTTCCGGGCGGCGGCGATGGCCACATTTGCAGGGGCGCCCCCGGCGTTTCGAATATAGCTTCCGGGCTCACTGCCCGGCAAAAAGTCAACTAGCATCTCGCCAACGCTGTAAAGGTCCACCAGTGGTCCTCCTTGTCTGAGGTGGTTTTGCAATCATTCGCATCGATTATTAAACCATTTCCAGCGTTCAATGTCAATCGTTTAGCTGATGTTTTTATAGGAGAAAAATGTACTTTTTGTGGGATTTCCGATATTGCGGCAAGCCGCCCCGGGAAATCACCCGTTTTGAAGAGGTAGCTCCCCCGAGAAGATCCGGGCGATCCCGCCGCAGGCCGCCCCCAGAAGCGCTCCCTCCCCCAGGAAGCGCGGCTTTCTCACCAGGACTCTGCCGCCCCCATCCGCTGGGCGCAGGCGGGCAATGGCGGATTCCAGATCCGCTACGTGCCGGTCGGTCCAGCAGAGTCCGTCGCCGCCCAGCAACACCAGTTCGCTGTTCAGCAGATTCAGGGCGCTGGCGATCCCTGCAGCCAGAAAGTCCACGGTCTCCCGGAACACCCGGTCTACTTCCCCGCTGCCGGTTATCCGGCAGAAATCGGCGTAGGAAGCCTCCAGTCCCGTTCGATGATACAGTTTTTTCAGCACCTCCGGCGAACGAACGTACAGCTCCAGGCAGCCACGGCCGCCGCACCGGCAGGGACGGCCACCGGCGCAGATGGTGACATGGCCCAGCCCCAGGGGCCGTCCTCCCCGGCCCCTGCACAGTTGCCCGCCGCTGAGGACCGCGCTGCCCACCCGGTCCCCCAGGCTGACAAACAGCACGTCCCGGCAGTTCCGGGCCCTGCCGAACAGGCTCTCCACCAGCAGAGCGCTCTGGCAGGTGTCCTCCAGGAATACCGGGAGGCCGTACCGCTCCCGGACTGCCGGACGCACGGATTCCGAGGGACACATCTGCTCCCCGCCGGGCCGCCAGGGCAGGTCCGCCGCCAAGCCGATGGCCCGTACACCAGCCGTCCCGGACAGCATCTTGTCCAACAGCCTGAGAGCGGTCTCCCGCCGCACCGCCTCCGGAGCGTCCTTCGGCAGGTCCGTGCCAGCCCGCCGGAATACCCGGAGGTCCAGCCCGCACAGAACACTCTCACAACGGCCCGGGAGGAACGCCACGCCCGCTGCCTTCGGCGCTTCGGGTGAGAGCCGGAGGCGCACGGGGTTCCGCCCCGGCTCCTCGCTGCACACCACCTCGCTCTCTCGCAGGACATCCCCGTCGATCATCTCACCCACGATATTGGAGATGGTCATTTTGCTCAAGCCCGTTCTCACCACCAGATCCCGCCGGGTCCGGCATGCGCCGGTGGCAACCATGCGCAGGACCAATCCGCGGTTGTCCCGCCGGTTGTCTCCGCTGTTTTTTCCCGCTTTCTCCAGCATGACCTGTCCTTTCCCGCGATGCCTGTCAAACCTCCCGTGCCGGAGTTGGCCTCCGGCATTCTTCATTTGTTTACTATATGACGCTCCCAGAGGCCCGTCAAGAAAAACCGCTCCCCCACCCGGAGGAGCGGTATAGGACATCATCTAAATTCTGTCCCATATCACCGTCCCAGCAGGGCAGCCCCGCCCAGCAGCACCCCATAGACTATCGGCTGGTGGAGCATATATACCGGCAGGGACTGCCTGCCCAAGGCACACAGGGGCGGACACCGGAGCGCGTCCGGATCCAGCCGCTCCATCGGCCCGGCCAGCAGGCGGCGGAGAAAATGCCCCGCCAGGAACAGGAACAGCCAGGGCAGCAGGGAGAAATAATCCGTGGAGAAAAAGTCCGGCGGCGGAAATCCTATGTACGCCGTCAGCAGATTACGGTAAAGTCCCTCCGGTACCGTTCCCAGCGTCCAGTCCTCAAATCCCAGCGTCCCCTGGTTCACGTTCCGCAGCAGGGTGAACAAGGCCGCGCTGGCGGCGAGGCCCACCCCCACAGGTACGTGCCGCAGCAGTTTTTCCAGTGGGACCATCAGCAACATGCAGGAGCCGATCAGCGTCAGCACGCCGAACCAGATCTGCTCCTCCGGCATGAAGAGCACCGTCACCAGCGTCACCACCCAGCCGCAGCCGAACACCGTCAGTCCCCTCCGGAGGGGCCGCCGCCCCAGGCTGAAGCAAAATCCGGAGAGGAGGATAAAGGTCCAGCAGATGCTCTGCTGCCAGATGTACGCGCCGGTGCCCCGGTACCAATCCCAGTCCGCGTGGAACAGATACACCAAGTCCCAGCAGGCGTGATAGGCGATCATGCTCACCAGCGTCAGGCCCCGCAGGGCATCCAGGGAGGCGATCCGCCTTCTGGGCCGGACCAGTGTCCGAGTCCCGCTGTCTGCTGCCATCTTCCGCTCCTCCTCTCCGGCGACCGGCGGAACCGGTCGTCTATCTCACTCCGGGGTCAGCCCCGGTGCTCCCGCCGGTACTCCGTGGGGAGCTGTCCCGTCACATCCTTGAATGCCCGGGTGAATTTCCCCTGGCTCTCGTAGCCCACGGCGGCCGCGATGGCGGCGATGCTCCCGCCGCTCTCCCGCAGCAGCTCCATGGCCCTGCGCACCCGGTACTCTTTCATATAGGTGGCGATGGGCAGGCCGTACACCGCCTTGAACACCTCCTTCAAGGTGGAGGTGTTCAGCAGATACCTGTGGGAGAGCTCCTCAATGGTGTACCGCCGGTCCAGGTGCTCGGTCAGCAATGCGTGGATCTCCTGGATACGCGCCGTCTGCTGGGAGCCGTACCGGGTCAGCTCCCGCCCGCCGGACTCCAGCCCCTCCAAATACAGCAGCAGCTCCTGGAGCTTCAGCCGGAGATAGGGCAGCCGCCGCATCTCCGGCTGCCGGTACAGGGGCCGGAAGATCTCCTCCAGCTCCGGTCCCGCCGGAAGGGCGAAGGTCCCGCCTCCGCAGAATTTTTCCGCCAGCCTCTCGGCCTGGAAGTCCGCCTCCGCCAAGATGGGGGGCGGCGACTCCGCCAGATGGGTCAAATCCACGCAGATCATCAGCCCCGCGTACATCTCCGCCGGGAAGTGCATCACAGAATCCGCGCAGCAGTCCGCACTGTGGAGGGACAGATCGCCCTCCCCCAGATAGACCGACATGCCGTCCCGCAGGTCCCAGCCCACCCGGCCCAGCCGGCAGTGGTTGATCTCCAGCGTGGACCGGGCCGCCTCGTGCCGGAAGGCGGCATAGGTGCCCAGGACCGTGTTGAAGGACGCCTCCACTCCCGGAAAGACCGGGTAGACCTCCATCCGTCCCCGTCCATCCGTCTCTCCCTGAAATGTCCCGGTGAACAAAACCCCAGGTTCGGCCGCAGAGCGCCCCACGATCTCCATAGTCCCCTGCGGCAGCTCCGCCAGAGCCATCCGCAGGCAATCCGCTTGCTTCATTCCGCCGCTCCTTCCCACCTCACGCCGAGGGGCAGGCAATCTCCACCATCGCCTCAATCATGTGGTGCAGCAGCTGGGCCCGCTCCGTCTCGGCAGCCTTATAGTAGACCTCTTTCCCGTCCCGCCGGCTGACGATCAGGCCGCCGGCCTTCAGCTGCTTCAGGTGGTGGGACACCGCCGGGGAGCTCATCTCCACCATGGAGGAGAGGTTGATGACGCACTCTTCACAGTGGCACAGCAGCCAAAAAATCCGGATGCGGCTGCCGTCCCCCAGCTGTTTGAAGATGTCAGCCACTGTCTGGAAATCGTCCACGCTGGGCATCTGTTCTAGCTCCCGCTCCATGGACTGTCCATGGTCGTGGGGCAGCTTCTTTTCTTCCATCGGTCGTCCCTCCTTCTGGTTTTGTATTCTACCACACCCCGCGCCATTCTGGAAGAGCGAAAATATGCCGCCCCGCATTGGCCCAATCGGAAGGAGTTTTTGCCCAATCGGAAGATTCTCTCCCTCCCCCGTTGACTTGGGGGGCCGCCCCGTGTATGATAAGACCATAGATTAAATAATTGCTTAATCGTTTTGCTCAATTGCTGAAGGGAGACGTTCATATGAAAAAAACCTATAAGATCGATGTGGACTGCGCCAATTGCGCCAACAAGATGGAGGAGGCCGCCCGGAAGACCGAAGGCGTCCAGAGCGCTACCGTGAACTTCATGGCGCTGAAGATGATCGTGGAATTTGCGGAGGGGCAGGACCCCAAGGCCGTGATGGAGCAGGTCCGCAGAAACTGCAAAAAGGTGGAGGACGACTGCGAAATCTACCTGTAAGCGCGTTTTTCAGGAAAGCACCCCCTCCGGAGGCGGGGTGTTTTCTTTCCCAAAACAATTAAACGTTTATTGAATTATCAGCCGCACGGAGCGGCTCAGATCGGAAGTGAACCTCATGAATAAAAAGCAGAAAATCATGCTGATCCGCATTCTGACAGCGGCGGCCCTGCTGGCTGTCCTGCATGTTCTCCCCGTCACAGGCTGGATGCGGTTTGGGCTGTACCTGATCCCCTATCTGATCGCAGGTTACGACATCCTGCGAAAGGCCCTGAAGGGCATCCAAAACCGCCAGGTGTTCGACGAGAACTTCCTGATGGCCGTGGCCACTGTGGGCGCCATTGCCCTGGCCCTGTACGAGCGGAGCGGGGATTACACCGAGGCCATCGCCGTCATGCTGTTCTATCAGATCGGCGAGTGGTTCCAGAGCTATGCAGTAGGCCGGAGCCGCCGGAACATCAGTGAGCTGATGGACATCCGCCCGGACTACGCCAATGTGGAGCAGGACGGGAAGCTGGAGCAGGTAGACCCGGACGAGGTGTCCATCGGCACCGTTATTGTGGTCCAGCCCGGCGAGAAGGTTCCTATCGACGGCACTGTGGTGGAGGGCGCCTCCACCCTGAATACCGCCGCCCTCACCGGCGAGTCCCTGCCCCGGGAGGTCCGGGAGGGGGACGAGATCATCAGCGGCTGCGTCAACATGACCGGGCTGCTGAAAATCCGTACCACCCGGGAATTCGGCGAGTCCACGGTGTCCAAGATCCTGGACCTGGTGGAGAACGCCTCCTCCCGCAAGTCTCGGTCGGAGGACTTCATCTCCCGGTTCGCCCGGGTGTATACCCCCGCTGTGTGTTTCGCCGCCCTGGCCCTGGCCATCCTGGTCCCTCTGGCCCGGACGCTCCTTCTGGGCCTGCCCACCGGCTGGAGCGTCTGGGTCTACCGGGCCCTCACCTTCCTGGTGGCCAGCTGTCCCTGCGCTCTGGTCATCAGCATCCCTCTCAGCTTCTTTGCCGGCATCGGCGGGGCCAGCAACGCCGGCGTACTGGTAAAGGGCTCTAACTATCTGGAGACTCTGTCCCAAACCAAAACGGTGGTCTTTGACAAGACCGGCACCCTGACCCAGGGCGTGTTTGAGGTCAACGGCATCCACCATCATGAGATGGAGAACGAGAAGCTGGTGGAGTACGCCGCTCTGGCGGAGAGCGCTTCCAGCCACCCCATCAGCAAAAGCCTGCAGCGGGCCTATGGCCGGGAGATCGACCGCAGCCGGGTGACGGATGTTCAGGAGATCAGCGGCAGCGGCGTCATCGCCAAAGTGGACGGCGTGGAGGTAGCCGCCGGCAACGACAAGCTGATGGACCGGCTGGGCGTGCCGTACATCCCCTGTCACAGCGTAGGCACCATCATCCACATGGCCGTCGGCGGGAAGTATGCCGGACATATCGTCATCTCCGACGTGGTGAAACCCCACGCCCGGGAGGCTGTCCAGGCCCTGCGGGCCGCCGGTGTCCACAGGACCGTCATGCTCACCGGCGACGCCAAGCCGGTGGCAGACCAGGTGGCCCAGTCCCTGGGCATCGATCAGGTTTACGCCGAGTTGCTCCCCGCCGGAAAGGTGGAAAAGGTGGAAGAACTGCTGCTGGACAACTCTGAGTGGGGAAAGCTGGCCTTCGTGGGGGACGGCATCAACGACGCCCCGGTCCTCAGCCGGGCGGATATCGGTATTGCCATGGGCGCCATGGGCTCCGATGCCGCCATCGAGGCCGCCGACGTGGTCCTGATGGATGACGATCCCGCCAAAATCGCAAAGGCCATCCGGATCTCCCGCAAGTGCCTGCGGATCGTCTATGAAAACATCGTCTTTGCCATCGGCATCAAGCTGGCGTGTCTGGTGCTTGTGGCCCTGGGGTTCGCCAATATGTGGCTGGCCATCTTCGCCGATGTGGGTGTGATGATCCTGGCAGTGCTCAACGCCATCCGTGCGCTGTTCGTCAAAAAGCTGTGAACGCGGAAAGCGCCCCGTCCAAGGCTGCACGGGTATGTCCCGGAGTCCGGCGGCAGAGCCCCAGGCAAAGGCAGCCCTCCGGTCAAGCGTGAAGGGACCAAATCCGCACAAAAACCCGGCGCCGGGAATTCCCGGCGCCGGGTTCTGTATGTACAGACCAGGTCAAAATGCAAAGAGTAAATGTCATTTCAGTAAAATTGAACACGGCCATGACGTTCCCTGCTTATTGGTGAATAGCCTGGAATTCTGTAGGGAACTGCAGCTTATGTGAGCACAAGATTTTCAAATCATGTGTTCTTTTCTTTCCTGGTGTTTTCAAACACCCAGAATATAGCGCCCAGAATCACAATCCCGCCAATTATGGAGCTTTTGCCCAGGGTCTCTCCCAAAAAGGCATAGCTGAACACGGCAGTGAATACGACACCGGAATACTGATAGATGCTGACCTCAGAGGCCGGGGCCTGCTGATAAGCGTATGTCAGGAAGAACTGTCCCCCTGCCGCAAAGACGCCGATCAGCAAAAGCATCACGAATACCTTTGGAGACGGAATCACCAGATTCGGCAGCATCATCAGTCCTGCGCAGACCGTACTCAGTGCGGAAAAGTGGAAAATGATCGCAGATGGGTGCGTGAAATTTTTACAGTAGGACAACATGGTGTAAGCCATGCCGGATACCACCGCTGCCAGCAAAGCCGCCAGAAGCGGGAACGGGTTGGAGTCGAAGGACGGCTGCATGGCGATATAAGCGCCCACAAGACACAGGATCGTTGAGGCGATCTTGACGGGAGTGATCTTCTCCTTCAGGAAAATACCGGCGAGCAGTGTGACAAATACCGGAGATGCCCGGTTCAGCATAGCTACATCCGCTTGGCGGGCGTGACCGGCCGCATAGAAGAAGAGCACGATCCCCAGAAAGCCGAAGAACGACCTTCCCCAAAGCGCCCAGCCCCCTCGTTTGATCTCCTGAAAAACCTGCAGGTTTTCCCGTCGGACCATAACAGCTGCAATAATCAGGCTGACAAGATTGCGGAAGAAGGTCTGCTCAAATGTCCCCACCTCTTCAGAGCTCAATTTGACAAATACCTGCATGATGGAAAAGGACAGCGATGAGACCAGCATCAAATATATAGCTTTGGTTTTTTTGTTTTTCGTAATCAGTCTCTCCTTTTATATGGCAACATACAGCGTGGCCGTCTGCACGGGAAATCAGCGCAGACGACCGGAATACACTTCCGGTCGTCTGTTCCGATCCCACCCGGGGCCTGCGCAGCAGAAATCAATAGTCGCCGTTGTAACTGGTTCCGTGGGGCGTTGTCCAGCTATAATCTCCCAGCTTTTCCGCCTTTGTCTCCTCGCCGTTGGCCACACGCAGAAGCAGCTCGTAAAGCTCGCGGCCGCTTTCTTGCAGGCTCAGTTCCCCATACAGCATGGGAGCTGCGGAGTAGTCGATCATGTCCTCCAGCGCCGTCGCAGTCTGGGGGTTGCCTGTGATCTTGATGGTCGTCATACATGCGTTGCCGATGGGGTTGCCCCGCCCAGTGGTGAAGAGGCAGATATGGCATCCGCTCATGGCCAGCGTGGTGGAGGCATAGGCATCATTGGCGCCCTGTGCCTGGTTGATGCCCCAGGCTCCCGCGCCGGGGACCGGATCACCGCAGTCCAGGATCCCCAGGATCCGGCGATGTCCCTGGGTTTTGAAGCTGCCCAGGTTCTTCTCGGTCATAGTGGTCAGTCCGCCCGCCTTATTGCCGGGAGTGGGATTGACCTGGGAGAGGCCCTTACCGCCTCTGCGGGTGCAGTCCTCATTGAAGAAATCTCCGATATCCATCAGGCGCATGCCGATCTCATAAGAAGCCGCTGTGGTGGGATAGCCGCCGCGGCCACAAACCTCCACCGCTCTTCCGCCGGCGGACAGGTGCATATCGATTGCCTCACCCACCACCGGATTGGCGGACAGGCCGCTGGTCCAGTCAGATCCGCCGTTATAGCCGCCGATAATCAGTCCGCTGAGGGGGCAGGGTTCGCGCTTCTGGGCCTCTGCCTGCCGCTTCAGATCCTCCACAGCTGCAATCCCGTCCTGGATGGCCTTGGTGACACCGCCGTCCGCCTGGATGCTGATATTCACCACCGGTCGGCCAGTCTTACGGATCTCCTCCGCCACATCTTCAGGATCTGTCTGCTGGCACCCCAGGGACAGCAGTACCACGCCAAAGGTGTTCGGGTGCGTGCCGGTTGTGATGAATCCTCTGCGGGTCCGCTCAAAGCGATCCGGAAACTCACCGCAAGCCGCATCGACAAACGTGGCGGGGACATTGCAGGCAGCAGAGATCCGCTGCGCCGCATTGTTGGAGCACTGAACCAGAGAGATCACCACCACCTGGTTCCGGATCCCAAAGGAACCGTCTGCCCGCTTATAGCCCATGATCGTCTCCGGCAGGCCCAACTCTTCCTTTTTGTATTTATGGTGGATCGTGTAATCCATGGCATCCGGTGCCATGG
>ERZ1673749.2058-NODE-2058-length-11329-cov-39.657885_pt1 | contig 11329 bp, 9 predicted proteins | sample MGYA00580204_ERZ1673749 | MGnify/ENA primary metagenome ERZ1673749 (study PRJEB41218, sample SAMN15661745) | gut metagenome | host: Homo sapiens | place: Canada: London | collected 2015-08-20/2019-03-30 | study: EMG produced TPA metagenomics assembly of...
GTTCGTACCTGGAGCCGATCTTCTTCTACAACATGAGCTGCGAGCTGCGCGCCGCGCGCGGCAAGGTGTTCGACCACAGCCCCGAGGTTCGTCGCTACATGGGCATCGAACAGTACTAGGTAACGGGAAAAGCATTCACCTTCGATTCGCAAGCGTGTCGCGGGAGTCAAAAAGCGGGCCGCGCCGGTGGGTTTCCGGCGCGGCCCGCTTTACATTGTGTCCGTATGAGTGAGTTGTCGCATCAACCGGCGGACTACTTGGCGTCGTAGGCCTCGGCGTCCCACCAGTCGAGCTGGGCGATGTTATCGCGGATGTGCTGGCAGCTCTTGTGGAAGCCCTCGAGCTCGTGCTCGGACAGGTCCAGCGTGTAGACCTCCTCGACACCCTCGGCACCGATCACGCACGGCAGGGAGGTAAAGATGCCCTCCTCGCCATACTGGCCGGTCATAAGCGTAGAGGCCGAAAGCACGGCGTGCTCGTTGTGCAACACGGCGGCGCAGACGCGCGCGGCGGAGTTGGCGACGGCGTACTCGGTGCACTGCTTGCCCTGGTAGGTTACGTAGCCGCCCTTGCGTGCGAGTTCCTCGACCTCCATGTGGTCAAAGGCGTACTTGTCGGGGTTCTCGGCCTGAAGCTCGTTAAGGCTCTTGCCGGCGATGGTTGCGGCCTTAAAGGCGGCCAGCTGGCTAAAGCCGTGCTCGCCGATCATGTAGGCGTCGATAGACTTGGGGCTCACGCCGACCTTCTTGGAGATCTCGGTGCGCAGGCGGGCGGAGTCCAGACCGCAGCCCGAGCCGATGATCTTCTTGGGATCGTAGCCGGTCAGGTGCCACAGCTCGGTGCACACGACGTCGCAGGGGTTGGAGATGCTCACGAAGATGCCGTCAAAGCCGGCATTGACGATGCGTTTGGCAAAGGTGCGGGCGGCGTCGGTGGTAAAGAACAGTTCGCCGTCGCGGTTGCCAGCGGCCAGCGCGACCTTGCCGGCGGCGTTGACGATGACATCGCAGCAGGCCAGCTCCTCGTAGTGGTCGTAGCAGTTGACGATCTTGGTGTTGTACGGGACAAACGAAAGGGAGTCGCGCAGGTCCTGGACCTCGGACGTCACCTTGGCCTCGTTGATATCGCAGAGGTACAGCTCATCGGCAATGCCCTGCATGAGCAGGCTGTTGGCGACATGTGCTCCTACGTGGCCCTGGCCGACCACACCGATCTTACGCGTCTGGTACATATACGTATCCTTTCGGCCGAGTTTTTCGCGTCGAACCATTGTAGCGTCCTGCTGCCACTTTGCTAGGCTAAAGCGCCGTAGATTTTTGGGACACGCCTTAATCTCTACTTTTGGAGTGATTTGGGCCGCTGACGGTGTCTCGGGGCGATGCACTCGCGCGGATGGGGCCGCTCGTTGTACCATAGCTGCAACTGACTCGTAAGGAGCATCCATGCCCATTCGTATTCCCGACGCCCTTCCTGCTGCCGCGCAGCTCGAGAGCGAGAACATCTTTGTCATGACCGAGTATCGCGCGCTGCACCAAGACATCCGTCCGCTGCGCGTGCTCATCCTCAACCTCATGCCCACCAAGATCGCCACCGAGACGCAGATCATGCGCAAACTCTCCAATACGCCGTTGCAGGTGGAGGTGGACCTGCTGCGCACCAAAACGCACGAGGCCACGCACGTGAGTGCCGGCCACCTGGAGACGTTCTACCGCACGTTCGACGACATCCGCGATATCCACTACGACGGCCTGATCATCACGGGCGCGCCGGTGGAACAGATGCCGTTCGAGGAGGTCGACTACTGGCCCGAGCTCTGCCAGATCATGGATTGGTCCACCACGCACGTGCACTCTACGCTGCACATTTGTTGGGGTGCGCAGGCCGGCCTGTACCATCATTACGGTATCCAGAAGTACGACCTGCCGGCCAAGGCGAGCGGCGTGTTCGAGCATTATCTGGTGAAGCCGCAAAGCCCGCTGGTCCGCGGCTTCGACGACCGTTTCTATGCCGTGCATTCGCGCAACACCGACGTGCGCCGCGAGGACGTGGAGGCTGAGCCGCAGCTTGAGGTCGTGGCCGTGTCCGACGAGGTGGGCCTGTACATCGTCAAGTCGACCGATAGCCGCCGCTTCTTTGTCTTTGGCCATCCCGAGTACGACACCGACACGCTGCGCCTGGAGTACGAGCGCGACGTGAAGCGCGGACTCAACCCTCAGGTGCCGGCGCATTACTTCCCGGGCGACGACCCCACCGCCGAGCCGCGCAACGTCTGGCGCAGCCAGGCTCAGCTGTTCTACACCAACTGGCTCAACTACTACGTCTACCAGACCACGCCCTACGACCTGGCCCGCGCCGGCGAGGAACACTAGGCCGTCGGGAGGTGCGCCAGCCGTTAGGCGCTGATGATGTGGGGTAGCGGCAGGTCGTGGGCATCGGTGGGAACATGGTCGACACGCTGCTCGTCAAAGGCGATGCCGATGATTTGACATGCGGGCGAGAGCGTGGGCAGGTAGCGGTCGTAGCAGCCGCCGCCGTAGCCCAGGCGCGCGCCGGCGCGGTCGAAGGCTACAAGCGGCACGATAATCATGTCGAGAGCTTCGGCAGGCACGATAGGGAAGTGGTCGCTGTCGACGTCCGTGGCCGCGAAGGCCCGCGTAGGGTGGGCGATAAACGGGGCCTCGGACGCATCGCCGGCAGAGACTGCCCGCATACACATGCGCTGGCCGCAAGCCATGGCGTCTGTTGCCGAGAGCATGCACGGATAGGCCACGCGCCAACTGCGTTTGGCGGCCGCAGCGGCAAACGCGGCAGGGTCGACTTCGGAACCCATGGCGGCATAGACGGCAACGGTGTGCGGAGCAGCGGCACCCAAGCGATCCAGCAGTTCAACGAGCCGCGCACAGATAGCGGCAGACTTTGCCGCCCGCACATCCAAATCAAGAGCATCGCGACGAGCAATCATCACCTGCCGCAACTCAGCCTTGTCCATTCCGGCCTCCTCTAGCAAACCTGCCAAATAGGGACAGGTTTATTTTGGCAGGTTTCATCCGGGCAAACGCGATATGGGCAGTAAAGTCACCGCAAATAAGCCTGCGAACTGCGCCCTTTGTGGTTGTTTGGGCCTATGCGTTAATGCTATAACGCCGCAGCGATTGCTTCAGTCACAAACTTATTGAGTGACTCACCCTTCTTTGCCGCTGCCAGCGCTGCTTGCTTGTGGAGTTCAGAGCCCGTCCTTACGTTGAACGAGCCTTTAAAAGCCCGCTCGGGTTCCTTGCCCTTCTCGGCGCAAAACTCAAGGTAATCGTCGATGGCGTCGTGGAAGCATTGCTCCACTTCTTCAGCTGTGGAGCCTTCAAATACGATTGCGTCCCTAATGCCGGCGACCATACCTGTTAGCACATGCTGTTCGGCATCGAACTCGACTGGGGCGAAATAACCCTTGTATGCCAAAACGTTACTCATGACTACCTCCGACATCTTGCAGAAATCGAACGATGTTTCGAATGGTCCCCGCTGTCAATTCGTCAGATGGATGTGGTGCGTGCATTACGAACATCCTGCCATCTGATGGCCTGTAGAGGCGAACGCGCGATCCGGATGTCTTGCCTTTGTTGTCCATTTCAAAGCCATATGAAGCCATGACTTTTAAAAAATCGGTATACCGATACGTCGAAGGGCAGCTAAGCAGTTGGGCGATGAGTTTATCGGTCCGAGTCATCCCGCCTCACATTCTGCAACTATATTCTAGTTGCAATTTAAGTCCGATGCAAGCATCCCTACTATAGAACATGTGTACGTATGGAACAAGTGTTCGAACTACCACGAAGGGCGCCTGTGAACTGCGCCCTTCGTGGTAGTTTTGCTTGCCGTGCCTTAGCCCAGCAGGTCGACTACGTTAAAGCCGGCGTTGCTCTTGGCGATGACGTCTCGGCCGCCAAAAACACAGGTTGGCGATTCGGCCGCAATGCGCGTCACGTCGGCACCGAGCGAGCGAAGCTCACCGGGCGTGGCGGCGAGCATCTGGGCGCGGCGCTCCTCGCGTGCGTGCGGATCGAGCCCGGCCAGGTAGGTCGTGTTGCGGCGCTTGGTGAGCGCGTACGGCTTCACCGGCGCGTCCATGCCGCTCACGCAGCTTACGATAAAGCCCTCAAAGGCAGCCTCGTCGGGCTCAAAGCTGCCGAGCCATTCGCCTGCGCGCGCCACACGCTCAATCGAGGGGTCGATTGCTGGGTCGCGGTAGGTGTAGAACGCCGTCTGGCGCTCGCCGGCTGCGCGGAATCCGCAGCCGTACGCACCGCCCTTCACGCGAATCTCGTTCCACAGGTAGTCGTAGGAGAGCGCGTTGGCGGCAACCGCCCAGGCGCCCGTCACGTCGATGCCCAGGCGACGCGGGTCGGACGCGCTTGCCGCAAAGCAGATATCGCTGGGGATGACGAAAGCCTCGTGGCGGTCGCGCGGCGTCGGCACCACGAGAGCGTCGCGGCCGGCATCGGCACCATCGCCCGCACCCAGCCCCAGGTCGCCCGCGGCATCCCAGTATGCGTCAAAGTCCTCGTTGCTGCCGGTAAAGCTCGCCATGCAGCCATCGGCCACAAAGATGCGCTCCGCCAGCTCGGCAAGCTTGGTACGCAGCCCGTCCACGCGCTCGTCAAAGTGGTCGAGCAGATCGCGCAGGAACAGATAGAAGTCCACGCCCGAAAGCTGCTCGCGCACCACGGCCGAAGGCGAGCTGTAGCTCATCGCGCGACCGAGCGCCGCCGAGTGACCGTTGTTGATAAAGCCCTGCTCAAGCCCAATGCGAATCTGCGTGAGAACGTCGCGCACGCGGTCGGCGTCGGCATCGAGCAAAAGCGTGCTCGACCACACCTCGCGCGGCAGGCTTGCCAGCGCATCAATCTTCTCGGACAGGGCGCCGGCGCTCACCAGCAGGTAGGGGCGCACGCCGTCCACGTCGGGCTGGGTCATGACCTCGGTCGTAAAGCTCAAAAAGCCCAGCTTGCCGGCGAGCAAGTTGTCGAGCTCCTCGGCCGAGTGCTCGCTCGTGGGCAGCTGTTTGAGCAGGCGGCAGAGCAGCGTCACATAGGGCAGGTCCTCAAACGCAACGCAGCTCAGATCGAAATACTGCATGGCGTAGGCCAGGCGGTTGGTGGGGATGCCGTGGCGCAGACAGGGGATAGGCGCAGTCGTGTCCACGACCAGCGGCGGCTCGGGGCGCGCCTCGCCAATGTCGGACACGCGCAGGCGCGGCAGCGTGGCCTTGGCCTCGGGTGTGTCTTCCGCCTCCTGCGCGGCGCGCAGCGCGGCCGTGCGCTCGACCACGTCGGCCAGCTCGGCATCGGTCATGGCATCGCGCTTGGCTGCCAGTTCGGCGGCCTCGGCACCCTCCGAACCCTCGGCGGCATCCACCGGTACCAACTCGACCAGCGCCATGTGGTCGTTTTGCAGCACCAGCTCGCGCAGCAGGTCCTCAAAGTAGCTGCCGTCCAGCTCGCCACGCAGCTCCTCGTACACCGGGCCGTACTTGAGCGCCAGCGTCGCGGCGTCGTCATCGTAGAGCCAGGTGCTCAGCGCGTCGCACGCAATGGCCACGCCGTCGGCGATACCGTAGTCGCGCTGGCGCAGATCGTACTCGTTGCTGCTGATGATGGCTTCCAGACGCTCGCGCGGAACGCCGTGCTCGCACAGGTCGAGGCAGGCGTTCTGGAACACGCGACGCAGCTCGCGCGCCACGCCGGGCTGCGCGTTCTGCAGCATGATGAGCTCGTAGGGCTGCAGGCTCTCGGCCGCGGTGTAGCTCACCACGTTGCCGCCCAGGCCGGCGGCCAGAATGGCCTTCTTGACCGGTGCCTCGTTGGAGCCCAGCAGTGCCTCAAACAGGATGTCCGCCGCGATCGTGCGCTTGCGGTCGAGCGCACTGCCCAGCACCAGGCCCAGGCCCACCAGGGCGTTCTCGGGCGTGGTGGCCATCTCGATGCGCTTGTACTCGCAGGTCACGGGCGCCTGCACGCCCAGCGGATTGGGCGCCAGCGTGGACGGGTCCTCGCCGGCGGCGACGGCAGCGTCCATGCGGCGGCTCGCGGCGCTCGGCTGCGACAGATAGCGCTCGTCCAAAAAGGCCAGTGCGCGGTCCACGTCCAGGTCGCCGTAGAGCGTGATGTAAGAGTTGGAAGGATTGTAGTGGCGCGCGTGCGTGTCCAGGAACTGCTCGTAGGTGAGTGTGGGAATCGCGCGCGGGTCGCCGCCGCTTTCGTGCGCATAGGCGGTGTCGGGGTAGAGCGCGGTGTTGACGGCGTCGTCCAGCACGCTCATGGGGTCGGACAGCGCGCCCTTCATCTCGTTGAACACCACGCCGTTATAGCGCAGCGCGCCCTCGCGCAGGCTCGCGGAGCTGCTGTCGCCCTCGCCCTCGGCGCTCTCTGGCAGATCCAGCTCGTAGTGCCAGCCCTCCTGCTCAAAAATGGTGGGCTTGGTATAGATGGCCGGGTTGAACACCGCGTCCAGGTACACGTCCATCAGGTTATACAGATCCTGCTCGTTGGTGGTGGCAACGGGGTAGATGGTCTTGTCGGGGTAGGTCATGGCGTTGAGGAACGTCTGCATGGAGCTCTTGATCAGGTCGACAAACGGCTCCTTGACGGGAAACTTGGCCGATCCGCACAGCACCGAGTGCTCAAGAATATGGAACACGCCGGTGGAATCGGCCGGCGGCGTCTTAAAGCCAATGGCAAAGGCCTTGTTTTCGTCGTCGCACGCCAGGTACAGCAGACGAGCGCCCGAGGCAGTGTGTCGCAGCACGTAAGCGTCCGAGTCGAGCTCGGGCACGGTCTCGCGGCGCTCGACGGCAAAGCCGTGGCAGGTAGTGCCGGGCACCAGCAGTGCAGCGGCTGCGGCGCGCGGGTCGGTTGAGGTAGTGGGCATATGCAGTCTCCTTTGACGCCCCAGCGGGGGGCGAATCGAGTCGAATCCTCGAGAGTATACCCATATGGAGCCCTCGACCAATCTGCCGGATGAGCGTGGATTTTCGGACACACGAGAGTGGATATTCGGACGCAAATTGAACGAGAGAGGATTTTCGGACGGAAACAGCCCCAAAACGCCAAAAACCGTCCGGAAATCCACTCTCGATTCTTGACCGTCCATCACTCATGCATTTCTCATCTCTCACTCATCTCTCATATGAGAGATAATAGAAAGATGAGAGATAAATATGAGAGATAACTGAGCAGCAAAGAGACAGGCAATCATGGTATTGTCTCAATACCGATTGTTTTACCAGCAAAACATGTTTAAATGAAACAGATGGCAGACATCTTATCTTCTATCTCTCACTCATCTCTTATATGAGAGATAGCAGTAAGATGAGAGATAATTACGAGAGATAACTGAGAGACGAAGGAAATCTATTCGTGGCATTCTCCGCCGGACCGAGTGAAAGGACGTGCAGATGAACGAAAACGAGCTGACCGGTCTGCTCGAGTCTTTAAGGCGTATGGGCTCGGATGATCTTAACGTCGAAGTGAAGGAGAGCGCCACGACGCTTTCCCGCGATGTGTGGGAAACGGTGAGCGCATTCGCGAACACTGCCGGCGGAATCATCGTGCTCGGAGTGAGTGAGCGCGCAGGTTTTGTCCCGGTTGAGAACTTCGAGACCGAGAAAGTGCTCAACCAATTTGTGTCAGGCATGGGTGATGCGGGCGGTCGAGGAAAGCTGGCCAATCCGCCTAAATACACGATCGAGCGAGTGGAGCTTCAGGGCGTCAGCGTTCTCGTCATTACGATTGAGGAGCTCGATCCGTCGAGCAAGCCCTGCTATGTCATAGAGCGGGGCGCCCAGGGCGGCAACTACAAGCGCATCGATGACAAAGATGTGCCACTTTCATCGACCGAGGTGCTCACATTGGCGTCATACGGTCGAGCGACTCCGAGCGATCGGGACGCGGTGGCGGGCGCGGGCACGGACAATCTCGACGAGACGCTGGTCGACCGTACGATAGATCGGGCTTTCTCGTTGACGCCCCGGGCAATGCGCGGCGCGCCGGACAAACAAACGAAGCTGGAGCGCCTAAATATCCTTGATTCCCAGGGCAATGTCACCAAGGCTGGACTCCTAGTTGTGGGCACCTACCCTCAGCAGTTCTATCCCAAGCTCTTCATTGACGTGGCTGTCCATGCGGGAACTCAGAAGGGCATGGCGGGGTCGCTGAGGTTCATGGACCGCACAATCTGTGAGGGAACGTTGGGCGAGATGATCTCGGATGCCGTCGCAGCCGTCGCCAAGAATTTGCGGCGAACCTCGACCGTCCAAGGCGTCTCGCGTGTCGACTCGCTTGAGATTCCCGAGGAGGTTCTGCGCGAAGCAATCGCCAACGCCGTAATCCATCGAGAATACGGGGATCGGTTCTGTGGACAATCGATTGCCGTCGACGTCTTTGATGATCGTGTCGAGGTGACGAATCCTGGCGGCCTTTACGGGGGAAAGACTCGCGAGAACTTGTTTGACGGCAGCTCCCGATGCCGTAACGCGACGCTTGTGAAGCTCATGTCGATTGTCCCGCTGCCGGATGGCGCAGGTTCGCCGGCTGAGGGCAATGGCTCGGGCATCCCGATGATGATCGATGCCATGCGCGCGCATGGTCTGGCCGAGCCCCTGTTCTGCCCGGGATTCGATCGGTTCAAGGTCGTATTTTACCGTTCAAAGATCGAGCCGGTCGATCATGGCGGGGGCTTAATTGTGACGGCACTCAAACACTACGGCGAGCTGGGGACGCGCGAGCTGGCAGAGCGCACAGGGCTCACAATTTCCCAGGTTAGGTCGCGCGTCAACGCGCTCATTGCTCAAGGCGAGCTTGAGCCCACGGCGCCGGCGACGAGCCGCAACCGCAAGTATCGACTGTCGGAGTGCGTGGGATAGATGCGTTAGTGGACGAGGCGACCCAATAATCGACCCTCGATTGGCGTCCGTTAAGGTAAAGCGGTTGTTGCCCAGTCGACGGTGATGCTAAAGACTCGGCTTACGCCGGCATGGCCCCGAACCCGTCTGTCAAGAACAGCCTAAGAACCAGCTTGATGACATTTCCCGGTTTGACTTCTGCCGCGTCAAAGACGTGGCGCTCGGCGAGCTCGCTACAGTATGCATAGATGTCGCGGATAAGGTCCGCGCCCGAGAGCGTAAACATGTAGCCTGCGTCCGAAAGCGCATTGGGCGCGGCAGGCAACTTGGCCATGTGACAGAACGTTTGCAGGTCGGGCGCCATAACGTTCTGGTAGTCGAGGTGGCCGTTGGCATCCTGCGCGGCAAGCTCCAATTGGCGCACAAAATCCAGCGCCGCCGCTAACACAAAGCTCGGCGTAGGCGCATTGACGTCCTGAGTGGTCGCCACAAGCCTGCCCGCCGCCTGCGTGACAAGCCAAGCGACCTCGCGCTGGCAACGCACGGCCTTGCGCGTAACCGGCTTGATGGACGAAGAAGAAACGCTCCCCTTAGGCGGATTCGAGGCAGCCATAAGACCCTCCCATGAACGACCCGGCCCAACAAGCCCGGATGAAACACGTGCTACATCAGTATACAGGGAAGTGGGGTAGCGGGGTACAAGCGCGCCAGCGGCAAACCGAGAGCATCAACGATGTGCCGATCGCGGAATGAGATCTCGTAATAATTGACTCTCGGCCATATTATTGAGGGGCATGACTCGCGTTCGTATGGTTGTAGGTGCTGGCGATGAACGACATTGACCTTGCTGTTCCGTTGATGGATGGACCAAGCTATGACCGCGCCTGCAGTCTCGTGCCTTCCGAATACGTTGAGGCATGGGAGTGGTTTCTGGGTGAGGAACAGCGCGGCGGCGTTTGGACCAGCCTTCCGCACCACACCAAGGAAGATAGCCCTCAGTATCAGTATCGTTTGAGAATTGGCTCGGACTTCTTTCCCGTAACGCGGGATTCAGGGATCTTCTGGCCGGGCCAGGATCGGGTGAAGCAAGATCCCAATAAGATCTTTGCGCTTTCGGTCCATAACTCTAAAAAGAGCTTCTACACCGATGTACCTCCGCTCTATTTGGACGATGGTACGTGGGTCATTAAGTATTCGGTCCAAGCGCCAGGCGCCGTTGGTTCTCGAGACCAGAATTACAACCGTAAAATGCTCAACTGCATGGAATGTGGCGTTCCAGTCGGAGTCATATTTGCAACCGAGGTGGGCTACAAGGTGCTCGGCCTTGCGTTTGTTGAACGGTTCGAGCCCGAAAACGGATGGTTTGTTCTGCACGGTCCTGTTCATAAAGGCGGACCGGACCCCCGTTTTGCGCCCGACATGAGCTATCTGAAGCACATGCCCGTCGATATTGAGTTTGCCGGACAGGGTACGACCGACGACGAAAAGGTCCGCTATGCGTTAAGGCGCGGGCGATTGGGGCAGCAATGGTTCCGCAAGCAGCTCGTTGCCGCCTATGATGGCCGTTGCGCGGTGTCGGACTGCGGCGTCAGCGAAGCTCTGGAGGCTGCACATATCGAGAATTACTCGGGACCCAAATCGCAGGTTGCCAGCAACGGCATTCTGCTTCGGCGCGACTTACATGCTTTATTCGATGCTCATCTGATTTCGTTTGAGCCTGTTTGCGGCGAATATCGGCTGTGCGGATCGTACCTGCTGGATAAGACCGGCTACGCTTCCTTTGCGGGTGCGACGCTAAGGCAGCCGAATGAGCGTCAGTGGCGACCCAATACGGTGTTTCTTGAGGCCCATCGCATTGAGTTCGATCGCTCGGAAAAGAAGCGTGAAAAGGCGGGGCTTCTGCCGTATTAGCGTATTTGGCTTTGGCATTCTTTGACGATCGTGTTGTTTGATCGGATCGCGTGGCGATGCAATCTCGCGCATGCCCGCCGGTGCATGCTCTTCCTGTTTTGTATAGCGAGAGGGGAGCGTGTATGAGCTGGCGAGGCGATATTGCGATGGGGAAGTACGGAAAACTGCCGTGTGCCCTTATAGACAACAATATGTTTCCGAGCGTAGAGGTTGATTGCGGGTCGTTTGTCGTCACCTGCCCTTGCTGCGGCTCGCAAATACCGTGTCTCGACATTCGGTTCATCGATGCGCGCGACAGGTTCAGCGACGAAGTGAGAAAACAGACAGGCGTTCATATGCCGGTGTATCCGGAGAAATGCCCCGTTTGTGGCCTCGATATCGTGTACGACGCCGGCGACGAGGGATAGGTGATGCGGAGGAGCTGACTGTGAAGGCCTCTCCGTCCCTACAAATAAATCCCCTCACCGAGCTGCTTGTGGAACTCGGCGTGATGGTCGCGTGCCCAGGTAAAGAGCGCCTGGTCAA
>ERZ1673749.2059-NODE-2059-length-11329-cov-8.582225_pt1 | contig 11329 bp, 4 predicted proteins | sample MGYA00580204_ERZ1673749 | MGnify/ENA primary metagenome ERZ1673749 (study PRJEB41218, sample SAMN15661745) | gut metagenome | host: Homo sapiens | place: Canada: London | collected 2015-08-20/2019-03-30 | study: EMG produced TPA metagenomics assembly of...
CACGTGATGCTCTATGTCTACGACAAGGACAAGCAGATCCGGACGATTTTCTACCGCAATCCGAAGATTACCTCTGGTATGCCGACTGCATTTGACGGTCTGCAGGTGGAGACTTTTGGTACCGAGCGAGGGGGGATCTTTACCTTCGACCTCACGCTCTCCCCGGGGCGCTACCGCTTTGTCCTCCTCGTCAATGACCCGAAGTCTTACGAGGAGGCGAAGAACGGCAGAATCCGAGATCCTCAGAAGATCTATCTCAGTCAGATGACCGACGAGAGGGGGATGCTCAATACTCAAATGTTGGAGTACACAAACAGAGATAACGGAACTTCCTTGTACGGTAAAGGTAGTCATCCCAGAATCATCCCGATGACCGGTCAGGCGATGCTCACCATCCCTAAGGGTAATGATGACGGCACGCCCAAAACCGTGACCCCATCCATCGACCTCGAGCGCGTCTTTGCGAGGGTAGAGCTCATCCTCACGACGGCGAATAAGGAGAAGACGGAGTATCTCAGCCCTGAGATCGCAAAGTATAAAATAGATAATCGTGAATATGGCGATGGTACCACTTCCGGCAGGTTGACCAAAGGCAAATTCGTGGATCTTGTGGACACGGACTGGCGCGCCGGTACGCTGGAGATGCTTCCCTCGCGCGGGGAGTACACTGCCACCGGCGGAGATATGTCCGAGGATAGCCGACTCTACAGCGACCGTACCTCGACGGACTATCTGCAGTACTTCCGCGATGGTGACACGTACAGGACTCAGGTCAAAACTCCATATGCCGAGAATCTTGATAATAAGGATGTTATCCCTAAAAATTCTGGCTTTGATAAAATGTATCATCAACGCTCCCAATCACGATTAGGTAAGTTCCTTGTCGATAAGTATTTCCTCTATATCCCGCCGATGTTCATCAATGGACTAACGAAGGATGATATGCCTTACATCCTGATCGGTATCAATACCACTGGAGAGGATATCCCGGAGGATGCTCCGGTAAAAGCCGAGCAGATGACCTACTTCCACCTCCCCATCACCACGCTCGTCTCTGCAGCGGGGGGTGGCATAGAGGAGAAGTTTGAGATCCGTCGCAATACCACCTACAGCATCTACGCCGCCTTCCGTGGCGGTCGCCTCATCCTCAACGACGGCATCAAGGTCCTCCCTTGGAAAGTAGAAAACGAAACTATTGAGGTGGATATCAATGACGCAAAGACGCCTCCAGTACTTCCCATAGAGAAATGAGCATTATGAAGAATAGAATACTGAAAGCAGCCACCATTATCGGGCTGTCGGTTATTTTCGCTTCTTGCCAGAAGGGAGCCACTACGGCTGGAGTCACGCCCGACGAACCCTCAGTGGATCCGTGGGAGGGATATGAGAAGACTGCCGATGGCACGCGTATTATCCTACCGGAGCCGATCACGCTTGATATCTCTGTAGCCCCTACGCGTACGGTCAATAATACGCTGAGAGCAGATGTCGGTGACTTTTATGGCATCTATAGTAAAGATGAGCGAACTAGAGCCACGGTGAATACCTCTGAGCCTGCTGAAAAACCAACGGCTCCCCGTAATCCTTATGAATATGACACTGCGGAGTTTTGGCAGTGGTACTATTCTGACGAGTATAGAGCCTATCAACGTGAGTTTGATCGCTGGCAAAGTTGGAATACCAATGGTGGCGAGGACTGGATCCGTGATCTCCATATCCCCGAGCTGAAGGAGGGAGATTATGAGGTCAAGGGCTTGGTTCCCTACACTGATTTTGGTTGGTTCTCTACAGGCGTAGATGTCACCCCATACTCCAAGGTGACCATCACCTTCTACAAGCTCCCTACCAAGGGTGTCCTCTCTTTTATGGTGAATAGTAAGGCGTACCATACCTACTTCAATCGTGACGAAAATTTGGCTCCACTCACACTGGAAAACCCTTTCTTGATCAGCGAAAATCCAGACTTTAGCTATGAGCAGGACGTGGTATCAAAGCGTAAGTGGCTTGACTCGAAAAATATATTCCCGGGTAGTGACCTTGGTGGTAATAGTCAATTATTTGAGTCTTCTTATCTGCCAATGTTTAGTCGTCTAGTGGATGTGAAGCCCAATGATAAGCGGGGAATCGACGGTCGCGAGAGTGGCTCTACTGAACCCGTGCATGAGATCACGAGCATCTACCTAGAGCGTGCAGTGGCCAAGGTAACGATTCGTTGGGAGTATGAGTATTACCCTGAAGGAAGCACAGAAAAGGTCAACCCTGTCAAGGACCACTTCTTTGATGACATTTATCCCGGGCAATATCCTAATATCACCAGTGTGATTCCTAATAACTGGACGGCTCTCCTGAGCCATTACGACAAAGTGGGTAAGCCTGCTACTAATATGCCGTTCTATAGAAGCTACCCCAACATTTCGCATATTGAGAATGAAACTGTAGGTACGGCATTGCTGAGAGCGGGAACAGAGCACTTCTATATGCCGGAGAACTTCCCTACCAATGCCTCTGAGCAGTCTACGATGCTGGTATACATCACTAAGTTTAATCCAGACACTCAAGAGATCGTTGGGAAGCGACGCTATAAGTACTACGAGATACCTTTTGGGACTAAGCGTGCTGATGGTCTACGAGAGATCCGGCGTAATCACAGCTACGAGATCCTCCTCCGCTTCCGGAAGGCACCCGATGGTACCGAGCAGCCCTACATTGTCGAGACGTGGAGCAATCAGGATGTTGACCTGCCCTGGTAAGCCGAACCCCTTTTATTGAGATGCACAATCAGATGAAAACGATACACCATACTTCATATGCGCTGGCGGTCCTCCTCCTTATGGCGACCGCCCTCGCCGGATGCCGTGACAGCTTCTCTGACCGGGATCTGCCCACCCCCGCACCGACGGAGACCGGCGCCCCCGATGGCACTATAGAGGTTCGACTGCCCTACGCCGCACCGCTTATGTCCACCCCGACGAACCTTCGGGCGATGAAACCTGAGGACGAGTGCGTCATAGACGCCACCCGTAGCCGCCTCTTTGTCTTTGATAGTAGTACTGACAAGCTTCTCTACGAGGCGCCGATCACCTCTGTCCGCCCCGACGGGAAAGAGGAGGGCAAATACGACAAGGGCACCGTCACCGCCTTCCTCAAGGAGGGCGATGGGCTCAAGCTGGCGCTCTACGCCAACCTTGACCCCGAGCAGATGAAGACCCCCGTCACCGACATGACCCGCACGAAGATCAGCGAGCTCTTCACCTTCGCCCTCTCCACCGAGACCCCCACCCGACTGCCGATGTGGGGTGAGCTGGAGGTCGCCAAGGTGAGCCACACCCTGGTCGCCGCGGGGAGTGATGCCGTACAGACCATCACCGGACCGATCAAGATGCTCCGCTCCGTAGCCCGCATCGACGTCGGTCTCAACCTCTCCGGCACCCCCCTCGATGAGAAGTCATCCACCCTCACAGGACAGATCTTTGACGCCAAGCAGGGAGCGTATGTCCAGGCTACCTACAAGATCAAGAGCATACGCGTTTTCAACGCCTCCGACAGGGGGCAGGTTTCTCCACTTGATGCCTCGTACAATGTCGATGAAGGGAAGGTGACCGCCCTCTCACTTCCCGAAGGTGTCAAGGCAGCGACCACCACCCCGACCTTTACATCGAAGGAGGGGAGCGGTAGTCTCCTCCGTGAGATCTATCTCCCGGAGACTGCCAATCCCGGACCTGACGACGAGACCTCATCAGATAAGAAGAAGACGCTCCCCGAGGATGAGAAACAGCACCTCGCCCGTCCCTACCTGATCCTCGAGCTGACTAACGACAAGGAGTCCGGCAAGTCCCACTTCTTCCGCCTTGACTTCCTGAAGTACAGCGACAAGGTGAGCGGTGACAAGAGCATCGAGGAGCAGACCGATGCCAAGGTGACCTACTCCTACCTGCCACTCCTCCGTAACTTCCGCTACAAGATCAATATCACTAAGATTGGCGGTCCCGGCTTCGACTCTATAGAGGATGCTCAGAAGGGCTCTGCCGCCGACATTCAGTACAATGTCTTCGTCATCAGTGAGGACGACCTCGGGGAGGTGATGTATGATGGTAAGTACACTCTATCCGTGACAGAGAAGGAGTTCTCCGTCGGTAAGTACGGCTCCCAGCCGGTCTATAAGGCTCAGACGACCTGGCCCGGTGGCTGGGAGATCGAGGTGCCTGAGTTTATTCCCGGTACTAAGGAGAAAAATAATCTATACGATCCAAAAGCTTCAGATAAGGCCGGCTGGATTGACTTCACCACGCTTAAAGGCAATGCCAACGTTGTGTCACCGGTGATCCAGACGATCCTCCCCAATGACAAAGAGCACTCTGTTCCCCGTACCGGTTACTTCTACGTCAAGGCGGGTCGTATGCGCTGGCTCATCACCGTCCATCAGTCCGATAAGGCACAGCTCGCCATCTCCCTCTGGTCCGATCCTGAGGCGACGAAGCCCCTTCAGTATGTCGAGCTGCATCAGCAGAGTCTTGCTTTGCAGCCGACAGAGAAGGATAAGAAGAGTGATAGACCGGTCGAGTCTGCAAGGGGGTACAAGAGGATCTATGTCAAGACCGATCCCTACATCAATCCCGGTAGTAAGACCTTCCAGGAGTATTTTCGTCCGGTCCTTGAGCGTGCCGGCAGGGATGACATCTTCTACTTCTGGGACTACACTGCATCGGGAGATCAGGCTGAGAAGTCCCCGGCAGAGTCGACCCTGGTAAAGGCCTATGATGCTAAAACTGGTCTTCCCACCTCTCGCTGGTCTAAGCCCTCCGCCGGTGGTGAGCACCGCTACTTCCGGTACACCGGTAACAATAACGTCTGGGAGTGTATAGTTACCGTTGCTCGTGCCGGCATCTCTGAGGATCCCTTTGAGTACTACACCGATATCTATAACTTCTCCATCTCCGATGGTAAGGAGGAGGCGACTGCAGAACTCACCCTCTCTCAGATCGAGTACAATGCCGAGCCGAGCGACGGGTATGCGCTCAAGAGTAGATATGCAAGTAAGTTTTACGATAAGGAGAGCAAGACTGAGACCGGTGATCGCTACAAGACCGACTTTAAGCCTCGCTTTGTGATGGATGGTGGTCAGAAGCACTTCTTTATTGCCGCCAACACTCCTTACCGAATTACGCTCATCAGTAATCCGAGTGACGGAGTCACTTCCTTCGGTACCAATGGTGTCTATACAGACGAGACTCCGGAGGCAAAGGGCGAGCCGATCTCCTTTTCAGTGAAGACTGATCAGACTCAGATCGGGGGTAAGTCACTTTCTCCCAAGTTCCTTGTAGAGTCGCTCGACAATCAATTCCTGCCCTACACCTTTACCATTGATCTTATTTCCGGCATCATACAGCGTGAGTCTAATTGTTATATGATTAAGGCGGGACAGACGAAGGGGATCTTTATCCCTGTGAGTCGTGTTAATACTGCCGCTGACTATTACGACCAGCTGCTCGCTAAGGACACCCATCTCGCGGACTTCCCGTCTGGGGACTTTACGCTTAGACGATTGGATGAGGATGACGACTTTGAGCCCTTCCTTGTCTGGACCGATATGGGCAGACCCTCTAATGGCTCTCTCGTGGATGCAGGTATTGATGTGCTGGAGCGTCAGGGCTCTGGACCCGAGGGGTATGTTTATGTTCGTCTTACCCCTGATGCCAAGCCTGGTAGCGCACTAATAGCTATCCGGAGCAACAAGATCCCCGGCAAGCCCATACTCTGGTCATGGCATTTATGGGTCGTCAAGGACTATCCTAAGGCCATACGCGTCGACAAGCAGCGAGTAGATCATGATGACCCTACGGACGCTCCGCTGCAGCGTACTCCTCCTGCTTATGTAGATGTGATGGATCGTCTGGTAGGTGCACTCGCCCCCCCCACGGATCAGTGGCACCGATCTCCCGAAGTCTATGGTTTTCTATATCAGTATGGACGTAAGGATCCTTTCCCAACGTGGAAGGTGGTGGTCCCTCGTACTGAATGGGACGGCGGAGGTGATCGTGAGCTGACTACTCCCAAGGCCTTTTGGGATGGAGATGGTAATCGCTTCTACTTTGAGTACCACGTTAAGGGCGACCACTCTAATGCCGGATTGCGTCCTGACGGTTCCACTGACCGGGCTGGAGCTAATGCAGCTGCCGGTGCCACTATGTCTATGAAGGAGGCGATAGCTCATCCTCAGACCTCTGTACTCCACAAGACGGTCTGGCTCTATGAGAATACTCCGTTCTTTAGTAAGCTCGGCAATGAGCTACTGAAGCGACGCACGTTCCACTATCTCTGGAATCGATATACCCCTTCTCATCATAGGGATAATATTGATCAGCAGATAGATAACTTCCAGTACTATGGAGGTAAGACGGTCTTTGATCCATCGCCCTATGGCTGGCGTATACCCTCCTATGCAGAGGCCATACGACTCTTGGCCGGATATCAAAAGCATCTGTTAGGCGATGGTGCTCCACAGCTGAAGGTCCCTCAGCCCTCCATAAATAGAGATGGAAGTTATACTACGGCCAATGCAGAGGCTCTTCCCAGTCTAGGTCAAAGTCCGGGTCGAGAGTGGGACTTTATGAGTGCAGTAGCTCAGTCGCGTAATGAGTTTGCAGGGTTCTATCTTGATAATGAAGCGGGAAACTTTGCAGGTTGGTCTAGGGGAGTTGCAGGATCCTTAGGTAATGCCGCATTTAGAAGAGCCTGTGCCATTTCAGTCCGTCCTGTGATCAATCAGGAGGAGCCGGACTATACCAAGTATCTCCCCGGTTACGGTGAGTAAATAATCCACTATGATCAGACATTCATTCACTATGAATACCTATATAGAGACTTACACAAAGCGGTACGGGAGACTCCTCTTCTCCCTATCGGGACTGCTCCTGCTGCTTGCTCTCGCCGGCTGTCGCGACAGCGTCTTTGACCGTGACGGAGTGGATCCTGCCGGAGTAGACTGCCCCTCAGTGACTGAGGGGCAGGAGCAGGAGGTGCAGATCCCCTATCTGCTCCCCAGTGCTGAGACGATGAGGTCGGGCACACGAGCGCTCAAAGTCGAGGACGAGAGTACCCTTGATATAAAAAAGACTCACCTGCTCGTCTTCGACGCTCAGGATAAGCTCCTCTATGAGGCGAAGATCACCACTGTCAAGCCCTTCGATAATGACCATCAGTCCGGGACAATATCCGCAAGGCTCAAGAAGACTACCGACGCTGTCTCACTTGTCCTCTATGCCAATGTGGAGGGCACTTGGACTGTCCCAAAAGCGGGTAAGAGCAAGGTCGACGTGGCCAAGTCTCTCACCTTTACTGTCCCGGCAAGTAAGGAATGGACTGACGGAGGTCGCCTGCCGATGTGGGGTGAGGCCTATAGGGTGACCCTCGACTTTGCCAACCCCTCTGCAATCATCGGATCCAATAAGATCCACCTGATCCGTGCCGTCGCCCGCATCGATGTGGGACTTAATCTCACGGCACTCACCAATAATGGGGCCAAGGATGGCGACTTTAATGAGACGGCTGAGCCCCTTAAGGGCAAGGATGAGAGTGGCAATGAGGTGACCTACACCCTCAAGAGTGTTGCCCTCTATCGTGCGGCTGACAAGGGGCTCATAGCCCCGACGGATGTGACCACTGGATCAGAGGACTACGATGCACTCAAGCACACCCCCTCGCAGCCGACCGATTTCTCATCCGTCACGCACACGCTCTCAGGTACCGCCATCAGTAAGAATATACTCAAGCGCTCCCTTTATGTCCCCGAGACCCCCAATCCTCAGGACAAGGAAGTCGAGCTCTCCGCCCGGCCCCGCTTGGTCGTGGGACTCGGGCGCAGTGATTGGGGCGATAAGGTTACTTACTATCCGATCGACTTTCTCACCAAGGATGGCACCGAGGAGACCTTCTCCTACCTCCACCTGCTCCGCAATGTGCGGTACAAGGTGAGCCTCATCGGGGTAAATGGTCCCGGCTTCGATACGCCTGACAAGGCCCTCGAGGCGGCAGCTACTCGTCTCAGCTATGTGGTGATCCCCTTTGCCGAGTCCGACATGGACAAGGTAGCCTACGATGGGCCCTACACCCTCTCCGTAGACGAGGATCTATTGGAGGTAGGGCGCTACGGCTCTCTCCAGGACATCGGCATCAGCACCACATGGCCGGAGGGCTGGTCCGTAGAGATCCCCAAGAAACTGATTGACCCTATGACAGGAAAGGAGCAGACCGAGGCTAATACCCTCGCTGAGTGGGTTGACTTCGAGGGGCTCACTGATGGCAAGCCGACGAATAAGGAGGCGACCAATCTTGTCCTGAAGATAAAGAAGCAGGAGCCTGACGCACAGGGAGCGGTAACCCCTCGTGATGGCTGCTTCCTCATCCGTGCCGGACGTATGACCCGACTCGTGCGCGTGCATCAGTCCGGAGAGGCTAATCTTGAGATCGCCATCTTCTCCGACCCTGAAGCTAAGGTGCCACTGCAGTTCATCGAGCTGAGTCAGCGAGGTCTCAAGGCTAAGTCGGTCGATGAGCAGGGTAACCCCCTGCCCCTGCCAGGCTACAGACGCTTCTACGTCCGGACGGAGCCCTACTTTGACCCCAATACGGTCTCAGATATCCTCCCTATGTGGACGCATGCAGGTGGAGACCGCTTCCTCTTCTACGACTATGGATCCAACTATGGAGATCCTAAGTTTGATCTAGCAAAGGATGATCCTAACAAGCCTCTTGAGATCAAGTCCGACGGATCTTATGCCTCCTCTTGGCGTGACCCATTCGTGTCTCCCGATGCACATCTCTTCCGTTACACCGGCAGAGATAATGTCTGGGAGTGTGTCGTCACTGCTACTCCTATGAATTCCCTAAGGTCTCCTGAGGATACTAATTTTTTTGAGCGTAAGGTTAACACTTTCATTGCGGAGCTTGAGGTACCTGGCGATCGCTCCTCACGTGTCACCGCTGATCTGAGAATGCTCCAAGTAGAGTATATCGCCCTACCATACGATGATCCTGAACTGACGGAGATCATGATAGATGAGGAGAACCCTGTCTTGGTGATGATGGATGGAGTGGAGAATGAGTTCTTTATGACCGGTAATACCCCTTATACGCTCCGCTATCTTGGTTGTGAGTCTGATGTCGGAGGGGCGGATGATCTTCTGATCTATCCGCTGGATGATGTCGGGTCCGCTCCTGTCACAAGGCAGCGTTATGCATATGAGGGGAAGCGAAATAAGCATACCTTCACTCCGAGCAACGATATGGAGGATCCCAAGAGATACCACGGATATGCCACTTACGAGGTCTCTTCGCCTGATAATCGCTTCGATACCTATACATTCCGCATAGAGCTGGTCAGTGCTATAAAGCAACCGGAGGCTAATACTTACCTTGTGAAGGCAGACAGCCCGATGGGTATTCTGATCCCGGTAAGTATGGTCAATACGGCAGCGGATTACTATCAGAGGCTCATTGATCTTGATAATAATCGCGAGCCGATACCACCACGTAATGATAGAGGGGCAATTGATCCCGAGTCAGAGTATACGAAGCGGATGCGAGACTTCATCGGTAAGACGTGGGATATATCTCTTAATAGGGTGAAGCCCCACGACGTGGTCACACCATGGATGATCTGGACTGACGTAGCTGCCCCAACCAAGAAGCCCGATGGGTCTATAGATATGAGCACTGGTGGTGTCAAGCGTCTCCGCACATACGTGGATGCTTCGGGTAAGCATTATATATATTTCCTCCCCAGTGGCGCTCGGAATACTATTTCCGCACCTACGAGTACACCCCGGAGTGGTAGTGTACTAATCGGTGCACGAAATGAGTCCATAGAGGGATCTCCCAATGTCTGGAGCTGGCATATTTGGCTCGTCGATGAGTATCCGAGACTATTTGATATGACTGATAATACCGACGAGAAACATCCTGTGGAAATTACCTCTATGGATCGACCCATTGGAGCGAGACGGCTCCCTGACACGCACTATATTAGAGACACATGGTCTTACGGCTTTGCCTATCAGTGGGGACGTAAGGATCCTTTCCCTTGGAGAAATGCAATTATTGAGAATGCTGTTCAGCAGAGATTCTGGGACGACACCGGAGAGTTATTCAGCTTTCCTAGTGCACAGAGAGGTACTCGAAAGAACCAAGGGCTTATAGCCACTGCAGATGCTATGGGAGCAACGTTTACACTAAAGCAGTCCATTGAGCAGCCGGCCTCCATCGTCTCTCATCAGACCGTCTGGATGACAGAGCATCTGCCGTTTGGTAACACTTCGGATACCAAGAGAGGGATTGCAGGTGCTCGCCGCGAGACACTTTTCCAGCGTGCCACATGGCGCTGGATGTGGGAGATGCCGGTGAGTGATATGCAGCATTTCATTGATATGGACAATCTGAAGATTGAAAATCGAGGAAGGGGCTTAAAGTCTCCCTTTGATCCGTCTCCTTATGGGTTCCGTATTATGACTTATAATGAGGCTTGGGCTCTTGGACTCTACCTTAAGTCTCAGGGGATTAATACCGCTGTCGAAGTCGGTACGGTTGCTAATCTATGCACCGGAGTGCTCCTTGATGGAGACTATGATAAAAAGGATCTCCTCAATTCCCAGACGATTGCCGTATCTGAGTTCAGGGAGAAGAATTACGCCGGAAGCTATCTCCATAGAGATCAAGGTAATGCTGCTAATTGGACTTCTAGCTCACTAAACGAGGCAAAGTACAATAGAGCTTGTGGCGTCGGTGTCTATCCTGTACTTGATAAGACAAATCCGAGACACCCCTTTACTCGCGCCAATTTTGGCGATATCACGAAGTACTGGCCGGGCTACAACAAGAAGAAGCCCTGACCTGCTTCACTAACCCTCTCTCAGCGAGGAGCGCCCCACCCGGAGCGCTCCTCGCTGCCTCTTGTCGGACATGGTGTCCCGAGGAAGTGCTGCAGGGATACCCCCGCCCTCGGGGTGGGGAGGAGGTTCTATCCTATGAGATGCTTCAGGAAAGGGGTACCTGTGAGCTACGACAAAGCTTTTCCATAAGCATCGTGATGGGGGCTCCCCACTCTGACGACTTGCAGGGTGGGGAGCCTTTTTTATGCGGTCGCTCTCGGGTAAGGCTGGACTCTACCGGACGAGTCGGAGGGCGCTGGGTATGGACCTGCTGTCCCTCTCTCTCCTCCTCCCTCTCTCTCATCTCTCCTCCTCCCTCTCTCTCATCTCTCTCCTCTCCTCCCTCCTCCCTCTCAGCTCTCCCTCTCCCAGTCTGTGTATCAGCTGAGCCACCAGTATGAGGCTGC
>ERZ1673749.2063-NODE-2063-length-11316-cov-4.049019_pt1 | contig 11316 bp, 10 predicted proteins | sample MGYA00580204_ERZ1673749 | MGnify/ENA primary metagenome ERZ1673749 (study PRJEB41218, sample SAMN15661745) | gut metagenome | host: Homo sapiens | place: Canada: London | collected 2015-08-20/2019-03-30 | study: EMG produced TPA metagenomics assembly of...
TATTTTCGAGAGTCCTTCACGGAGCCCAAGTCTCCCTTAAAATTGGTTTCACATCTGTAATTATTTCCACAGTAATTGGAGTAATCATTGGTGCCTTGGCAGGTTACTACGAGGGAATTTTTGATGCCATAATTATGAGAGTCATGGACACGATCTTATCCATTCCACAACTTGTCCTTGCCATTGCCCTGGCAGCTGCCCTTGGCGGAGGCATGAAAAATTTAATTTTGGCAGTTTCCCTTTCTTCAATTCCGTCCTATGCAAGGATTGTGAGAAGTCAGGTCATGTCTGTGAAAAATTTGGAGTACATTGAGTCGGCAAGGCTGGCTGGTGTAAAAACTTTTAAATTAATTTTTGCAGAGATTCTACCCAACTGCTTTGCACCCATAATTGTCCAAGCCACAATTGGTGTTGGAACTGCAATTTTATCTGCAGCTTCCCTTTCCTTTATCGGCATGGGAATTATGCCGCCAGAAGCAGAGTGGGGTCAAATGCTTTCTGAAGGGAGAGCTTATATTAGAAACTATCCACACATAACCCTATTCCCAGGCATGGCAATTGCCATAACAATTTTACTTTTAAATATTGTTGGCGACGCCCTAAGAGATGCCTTTGACCCAAAGTTCAGGAGGTAGTATGTTATTAGAAATTAAGGACCTTGAAGTTTTTTTCAAAAGCTCCCAAGGCATAGTAAAAGCTGTAAATAAAGTTAATATAAACACTCGTGAAAAAATGACAACTGCCATAGTAGGTGAATCAGGCTCAGGTAAATCTGTAACTTCCCTTGCCATTATGGGCCTTCTGGACAAGTCCTCTCTTGAAAAAATTTCTGGCGAGATAATTTTTGAAGGGAAAAACCTTTTAAAGTCTTCTCCAGAAGAATTAAGGCACATTCGCGGCAATGAAATTTCTATGATTTTTCAAGAACCCATGACTTCACTAAATCCAGCCCTAAAAATTGGCTACCAAATGTCTGAAGTCTTTAGGACTCACTTTGATATGGACAAAAAAACTGCCAAGGAAAAATCTATAGAGATGATAAAAAAAGTTGAAATAGATAGGGCAGAAGAAGTCTACAATTCTTATCCTCACGAACTTTCTGGAGGCATGAGGCAGAGGATTATGATTGCCATGGCGCTTTCTTCTTCGCCAAAACTTTTAATAGCAGATGAACCTACAACTGCCCTTGATGTTACCATTCAAAAGGAAGTTTTGGAGCTCATGAAAAAATTAAAGGAAGACATGAATACTTCCATAATTTTTATAAGTCACGACCTTGGCGTTGTATCTGACATTGCAGATTATGTAAATGTTATGTATGCGGGAAAAATTGTTGAGAGGGCAAAGGCAGAAGATATATTTAAAAAGCCCCTTCACCCTTACACAAGAGGACTTATAAAGGCAATACCTACTGCTCACAAGAAAAAGGACCAGCTCTACACAATTAGGGGGTCAGTTCCAAATCCAATTGATCTTCCAGAATCCTGCTACTTCTGCGACAGGTGTGACGAGAAGATGAAAATTTGCCAGGAAAAAATTCCTGAAGAAGTGGACATTGACGGTCACAAGGTATCCTGCTTTTTGTATAGGTGATAAAATGAAGGACGAAATTATTTTACAAGTTAAAAATTTAAATAAAGAATTTAAAATTAGCGGCGGTAAAAGCTTTAAGGCAGTTGATGACATTTCCTTCGACTTAAAAACTTCTCACACACTTGGTGTTGTTGGCGAAAGCGGCTCAGGCAAGTCAACTCTTGCCAGGTGCATCATGGGACTTTATCCAGATGCCAGCGGAGAAATAATTTATGAGGGAAAAAATATTTTAAAGGAAAATCAAAGACAATTAAAGGAATATAGAAAAGATGTGCAGATGATTTTTCAAGATCCCTATTCCTCGCTTAACCCCAGAAAAAAGTGCAAGGACATAATTGCATCAGGCATAAGAAATCTCTTAGGCGAGAAGGACAAAAAGAAAATCGAAAAAAAAGTTTTGGAAACCATGGAAATTTGTGGTCTTTCAGAATATCACATGGAGAGATATCCCCACGAATTTTCTGGAGGGCAAAGGCAGAGAATTTCCATTGCCAGGGCACTTGCCGTTGATCCAAAAATAATTGTGGCAGACGAGCCAACTTCTGCCCTTGATGTTTCCATTCAGGCGCAAATAATAAATCTGCTTGAAGACTTGCAAAGAGACTTGGGACTTTCCATGATTTTTATTTCTCACGATCTTTCAGTTGTAAGACATGTGGCAGAGGAAGTCCTGGTCATGTATAAGGGCAGATGCGTGGAGTATAATGAGTCCGAAGAAATTTTTGAAAAGCCAAAAGAGGACTACACGAAAAAATTATTGTCATCAGTGCCAGGAAAGACTCTGGCTCAAGTGGAAGATGTGTAGAAATTTTTCTTCCTGGGTATTATAATTAGATAAAGTAGATAAAACTGTAGGCTTCTACAGTTTTTTATTTTGGAGGTGAAAAGATGCTTAATGAAGAGGGCAAAAGAATTTTTTTTAGCGACCAAGAAAATAATATTGACCTTCCCCTTGAAATAATTGAGGATATTTATGATAAAAAAGAAGAGAAAATAGATTTTAAATCAAGTGATGAAGATTCAAGGGAAGAAGAAAACTTTACTCATAAAGATTTAAAGGAGAGTCAAGAAGAAAACCCAGAAGAAGTTCAAAAGGAAGATAAAGAAGTCAATTCAGAAGAAAATCAAGATGAAGTTCAAGATGACAATCAAGAAGATGAGGATTTGTTTGATGAAAATAAATATGATCCCTATTACTTGGAGAGAATCGATGAAGTTCAGGAACTTTTGGAAGAAATTTGCGAGTCCATACCTTCTTATGCCTACGAGCATCTTAATGGTGGTATAATTCTTACAGAAGAGGCAAAGTACCACGAGGAAGCCTATGCAGAGGACCTAGTTATCATGGGCGAGTACCAAAGATCAATGCTTGGCAACATGATAAAAATTTATTATGGGTCCTTTATGGACATGTACAGATTTTCCTCAAGGGAGATCCTAAGGGAAAAGTTAGAGGAAGTTCTCCTCCACGAGTTCACTCATCACTTGGAGTTTCTTGCAAATGAGTGGGGACTTGTAATTGAAGACAATAAATTTTTAGAAGAATATAGAAAAAGGAAGCAAAATGAATAAAATTTTAGGATATTTTTATAAGGGTTTAGGCAAATTTTTTGACCTCATCTTAACTTTTTTAATTGTAATAGTTAATATTGCTGTTGATTTATTTTCAGCCATAAGAAGATTTTTCTTATATGTACTTTCCATGGGCGGATGTTTGATAATATTTTTACTTTTAAATCCCTTTGCCTGGGCTGGCATTGCAAGAAATAAGTGGCTCTCAACTCTAATCATGCTGGCTATTGTTGTGCCACTTCTTGGCAATGTGTCAGAATCTTTTTTGAAATACATACATTATATGGTGACAGAATTTTTCTACGACAGGGCAGATCATTATCTCCTTGGTAAGGTTAATGAATTTGAAAGCATTTCTGGTTACGGCAGAGCTTATTGGGAGAAAAAAGAAAGAGAGAGAATTAGACAAGAAGAAGAAAAGAGAAAGAGAAGAGAAGAAGAGTTTAGAGAGAGATTTAAAGATTTCGGTGGCTTTACTTGGACCACCTTCGACGACTTTTCTCAGTTTGATGAATTTTTTAGGCAGCAAGGTTATGGCGGCTTTTATGAAAATCAAGGCGGCTCTTATGGAAATAATTACGGAGGTTCCTATGGCGGAGCATCTTCATCTGCTGGTGGCTATGGCTTTAAGGACCAATACGAAAAAGCCTGCGACACTCTCGGCGTAAATTATTCCGCAGACAAGTATGAAGTGAAGCTTGCCTACAGAAAGATGGCGAAAAAATATCACCCTGACTTAAATAAGGAAGAGGGCGCCAAGGAAAAATTCCAAGAAATAAATGCAGCCTACGAATTTTTAAATGACTCAAACATTGAGATGTATAAAAAAATGTCTGGTGCAAATTAAATATTTTAGACAAAAAGAAAGGACCGAGCTGGTCCTTTTTTGGTGTTTAGATTTTTAAAAATTACAAGTATCTAATATATAAGAAAAATGTTTTAACTAACTGTGAAAAAATTATTTTATAATTTCTTCTGCCATCCTATAAAATTCGTTCACGTCCATGTCATCTTCTGCCATTAAAGAATATTGAATTCCCTTGTAATCAAAGCTTAGGTGCTTTGATGCTTTTTCTTCTCTTTTATCTGAGCCAATGCCTAGGTTAAAGAATGGATCATTTTTTGACCTTTCAAGTTCTTCTTTTGTAGCATCTTTTTCATCTGGTAAAAAGACACTTTCTAATCTTGAATAATAAACTTGCACGCCATTAATTTCTCTCATTTCTTGATGAGCTTGTTCTGAAGTAGGTATTGAACTTTTTGGATACTTGTCAATTGAGAGCATTACTTTGTCGTCTGCTTCGTTTTTATAGGTTACATCAAACGCCTTTCTCTTATTTATTTGTGCTCCAGTATCGTCCATATCTGCCATATTCACCATTGTGATTCCGTCAAATTTATATTCACCTAAGCTTTCTGGTGCTTCTACGTCAAAACCTGCCTTTTTTTCAGCCTTAGCCAGGTCAGTGTAATTTGTGTAGTTGTAATATGATGTTGAAGATGCAATAGTTCCTGTAATTTTTCCTGCTGCAAAGACGCCCGCTGAAAGGACAAGGGCAGCAGCTGCTACTAATACAAATTTCTTTTTCATTTTAAATTCTCCTTTTTCTTCTTTTGACTTAATTTCTAAATCAATTTTATTTTTGAGGTAAAAAGAAGGAGCAGAATTTTCTACACTTTTATTTAATTTGTCTTTTATATACTCATCAAAATTATTAAAATTATTCATAAATACTCTCCTTCTCGCAAAAGTCTTGGTCGACTTTCATTATTTCTTTCTTTAAATTTTTTCGAGCTCTAAAAAGTCTAGACTTAACTGTACCAGTAAAGGTCTTCAATATTTTTGCAATTTCTTCTATGGAGAAGTCGTCGTAATAAAAGAGGACTAGGACTTCTCTTTCCTTGTGATTTAATTTTAAGAGGGCTGATTCAACTTCATTATTTAATACAAATTCATCTTCTCCACTTGAAATAAGGTTTGAGTCAGCCTTTTCCAAAATAAATTCGTCGGGAAATTCTCTCTTTCTATTTTTATATCTGGTGTAGCAAGAATTTTTTAAAATTGAAAAAATCCAAGGTCTTAATTTGTTAAATTCCTTCAAGTTATTTATGTTTTTGTAAATAGAAAGGAAGGTGTCTTGGAGGACATCTTCTGCCTCCTCCCTATTTCCCAAGATGAGAAGGGCAGTTCGGTACAAGCTTAAGTAGTATTCTTCATAGAGGAGATCAAAGGAATCTTTGTCGCCCTTTTTTAATTTTTTAAAATTTTCTATGTTAAATTTTTGGGGATTCATTTTAACCTCCTTTGGATGCATCTACTTATAAGACTATTTAGGATGGGAAAAGGTTCATTTTTTTCAAAAAAAATCTCCACCTAAGTGGAGAAATTAATTTAAAGTCTTATCTGATATCCAGCCCCTCAAATTTTCACCAGAGATGCTGGACTTAACTTCTACATGGCACCAAATTCTCTTGCCCTGCTCGATTTTTGTCTCTAAGACATAGAGTTCAGTTCCCTTTTCCAAAATTTTTATAATTTCAGAATCTACACTTGCTTCCTTTCTTAGGTTTGCCTTTTCTGTGGCAACATTCCTGTAAGTGTGAAGAAGTTCAGAAGATTTTTTTGCAGTTTGAGCTGCATCGGTGTAGTCATTTTCTTTTTCAAAACTTTCTGTTTGATCTTTATCTTTGTTTATATCAATAGCGTTTTTGCTTTCAATTTCTTTTTTTAGGCTTGTTGCCTTGGCAGATTCAGGCACGACGGCGAGATAGGAATTTAAAAGAAGCATTGCTTCATTTACCTTATTTTCATTGTAAGTGTCCTTTACTTTATTCAAAATTATATTGTCTATGGAAAGAAGTTTATCTTGAGCTGAGTTATAATTTTTCTCGTCTTCTTGAATTACCTTTTTAAAATTGTAGGCTGAGTCAATATAATTTTCTTCCTGGTAAAGTTTGATGCCCTTTTGGTAGAAGTCATCAGATTGAACTAACTTCTTTAGTTTTTCCATTTCATTTGAAATTTCTGGACTAGTCTTTTTCTTTGTAGCTTCCTTGTATAAGTCCAGTGCCTCTTTGTATTCGCCACTTAGGGCAAGTCCCCTTGCATCTTCAATTTTATTTTCGTTTCTCGTTATCACAGCAAAATTAATTATGAAGAGGGAGATTATGGACAAAATAATTATTAAAACTATGGAGAAAAATATAATCTTTGCAGAAAATTTCTTTGGCTTTTTTGTAGTCACTTCATTAGTTCTGTCAACTTTGAGGCTTTCTGTATTTGGAGCAATCTTTGAAAGGTTTGTCTGAGTCAAATGAGTCTCAAGGGTCTTTAAATTTATATCTGAAGTAGACCTTGTGTTTTCAATTACATTTAAAATTTTTGAATTAATAAGGGGTTCAGTCAAATTATTTAGGACAAAACTTTTATTTCTGCCACAAAAATCACATTCGCTCTTATCCTTTTCATTAATAAAACCACAGGCGCAGCGCCAAAAATCAATTTGGTTTTCGCCATAAGTTTTAATTCCATCGCCAAGTGTTTCCTTTATTTGTGCACGTTTTTTTTCAGGTATGACTGGCAAACTCATGTCATATTTTTTTTCAGAACAAGTTATAGTCTTTCCGTCGCAAGTGTACTTTGATATGTAAATGTCTATAGCCCTTGCCTCATAAAATCTCTCGTCTAATAAAAAGGGATCCAAAAAATATTTCGTGTAGGGCTCAATATTAACTGCTTGGGAAAAATAAAATTCTCTGCCATTAAAGAGGTAGGACTTTTCAATAGACTTAAACTTTACGGCAAATTCAATGTTTGTGACAAAGGAGTCCTGTGCATTTAAGACATCAATGGCTAGGGCAAAATCGCCGCTAGTGAGTTCTGCATTGGCAATTTGAATTTTTTCACTTGTATTAAAGCTAAGTTTAGTTGGCAGTGTTCTAAAAAAACTCATAAAGACTCCTTTCTATCCATACTTTATTACTTAATTATAAGCTACTTGAAAAATTTTTACAATATGCCTTCTATTTACTAAATTAGACCTTTAGCCTATAATTTAATTATATGGAAGGAGAAGGTGAAATGAACTTAAAAGAAAAACACATAGAGCTCAATGACGAGGAAATTTTTTATCTGGACAATGAAAGCAAATCGGAGAAAAATATTTTAATGATTCATGGAAATATGTACTCATCTTCTTGTTTTATTGAAATCATAAAAAAATTAGAGGACTATCACATATTTGCCCCCGACATGAGGGGATATGGCAAGTCTTCCTACAATAATAAAATTACTTCAATTGATGATTTTGTTTCAGACATCAAAGAATTTATTTTGAGGCTGGATATAAAAAACTTTACCTTAGTCTCATGGTCTCTTGGCGGTGGCGTCGCCCTTGAACTTGCCAGGGACAAAGACATAAAAGATAGGATAAAAAATCAAATATTTCTTGCACCCTTTGGCTACGCGCCCTTTAGGACAAATGGAGCAGATATTTTGACAAATAATTTTCACGAATATTTAAATAATTTTGACTTCATAAACCCTCAAAAAAACCTAGAAATTTTCAAGGGTCTCATGACCTTTAACATGAATTTAATCGAGGACAGCTTTGCTAGCATGGGCATGACGGGAACAGAATTAAAAAAAGACAACATCAGAGTTTTATTTAAGACCTTTATCTACAATGTAAAATTGCCAGAAAAGGAAGAGTTTGAGAGAAATGTTGAATCGGCAATTAGGCAGAGAAACTTAGACGAAGTTGCAGGCATCTTGAGAGATTATAAATATCATGGAGAGAGGCTAGAGATGAAGAGTCTAGTCCTTCATGGCTATGATGACAAAATAATATCTTACATGGATGGAAAATTTTTAGCAGATGAAATTGGCGCAAGATTTGAAAGACTAGACAATTGTGGGCACTCTGTAATGACTGACAAAAAGAATTTAGTAATAAAAAATATAAAAAAATTTGTGGAGGATTAAATGAAAGTACTATTAGGCCAAGGCATGGCAAGAAAATATGGCGACACAATAAGAAAATTAGGTTATGAGGTAATTGGCTACGACGAAAAAAACCCCAATGCAGTGAAAGATTATGGCGAAGACATATTAATTGGCGCAATAAATTTAGAAAACTTAAATTACAAGGACCACAAAAATCTAAAGTACATCTTTTTGACATCAGTGGGCATTGACTTTTTGGACTTAAATTACATTAAAGAAAAGGAAATAATTTTATCTAACAACAACGGCGCCTACGACGACCCAATAGCCGAGTGGATTGTCTATGGACTGCTTCAAATAGACAAGGAAGACAGAAAAAATATAGAAAATCAAAGGGAAAAACTTTGGAAGAAGAGAAGCTTCTCCCACAACCTCTATGGCAAGAAGGCAATATTTTTGGGCACAGGCACAATTGCCATAGCAGGAGCAAAAAGGCTAAAAGGCTTTGGCATTGAACTAAATGGCTTTAACACCAGCGGCAGAAAAGTTGAGCCCTTTGACAATGTCTATTCAATAGATGAGCTTGACCACATCCTTCCACAAATGGACTACATCATAATGTGCCTGCCAGGAACAGAAAAAACTCATCACATATTAAATAGAGAAAGATTTAAAATCCTAAAAGATGGAGTAGTAATAGTAAACATATCAAGGGGAGCAACAATTGACGAAGAGGCACTTGTAGAAGCACTTGAAAAAGGAAAAGTAAGAGGGGCAGCCCTAGATGTCTTTGAAGAAGAACCACTAAGAGAGTCATCACCACTTTGGGACATGGATAATGTCTACATCTATCCACATATCTCCTTCTCCTGCGAAGACTTGGGCAGAAGACAGTTTGAAACAGCCTACCAAAATCTAAAGGCCCTAAAAAACGACGGCGACTTCAAAAATATAGTAGACTTCGACAAGGGCTATTGAAAATAAAATAAATTGGGGAAGAGTTTGTAATTTATAAAGATAAGTTGCAAACTCTTTTGTGTTTAAAACATACTGATTACATTGCTTAAATTGATTTTATAGGCGATTTCAGTTATAATTATTTTAATTATGATAGATTTTAATCGGACTTTTGACAGATTTTGCCAAGACCTTATCCCCTGGGATTGGGTTTTTTTATGGAGGTTTTATGAGTAATAAGAAATTTTATGTTACGACGCCAATTTATTATCCAAGTGACAATCTTCACATTGGTCATACTTACTGCACTGTGGCAGTTGATTGTGTTAAGAGATTTAAAAAAATGCAAGGATATGATGTTTTCTTTACTACTGGTACTGATGAACATGGTCAAAAGATAGAGGCTAAGGCTAAGGAATTTGGAATGAAGCCAAAGGAATATGTTGATGGCATTGTCAAAAATATCAAAAAGCTTTGGGAAACTATGGACATTGATTATGATTATTTTGTCAGATCTACTGATGAGGATCACGAAGAAGATGTTAGAAATATTTTCCAAGAGCTTTACGACAAGGGCGACATCTACAAGGGCGAATATGAAGGTTTTTATTGTACTCCTTGCGAATCTTTTTGGACTGAGGCACAAGTTGGCGAAGACCACACTTGTCCTGACTGTGGAAGACCAACTCAGCTTACTCATGAGGAATCTTATTTCTTTAGGCTTTCTAAGTACAAGGACAGGCTTTTAAAATACTATGAAGACCACCCTGAGTTTATTGAGCCTGCTTTTAGAAAAAATGAAATGGTTAAAAACTTTTTCGAAGGCAAGGACGGTCTTGAAGATCTTTCTGTTTCTAGGTCTACTTTTGATTGGGGAGTTAAGGTTCCCTTTGATGACAAGCATGTTGTCTATGTTTGGATAGATGCTCTTGCTTGCTACTTAACTGCTATTGGTTATGGCACTGACAAAGAAAAGTTTAATTCTTATTGGCCAGCTGGCGTTCACTTTGTTGGCAAGGAAATTATTAGATTCCATGTTATTATTTGGCCTGCTATTTTAATGGCACTTGATTTGCCTCTTCCTGACAAGGTTTTTGGTCATGGCTGGATTTTATTTGACAACGACAAGATGAGTAAGTCCAAGGGAAATGTTATTTATCCTGAGCCAATTATCAAGCTTTATGGCGTTGATGCTCTTAAGTATTTCTTGCTAAGGGAATTTTCTTTTGGCTCTGACGGATCCTTTAATATTGAAAAATTCATGCAAAGACTTAATTCTGATTTAGCCAACGACCTTGGCAATCTTCTTTCAAGAACTGTCTCCATGATTTCTAAATACAATGATGGAGTCATTGAAGATATGGGTGCAAGAGAAGATGTTGATGATGATCTTGAAAATCTTGCTGTTTCTGTAATTGATGAAGTGGAAGAAGCCATGGAACACTACCAATTTTCTGTTGCCCTAGAAGCAATTTGGAAGTTAATCAGAAGATCCAACAAGTATGTTGATGAAACTGAACCTTGGAAGCTTGCAAAAGATGATGACAAGAAGGATAGACTTAACACTGTTTTATACAACTTGGCAGAAAGTTTAAGAATTGTTTCTGTTTTAATTTATCCATTTATCAAGGACACTTCTCTAAAGATTAGAGAGCAACTTGGCGTAAGTGGCGAAATTAATTGGGAAGATGCAAGAACTTTTGGCTTAATAGGAGACGGCACTAAGGTTAATAAGGGGGAAGTTATTTTCCCAAGACTTGACATCGAAGCTGAAATTGATAGATTTAACGAAGAAAACACTGCTCTTTTAAATTCTAGAGTTATGGCAGAAGCTCACCAAGATAAAGAAGCTGTAGAAGATATAAAAAAGGAAATTAATATAGAAGATTTTGCAAAACTTGATATTAGAGTTGCAGAAATTGTTGGCGTAGAAGATCATCCTAATGCTGATAAACTTTATGTCCTAAAATTAAAAATTGGCAACATGGATAGGCAAATTGTCTCTGGCATAAAGGAATACTACAAGAAAAATGAATTGATTGGCAAAAAAATCCTCATGATTTTAAATCTAAAGCCAATTAAATTAAGAGGCGTTGAGTCCAATGGTATGCTTCTTGCTGCAGAAGATGATGAAGGAAATTTAAGTCTTGCATCAACTTTAGCTGACGTTAAATCAGGAGCAAAAATTAGTTAGGAGAGACTATGATAGATTCACATGTGCACTTAGACGACGAGGCCTTTAACGAGGA
>ERZ1673749.2070-NODE-2070-length-11278-cov-3.400606_pt1 | contig 11278 bp, 5 predicted proteins | sample MGYA00580204_ERZ1673749 | MGnify/ENA primary metagenome ERZ1673749 (study PRJEB41218, sample SAMN15661745) | gut metagenome | host: Homo sapiens | place: Canada: London | collected 2015-08-20/2019-03-30 | study: EMG produced TPA metagenomics assembly of...
TCAAAAGCCGAATCGCCACCGCCTACGACCACGATAGGCTTGTTCCTGAAGAAGAAGCCATCGCAGGTGGCGCAGTACGAGACGCCATGTCCGGACAGCTCCTGTTCGCCGGGCACCCCAAGCTTACGGAATGACGACCCTGTGGCGATGATGAGTGCTGATGCCTCCAACTGGGAGTCATCGGAGAGCGTTACACGATAGGTCGGCTTGACCGAATCACTCTCACACGCCTCAATGGAAGAGACATCGTCTGTGATATAGGTTGTACCGAAGCGCTTGGCCTGTTCCTTCATGCGATCCATAAGATCCGGGCCAAGAATACCTTCCGGGAATCCGGGGAAGTTCTCCACCTCAGTGGTGTTGACCAACTGTCCACCTGGCGACAACGCACCAGTGACCATAACAGGATTAAGACCTGCACGGCCAAGATAGATGGCGGCCGTGTAGCCAGCGGGACCAGAACCGATAATGATGACGTTATGTTTCACGTGAAACATTGTCACACCCCCATACGATATTCCATGTCATTCAGCCAGACGCGAAGAAAGGGCGGCACCGTCGAATGTATGCGAACGGTACCGCCCTTCTTGGGTCAGTTATCGGTATAGATGCCGATTAGAAGACCTCCACCTTCTCGATGTACAGCTGGTTCTGCGGCAGGCTACCCGATGGCACCCACAGCAGCAGATCCTGCGTATTGACGGCTTTGGTGAACTTCACCTCAGTAGTGCCACCTTCAGCAAAGGTGAATTCGGCCACCTGCTCGCCCTGAGTGGGGTCTCCAGTGGTATTTGCGCGAATATAGCCCTTACCACCGGATGTGCGGATGGTGATAACCATGCGGTACGCATCCTGCGGCTGGTCAAGGTGCATGTAGTATGCGTACCCGGATTGGCCGCCAGGATTCGACAGGAAGTTGGCGCTGGAAATCGTAAACGCCGTGTTGTTCTCATGGCGCGGTTGCGGAGCAGCGCTGGAATCCTTATCGCCGGACTTCTTGGCCTTAGTCTTCTTGGACGACGAATCAGCAGTCTCGGACTTCTTGGACTTGTCTGATGCTGAGTCCCTGGATTCGCTCTGAGTGGCATCACTCGACTTTGAGGAATCGTCAGTGGCGCCACCGTTCGTCGCGTTCTTGCTGCCACCGAATGGCACAGCGTCAGCATTGATATCGGGCCAGTCACCTTCACTGGAGTTGCTGGAAGCATCGGCAGGATTGTCTCCGGAGGATCGGAACGCATGCACTGCCCAAACAGCCGCTGCCACTACCAATATCAGAGCCACAATGATGGCAACGACCTTGGTCGACAGTTTGCCGAACAGATGTTCATCGGGCAGCTTGCTGTCATCCTCGTCATCCGGCACATCCTTCGGTGTGAAGCTCGGAGGAATGGCGCTTACTTCGGCAATGCGGGCCTGCTCCTCTTCCAAGGCACGCAGCGATTCCTCACCGGGGGCCACAGCACGGCCGCTGACATCGAACACGGGAATACGACTGGTCGTCTCTCCCACGGTGGCATCGGAAATACCGCCGGTAACAATAGGCACCGTCAACCGAGTATTATCACCCGGACCGCCGATGGGGGCCGGATTCATTTCGCTGTACCAGTCACCGGTGTCTTCACCGGAAAGATTCTCGTGCTCCCAGGCGTCAGAAAGGTTGAAGTCAAACAGACGGCGGGCGTCAGATTGAGACTGGTTGCCGTCAGCAGTACTGGACCCATCAGGCAGAGGAGCCGGTGACATCGCGTGCGGAGCGGGGACGGCGGCCGGCTGAACCGGCAGGGAAGGGGTAATAGACAATTCCGGAAGACTGCTGCTGTTAATCAACGTGCTGGGAATAGGCACGATATCGGTCTCGTTGGCGGGCTTCAGTATCGCCTTGGTAATCGAGCAATCGCTTTCCATGCTCGGCAAAGCGATATCAGCATCGCTCAGTTCAGAGAGCGGCTTCCAATTACCCAACAAGGCGTCGAGTTCTACAAGGGCAGCCATCGGCAACGTGTGCTCGTCGGGCTTGCTTAAGGCCAATCCACGCTTGCAAATCACGCGGAATTCGCCAGGGGTGTCTTGCGGCAAGGCGCGCAGATTGAATGTGGGTGTCGCTTGGCTTGGCGTGCGTGTCAGCAGGGCATAGAGCAATGCCGCAAGCTGGCGAATCGCATACCGTTCAGGACCGTCCGTACGCAGATCGGTAGCGGACGTGTCGGCCAGCATCGTGGCACATGGTGCATCGGCAATCTGCACACCGGAGGTAGTCACTCGAACGGTGTCGGTTGTGATGACGATGCCGCTGGGAGTATCCGCAATGACCTCGCGCAGCACGTTGGCGCATTCTCCGATAATCGACCGGATGGCGCTGTAGCTGAGCGGCTTGTCGGTATCTACCATGTAGTCAGTCAGGCATTGGCCGCTGTCCACCGGCATGACAATGAGAAGTACGTCGGATTCCATACGGTATTTCAGTACGGGAATCACACGATCAGGGCGAGTGGCGGCGATGCGACCAGCGAGCTCATCGATTGCGGCGAAAGCGCTGCGATTGGTAATGATGAACAGCTGGCAATCCTTTGCCAACACACGGTCGTTGGCTTTCCATGCCTGAATGCCAGGCTCCTCACGCAACGACGATACCAAGGTGTATCGGTTGAGAATCGTGTCTCCGAGTTGCGGTTTCATAGTGCGTTCGGCTCCGTGTGATTGGTGTTCGAGACTGGTCTTAGATATTCTACGTGTGGGGCTATCCTTGACGGGCTCCGTCTCAGGATTGATTTGCGTATCGTCGACTTTTTCCGGCTGGGCTGTCACAGCAACGTCCTCACTGGCCGGAGTCTTGTGTAGACGGGCCAGTATCGAGTGATAGGCGCTGATGAGTTCCGGGGTGCGTATCACCCACAACACAGCCACATATACTACGGCCAGCACGATGGTGAGCACCACGCAGATGGCCAGCGCAGACCACCAGCTCATGTGCCCGCCTACTGGTCGAATATCCGCGTCGAACAGTGCGACTACCGGTCGTTTGATCAGCCAGACCACAACTCCGGAAGCCAGCGCCGCCACAATGGCCTTGGCATATGTCCTCGTGATCTCCCGACCGCCAAGATTGCCTTCGAACTTGCGGCGCAACATCATCAACGTCAGCGGCAACGCCAGTAATCCGCCGAGTGTCACCGAGCAGGCGATGCCGAGTACCCAATGCTCAGGAGGAAGTACCATCATGCCGATGATCATGAATACCGAGGTGAACCCATACTGCATCACCGCGGATAGGAAGGGGTGAAGGCCGTCCTCAAAGGCGTAGAACGTGCGCTGGATCAGCAGGAACGCCGACCCCAATGGAATGCCCATAGACAAGGCGATAAGCGCATAGGAGATCAACATAGTCTCGTCCATCGAGACGGACGGAAGCAATGCACGGATGATCGGTTCGGGGAACACGACCATGGCGGCGGCGAAGAACATGATGAGCAGGCCCACATTATTCAGTGCGCTGACCAGGTCGTGCCGTGCCTCATCCAGATTCGCAGCTGCGATGGAACGGGAGATTTTGGGGAACATAGCCGTGGATACCGATACGGCGATGAGTGAATAGGGCAGGATGAACAGTGTGTACGCATTCTGATAGGTCGCGTTGCCTGCCACGCTGAACAGGCTGGCACCCGTCAGTTCGTGGGCGCGCTGCGGTGCGGATGTGGCGATACGGGTAAGGATAATGCCGCAGATCTCACTGGTGATCACCACGCCCAAAGAGCCTAACGCCACGGGACCCATAGACCTGAGTCCAAAGCCGCCAAGCCCGAAGCTGGGTTTGTACTTGAACCCGATACGGGCCAGCGGCAGGAACAGTATCAGCGCTTGGAAGGCCACGCCCAAAGTCCAGGTGCCTGCGGTAAGCGCGATTTTGTCGGCGGTCCAGAATTCGAGGGGCTGTTCATTGGCCTTGCTGAACAGCAGAATAAAGCCAGTAAAACCGGCGCAACTAATAATGTTGGCACCGGTTGAGCTCCACGCATACGTGAGGAAATGGTCTTTGGCGGCCAGGATCTGACCCAATACCGTATACAGGCCGTAGAAGAACACCTGAGGCATGCACCACAGGGTGAACGAGGTGGTCAGGGCTATCATCTGGTGATCGTCGCTACCCACGTACAGGCGGGCAAGCAGAGGGCTGGCCGCCGCCATCACCACGGTCATGGCCAATAGGATGCCGATGGCCAACGTAATCAGGCGATTCAGTCGTTCTTGGGCGTCTTTTTCTTTCAACGTGCGCACGATCTGGGGCACCAGCACGGCGTTGAAGATGCCGCCGGACACCAGCGTGAACACGGATTGGGGAATCATGGAACCGGCCTGATAGGCGTTGGCCGCCAATCCGGTGGTGCCGATGGCCGCAGCGAGAAGAATCGTGCGGAGCTGACCGGTCACACGGGAAGCAGCGGTTCCCGTGGCCATGATCAGGGAATTACGACCTACGCTTGAACTCATTCGTCGGGGTCCTTCTTCCGATGGAACTGCCGCCACAGGCCGATAATGCCCAGTAGCACGGCGAAGCCGATGATAATGAAGCCGCTGGCATCACTGATGCGCATCACACTGGTGATCGCGGTGTCCTGCGTGTTGCCGAAGCTGTTGCCTTCCCGGTCGGTCAACGACACATGGGCCGTCGATGAGCCGGAAGTGGAAACGCGGATGGTGAAGGTCACCTGAGCGTCGCTATGCGAGGGAATATCGATGTCAGCGGTTCGCGAGGTGACGATCTGCATGGAGTCAGTCAGTGAGTTGACCTGCACGCTGACGGCGTAGGGAAGGTCATTGCTGACGGTGATTGGCATTTTCGCGGATTCGCTGAACACGGATATTGATTCCGATGGGTTGATGCGTACGCCGTTCAGAAGATCGCTGGCCAGTGTTTTCGTGGCTTTGACCATGGCTTTTCGCGTGGCTGTCGGCTGGGGGGAGCCAGACATGGACCGCAGCGCCATATCGTCATGCAGCGCCAGTAAAGAGCCAATCCATTGCGTCGGATCGTTGCTATGCGAGGCGGTGTCATTGGCGTCCTGTCGGGCCAGGGCCTGCGGGTCCAACGACGAGACCTCGTCGGAATCAATCTCGTTCCTCAATATGGAGGTGGCCATGCGCATGATGTCATGCCGGCTGTCGGCCAACTGTCTCAATGCCGACCGGGTATTGGCGGTGTTGGCATCATCGGCCTTGTCGGGATTGACCGAATCGCTGACATTGTACGGATCGGCCTTGGCCATGGTCTTCAGGTCCGTCAGATTCAACCAAGACGCCTGCTCGAAGGCGCTCATCACCTGATCGATCCAGCTGGCCTCCGTGGTGCGGGAGAACGTCATAAGCAGGTATCGGGATGTATAGGGCTGTTCCATCTGGTAGAACGCGCTCTGAGCGATCAGTCGGGCCAACCGACCGGCATCGCTGGACTCGGCCTGCGCGTCCGTGCTGGTGGCTTGGCCCTTGGCCAGCGTGCCCAAGGTCGATTGCTCCTTCAGCACGGTGACATCGCCGGCAGGCGTATGCACCACGTAGGTGCCTGTGTGTACGGCTTCAGTCTGGTCGGCATCGAAAGAGGCATCGGCAATCACCGTGTCATAGCCCTGCTCGCGTGCTGCGGTCAGCGCATCCAACGTCCAACAGTTGTTGCCCTGCCATGCGTACGCGGAGGGTGTTTCGGAGTCGCCTCCGTCGGCATACCATGCGGCCGCCTGCTTGGCGTTCCACTGCTCAGTGGTGATGCCGGCCTTTTCGTAGGCCGCGGTATCGTCCAGTGCGGTATAGGCGGTGATGTCGAAGTCGGCGGGCTGCATGATGCCGGCAATGGACGGTTGCACTGCGGACTGACGCCAATACAGAGGATCCGCGATCACTTGCAGCGAGCGGTGCTTGGCGAATGTCTGCCCAAGGGATCGCGCGGTATCGGCATCCTGTTCGGATAAGGATATGGCTTGCGTATCAGTGGCTTTGGCCGCGTTGCTGGCGTCGGCGTTATCGGACTTGTCGGCCTTGTCCGTGCTGTTGGACTTGGACGATGTTGATGTCGAGGAAGTGGTGGTTTCGGCAATGCGATTGCTGATGGCCTTATTATCGACCTGCCAGCCGCTGGCGGTGTAGGGCATGGCCACGGTCAGGTTCATGGCCGGTGTTGTCGCGGTGTTGAGCCCATCCGAAGATCGGGTCAGAAAACTCGGCAAATCGGCGAGTATCTGATTGCCAACGATATACGACAGCATCAGCGGTTTCGGTCCCCAACTCCCTATGGAGGCAAGGGTCTGCTGATTGGCGTTCACCTCGATGGTGACGGTGGCAGTGCCGCCGGCGGGAATCGATGGCACGTCAACGGAACCCAACTCGTTGGGGGTTGGGATGGGGGCGTTGTTCTCGGCCCAATTCTGAATATCGGTGCGCGAGACAAAGGTGAACAACGCATTGGTGGTCAGGTGCAGTGTGCCGCTTGACGTGGCCGTGCTGTCCGTATTGCTGATGACCGCGGTGACACGATAGCCCGATTTGGAGGTGACGATGGGGGTGCTTTGCGTGATGGCAATGCTCTGCTTGGGCTGATTCTCGGTCTGATTGCCCGTTGCGTCCGTCGTATCGGATGAATCAGTCGTGTCCGTCGTATCGTTCGCGTAGACGGTCAATGGAGCGGCCAGCATCGCCACAACGGCGACGCCAGCCGCCAGTGCGTGTGCCAGACGTGTGCAATGTCGTAAGACTCCGGGTAGGTTCACTCGTTTGCCTGCCTGTTCTTCTTCCTGGCGTAGAGCCACGCGATTTTGCGTTCGTTGGGATAGCTCAACACGTCATCCAAATCTTCAAAACGCACCCAGATGGCGTCTTCCGCCTCATGATCCGGGTCTCCTTCCACCGTCAGTTCACCGCCGGTCTGTTTGAGCGCGAAGTGATGGACCAGCTTGTGCACGCGCTGCGTGGTACCGGTGAACCAGTAGTCGATGGTGGCGATGGAATCGATCACCTCGCCCAGGATGCCGGTCTCTTCATGCACTTCGCGCACAGCGGTCTGCTGCGGGGTCTCGCCTTTTTCGATATGCCCCTTCGGCAAGCACCATTCGAGATGGCCGGAGCGGGAATGACGGGCGATAATGGCCACGCGGTTCTGGTCATCGAAAATCAGACCGCCTGCCGAATATTCGCGTACGACCGGCAGTTCCTGGGCATCCAGTGAAGCGAATGTGGTCGGACCGTCCGACGTACGGCGTTGCGGCATCATGGCCGGAGTCGGGCCGGATGGCGTCACCGGTTCTACCGGCACTGCCGGTTCCGGCGAGGCAACATCTCCGGACGGGTGCCGGCCGAAGACCGTGGCCGGCGTGGGATGCGCTGACGTTGCGGGCCTCACTGGTGCTGCAGGCGGCGCTGAGACCGGCATGGTGACCGGCGTTGCGGCCGGTGCGGTACGTGCCGCAGGCGGCATCAGCACGTCGCGCGGAGTCGGTATCGCTGTGGTGTGCGCGGCGGCCTTGGCGACCGCAACGGCAGCATCTACGGCCGCGTGAGCGGTCGCCGCAGGATCGTTCGTGACGATGGTTACGGACGTTTGTGCCGTGGCGATAATCGGCTCGACCTCGGCAATCGTCTCGGCACCGGCCTCGCCGGCGATACCATCAGCCTGCCCCTCGATAGTGCCGCTGGTAGTGGCGATGGTGACGGTGGCATGCATGCCGAAGACGGTGGCCGGTGTGGGCATCATCGGCTTCGGTGCGGGCATGTCGCTGGCGGCGTCCGATATTTCGGATTCGGATGGTTCGGGTGTGGCGGGCGTTGCGGGTGTGCCAGGCACACCGGAATGTTGCGCAGTCGGTACTGCGTCTACTTCGTCTTGATGAACGGCCTGATTGGTGGCGTGGCTCGCGGTGCCGCCGACATCGGACGACTCGCCCGAATCGGCGGACTGATGCGGAGTGTCGGACGTATACAGCAGGTGGTCTTGGGTATGGCTATCCGCCGAATCTGGTGTTTGCCCCAGCATGCGGGCAAGGTCGGCGGGCGTAATCATATTCTCCACCTTACTCAACCCCGTGTGCAGGTGGGGTAACGGTATGCTGGTAGGGCAGAAAAACGTCGCACGCGGGAAGGTGCCCATTGGATTTCGAAGTATGGCCTGAAGCCATCGAACTTGGTCGACTGTTCGCCGAACAGGGTTACGAGCTGGCATTGGTCGGCGGCCCGGTCAGGGATTTGCTGCTCCATAGAAAGAGCCACGATTTGGACTTCTGCTCATCCGCACGGCCTGAGCAGTTCGAGCCGATACTGCGCCGGTGGGGGCATGACGGCTTCTGGGACATGGGGCGCAAGTTCGGCACGCTGGGTGCCATGCGCCGCCGCCCGGACGGCACCGAGGTCAAGGTGGAGGTCACCACCTATCGCTCTGACACGTACGATCCGGACTCGCGTAAGCCCGAGGTCAATTATGGCGACACGCTTGAGGGCGACCTGTCCCGCCGCGACTTCACCGTCAACGCGATGGCTCTGCGCGTGCCCGACCTGCAATTCGTGGACCCGTTCGGTGGTGCCAGTGATCTGTCCAAGGGCGTGTTGCGCACGCCGGTGGATCCGCGACAGTCCTTTGACGACGATCCGTTGCGTATGATGCGCGCCGTGCGATTCGTGGCCCAGCTGGGCTTCCGTATCGCGCCGGACGCGGCCGAGGCGATTACCTCGATGCGCGACCGCATCGACATCGTATCCGCCGAGCGTGTGCGCGACGAACTGACCAAACTGCTGCTCTCCGACCGTCCGCGCGCCGGCCTTGAGGCGTTGGTCGAATCCGGTCTTGCGGACATCGTCTTCCCGGAAATTCCGGCCCTGCAATTGCAGATCGACGAACACCACCGCCACAAGGACGTCTTCGAGCACACGATGATTGTGCTCGAACGCGCGATCGCCCTGGAAACCGGCCCGGACGGCCCGGTGCCCGCCCCCGACCTGACGCTGCGCTTGGCCGCCGTGATGCACGATATCGGCAAGCCGAAGACCCGCCGGTTCGAGCCGGGCGGCAAAGTGAGCTTCCACCACCATGACGCGGTGGGTGCCAAAATGACCCGCAAGCGTTTGAAGGCGCTGCGTTTTGACCACCATCTGGTCGAGGACGTCTCGGAACTGGTGAATATGCACCTGCGCTTCCACGGCTATGTGGACGAGCCGTGGACCGACTCGGCCGTACGCCGGTATGTCAAGGATGCCGGGCACCTGTACGAGCGGCTGAACAGGCTCACGCGCGCGGACGCCACCACACAAAACAAGCGCAAGGCGATGATCTTCTCCCAGGCCATGGATGAGATGGAGGAGCGCGTCCGCGAACTCAAGAAGAAAGAGGACTTCGACGCGATCCGCCCGGATCTGGACGGCAACGAAATTATGGAGTTGCTGGGCCTGGAGCCCGGCCCGATGATCGGCCGCGCCTACAAGCACATGCTGGAATACCGCTTGGATAACGGTCCGGTGGACCACGATGTGGCCGTCGAAGAACTCAAGCGCTGGTACTCCGAGATTCAGTAGTCCGATAGTAGTCCGATACCAAAAAACCGTACGCTGAATACGTGTCAGCGTACGGTTTTTCGCGAAGATGAAGCTGTATGCGCCTTACTGCGCCGTGTATGCGTCGTGTTTGGTGTCGGCGGGCAGCTTGGTCATGCTATCGGCGGCCTTGCAACCCTCGATATTGGTGATGGTCTTACCGGATTGTGGGGAGGATTTGGTGTCCTGCAGATCGTTGAACGTGGCGCCGATGACCACATCGATGAGTTGATCCTCGCGAGCCGTCATGATCATGGTGGCGTCGGTGAAATTGCCGATCAGCGTATACGCCTGATTAATGGCGTTCTTGCCGAAGTAGATGGTGGTGCGTTCAACGCCGGTGCTGGAATAGTTATCGATTTTCTGCACGCTGAATCCACGATTGGCCAAAGCCTCACCCACGGCCTTGGCGAATTGGCCGTGAGAGGTGCCGTTCATCACGCGGATGCCGACCGAAGCGTTGGACACGTATTGCGCTTTGCCGCTGCTGTCCTTGACCGCGCACGGTGCCGCGTTGCCGTAATTCGGCTGGCGGGCCGGAGTCTCCACTTCGCCGAGGCCGAAAACGTGGAAATTGAACAGTAGGGCTATGACCAGCACTACTGCCAATACCGCGCCGCTGATGGAAAAGACGATGGTCTGGCGGTGGCGCACGTACGCCTTGCGGGCTTCACGTTCATCAACCTGATACGTCATCGGTGGACTTCTTTCATGGGTCGGGTGGCTGGTTGCTACCTTAGCGTCACTGTCTGACGCTGATATTGGGGTGTTCGGGAGATTTGGCTCGAATAATACGATCGACCACAGCTGTATCGCGCCACACCTCGATAATGCGTTGTGCCGCTGCCTCGTCGGCGGCGAAAGCGACCACTGAGGGGCCGGATCCGGAGACGAATGCATGGCTGGCACCCGCCTGCGTGGCGGCGTCGATGGCCTGCCCGCTGCGGGGATGCAGGCTGATTGCCGCAGCCTGCAGATGATTGCGGTCGCCTTCTGCGGCTCCCACGATGTCAAAGGTGTGGTAGACCTCAGGAGTGCTGAGTTGCGACTGGTATGCGCCGACCAATACTTCGCCGCTGAATCCCTGTTCTATCAGCGCCAGCTCATCGCGGCTGCCGGGGGCGATATCCGTGATGCGTTCGCCGAAACCGGTGCCGTATGCAAGGCCACCGGTCAGGCAGAACGGCATGTCCGCGCCCAACGTGGCAGCAATGGTGCGCAGGCGCTCTATGGGCCAGTTCAGCTCCCAGAGACGATTGACCGCCAGCATGGTCGCCGCGGCGTCGGCTGAACCGCCGCCTAGTCCGGCACCCACGGGAATGCGCTTGGTGATGGTCAACGCCACATCCGGCTCGCGCTCGGCCGCCTGGGCCATGGCGAAGAGGGCCAGTACCGCATGGTTGCGGCGCATGTCGCTGCGTGAGGAGGCCAAGTCGCCCAAATAAGCGCCTTCGAGCTCCAGAGAGAATCCTGCTCCGGGTTGCTTGGCGGTTGCGGTGACGGTGTCGTATACGCCGATTGCGCAGTAGATGGTGTCCAGTTCGTGGCGTCCGCCCCATTCGTCGTGAGCAGGTCCCACTTCCAAGGTGAGATTGGTTTTCGCCGGGCAATCCACCGTAATGGTGATGGGGGAGAGCTCATCGGACTGATGTCGGGCAGCGGCTGAGCGTGGATGTGAGATTACCGGACTCATTGTGCCTCATCTCCATCTCCACAC
>ERZ1673749.2071-NODE-2071-length-11276-cov-5.523572_pt1 | contig 11276 bp, 9 predicted proteins | sample MGYA00580204_ERZ1673749 | MGnify/ENA primary metagenome ERZ1673749 (study PRJEB41218, sample SAMN15661745) | gut metagenome | host: Homo sapiens | place: Canada: London | collected 2015-08-20/2019-03-30 | study: EMG produced TPA metagenomics assembly of...
CCGCAACACGGTCATCATCCTGACCTCGAACCTGGGTGCCGGCGGCACCAAGGAGGAGGTCATGGAGGCGGTCAAGCGCAGCTTCAAGCCGGAGTTCATCAACCGTCTCGATGATGTCGTGATGTTTGAGCCGCTGACTTCGGATTTGCTCACCGGCATCGTGGACATCCAGCTCAAGGGCTTGGCCGAGCGCCTGTCCGGCCGCCGCCTGACGCTGAACGTGTCCGACGCCGCCAAGCTGTGGCTGGCGGAGCGCGGCTACGACCCGGCCTACGGTGCCCGCCCGCTGCGCCGCCTGATCCAGCAGGCCATCGGCGACCAGCTGGCCAAGAAGCTCTTGGCCGGTGACATCGTGGACGGCGATACCGTGCACGTTGACGTCGCCGACGGCGGCGAGCACCTCGACCTAGCTGCCCGCACCGCCTAAGGCGCCGCCTAAACCGGTGAGCACGATAAGTGCTCACCGCGCTCACCGGTCGCCAGCACCCGCTCATGCCCCTATGATCTGGGGGCATGAGCATTTTGATCTCCCCTCACGAGCTGAGTGAGAAGATTTACCGCGGTGACAAGACGACCATCCTCGCTTCCCTCTGGGCCCCAGGGGAAGGCGAGGCCTTCAATCTTTTTTCTTCCCTTCACATTCCAACCGCCCAGTACGCGGACGCCGCGTCAGCCTTCGTGGGCCTGCCGGGCTCCAAGGTCGGACGCAACCCACTCCCACAGACCGAGAAGATTCAAGAGTGGATCGATCACTGGGGCCTGCGTGAGGATAGCGAGGTCGTGGTCTACGACGAAGGCCGCGGCCTCTTCGCCGGCCGCGCGTGGTGGACGCTGCGCTGGGCGGGCATCCATAACGTCCGCATTCTCGACGGCGGCCTGTCCAACTGGCGCGCCCAGGCAATGCCCACGCTCACCGGCCCGGGCAACCTGGGCATGACCTCGAACCTTAAAGTGAAGCCGGGCTCGATGCCCACGGCCACCATCGATGAAGTCAAGGAACACAAGGGCCTGCTTCTCGACGTTCGCACGCGCAACCGCTTCGCCGGCCGCCGCGAAAACCTCGACTTGAAGGCCGGCCACATCCCGGGCGCGGTTAACCTGCCCGAGCGCCTCTTCCACACGCAGGACATCACCGTGTGGAAGTCCAAGGAAGAAATCCTGGAAATCCTTGATCAGCACGGCGTGACCAAGGAGAACGTGGACGGCGCCATCATCTACTCCGGTTCCGGCAACCACTCCGCGCTCACCATTGCCGTTCTGGAATACGTGGGCTTTACCGGCCTGCGCCACTTCGTCGGTGGCTGGTCGCAGTGGTCGGCCAACCCGAAGAATCCCGTGGAGCGCGGGGACCGCGAGCACGTCTAGAATCCGCGCGTGACCAGCGTGCCAGCGCCTATCGGGCGCGCCGGGCGATTAGAGTCGGTCAATGATGCCTTTCGTACTCTTATCCCTCGCCGCCCTCGCGCTCGCGGCTGGTCTCATCGTGCTCTGGTTGGATCAGCGCCAGCGTGCCGCACACTCCGCCGGTGACGCAGCAACCGACACCGTCACCGATACTGACGCCTCTGCCGACGTTATTGCCACCGATTCCGCCGACGGCGCAGCCGATGCCGCGGCCCCTGAATCCGCCGAGCCCGAGGCCGAACCTGTACACGCCGAAGAACCCGAGCCCACAGTAGAGCCCGCCATCGCAACCGAGCCGGAAACCACCCCAGAGCCTGAGGCAGAGCCGGCCGTAGAAGCAAGCGCAGAACCGGCACCAGCGCACAGCTTTGCCGAGCGCGCAGAGCGCGCCAGGCACCTCGTGCCGGGCAGCGCCCGCCGCGAGCGCAAGGCCTTTGGCCAGCAGCGCGGCTGGGAATACATCAAGCACGATTCCTACTTGGCCGATGAGTGGACCCGCGGCGCCGCCGCCCGCGGCCAGGAACCCCGGGATATCGTGGCCGGAAGCGTCCGCGGCCATGAGACGCTGCTCTTCGACATGGGCTCAATCCCCGTCATGGCCATGCGCACCGGCGCGGCCTCCGACATTGTGGTGGATTTCCGCCGAGCAGGCGAGGAAGCGGAGAACCATTCTGAGGATCTGGTGTACGTGCGTGAGGAGGAAGGCTTCGAGGTCTTCGCCACCGACGCCGGCGTGGGACAGCGCCTCATCGATGCCCGCGTCACCGACGCGCTGAGCCGCCTTCCCGCCGAGGTGACCGCCGTGTGGATGGAGGGGGAGTGGGCGCTTGCCCAGACCACCCGGCAGGCGCGCAGCGCAGAGTGGGAAGAGCTGCTCGAGCCACTGGCCACGCTCGCCGATTCCGCCCGCGTGCTCCCACCGCGCTCCGAGGCTGCCCAAGTGCTGCGCGTTGATGAGCTCGACCCGAGCCGCGATATCCCGGAGCCCCCGCAACCGGAGCCGACCGGGCCCACGGCAGTTCCGGATCGTGATGATTCCCTCGACACCCCGACCATCCAGCGCCCCACCGAGCCGGTGGTCATGCCGAGCCGCACCACCAGCGAAGCCCGCGGCACCATTGACCATTCCAGCTTGGGTGCGGACGAGGTGGACGCGATTGCCGACGGCCACGAACACCCCGCCCCCGAAAATAACCAGGCTCGCCTCCCACGCCGTTTCGACGGCGGCTCCTCCATCTTCGACTAGGCCTGCCATCCCGGCACCAGCACTAGTCGCGGGCAACCGTGCGGCAAGAGGGTAAACTACAGGGCGGATTTTTCAAGGCTATAAAGCCACAGATTTTAAGGAGCGAGCGATGAGCCTGGATCAGCAGAAGAAGCAACGCCTAGCAGAGCTGGTGAAGGAGCTGGCCGTCGTCCACGGCAAAGTCACGTTGTCCTCCGGCAAGGAGGCCGATTACTACGTGGACCTGCGCCGCGCCACCCTGCAGCACGAGGCCTCGCGGCTTATCGGCGCGCTGCTGCGTGAGCTCACCGCCGACTGGGACTACGCCGCCGCCGGCGGTCTGACCATGGGCGCGGACCCGGTCGGGTTGGCCATCATGCACGCTGACGGTCGCGATATCGATGCCTTCGTCGTCCGCAAGGAAGCCAAGAAGCACGGCATGCAGCGCCAGATCGAGGGCTTTAACGTTGAGGGCCAGAAGGTGCTCGTCGTCGAGGACACCACCACGACCGGCAACTCCCCACTGACCGCGGTGAAGGCGCTGCGCAAGGCGGGCGCTGAGGTCGTCGGCGTGGCCACCGTGGTGGATCGCAACACCGGCGCTGGCGATGCCATCGCCGCCGAGGGCTTGGAGTACCGCTACCTGTTGGGTCTTGAGGACCTCGGCCTTGCCTAAGCCTGAGGACGAAGCGGAAGCCAAGGGCCCTACCGAATGGAATGAGGGCCGCCACGGCGTCGGCCCTTGGGAGGGCCCGATCCCGCAGGGCCCGGAGGCGGAGAAGTACGATCCCGAGCTGCTCGCGGAAGGGGATCGTCGCAACGTCGTCGACGCCTACCGCTACTGGACGCGCGAGGCGATCCGGGAGGACATCGATAAGCGCCGGCATGCCCTGCACATCGCCATCGAGAACTTCGAGAACGATTCCAACATCGGCACCGTGGTGCGCACCGCCAACGCCTTTGCCGTCGACACCGTTCACATCGTGGGACGGCGCCGCTGGAACCGGCGCGGCGCCATGGTGACCGACAGGTACCAGCACCTCATGCACCACGCGAACGTGGGCGATTTGATGGCCTGGGCGGCTGATCAAGACCTGACCGTCGTGGCCATCGATAACACCCCCGGGTGTGTTCCACTGGAGACCGCGGAGCTGCCCGAGCGCTGCCTGCTCCTCTTCGGACAAGAAGGGCCGGGGGTGAGCCCGGAGGCACAAGATGCAGCGCTGATGACCTGTTCCATTGCGCAATTTGGTTCGACTCGCTCCATCAACGCGGGCGTGGCCGCGGGCATCGCCATGCATGCGTGGATTCGCCAGCACGCGGATTTATCAAAAGCTTGGTGAGATCCCGCGCACTGTGTTTACATCTAGGTAACGAATTCACATTTCAAGAATGATGAGACAAGAGTGTTAGAGAAATGGTCCCACCGCGCTGACCTCGCGGAGACAGCCATCAATGAGCGCCACGCGCAGGCCGTGTGGGGCCTGCCCCGAACGAACCTTGCCGTGGTGAGTTGGCCACCCACCACCAAGGAGTCGCTCTTTGTGCACTGGCATTATTGGTGGCAGGCGCACTATTTGGACTGTCTTGTCGACGCCGCCTTGCGCAAAAACACCAAAGCCCGCCGCGCGCGCATCGCTGACACCATTCGCGGCATTCACGTGCGCAATCTTCGCGCGTTGACGAAGAACCGTTACTACGATGACAAGGCCTGGATGGCCCTGGCTATTTCCCGTGCCGGTGAGCTGAAGAAGCTGCGCTCCTACAAGAAGCTGGGCACCCTGCAGCACAACATCCGCGATGGTATCGATTCCCAGGTGGGTGTGCTGCCGTGGCGCGAGGGCGAGACCTTCCTCAATGTCCCCTCGAACGGGCCGGGCGCTATCATGCTCGCCCGCATGGGGCGCGTGGACGAGGCCCGCCACATCGTGGATTGGATCTACGACCACCTCATTGATGACGACGGTTTCGTCATGGACGGCATCCGCATGCGCATGGACGGGCAGGAAATTGTCCGCAACATCCACCCCTACTGCCAGGGCGTGGTGCTCGGCGCCTGCTTGGAAATCGTGCTGGCGCTGCGGAAGCAGACGGGCCTGCGCTCCGTGGAGGACATCGACACCGTTCATGAGGCCGAGCTCGCCGCGGACATGATGGACTACACCACCCGGATCCGTGGCCTCGTCCAGGCGGTGGCTACGGGAATGGCAACGTATACGGGTGTCATTGATTGGCAGACTGGCGACGGTGACGGTGGCCTCTTCAAGGGCATCCTGGCTCGCTACCTGGCTGACGTGGCGGTGCGCCTGCCGGGCGATTCCCCAACCAACCGCGCGACGAAGAAGCTGGCCGCTCGCCTCGTGACGGCCTCGGCGGAATCCGTGTGGGAACACCGACTTGAGGTAGACGGCTTGCCCATCTTCGGCTCCGACTGGACCGCGGATGCGAAGCTGCCCCACAACTATGGTTTCGGGCCTTCCTCTTTGGGCCAGAAGGTGGGCATTATCCGCGTGGCAGAGCGCGATTTGTCCGTTCAATTGTCCGGTTGGATGTTGTTGGAAGCCTGCACCCGAATTGTGAAATACAAGTCAGAATCCGCCTAACGTCAGAATATGCCCAGTTAAAGGGGCTGTTTAAGTCCATGAGTGCCGGGGTTTAAGTGAGGTCACACCGCTTCTCGCGGCGGAAAACCACAATAATAGGCATACTTGGATGTTGGAACGTGTTGTTTCGCCTAACAGCGAGGTAGCACGGCTTACTGCACAGCAACTCCAAAGGATGGAATTTCATGCCTATTGCAACCCCTGAGGTTTATAACCAGATGCTGGATACCGCCAAGAAGGGCGGCTTCGCATTCCCGGCAATTAACTGCACCTCCTCCGAAACCATCAACGCCGCACTCCGCGGTTTCGCCGAGGCTGAGTCCGACGGCATCATCCAGTTCTCCACCGGCGGCGCCGAGTTCGGTTCCGGCCTGTCCGTGAAGAACAAGGTTGCCGGCGCCAAGGCACTGGCTGCCTTCGCTCACGAGGCTGCAAAGCACTACGGCATTAACGTTGCGCTGCACACTGACCACTGCCAGAAGGAAGTCCTGGATGAGTACGTGCGCCCGCTGATCGCCTTCTCCCAGGAGCGCGTTGACCGCGGCGAGCTTCCGCTCTTCCAGTCCCACATGTGGGATGGCTCCGCTATCCCGATCGATGAGAACCTCGTGATTGCCCAGGAGCTCCTCGAGAAGGCCCACAACGCCAACATCATCCTCGAGGTTGAGATTGGCGTCGTCGGCGGTGAAGAGGACGGTGTTCAGGCCAAGGCTGGCGCAAACCTCTACACCTCCCCGGAGGACTTCGAGAAGACCGTCGATGCCCTCGGCACCGGCGAGAAGGGCCGCTACCTGCTGGCCGCTACCTTCGGCAACGTCCACGGCGTCTACAAGCCGGGCAACGTGAAGCTGCGCCCGGAGGTCCTGGATGAGGGCCAGAAGACCGTCGTGAAGAAGCTCGGCCTGGAAGAAGGCTCCCAGCCCTTCGACTTCGTCTTCCACGGCGGCTCCGGCTCCGAGAAGGAGAAGATTGAGCAGGCTCTGGGCTACGGCGTTGTCAAGATGAACGTGGACACCGACACCCAGTACGCCTTCACCAACCCGGTTGCCCGCCACATGTTTGCTAACTACGACGGCGTCTTCAAGATCGACGGCGAGGTTGGTAACAAGAAGGTCTACGACCCGCGCTCCTACATGAAGAAGGCTGAGCAGGGCATGGCTGACCGCGTGGTTGAGGCCTGCACCGACCTGCACTCCGTGGGCAAGACCGTTTCTAAGTAAACCAACGCCCAGCTGACGCCGGCTCCTCCTGGACGCCGTGCTGATTCAGCACATCTCAACAAGCCACCCCTCACCCTTGAGGGGTGGCTTTTGCATCCCCAACCCCATCAGCAGAACGCGTAAAATACCGGAATCATGGAAGCGCAAGAGTCATCGTCGAATTCGTCACCGGGAGCCAAACGCGTCCGCAGGACTACCCGCGAGCAGCTGCGGTTGGTGGATAAATCTCTGAAGTCGCGCTTCACGCGCATTCGCAACCGACTGGTGTTCATGATTCAGAGCACCCTCGGTGCCGGTTTGGCGTTCTATGTTGCGCATGACTTTTTCGGCCACGAGCAGCCCTTCTTTGCCCCGATGGCCGTCATCATCATCCTCGGCCTTTCGGGAAGTGACCGCCTCAAGCGCGCCGTCGACATGTCTATCGGCGGCATCGTGGGCGTGCTGGTGGGCACGCTGCTTGTCGACGCCCTCGGAACCGGCCCCATCCACATGACCATCATCATTGGTCTGGCGCTGGTGATCGGCTCCTTCGTCACGGGCTCGCAGCTGGTGAGCAACCAGATTGTCATCGCCGCCATCCTTATCGCCACCATCCTTCCGCCGGAAGAAATGGGCGGGCTCTCCCGCGCCATCGACGCCATCATCGGCGCGGTTATCGGCCTCACGATGATTGTGCTGATTCCCTCCTCACCCCTGCGGGCGGGCCGCTCGGAAGTCTCGAAGGTCCTGGGCATTACGGCCTCGGTTCTCTCCGATGTCTCCAGGGGCCTTGCGGACAATGATCCAGAAACCATCATGGAGGCCCGCGATGCCGTGCGCGGCACGCAGGCCGACATCAACAACATGCTTAACGCCACCAAGGGCGGCGCGGAGACCGCAAAGCTCTCGCCCTTCCTGTGGAGCTCGCAGCGCAACGTCCGCTCGCTGGAGCGCATCCTTACGCCGGTCGATAACGTGGTTCGCGGCACCCGCGTGTTGTCCCGCCGCGCCCTCGTGCTCGCCGAGGACGGCGACCAGGCCACAGCCGAGCAAGTGGAGCTTATCGACGAGCTAGCCGACATCACGATGGAGCTCTCCGACCTCTATACCCACCAAACTGCGCATGAGCGCCGCGTGGATGAGGCGCATGCTATTCCGGAGATAGTCAAACGCCTGCGCCAGCTGGCAGCGCGCTGCTCGATAGACGTCGCCGGCGAGGAAGCAGTGCTCTCCGCCTATGCTGTGCTGGCCCAAACCCGCTCCGTCATCGTGGACCTGCTCATGGTGTGCGGCATGTCGCGTGAGTCCGCCGTGGCGCAGCTGGTGCCCACCTCGAAGCACCCGGCCTACCCGCCGGAGGTGCGGGAAGAGGACTAGGGCTTGAGACTCGGGCAGTGAGAATTTTGGAGGCAATTCGAGCTATTTGCTCGGTGAGGGTAAATCAGAAGTGACCCTGGCGGCCAATAGCGAACTGCTTTGAAAGTACCGAGGTCTTTTCACAAATGCGGAGCCACGACCGCTAGCCTCGTGCACGATGTCCTGCTTTTCAGCGGTAGTGAGAGTTGAGGGATGCTTAGACCCACTGAGGTGATAAACCTTGTACGTATTCTCTGGAGGGTAGCTCTTAACGAATGGATTAGAGAGTGCGTAGCTCATAATTTTCCCGAGACGTTGTTCCTCGGGGTCGGATGATTTCTTAAGCGCATCTGAAGTCTTTTTATTCCAGCTAGAAGCGATTTCAATGTCTAAGACCTTTGGAAAGATTCCGACGATTCTCTGGCTGAAGTAGAAACCGATGTAGTCCACTTGTGCAAGAGGCGTAGAGGCTTCCAGGATGACGGCACCTACCCTTTGATAAAAGGTGAAAAGAGAATTGTCGGCATGCCCCAAGATGGCGGTGTTGAGTTTTGGCGTGCGTTGAGCAGCCAGCTTGGTAACACGTTCGAGGTTTTCTAGCCATAGCCTTGCATCTTGGTCTATCCAACTGGCGAGCCTAAGAATTTTCTTTAGTTCTACGGTTGGATCCACGTTGAGAAGTGAGTCCTGATGCGCACACCGGTTTCGAAGGATATTGAGGTCTGTCAACAGGGCTGCAACTATCTTCCTGTTACCTTGGCCTGGGAATGCGTTTCGAAGGTATTTTCTCCAGATTTCCTCATTGGCATCGGATTTCGTGGAAAGAAGTGAAGCCCAGTACCCCATGTTCAGATGCGCGATGATGTCGTCTTTGGTGACAGGACGCTTGTACTTCTTAGCTAGCTTCGTTGATAGCGCTGAAATATCGAAAGAATCTTGGTTCCAGCCGAAGTCAAATGGGTGAGCGTCGGCAAGTGAATCGCTCATAGCGTTTCGAAGCAAGACTTCTGTGTGATGAATTACTTCAGACAGCGCAGCTGCGATTTGCGCGTTGAGTTCATAGAGCTTCCATGCCTCTTCCGCCGTGCCGCATTCTTCGAGGTATGGGGCGAATCTGGCATCAGATACCCAAGAAATTTTGTGCGTTAGTGGCATGGGCTTGTTCTTTCGGGAGCTGAGAGTGGTAGAGTCTTCCGCAGACCGCCTAGGTGCATTGCACAATGCGCATGCGGTGAGGATTCGGTTTCGAGCCTAGTGCCGAAAAGGTAATGCTGGCCGAATCCTCCTTTCGTTTTACCTTCGCCGCGAGAATCGTGCTGGTTTTCCCGGATAGTGGCGCTGTAGTTGAGTGCGGTTGCTCGGAGGCGAGGAAGAGGATTAGGGCCGCACTATCTGTAGGTCCCGCAGGTGACGGTAGAACGTCACGCGCTTGACCGGCCTCTTGGCGCGGACTCCATCGACGCTGACGCTGAGCGCCGGTCCCCCTGCCTGCACCGCCCGGCCCTGCACGACGCTGGCGGGGTCCAGTTGCCCTGGCTGGACAGGCTTGCGCAGGCGCGCGAAGAACCCACGGCGTGGTGCTACGTCCGCCTCAAAACTTGTCACCGCCTTCGCCGCCACGATGCCCGGCGCATCCGTCATCGGCACGAGCTTGGCACCGAAGACATCCTTCTCGCGGTCCGCGCGCAGCAGCACGGCATCGTCAACGATGATCTCACCAGTGATCTCCTCGTTTGACCACTCAGCAATCGTTGCCGAACCCGCCACGGCGAGGCCCGCATCATTGCGGATGAGCGGCACTGGGTTGACGGGTGCGGTCATGGCAAAGGAGAGCGCCTCCTCCATCACTGTTCCTTGGTCGCCGAGACCCTGGCGGCCCTGGCCCGTTTCGCTAGCTTTTAAGCCCCAATTCATCGCCGCGGTGGAGTGCTCCCCAGTTGGAACGTAGCCCACCTCGGCCCACAGGTAATCCGCCCGCATCATGCGGGTCAGCACGGCGCTTAGCGCGGCATCGCTGCCAATGACCACAATGCGCAGTGGCTCACGCAGGAACGGTGCCTGGGGCGCTGGCCCTGGTGCGCCGAGGTGGCTCACGTCTGGCTGTGCGGCAATCTCATCCAGCGAAGGAGTGGGATCCTCCGGGAGAATCTCGCTGGCCAGGGCATCAATAGCCTTCAACTCCTGCCGGCTGGGAACCTCTGCGAAGCGGAAGTGCTCGACGCGCATTCCGCGCTGTGAGGCCTCGACGAGGGCAGTGGTATGGGCGTCGGTGAAGTGGCCGCCGCAGTCTACAAGCGCACAGATCATACAAGAAGCATAGAAGCGTGGAAAGAGCTTCGCTAAAAAGCGCCGCCAACAGCGCGCAAACAGCGGTGCTTTCCCCGGAAAAGTAGTGCACATCACAGCGCGTCAGTAGGCTCCAAGGCAACGCCCAACTTCTTAGCAATCAATTCTTAAGCCCCTAACAGCCGGAGGTAAGCACCATGTCCACTCGCATGACAACTCTTGCACTTGTATCCACCGCCGGGCTTCTGATGAGCTCGTGCAGCCTCATCGGCGGTGCACTGACGGAAGTCGAGGAGCCAGCATTCACCGAGGCTGCCGCCGAGTCCACGACGAGTTCGGCGGCGCCTACTTCGTCGAAGGCCACGTCGACATCGAGCAGCACGTCCTCCTCGAGCACCAACGCTGACTGCGACGAGAATAAAGAACTCGAGGACACCGAGCTGAGCAAGGTCCTCGAGAATAAAGAAGCCTATGTGAAGGGCTCGACCGAGAAATTTGAAGACGTGAGCGTCAGTGAAGATGAATACGACGCTTGCAAGTTCCTCAGCTACGCGGTGCTGGAGGGCGAGTTTGATGGGGAGGACGTCAAGGTTCCTGTCTTCTTCGTCAACGGTGAGGTCTATGACGAGGATGCCCTCTACATCACGTCAACGTCCTTCGAGGTGGAGGAAGACGGCGAAGGCTACACTTTTGAGTCCAAGACTGAAGGCGACGTCGTTGGCGTCGAAGGAAAGGCATACAAACGCCCAGGAACCGAGGCGCCGTCCATGGAAACCTCCTTCGACGGCGTGGATTCGGACATCTTCTTCATCGACGTGGATTCGGAACCAACCGAGTCCGCGGATTTGGCTAAGGATGAAGAAGACCTCCGCGGCGAAGAGCTCTTCACCATTTCCGCCGATGGCTGGAACATGGTCTGCGGCATCATTGAAGAAAACAACGCCATTGATTGTGCGCATGGCGACGGCGGGACTTGGTCCATCAAAGGTGGTAAGACCCCAATGCCGGAGGGTATGGAATTCAACCTGGTGACCTTCCTGCCTCTAGAGGGCAGTACTGAGTTCACTCAGTATGACGATGAAATCCCAACTAACGGCACAAAGTTCGAGGGCAACGGGCTCTACCGAATCGGCATCGGTGATGTTGAAGCCCAAATCGCTGTTGTCGATGACGGCATCATCGTCAGCACCCCGGACAAGTCGC
>ERZ1673749.2085-NODE-2085-length-11147-cov-5.191940_pt1 | contig 11147 bp, 6 predicted proteins | sample MGYA00580204_ERZ1673749 | MGnify/ENA primary metagenome ERZ1673749 (study PRJEB41218, sample SAMN15661745) | gut metagenome | host: Homo sapiens | place: Canada: London | collected 2015-08-20/2019-03-30 | study: EMG produced TPA metagenomics assembly of...
CGCTTCCTTCCCCTGATGCAGTGGGGAACCTGAACCTGTCCGGCTCCAAGGGCTCGGTCAAGCTTTACGACGCCTCCGGGGCCGAGGTGGACATCGTGGGGTACGGGGAGGCGTCGATAAGCGAGGGCTCCCCCGCCCAAGCCCTGAACAACTCCACCTCTGCGCAGCGCGATGCCGAGGGCACCGACACCGATAACAACGCTGCTGACTTCAGCGCCGCAGCGCCGACGCCGAAGTCCGCCGGCGGCGCAAACGTGTCGGACCCAACCCCGGCCGAGCCGGGTTCCACCGTCACCATCCCGGAGATCCAGGGCACCGGCGCGGAGTCCCCGCTCAAGGGCCAGAACGTCACCACCCAAGGTGTGGTGACCGCGGTGTGGCAGGGCGAGAAATCCCTCAACGGCTTCACCATCCAGTCCCCGGGCACGGGCAAGACCGCGCCGACCGAGGCCTCCGAGGCCGTCTTCGTCTACACCGGTGGCACCGGCTTCTACCCAGAAATTGGGGATTCCGTCGAGGTCACCGGCACCGTTGATGAGTACTACGGGCAGACCCAAATCGCGTTGAGCAATGGCTCTGTGCTTTCCGACGCCCTCCCCGCCGTCACCCCGCTCGCCATCGATGCCCTGCCGGAAGGTGATGAGGAGCGGGAGAAGCTCGAGTCCATGCTGCTCAAGCCGGGCGTGCACACCGTGACCGACAATTACGGTCTCAACCGCTACGGCGAGCTCGGCTTGGCTCCGGGTACCGAAGCTCTGCGTCAGCCCACCGACATCGTCTCCCCGGGCACCCAGGAACAGAAGGACATGGAGGCTGCTAACGCGGCGAAGTACGTCATTTTGGACGACGGCTCCACGCGCGACTTCTCCCGCGATGGCGCCTCGACGAAGCTGCCCTACATCATGCAGAACGGCTCGGAGGTTAAGACGATCCGCACCACCAACCAGGTGGAGTTCGCGGACTCCGGCGTGATCCTGGGATACGGCCACAACCAGTGGCGCTTCCAGCCCACCGCGATGATTACCGGTGACTCTGCCGCCGCAGACCTGCCGATTACGTGGGACCCGGCCCGTCCGGAGGCCCCGCAGGTGGCTGGCGATTACACCGTGGCGGCGTTTAACGTGCTGAACTTCTTCATCAACTTGGGTGAGGACAACGGCGCGAAGGCGTATAAGGACCGCTTTGGCAACGGCGTGGGCTCCGATAGTGGGACTTTCCGTGGCGCGTGGTCCGAATCCGCGTTCAACGACCAGAAGGGCAAGATCCTCACCGCGCTGGAGGGACTTGATGCCGATGTCATTGGCCTGTCGGAGATCGAGAACGCCGCGAATACCGTGGGTGGTTCCTACGATGACGCCGTGAAGTACCTCGTGGGTGAGCTCAACTCCCGCGCGGGTTCTGAGAAGTGGGATTACGTCAAGGCCCCGGCGAACGCCTCAGCCGATACGGATGTCATCCGCACAGCGATCATCTACAAGAAGGACCGCGTTAAGCCGGTGGGCGAGGCTACGCTGCTTGAGGACGCCCGTTTCAAGGGCACCGCCCGCACCCCGCTCGCCGCGGAGTTCCAGCCCGTTTCCGATAGGTGCGCTGCTAAGGGGCCTGATTCCTTCGTGGTGGTGACCAACCATTTCAAATCCAAGGGCTCGGTGGCCAATGGCGACGCTGATACTGGCGACGGCCAAGGCAACAACCCCAACGTGCGCAACGCCCACGCCCAGGCCGTCCTCGATGGGCTGGCTAAGCAGCCGCAATGGCAGAAGAAGGCCACCTTCGTCATGGGGGACTTGAACGCCTACTCCAAGGAAGACGCCATCTCCGTCTTCCGCAACGCCGGCTACACCATCCCGGTGGAAGAGCTCAACGCGCAAGAGGACTGGCAGGACGTAGCCTCCTACCAGTTCTCCGGCCGCCTTGGCTCCCTGGACCACATCCTGGCCAACGAGCACGTCGATGCTCAGGCCGCGCAGACCTGGAACATCAACTCCGACGAGCCCATCGCCATGGAATACTCCCGCCGCAACTACACCGGCGGCGATGTCTTCGAGGCCGATAACCCCTACCGCTCCTCCGACCACGACCCGGTCAAGGTGGGCTTTAACCTTGCGACGGTGAAGCGCTCTGCAGACGAGCTCAAGGATTGCGAGACCCCCGAAGAGCCGGATGAGGACCCAGATCCGTCGGAGGAAGCCCGCGGCATCAAGTCCGTCACCGTTGATGACAACGGCCACCTCATCATCACCTATACCGACGGCGCCACTGAGGACGCTGGCAAGGTCGTCGGTGCCGATGGCAAGCCAGGTAAAGACGGCGCTGACGGCATTGATGGCCAGGATGGTACCGACGGTAAGGATGGCTCAAACGGTAAAGACGGCGCTGATGGCAAGGACGGCCGCGGTATCGAATCCGTGACCACAAACGACAAGGGCGAGGTCATCGTCACCTACACCGACGGCACCACTGAGAACGCTGGAACGGTGTCCGGCCCGAAGGGCGACAAGGGTGAGCCGGGCAAGGACGGCCGAGGCATTGAGTCTGTTCGCATCAACGACAAGGGTGAGCTCATTGTGAGGTTCACCGATGGTGAGGAGCAGAACGTCGGCAAGGTAGTCGGTGCTCAGGGCGACGCCGGCAAGGACGGCCAGGACGGTAAGGACGGCGCCGATGGCGAGAACGGTACCGACGGTAAAGATGGCGAAGACGGCCGTGGCATCAAGTCCGTGACCACCAACGACAAGGGCGAGGTCGTCGTTTCGTACACCGACGGCACCTCCGAAATCCTCGGTACCCTCGCTGGCTCGAAGGGCGACCAGGGCGCACCAGGCCGCGACGGCTTCGATGGCGCACCGGGCCGCGACGGCACCGACGGACAGAACGGAAAAGATGGCAAGGACGGCCGAGGCATCAAATCCGTGACCACCGACGCCAACGGTAACCTGGTCGTCACCTACACCGACGGCACCTCAGAGACCGTCAAGTCCGGCGACAAACCGGCGACCCCGGCAGGTGGTTCCTCTGTGAGTGAGCGTTGCTTGCCGACGGTCCTCGGCCTCACCATCCCAGCAGCCCTCGCCATCCCACTGGCCTTCCTCGGGAACATCAGCGCACAGTTCAATATCCCGGGCCTTGAGCCGGTACAGAAGCAGATTCAGACGCTGACCTACAACGTCACGCGCAACATCCCACGCGAGGCTCAGTACGCTGCTGGTGGAATCGGCCTGCTGGCTGCCCTCGGCATCATCGCCGCTGCCTGTGCCCCAACCGAGTCTGAATAGAGCGCTCTCCTGAGTTTAATGTGTGCGTTTTGTATGTAAGCCTTGGACTCAAGGTCATTTTTCTCCGAGCGTAACGGACATTTCGCGTGGATTTAGGAACGCCCGACCCAGCCTTTTCTTACACCTAGGCTGGGGTTCCATTCGTAGTCGATGTGGGCGTCGTATGTAGCTGGTCGCCGTCTGGGTGGCCGCGCCGTTTGAGTTCTTCTTTCGCCCAGGCAGCGCGTGGTGCCTTTTCTCTTTGGCGTCCAAAGTCTTGTTACTTGGCTAACTCCAGTGGCGCTACAGGTTCTTCGGTGTGGGTATCGAGCCACCAGTCTGAAGGGTCCCAAGTTTTGTCCGTCATGGATAAGCTTTCAAGTCATGCCCGGAGACAACACGTCCATATAGCTCCCGCGGAGAAAACCAACCCCGACTAACCCACCCACGAGGTTGACAACCTATATAGGAGACAACCTATATAGGATCAGCCCAAGCATGCTAAAGACCTTCAATGACATTAAGGAGATCCAAAACAATGCAACCACAGTTCCCGGTTCCAGCTCAGGTTCAAGCTCTCATTAATAACCCCAGTAATCTTCTGGGACTCATTGGTACCGTTCTGGGCATTATTTCCCTAGTTGTTGCAATCAGTGTCCGCCAAGGTCTCCCCGACGATGGGCAGGCCAAACCTAATGCAGGAGAATCAACGATTCAAGTTGTAACCTCCAGTGGTAACCCGGCAGGCGAATGTAAGCTTATTGGCCTTTCGCAGGAAAAGGTACACACGACTAATGCCAATGGCGTGTACTTCTACGAGTTGGAACCGGGTTCGCATACCATCAACGCATCTTGTTCGGGGCTTTCCAGCCTTTCCTCCGCGCGAGCGCTCGAGGGTAGTCAGGAAGTAACTGTCAATGACGAGCCGGTAATAGTAAAGATTGTTGTTAAGTAGATTGGCCCTAACTTTCTTGGTTCTAAAGAGCTAAGACAAACACGCGTGTGCCCCCAGGGAAACTCCTGGGGGCACACGCTTTTCAATGAACCACGCCTAATTAGATAGGGAACCGTACCTTCGTACGCGCCCGTATGGGAAGCTGGCGCATTTAATGACCGCAGAAAACAGCATTTTCAAACAAATGAACGCCTTTAAACCTCTGCCCCAAGAGCACCAAACGCTTATCTGCATGTGTTTTCGCGGGCAGTTGGCTATAAACGTGTAAAGACCCCATCACCTTCAATACACATCGCGATGATCTGTTTGAAGTTAGCCACAAGAACTAGCTTTTCCAAGTAGAAGTTGACGCAACGCCACCGAGTCGTGGCGCCTCCAACACCCCCCCATGTAGTACCGAGTACGCGCTAGACGCCGCCAACAGTGCAGCCGGACACCCGCCAGCATTACTGACGGAGCTTCCTGTCACTTCCTCACTGACCCGCAACGCCCGAATACTCGCTAAGTTCGTCTCTGCTCCGCCAGGTCAAGCCCCTCATCAGAGAGGCTTTTCTCGCTCCGGTTGCGAATAGGACAATTGAAACCTACGTCCACTACCGCAATTCGGGGATTGCGCTCGTAAAACACGCAACCAGCACACTCAACGGGTTCGCACACCTACACCGCGTCTAATTCGGCCACACCCCAAAGAAAAGAGGTTGGTGGGCTATTCGGCGTGCGTGAAAACGGAATAGTCAGCGGGGCTAGCGCCGGCTTCGATGGCGCGCTCGGCGGCCTTGAGGAAATCGGACACTACCTTGCGGTCATCGAGGTTGCGGCCAGAGATTGACAGGCGCACGGTGTTGCCGCGCTCAGCGGAGCGCTCTGCGGCGCGAATAATGTTGCGGCGCCACCACTTGGCCGAGCCAAAGCCCTCACCAAATGACAAGTTGCGGGCTTGGTGGAGATCGCCTGTGCGAAGGTCGTGGATGCCACGGGTGGAGGCGGCAAAGTCGAAATCAAACTCGGGAAGGACTTCTAGTGTTCCCTCCGACATTCGCCAGCGCGGCGGTGCAAAAATGGTCGGCTCAAAGCCAATCTTGGCCATCTGCCGCGTCGCGCCCTTGAGACGCAGACGCGCCTCGTGCGCATCCAGGTTTGCGAACTCCGCACGGCGGCCCTGGACCGCTTGGTCAAAACCATTGAGAATAAGCACGCGGCCCGATTCGGCCTGCTCGCGAAGCCAGGATTGCGTCGCTGCGTCTTTAGCTAGGTGCCAATTGCCGTCGATGTGCGGCGCCACCAGCAGAGAGACAGGAACGTCAGCTTTATCGAACTGCTTGAGCAGATCGGAGGCTTGGCTTCGGGTGTCATTAAAAATACTGGAAATCGAAACCAGAAGGTGGCCATGCATAAAGAAAATTATCGCACAGCCACCGCCCCGGCGCGCGCTGAAAGAGATTCGGCGCTCCCCCACATGGGCGGCCTAGGTCACTGTGTGGCTCATTAGCCACACAGCGCAAGCGGTCTCTAAGCCTCGACACCCGTGGCCTGGTTGATCAACCACGCGTACTCGAACGCCGCCTGCCGCCACTGAGCATAGCGCCCTGACACACCACCGTGGCCGGCGGCCATCTCCGTCTTGAGGAGGAATTCGCCGCCGGTAGCGACGTCACGCAGCTTGGCCACCCACTTCGCCGGCTCAACATACAGCACGCGGGTGTCATTGAGCGAGGTCAACGCCAGAATATTCGGATACTCCTGCGGCGCGATGTTTTCGTACGGCGCATAAGAGGCCATGTAGTCGTAGACCTCAGGGTCGTGGTAGGGGTCACCCCATTCCTCCCACTCCACCACCGTGAGCGGTAGCTCCGGCATGAGGATTGAGGTCAGCGGGTCCACGAAGGGCACGTTAGCCTCGATGGCCTTAAACCGATCTGGCGCCATGTTCGCCACCGCACCCATGAGCAGGCCACCGGCGGAGCCGCCTTCAGCCACCAGAGTCTCCGGCGTGGTCACCCGGCGCGCGATGAGGTCATCAGCCACCGCGATGAAGTCCGTAAACGTGTTTTTCTTGGCCAGCATCTTGCCGTCGTCGTACCAGTTGCGGCCCATCTCGCCGCCACCGCGAACGTGCGCCATGGCGAAGATCATGCCGCGGTCCATGAGAGACAAACGGAAGACCGAGAAGTACGGGTCCATATTCGCCTCATAAGACCCGTAGCCATAAAGCAACGTCGGGTTCGGCTGAGTGCGGTCCAGGTCCGCACGGTGCACGATGGACACCGGAATCTTCGTCCCATCGGGTGCTTCAGACCAGACGCGGTAGGCCACGTACTCGTCCTTGTCATAGCCGCCCGGAACTTCCTGTTCCTTGAGCAGCGTGTACTCGCCCGTAGCCACGCGGTAATCAAAGAGCTGTGCGGGCTGGATAAAGGATGTGTAGCTCACGCGCAGCACCGGCGCATCCCACTCCGGGTTGCCGGCCACGCCGACGGTGTAGAGCTCCTCATTGAAGTGGAGCTTGCTAAGAGGGGCCCAGCCTTCACGCACGTCCATCACCGATGCTCGGCCGATGCCGCCGCGGCGGTAGCCCACGACGATCTGGTCGCGGTAACAATCCACGCCCTCAATGCGCACTGTGTCATCATGCGGCATGAGGACGGTAAGTTCGCGCAAAGCTGGCAAATCATCAGTGACCGGACAGTAGCCCAACGCGAAGTTGGGGCCGGTGGCATTGTGCGTGACTACCCAGTAGTCGGTTCCTGCCACCACGGCGTGGTCGACGTCGTAGTCCACGCCCGTTTCGCGCTCCCAGAGGCAGCGGAACTCCCCCTCCGGATTATCCTGCTCGAGCACCCACGCCTCATTCGTCGTCTTCGAGCCGGAGACAATCATGATGTACTTCTCGCTGCGGGTCGTGCCCACGCCGATGCCGAAGCGCGAATCCTCCTCGCGCATGACCACGACATCCTTCGACTGCGGGGTTCCCACGCGATGGCGCCACACGGTGTCCGGCCGCCATGCGTCATCCACGGTGGTGTAGAAGATGAATTCCTCCCCAACCCATGTCGCACCGTAGAAGATGCCTTCCAGGCGGTCCTCCAACAGCTTGCCCGTGCGCAAGTCCTTGATGAAAAGCTCAAAGCGCTCATCGCCGGCCACGTCGACCGAATAGGCCAGCAAGTCACCGGAATCGCTCACCGAGGACGCGCCCAGGGCGAAGAAGTCGTGGCCTTGGGCGAGCGCGTTGACGTCGAGAAGCACCTGCTCCCCGTCGGGAGCGCCTTCCTCCGGGATGGTCGGCGGGGTCCACGGATCGGAACCTTCCGACACCGGGATGCGGCAGCTATAGCCGTACTCCTTGCCCTCCTCGGTGCGGCCGTAGTACCAGTACTTGCCGCGACGCTGGGGCACGGACATGTCCGTCTGCTTGATGCGGGACTTGACCTCGGTGAAGATGTTCTCCGTCAAGGTCTCCAGGTGCGCAGTGCGCTCTTGGGTATAGGCGTTTTCGGCCTCGAGGTATTCGCGGGTCTCCGGGGCGTCTTTCTCACGCAGCCACTCGTAGTCATCGACGAAGCTGCGGCCGTGAAACTCTCGCGTGATGGGGCGCTTGGCAGCAATCGGTGCGTTCATTCAGCCTCCTTAAAAGGTGGTTCCGGACAGGCGCTCAAAGGCCTCAACATAACGCGCGCGGGTGGCCTGGACAACGTCGTCCGGCAGGCGCGGCGGCGTGGACTCCTTGTCCCAGCCGGAATTGGTGAGCCAATCGCGAACGTACTGCTTATCAAAGGAAGGCTGGACTTTGCCTTCCTCATAGGTATCGGCCGGCCAGTAGCGCGAGGAGTCCGGGGTGAGGACTTCATCGGCCAAGACCAAGGTGCCGTGCTTGTCGACGCCAAACTCGAACTTCGTATCCGCCAAAATAATGCCCTTCTCCTCCGCCAACGCGGCGGCCGTGGAGTAGATGCGCAGGGTGGCATCGCGCAGCTCTTCGGCTCGTTCGCGGCCGAGCTTGTCCACGACGACATCGAAGGAGACGTTCTCATCGTGCTCGCCCTGCTCCGCCTTGGTGGCTGGGGTGAAGATGGGCTCGGGCAGGCGGGAAGCCTCGGTCAGGCCCTCGGGCAGCTCGACTCCGCACACGCTGCCGGATGCCTTGTACTCCTTGAGCCCGGAGCCGGTGAGGTAGCCGCGGGCGACGCACTCGAAGGGCAGCATGTCGAGCTTCTGCACGACCATTGCGCGGCCGAGGACTTCCTCGGGGATGCGCTCATCATCGAGCGGTCCGGCCAGGTGGTTGGGGAAGTCGATGGCGTCGAAGAAGAACTTCGACGTCGCCGTGAGCACGCGGCCCTTGTCGGGGATGGCCGGCTCGAGAGCGTGGTCATAGGCGGAAATGCGGTCGGAGACCACCATGAGCAGGGTGTTGTCATCGATTTCGTAGATATCGCGCACCTTGCCGGAGGCGATGTGGGCATAGGAAGAAAGTTCTGGACGCATGACATACATTCTAGACCCGTCTAGACTGCTTCAAGATACGTCCCAATCCCGAGGAGCTAAGCCCGTGCACTCTCGCCTGACCTCCCTTTTGACCTCCGCTGCGCTGGTGGGCGCCGCCCTGTCTGTGCCCGCTGCGCACGCAGCCGACATCTCCGTGCGCGAGTCCGCCCACGGACAGTGGCTGTGCACGATGTCGGCGTCGGCCACGGATCGCGCACTAGCCCGCGATGTCCGGGCGGGCTACATCAACACCATCCGCGCGACCTCGGAGAAGATTCAAGCGCAGTTCCCGAAGCTGGACTTCTCCGCGTACACCTCGCGCGATATCAGCAAGGCTCCGGGCTACGCGGCGACGGTGGCCGCGCTGGGCAAGGCCGGCTACACGGGCGCGGATATGGTCATCATCATGGTCGGCGCGTCCGCCCCGGAGGACCTGGTGGAGGATGAATCGGTGCTGTTGCCAGGGGATGCCGAATACTCGATCAATGCGGCGAAGTCCCGGACTGAGAAGGGACCGGCACCGTTATTGTCTACGGGTAGCGATTTCAGCCCTAAGCTGCGCGCCGCTCTGGCAGAAAACCAGGCGCAGGAAAAGGAGGCCGTCGATGCCTTCAACGCAGCGCAGGTGCAGTCCTTTGCCGAGTGCGTGGAAGAGCTGCGAAGCCGCGGTGTGCAGGAGGGGATCCAGCCGGTGCCGGAGCTACCCATTCCGGGCAAGACGACGCAGCAGCAAACCTCATCCACGGGTGCTACGGTTCTCGGCATCATGGCGGTGCTCACCGCTCTGATGATCGGCGGCTACCTTGCTACCAACGGCAAATCTCTCGGCGGCTTCGAGCTGCCGGTGCTGCGCATCCCCGGGATGGCCTGATGTCTAAGAGCGACGCCGAGCTAGCTGTCATTACCAGTGAGGAAGGCACACTTGTTATCGGCCCAGAATCCGAGCTAAAATGACTTTCCGACCACACAGAGCTCTCTCCTATCACTCCCCAGCTCCTCCGCCGAGCAAGCCAGGTTTTCGCAGGTATCGAGAATTACCAGAAAGAATCTGGACGGTGGCTCAAGCTTGACGCTGAGTCCGCTGCATATCTCAAGCGCATGGGCATCAAACCGGGAGAAATCCGCGCCGGTGTTATCCGCACCAAGGATGTTGGCCGCAGCATTGCTTCTCGTAATCGTGGAAGCCTGCTCAAGCACCTGCAGTTTGAGAAGGCCGGTCTGCTCACACCCGCAGCGCCAATGGTGCTGGCATCGATGATGCAACAGGCTGCCATCGAGAAGCAGATGGAGCAGATGCAGGCTTTCCTGGAGCATATCGACGCCAAGCTCGATGAGGTGCTGCGCTTCCAGAAGGATTCGCTGGCGGGTGAGATTGATGGCGTCGCGGAAATGCTGGCGGAAGCCGCCCTCGTCCTCGAGGACACCGCTGAGGTGACCGATACGCAGTGGGCAACCATCGCACACCTCAATGCGGATCTGGCTAAGCTGCAAGGCCAGGTACTGCGGCATCTGCGGGCCGTGGCGGAGAAAATGGCGAGGTCAAAGACTTCGCCCGGGAAGGTGCGCGAGACCTTCCAGAAGACTAACAACGACGTAGGCTTTTGGTTCTACGAGCTTGCCCGTACCGTACAGCTACAGAACCAGATGTATGTGCTTCAGCTCAGCCGCGCCAATGCCGTGGAGGGCGACATGGCCAAAGACTACACCGCAGCTATTGCTCGGGCGCGGCAGAGGCGCGCCGCTCGCTTGCTGGAAGACCTCACCACTATCGCCCATGCTGCCCATGAACTGGGCAGCTTCTCCACGCTGCGCAAGGCCATCGATTGGCACTCTCCCCGCGCCGTAGCGGAGGTCAACCACTTCTTTGCCCAGCTGCGCGACTTCGCTGACGCTGCCAACCTTGCCGTCGAAAGGACCGAGGGCTTAGAGCCCGTCCGGCGCATCGATGCCTTCCGCGAGCTCACCGCCTCCGGCACCAACATCGCCCGCGAAGCCGCTGGTGTTGCGCAGCAGCGCACATTAGAAGCCCACGAAACCGTAGCCAACCGCGCCCGGCAAGCCTGGGGCACAGCCCGCGGCACCATCGAGTCCGCAACGAAGGGCGCAGACAAAGCGCCGAATAGAGCAGAAAGTGACTAGCTGATCGTTTCGATCAAATAAGGTGCCTACCGCCGGGGCGAGTCCTTTTCCAGCTCCACGAGCGGGCCGAACTGCGCGGGCACGAGATCCTTGAAGAAGCACAGCGCGGTGCCAAGCACGAGAAAGGTCATCGCCTTCGGACCAGCGGCCCTGAGCACCCCAGGAGGCGTCGTAGCCCACAAAGGTGAAGAAAATGACCATGAAGAAGCTCTGCAACGTGGTGTCAAAGGTCAGTTCCAGCAGGCCGCTCTGCCGCAGCGCCAGGTTGACCAGCACGAAGGCAAAGCCGCCGATGACGGGCGCGGGGATGGCAA
>ERZ1673749.2092-NODE-2092-length-11114-cov-4.003527_pt1 | contig 11114 bp, 10 predicted proteins | sample MGYA00580204_ERZ1673749 | MGnify/ENA primary metagenome ERZ1673749 (study PRJEB41218, sample SAMN15661745) | gut metagenome | host: Homo sapiens | place: Canada: London | collected 2015-08-20/2019-03-30 | study: EMG produced TPA metagenomics assembly of...
ATCCCATCACTTTTATAAAAAGGCTCTATGTCAAATATTGGGGAGACTCGTTAATTCGAGTCTCTCTTTTCATTTGATAAGTTGTAAAATGAAATGCAACACAAATAAAAAATAAAAACTCATACTAACTTCGTGTAAATTGTTAATAACGACAAAAACACACACCTAGGTTAATATGAGCTATAAAAATCTTACATTAAACGAAAGAAATAAGATAGAGGTATTAAACAAAGAGGGCTATTCTTCTAGAAGAATAGCGAAAATTTTAGGATATCACTATTCCACAATAGCTAGAGAGCTTAAAAGATGTGATACTGAATACGAAGCTGACCTAGAAGAAAGAGATAAAGAATCTAAATCATCTTTAAAGGGCAGAAAAACTAAAGTAACTTATGAAATATTAGAAAGTATCAAAGAAAAACTTAATTCTAAATGGTCACCTGAGCAAATTGTAGGTTGCCTTTATAAAGGATTATTAAGCTTTAAAACAATATATAACTGGATTTATTCTGGAGTAATAGATTTTGATATTTCAAAATTAAGAAGAAAAGGTAAGTCTAGAAAAAGCAAAGAAACAAGAGGAAAATTTAACATAGGTACATCTATAAGGAAAAGACCAAAAAACATAAAGTATAGGGTTTCCTTCGGACATACCCAAGGGTCACAAGACTGGGAACTTGATACAGTTGTGTCTTCATGAGGAAAAAGCAAAGGGTGATTAGCAACATTTGTTGAAAGAAAAACAAGGTTTTATATAGCATTACCAATGAAAGATAGAAGCAAAGATTCAATATTTGAAGCAATCAATAAACTTATTAAATCACTTCCAAAAGAAGCCTTAAAAAGCTTTACATCAGATAGATAAAAAGAATTTGCTTGCTATGACGAAGTTGAAAAGCTTGGAATAGACTTTTACTTTGCTGACCCATATTCAGCATTGCAAAGAGGAAGTAATGAAAATTCAAATGGTTTATTGAGAGAATATTACCTTAAAAAGACAGATTTAGCAGAGATATCTGAAGAAGATCTTATTAAAAATTTAATGTAGCTTAACAGCAGACCTAGGAAATGTCTAAATTATCAAACTCCATTTGAATTATTTTTACATGAGCTTAGTTTAATTTAGGTGTCGCAATATTATTTGCAATTCATCTTAAATAAAAATATCTGTTAGAGATTTACTCCCCAACAGATATTATAGAGCCTTTTTATGTTTCCCAGTCTTTTTTCTATATAGAGGTCTTTTGCAACAACCCCTTAATTTTCTCAAAAATTTATAAACTTACTTGCAAGCTTCAATAAATTTTTCAAAAATCATATTCATTTCTTTGTCATCGTACATCATTTCTGGATGCCATTGTACTGCTAAGGCAAATTTTTTATCGTCAAGATAAACTGCTTCTACTAATCCTTCTTCAGATAAAGCAGCTTTTTTTAATCCCTTTCCAATCTCATTTACTCCTTGATGGTGATAGGAGTTAGTCCAAATTTCTTCTCTTTTAAAAATATCAAAAAGTGGAGAATCTTCTACTATTTTTAGTACGTGAGATGGTTCATTTCTAAGTGAATTGCTCATTGAATGAGCTGGAAAACCTGCTGAAGGTAAATCTTGGTGGATTGTGCCCCCAAGAGTTACATTTAAAATTTGAAGTCCTCTGCAAATTCCCAAGAAAGGTATGTCTTTTTCAAGTGCATACTCTGTCATAAAAATTTCTTCGTGATCTCTTATATTGTCAAAATTTCCTGCTTTGCCACTGTTTCTTTCGTTATAAGTTCTTGGATTTACGTCATGTCCTCCAGATAAAAGCAATCCGTCAATTTTATCTAAGACTTCTCTCATGTCCTCAAGACTTTTTATATTTGGTATTAAAATTGGGATTCCGCCATTTCTTTCCACTGCCCTAATATAATCCGCTGCTACTAGTTGCCAATCTTGACCTTCAACCCCAATTTGTCCAACATCATTTTGAGAAATATCTCTAAGTGAGTTAACAGAAATTCCTATAAGTGGTTTCATTATCTTCCTCCCTGTGTTTTATTAAAATCATTATATCAAAGTCAGGGTAAAATTGGTAATTTTTTAATTTGTCCTATCCTTTTATTGCTTAAAAAAATAAATTAATATATAATCAGTAGATTAGAGGTGCTTTATGAGTTTAAAAAGACAATTTTTCAAATTTGTCATCCCATCTATTATAGCTATGTGGGTATTTTCAATTTATACAATTGTGGATGGATTTTTTGTTGCAAACTTTGCAGGCGAATTGGAACTATCTGCTGTCACAATAGTAGTTCCCTATGTAAATTTTCTATTTGCAATTGCAATTATAACTGGAGTTGGGTCCCAAACCATTATAGGAATAGAGCTTGGAAAGGGAAATCGTGACGAGGCAAACAAGGTCTTCACCTTTATAATTTTATTTATCCTTGCCTTTTCCATAATCCTATCAATACTTGGAATACTTTTTATGGATCAAATAATAAACTTTCTCGGTGCAGACTCAAGTTTATTTAATTTATCACACCAATATCTTTCAGTTATTGTTTTCTTTTCGCCCTTCTACATCATTGCCTATGCCTTTGAGGTTTTGGTAAAGGTAGATGGATTTCCTAGAACTGCAATAATTGGAGCAGTTTCTGCCTGTATGACAAATATAATTTTAGATTACATTTTAATTGACAAGTTCCAAATGGGAGTAAAGGGTGCCGCCCTTGCCACTGGCATAGCTCAGTTTTTATCCTGTCTAATATTTTTCATTCACTTTAGATCTGCCAAGGGTTATCTGCGTTTTGTAAAAATAAAAATGACAGCTAGTGAAATAGTCCAGTATTTAAAAACAACTGTTGCCTATGGTTTTGGAGAATTTATATCTGAACTAAATGCCGCAACTTTTGTCTTTATTTTTAACTTGTTTATTATAAAATACCTTTCACCAGAATACCTATCTGCCTACGCAGTAATAAATTATATGTCCTTATTTGCAAATTCTACCTTCCAGGGAGTTTGTCACGGGACACTTCCTCTTCTATCCTACTATCACGGTTCCGAAGAGAGAGAAAAAAGTTTAAAAATTATAAAAATGAGCTTTATATTTATATTTATAGTTTCTGTCATTATGTATGCAATAGCCTACTTTGGAGCAAAAACTCAATTTGAAATGTTCTTGGAAAATAAAAATATGATTTCTGCATCAATAAGACCTATGAGAATTTATGCTCTCATGTTTTTGTTGGCAGGTCACAATTTATTTATAGCTTCACTTTCATCAGCCATAGGTGATCCAAAATATTCCATAATTATAAATATTTTAAGAGGATCAGTTGCCCTTTTCATCTCAATTTATCTTTGTGTTCACCTACTTGGAACAAGATATCTATTCTTTGGAGCAATAATTTCTGAATTTATGGTATTTTTAATTTCTCTTTACTCACTAAAGAAAATGGTGAATAAACCAAAATTACAAGTTAAAAATGCCTAAGAAAAGAGGAAGTCTTTTTTGACTTCCTCTTATTTTAATCTAAATATTTTTTAAATTTTTCTGGTATATTTTCTGCTAGATATGCAAGTCCATAAATATCTGGACCAACGTGAGAAGCTATAGTTTGACCAATTTCAAGGATTAGGAATTTCTCATAGCCCTTGTCTTTTAATTTATTTATCAAAGAATCAAGGAGTTCTTTGTTATCAGCATAAACAGGGAAAATTCTGTCATCTCCATTAGAATTAGACTTTTCTCCCATAATTTCTACCATTTTTTTATAGGATTTATTTTTACCACGGACTACATCTGATAAATAAATTTTGCCTTCTTCATCAACTTCTAAAATTGGAAGAATATTCAAGACACTTGAAATTTTTGCCTTAGTTCTTGAAACTCTGCCACCTTCATAAAGGTATTTTAAGTCATAAACTGTAAAAATGTGCTTAGTATTTTTTACTAGAAATTTTAATAAATCTAAGACCTCATCATAGGATGCTCCATTTTTTGCAGCAAGTCCTGCGAAATAAGTTATTTGACCAAAACCAACTGATGCAGCAAGAGAGTCAACAACTTCAACTCTAACTGGATATTTTTCTTCAATTTCTTTTTTTGCCATGCAGGCATTTTGAAAGGTTCCACTCATACCAGATGACAAGGTTAAACAAATAATGTCTATTCCATCTTTTGCAAGTTCTTCAAATTTTTTTAGGTACTCATAAAAAGTTATTTGGCTTGTCTTAAAAAAAGCTCCTTCTCTCATTTTTTTGTAGATTTCTTGGTTACTTATGTCTTCTTTTAAGTCTTCGCCTTCTTCATCGGCAGTTTTTATTCTAAAAATTTCTATACCTAAATCTTCTAATGTCTTTTTATCTAAATCACATGAGGAATCGGATATTATTTTAAAAGTCATTTGTCCCTCCTATAGGATTATATAGCTTTTTTTATTAATCTTAAATATTTAAATTATATGTATCTTAATTTTTAAATTTTCTTCCTTACTAAAATAAAATATTTTAAAAGAAAAATACTTACATATTAGTATTATAACATAGAGTTGTTTTTTCATATATCATTTTATTAGTTTTCATGATGCCTAAATCTTAGTTTAATTTCTAAAATATTTGTTATAATAAATTTATGGAAAAAAAATATATGAAAGAAGCCCTTCGATATGCCCATCGTTCTCTTTTATCTGACGATGTGCCTATTGGCTGTGTAATTGTAAAAAATAATAAAATAATTGCCTATGGCTACAATAAAAAAGAGGATCTAAAAAATCCCACTGCCCACGCAGAAATAATGGCAATAAATATGGCTGCAAAACACTTAAATTCTTATCATTTAGAATCTTGTGATATTTATGTAACTCTTGAACCTTGCCTAATGTGTGTTGGTGCCATTTTAAATTCTAGGATAAAAAATTTATATTTTGGTGCAAGAAATACGAGGTTTGGTGCTGTTGTTTCCCATCAAAAAATAGAAAAACTCATAACTAATCACAATATAAGTTATGAGTATGGGATTATGGAAAAAGAATGTGCAAGCTTAATCTCCAATTTTTTTTCAGATCTTAGGAAGAGGTCTAAATAAAAATTCGAGATTGTTTTGCAAAAATTCTAGTATAAATTTGTCGTAATAATTCTTTGTAAGAAATGCAATAATTATTCCAATAATTGCACCAATAATTACATCACTGGGATAATGTACAAAGTGATAAATTCTTGAAAAGGCAATTAAACTTGCTATTACAAGAAAGATTATGCCCATTCCCTTAAAGTAAAAGTAAATGGTAAGGGCTGCTGCAAAAGATGAAGACGCGTGACCTGAAGGGAAAGAAAAATCTGTGGGATCTTTTATTAAAAGTTCTACCTTTGAAATCCAAGAAGGTCTCTTTCTTTTTAAGGTGTTTTTCAAAATAAGATTGCAGACTATTCCATTAAATATTAAGGCAAGAATAACATTTATACTCTCAATCCTAAAGCCTAGGTAAAATAGAATGAAAACTGTGAAAAGCCATATTGCTCCCCCAGTCCCAAGATGGGTTATGGCAATCATGTATCTATTTAATGTGTCATTTCTTATGCTAAGGAGCCAGTTTAAAAATTTGCTATCCATTAATACCTCACAAATTATTTTATAAAAAAAGGCCTATCTCTAGGCCATGAAATTACATTCTGTTTTCGTTGTCAACCCAGTTTTTAGCTTCTTCAACTTCGTCGTCTGTTGGGATTTCAATTCCTGTTTCAGGATCTTGTCCTTCAGTTTTAGCATAAAGATCTGAATCAGCTCTTTCATTAGGATTGATTTCTTTTTGTTGATCCATATTTGCCTTCATTTGTTTTTTTTGTGAATCAGAAAGAGTTGTTGAATTTTCAATTAAATCTTTTTCTTTTTTATTGTCTGTCATATTATCCCTCCATATATTTATTAAATATATATTATTACAAATGTCTAATAAATACAAATATTTTAAGTAAATTTTCAGTATAATAGTATTATATTCACACTGAAAGATTTGATATAATCTTTTTGGGTAATTTAATACTGTTAAATTAATATTTAGGAAGTGTTATATGTTAAAAGTAATTTTTGATAACTTAGGCGAGTACAAAAAATACGCTGTGCTATCGCCTTTTTTTGTTTTATTAGAAGTATTGATGAACGCATCAATTCCCTTCTTTATGACAAAAATAATAGATCAGGGGATTTTAATAAATTCCTCTGACAACATAATTAAATATGGGATAATCCTACTTATAGTGGCGGCAATTTCACTTTCAACGGGAATAATTTCGGGTTATCTTGCCACAAAGGCTTCAAGTGGTCTTGCAAAAAATATGAGAGGATCTATGTTTGATAATATTACAGATTTTTCCTTTGAAAATATGGACAAATTTAAAAGTGGATCTCTCATAACAAGAATGACAACTGATGTCCAAACTGTGCAAATGGCATTTCAAATGACTATAAGAATGGCAATTCGTTCGCCACTTACTCTTATTTTTTGTTTTATAATGTCCTTTAAATTATCAAGAGACCTTGCCCCTACTTTTGTAATTATAATTCCCCTAATCAGCATTGGAATGGGACTTATTATTAAGGGAGCTTATCCAATTTTTGAAAAAGTTTTTAAGATAACGGACAAATTAAATACTAATGTATCAGAAAACTTGTCTGCAATAAGAGTTGTAAAATCTTTTGTTAAAGAAGACAAGGAAATAGAAAAGTTTAACAATATTTCTGATGAACTTCAAGATAATTACATCAAGGCATCAAAACTTCTTGCCTTTTCAAATCCACTTATGAACTTTTCAACTTATCTAATGACAATTTTAATTGCTTGGCTTGGCAGTCACTATATAGTAAGAGGAACTATGACTACTGGAGCCTTGACAGGTCTTGTGACTTATGCAATTCAAATTCAAATTTCACTTATGATGTTATCAATGATTCTAGTTCAAATAACTATTGCTAGAAACTCAATTAGACGTATAAATGAAGTGATTGCAACTAAACCATCTATTGTAAGTCCACAAAATTCTATAAAAGAAATTAAAAATGGAGAAATAATCTTTGATGATGTGTATTTTTCTTATTCAGGTGATTTAGACAAGTCCGTATTAAAAAATATTAATCTAAAGATAAATTCTGGCGATTATGTGGGTATGATTGGTCCAACAGGGTCTGGTAAAACAACTCTTATTAGTTTAATTGCAAGGCTCTTTGATCCAAGTAAGGGAAGTGTTTATGTTGGAGGCGAAAATGTCTCAAACTATGATCTTAAATCTCTTCGCAAGGACGTTTCTGTAGTCTTACAAAAAAATCAGCTTTTCACTGGCACTCTTCGTGAAAATCTAAAGTGGGCTGGAGAAGATTTATCTGATGAAAAATTAAAAGAAGCACTTTATATTGCATCTTGTGATGATTTTATTGATCCAGAAAAAGATTTGGATATGCCTGTGCAAAGAGGTGGCACAAACTTTTCTGGAGGTCAAAGACAAAGAATTTCCATTGCAAGGTCTATCTTAAAAGATCCAAAAATTTTAATTATGGACGATTCAACTTCTGCCCTTGATAACAAGACTGAAGAAAAAATTATCGATTCCTTAAATAAATTAAGACCAGACATGACAAAAATTTTAATTTCACAAAAGATAAAATCTTTAAAGAATACTGACTACACTGTAGTTCTTGATGGGGGAGAAATTGAATCTATTGGCACTCATGAAGAACTTATAAACAAGAGTCCAATTTATAGAGAAATAAATGAAACACAAGAAAGTGACGGTGATTTTGATGCAAAAGAATAAGACAAAAATTACATCTCCAGAAAACAAAGTTGCTGCAAAAAAATTATTCTCATTTATTTTTGAAAGGCATAAGTTTAAACTCTTGGCCGTTTCACTTATGGTAATAATTTCCTCTCTTGCCACAATTTCTGTTTCCCTATTTATGAGATCTTTAATAGACGACTACATCATGCCTTTAGTAAATAGTTCAAATCCAGATTTTTCAGGTCTTTTGTCCATGCTGATAAAGATGGGAATATTTTTGGCAATTGGAGTCTTGTCATCTTTCACTTATTCAAGGCTAATGGTTTCAATATCTGAATCCACTCTTGGTGATATGAGAAAGATTATGTTTAAGAAAATGCAGTCACTGCCAGTTTCTTACTTTGATAACAAAAGTCACGGAGACATAATGTCTTATTACACAAATGACGTAAGAGCTCTTGGAGAAATGATATCTCAATCTTTTCCATCCTTTGTGCAATCACTTATGACAATAATTATGGTTTTGGTAGCTATGTTTTCGCAATCTGTTCCCCTATCTCTTGTAATAATTTTGACTGTTGGACTTATGATTTTTGTAATGAATGTAATTGGAGGCAAGTCCTCTCATTATTTCTTGAGTCAACAAAAATCTCTTGCAAAGACCAATGGATATATCGAAGAAATGATTGATGGTTTAAGAGTTGTAAAAGTTTTTAATCACGAAAAAAATGCAAGAGAAGATTTTAGAATAATTAATGAAGAATTAATGGAAAACACAATGATTGCAAATAGACTTGGACTATTCTTGTTTCCACTTATTTTTGGAATTGGAAACTTCCAATATATTTTGTTTGCCATAGTGGGTGGACTCATGGCAGTTCACGGTGGTTTTGGTATCACAGTTGGTGTTGTTGCATCTTTCCTACAACTTTCAAGAACTCTTACAGGTCCTATGGGACAAATTGGTGGGAACATAAATTCTGTTGTCCTTGCCATTGCAGGTGCTAGAAGAATTTTTGATTTCTTAGAAGTTGAAGCAGAAGACTACTCTGGAGAAGTAGAAAAAGTTTCAAAAATTGTTGACGGAAAAGAAAAATATTTCTGGCACGATTTAAAATCAGATGAATACACAGAACTTCTAGGAGATATTAGATTTAAAAATGTGGATTTCTCTTATGATGGCAAAAAGAAAATTCTTAAAAATATAAATTTATATGCCAAACCTGGTCAAAAAATTGCCTTTGTTGGTGCAACTGGAGCAGGCAAAACAACAATAACAAATTTGATAAATAGATTTTATGACATTGACAGTGGAGAAATTACCTTTGACGGAATTGACATTAAGAGGATAAAAAAAGAAGATCTTCGCTCATCCCTTGGCATGGTCTTACAAGACACTCACCTTTTCACTGGCACAATTGCTGAAAATATAAATTACTCTGTTGATGAAGTTGACATGGAAAAAACTCTTGAAGCAGCAAAAAGAACCAATGCTCACGACTTTATAAAGAACTTGAAAGATGGTTATGACACAATGATAACAGGTTCTGGTGGCGAATTATCTGAAGGACAAATGCAACTTTTATCGATTGCAAGAGCAGAAATTTTTAACCCACCAGTTATGATTTTAGATGAAGCGACATCATCTATTGACTCTCGTACAGAAAAAATTGTACAAGAGGGAATGGATGAAATAATGAAGGGAAGAACAACTTTTGTAATAGCACATAGACTTTCAACAATTATGAACTCTGACGTAATAATTGTTCTTCAAAATGGCGAAATAGTAGAAAGAGGCGACCATGCTGACCTACTTGAACAAAAGGGAATCTATTACAAACTCTACACAGGTGGCTTTGACGAATAAAAATTTATAAAATAAAAAAGAGGTGCTGGATTTTTTCCAACACCTTATTTTTTTAGAAATCTCTATTTTTATAAAATTTTTCTGATATTTTTACAGAAATAATGACAATTGCCAAAATTATTACTATTACAAACAATAAACTTATAAAAATATTGTTTTCTACAAATAATAATAAGTTATTTAAAGAATCTTTAAAAGCCATAACAAAGAAAGAAATTATGGCAATGAAGGCAAAAGTTATGGCAGAAATTGACTTTGCTTTCTTGTATCCATATTTAAAATAAAGCGGATATCTAAATGACAAAAACAATAAATAAACTGCAAAATAGGATAAACTTGTTGCCAAAAATTCCTTAATTTCAAAACTTTCTATAAAAAAGAAAAGAATAGTTGAAAGTATGATACTTATTATCAAAGAAATTAAGAATAAAATTATTCCAAAAATATACCTACCTCTAACAACTTTTTCAGATTTTATTCCAAAAATTCTGTAAAGACTGTCAATCCCTGCTTCTTCCCCAATCAAAAATGGATAAGAAGAATAAATAATCGAAAAGAAAAGAATAACAGAAGTTGCTGCCACTGGATTTTTAGTTATAAAAAAGTAAAAGAAATATAAAAAAAGCAATATTATTAAATTTTTAAGAGTAAAATAAGGCTTAATGGAAATATAGTCTAAATTAATAATTTTCTTTATATCTTTCATTTTTTCCTCCCATATAAAACTAAAATCTTATTTATATCTGGATTTTCCACAAATAAGTCTTCTGGAATATTTTCTTTTTCGACATTTTTTACCAATGCATCAAAGGAAGTAGAGTTTACTTTTATGCCAAGGACTTCAAAATCTTTCAAGAAGCCTTTGTCTTCTGAACCACCCTTTAGCACTAAGTATTTTTCCAAGAATTCTTCCTTACTACAAGAATCAATTATTTTTCCATCATCGATAAAAATAATATAGTCAGCAATTCTGTCCAAGTCTTCAGTGATATGTGTGGAAAAAAGCACTGTGTTATTTTCGTCTTCCACAAAGTCCTTTAAAATATCTGTGAGTTCATCTCTCATACTTGGGTCAAGTCCACTTGTTGGCTCATCTAAAATTAAAAGATTTGCCTCATGTGAAAGGGCAATGGAAAACATAAGCTTTATTTTCATTCCACGAGAAAGCTCTTTAACTTTTTTATTTTTTTCAATGCCAAAATTTTTAACATATTCAAAAAACTTTTCTTCCTTCCAATTTTCATAGCCACACTTCATGGCTTCATTTACAAGAGTGATTTTCCAATCCTTTGACAAAAAAGAATCGTCCATAATTATCCCAACATCTTGAAGATATTCTAAATCTTTTACATCTTTTCCATCTACAATTATTTCTCCATCATAGTTTATTAGGGACAAAAGGGACTTTATAGTTGTTGTCTTTCCCATTCCATTTTTTCCAATAAATCCAGTGATAAATCCTTTTTTTATTTCTAGGGAATTTTCTCCAAG
>ERZ1673749.2094-NODE-2094-length-11108-cov-3.484031_pt1 | contig 11108 bp, 8 predicted proteins | sample MGYA00580204_ERZ1673749 | MGnify/ENA primary metagenome ERZ1673749 (study PRJEB41218, sample SAMN15661745) | gut metagenome | host: Homo sapiens | place: Canada: London | collected 2015-08-20/2019-03-30 | study: EMG produced TPA metagenomics assembly of...
GCTTCTTTTACCTTGGCAAAACTTGTTACATATTTACCCTTTGTAGGTATTTCTAGGTCGGATTTATAAGTGATATGGGATTCTTTTTTAACCTTTGCAGACATATGGAAATTTGATATCTTGGTCTTTTCATAAATCTCTTTTATATTGCAAGCATCTACTCCAGATCCAGCCATAATTTCGATTTTATCTCCGTATTTTTCTTGGATATGGGAAATCAAGTCTATGCCTCCAAGAGCTGTTGATTTTTTGCCAGAAGTTAATATTCTAATAATTCCCATGTCAATTAATTGGCCAATCACTTGATCTCCATCTTTTGAGTAATCGAAAGCCCTATGCAAGACTAGAGGATAGGGTTTGGCTAACTCTACTATTTCTCTAAGCAAATCCAAATCTAAGCGTCCATCTTCTTTTATGGCTCCAAAAACAAAACCATCTATGGGATATTTTTTGTAGGCTTTGATTGCTTCCTTTATTTGTTCAATTTCCTTTCTACTATAGGTAAAATCACCATCGCGAGGTCTTAGCATGACAAATTTTTCTATTTGCTCATTCTTACAAGCATAGGAAACTAGTCCAAGATCTGGACTTAATCCGTCGGCAAATAAAGCAGAACAAATCTCAACCCTATCTGCCCCTCCCCTTACTGCATTGTCAAAGGATTCTAGAGAATCTATACATATCTCAAGCTTCATCTGCTAACCTCAATCCAAATCTTTGCCATGGTTTTAGGAAATCTATTATAAAAATTTCATCATCTACTATATGACCAACAACATTAGTAAGACCATTATTTTTCATATCTGTTTTTGCTATTTGTAGCTCCCCTGTGTAGTGGCCGTAGCCATTACCATCGATTAGGATATCTCCTTTTTTTATTAATTCTGGAGTATTTACTTGTGGGAAGTCACAGCCCTTGTATTTGACCCTAGATTGGGATGAACGGATGAGATGGTCAGATACATCTCCCCTGTACAAATGTTCTTCCTCAAAAACTATTTTTGTCATTATATCAGTGATCTTATCTTCTAACTTGACATTAAAAACTACTTTTGTTAAATCTACATTTGATAATTTTTCAAGCTCATCTTCACTAGCATAAGAGTTTGAAATCAATATATCGTCAATATTATCCATGGCTACATAATGCTTTAACTGAACATCTATAGGTAGATTCCTGTGCATTTCTAGTGTTGGAAGCTTATCATCTACTGGCCATGGTCCAAAGGCTTCTTCGTTTTGGCTTGTTATAAAGGCAGCAGTTCTTAGCTTATATTGGTTGAACTTTTCTGTTGTCTTGTAGAAAAAATTAAGAGAAAGTCCTGTGTAATTGTGGGGGTAAAAGTTATGGCAGCCTATCAAATTGTATTTATTTGGCTGATAGTCCATGATAGCATCAATCATATGGTTATCTATGCTCATATTTATTTCCACTTTGAGATTTTGATTATTATGGGTCATGGAAGCTTCTGGGAATCCATTAAAGCCACCGTCAAGCCTAATCCCATCTACATAAATTTCATTAAAAAATGAATAGTCACCTGCCTTGACTCCAAGTTTGTCAAATACTGCTGGATTGACATCAACTATAGTCTCATAGCCCAGGTCCTTGGCAAATTTATTAATCTCAACAAATTTATCTTTTCTCTTCTCATCTTCTAAATCATCAAATTCTATCAATGATGAGAAAATCCTTCTAAAACCCTTGCTATAGGCAAGTTTCAAATATTCTTTCAGTTCATTAGTATCAGATTTATCTGGATATATGGATATGCCCAAACGTCTCATTTTTACTCTCCTTTATGCTTCTTACAATATATTTACCCTGAATATATTTCTATAATAAAAAAACCGGAGGATAAACCTGTCATCCACCAGTTGTTGTCATCAATCAATTGCCAACAATATCTTTTATTTGAGAAATCAAATCATCATCAGATAGTAGAGTTGGGGTTTCGTAGTTACCAAGCTTGTCAGAAAAACTATAGTGAAATTTATTTGTGGACTCATCTCTTATAGAGTCATACATATAAATACTTTCCTCCCTATTCTTATTTATTAAATTTATAATAAGACTATTAGCATCTAGGATGGATGCATATGAATATGACTCGTCTACTACTTGACATTTTGCCAAAAGGTCAACTATCTTTTTTGTCTTTTCTTTGTCATCAACACTAGAAAAGATATCTTTATCTATCATTTTTTCTTCGTCAGTTATTGTAGAAACTGTCAAATCTTCAAAATTATAAACTTCACCTGTAGCAAATTTAATTTTATGGCTATCTTCTTTCTTACAAGCACTTAATAAAAGCAAAGATATCAGTATAAGAATAATTTTTTTCATAATATTCTCCATTTCTTCTTGCTTTTAATAATATACTTATTTTGCCAGCAAATCAATATAAAAAAAGAAGAGGATTAATTTCCTCTTCCTTCTAGTATTTTTCTATTTTGCAAAGTTTGCTGCGTTTTCACCAGCTATTCTACCGTATACTGTGATATCTGCTATAGCTGCTGATCCAAGTCTGTTTGAACCGTGGATTCCACCAGTTACTTCACCTGCTGCGTATAGACCTTCGATTGGGTTGCCATCTTTATCTATTACTTGAGCGTCTGTGTTAATCTTTAGTCCTCCCATTGTGTGGTGAACTGCTGGAGCTGCTTTTAGCATGTAGTATGGACCTTCTTCGATTGTCCAACCTAGCATTCTTAGGTTGAATTCTGGGTCTTCTTCTTTTTTAGAGTTTTCGTTAAATGTCTTAACTGTTTCTAATAATTGGTCTTTATCAAGGTCAAAGTGTTCAGCTAATTCTTCGATTGTGTCTGCCTTAACAAGGTTTCCTTTTTCGAATTGTTCTTCAGCTTCTTCTGGGTTTGATGCCATTGTTCCTGTCACTTCGTTTGATTTTTCGTCCCAAAGTAGGTAGCCAACGTGGTCTGTTTGAGCTTTGATAGCCATAGAAATTTCACGTCTTGTTCCTAGTTCTTCCACAAATCTCTTACCTTCTTTGTTTACTAGTAGAGCACCACCAACAAGTCTTGTATCTCCTACATATAGTAGTCTACCTGTTTCTGGGTCACATACTGGATAAAGTTGGATTTGATCCATATCAACAGTGTCAGCATTTAGAGCTTCTGCCATGATAATACCATCACCTGTAGCTCCTGGAGAGTTGGTTGATTTAACGTATTCGTCAATTTCATGGTCGTTTTCATATGTCATTTCGTCGTTTGCACCAAAACCACCTGTTGCAAGTACAACTGATTTAGCATTTACTGTCAATTCTCCATCAGGAGTTTCAGCTTTTACGCCAGTAATTTTATTATCTTCTGTTAGAATTTCTTTAACATCTGCTTCTGTGATAACTTCTATGCCAAGTTCTTCACATTTTTTAAGGTAGTTTTTGATAAGTTCATTACCTGAGTGAGCTGCTGGAATTAATGATCTTTTCACAGAGTGTCCACCAAAGAACATTAAGCTATCTAGCCATTCAACTCCTATATCATCACGTAACCAATATGCATCTTCTGTTGCATGTTCAGCTAGGACATCGATTAGTTCTGGGTCTCCGCCAGCTTCTTTTACGTCATCAGCAAATAATTCTTTGCTATCTTCAATTCCATCTTCTTTTTGAAGGTCATTTTCTGGAGCAGCGTATTCTCCACCAGATATTAATGTGTTACCACCAACTTGTGGCATTTTTTCTAGTAATACTACTTCTGCTCCATTTTCTTTAGCAGTAACTGCAGCAGCAAATCCTGCTCCACCACCACCTACAACAACGACATCAACATCTTTGCTTGACTCTGTTTTTTCTTTGTTGCCAGCAACTTCATTTTGGTAATCAGCTACGTCTCTGCCACTTTCAGTGATTGCTGCACTAACAGCTTCGATTAGTGCTGTTGATGAAAATGTAGCGCCAGAAACTGTATCTACATTAACTGTTTGGTTATCAACCATTTCTGGTATAAGTTTTTCTATAGCATCAGCACCAAGACCTTCTGTTTCACCATGGTCTGTTTCAATGGATACGATTTTATCCCCATCAAAAGTAACCTTAGCTACAACATCTCCCTTGTAACCTTTTGCCTTACCTTCGAATGTATCGCCTGATGCAGTTTCTTTAGAGTCACTAGTTTCAGTAGTTTCTTTTTCTTCTACTTCTGTTTGCTCTGTTTCTGTCTTTTCTTCTGCTGGCTTATTGTCAGCTCCATTTCCCCCACATGCTGTTAAAAGCATGGAGAAAGATAATATGTATGGTAATATTTTTTTGTACTTCATAATCCCTCCTGAAGTTATGTATTATAGTGCTTATATATTAGCAAAGATTTCAAAAATAGACAAGGCACTAGGATAGCTAGTCGTCAAAATTAAACAGTTTTTGTCAAAGTCTGGCTATCCTAAGTATATTTCCTATATAAAATCTTTGTTATTTACTATCACCTCAATTTGTTCGTGAATTACTCCCAAATTGTGCTTATTTTCTGATGAATAGGCGAATATTAGACCCTCATCTTCTATGTCTAATTTCTTCATTATGGACTTTATATGTTTTTGTAGTTGGTTTTTTGAAATTTTGTCGTATTTTGTTGCTATTATAAATCCAGTAAAACCAGATTCTATGATCCACTCATACATTTGGCGGTCTAGGTCTGTTGGCTCGTGGCGAATATCTACAAGTAGGAAGACTTCCTTTAGATTCTCCCTGTCGTGTAGATACTCGTTTATTAGCTTATCCCACTTTTCCTTTTCTTTTTTACTTACCTTGGCATAGCCATAGCCCGGTAGGTCCACTAGTCTAAATTTCTTATCTATATTATAAAAATTGATAGTTCTAGTTTTACCTGGTATTGACGAAGTCTTAGCCAAGGACTTTCTGCCCAAGAAAGCATTTATAAATGACGATTTACCAACATTTGACCTGCCTACAAAGGCAATTTCTTCGATATTCTCACTTGGCCATTGGGACTTAAATCCAGCCACTTGTTCTAGTTCAATACTTTTAAATTTCATATTAGGGCCCTATCCAAGACTTCAGAAACATTAGAAACTTCTATAAAGTTAATCTTATCTCTGATTTCCTTTGGTATATCTTCAGTGTCTTTCTTATTTTTCTCTGGAATTATTACATCCCTTATTCCATAGGAGTAGGCTGCGAGAGCTTTTTCCTTAAGTCCTCCTATTGGAAGAACAGCTCCTGTTATGGTCACTTCGCCAGTCATGGCTATGTTATTTCTGACTTTTTTACCTGTTAGAGAAGAAACCATAGCTGTTGTCATTGTAATGCCCGCTGATGGTCCATCCTTTGGAGTGGCACCCTCTGGTATGTGGACGTGGATGTCCTTATTGTCATAGAATTTGCCACGGATACCAAGTTCTTTGGCATTGGACCTAATATAGGTCATGGCTGCTTGGCCAGACTCTTTCATAACGTCCCCAAGAGATCCAGTGAATTCTACACTACCCTTGCCGTCCATTACATTTGCTTCAATGGTTAGCATGGTTCCGCCTACAGATGTCCAAGCAAGGCCGTTTACAACCCCAACCTTATCCTCACGAGAAATATGATCGTCTAAGAATCTTTCTCTTCCTAGGTACTTGCTGTAGTTAGTCATTGTAACTCTAACCTTATCTTTGCCCTCTAGGATCTCTTTTACAGCTCTTCTACAAATCTTATCAATAAGCCTTTCTAGTTCACGAACTCCAGCTTCTCTGGTATAGTTTTTGATTATATGTTCTATCACTGAATCAGAAATTGTAAGTTCGTCTTCCTTCAGGCCATTTTTCTCCAATTCTTTTTTGATTAAATATTTTTTTCCAATGTTTAATTTCTCATTCATTGTATAACCAGAAATCTCTATAATTTCTAGTCTATCGTATAATGGATCAGGTATTTCGTTTGGATCATTTGCTGTTGTTATGAAAAACACATCTGATAGGTCAAAGGGTATATCTAGGTATCTATCGATAAATTTATCATTTTGTTCAGGGTCTAGAACTTCAAGAAGTGCAGATGATGGGTCTCCCCTAAAATCAGAACCTAATTTGTCAATCTCATCTAGCAAAAATACTGGGTTTTTGACTCCGCACCTATTGATATTGTTCATAAGTCTACCAGCCATTGCCCCAACATAGGTTCTTCTGTGGCCTCTAATCTCGCTTTCGTCGGTCACACCACCAAGTCTCATAGAAACAAACTTACGATCTAGGGCTCTTGCTATGGATTTGGCTATAGAAGTCTTACCAACTCCTGGAGGCCCAACTAAACATATCACAGACCCTTGGTTGTTTTTGTTCTTAATTCTTACAGCGATTGATTCTAGTATCCTCTCTTTTACTTCATCTAAGCCATAGTGGTCTTCATTTAGGACTTTTTCTGCTCTTTTAATGTCTAGAAGGTCTTTGGTCTTTTTTGACCATGGCAAGTTTACTGTAAAGTCAAGATATGAGCTAATCACCCCATAATCAGGGCTCATTTCTGGTATTGTTTCCAAGCGTGATAGATCTTTTAGCAAGGATTCCTTGCTATCCTTATCAATTTTGAGTTTTTTTATTTTTTCCCTCAATTGATCGGTTTCATTGTCAAATTCACCTGTCGTCTCATTTAATTCTTTTTTTATGACGTCAATTTTTTCCCTAAGGTAATATTCTTTTTGGGATTGATTGATGTTTTCTTGAACTTCCTGATCAATTTCTATAGAAAGGTTCTTTAAGTCTAGTTCTTTCATAAGAATCTGATGGAGGAGGGTTAGCCTTTTTTCACAATCAAGCTCTGCCAAAAGTTCATAATACTCATCTGCCCTTAAGTCTAAGTGATATATTATTATATCAGCCAACCTGTGAAGATTGGTAACTTCGCTTATGGAAAAGACTGACTCGTCAAAAGTATTGCCATCTAGCTCTACATAGCTTTTGAAATCTTCTATTAGTAGCTTTCTAAGAGCTTGCTTTTTCTTACTATCTTTTTCGTTTTCTTCTATATACTCATATTCAGTGACACTTGCCCTGTAAAAGCCCTCGCCAATCCTTACTTCTTCAATCTTTGCAATAGCCTTTGCTTGGACATAGACTCTGATATCTCCGTTTGGCAAATTAAATGATTCCTTGATACTTACAACCATACCAAAGTCATAAAGCCCATCTGCCTTTGGGTTTTCATCAAATACATTTTTTTGATTTACTAAAAACACATCAGTACTTCTAATGTTGGCATCTTCTATAGCTTTTTTGGATATAGGTCTTGCACAATCAAAATTAAGTATGGTATTTGGATATGCCCATAGTCCCCTTAGTGGAACAAGAGGATATTCATTTGTACTTATTTTATAAACATCGCTCATATATATATTTTCCTCTCAAAAAAGGGAATGGTAAGCCATCCCCCTTTTCAAATCTCTCTTATCTTTTCTTGTATTTTAGTTTTGACTTATCGTCAATAGATTCTTTTGTAACAATGACTTCTTTAATATCAGTTTTTGATGGTATTTCATACATCACATCTAATAGTAAGTCTTCAAGAATGGTTCTAAGTCCACGAGCTCCAGTCTTGTGAGCTATAGCTTTGTTTGCTATCTCGATAACAGCATCATCCTTGAAAGTTAACTTGACATTGTCTAATTCAAACATTTTTTGGTATTGCTTGATAAGTGAATTTTTTGGTTCTTTTAATATTCTAACTAGGGCATCACAATCTAGGCTATCAAGTGTTACTATTATTGGAACCCTACCAATAAATTCAGGTATCAAACCAAATTTTAATAAGTCTTCTGTATTCACATCAGCTAGATTTGCCTTGTGGTCTACTGACTTGATCTCTGCACCAAAACCTATAGTTTTTTGAGCTTGTCTGCGATTGATGATATCTTCAATACCATCAAAGGCTCCACCAAGTATAAACAAAATATTTGAAGTATCTACTTGGATATACTCTTGGCTTGGGTGTTTTCTTCCACCTTGTGGTGGAACGTTGGCAACAGTGCCCTCTATTAGTTTTAGCAAGGCTTGTTGGACTCCCTCACCTGATACATCACGAGTTATGGATGGATTTTCGCTCTTACGAGTGATTTTATCTATCTCATCTACATAAATTATCCCGTGCTCAGCTCTTTCTATGTCATAGTCTGCTGCTTGAATTAGCTTTAATATTATGTTTTCTACATCCTCACCAACATAACCTGCTTCTGTAAGACTTGTCGCATCTGCTATAGCAAATGGAACATTGAGCTTTCTTGCAAGTGTTTGAGCAAGAAGGGTCTTACCAGAACCTGTAGGTCCTAGCATCAAAATATTTGACTTAGTAAGCTCGACCTCATCGTCTATGTTATTGGAACTAATGCGTTTGTAGTGGTTATAGACAGCTACTGCCAAGGTCTTTTTTGCCTTATCTTGGCCTATAACATAGTCATTTAAAAATTCATTGATTTCTACAGGTGTGGATAGTTCAAGTTCATAGTCCTCGCTATCATCTATAATTTCATTGTTAATGATTTCAGAACAAAGATCTATACATTCATTACAAATGTATGCATTTGGTCCAGCGATTATTCTTTTTACTTGGCTAGAGTCCTTGCCACAAAATGAACATCTTATGTCGTCGTTTTCAATATTTGCCATTAATCTAACTTACTTTCAATTACTTGGTCAATTAGTCCATATTCTAGGGCTTCCTGAGCTGTCATAGCAAAGTCCCTATCTGTATCTTTTTCGATTTTTTCTAGTTTTTGACCAGTGTTATCAGCCAAAATCTTGTTTAATCTTTCTTTGATTTTGATGATTTGTTCAGCTTGGATCACTATATCTGAAGCTTGACCTTGGGCACCACCAGATGGTTGGTGGATCATAATATTTGAATTTGGTAGAGAATATCTCTTGCCTTTTGCCCCAGATGATAATAATACTGCACCCATTGAAGCAGCTTGACCTATACAGATAGTTGACACATCAGGTTTGATGTAATTCATTGTATCATAAATTGCAAGTCCACTTGTTACAACTCCACCTGGAGAGTTGATATAAAATTGGATGTCCTTGTCTGGGTCTTCGCTTTCCAAAAATAAGAGTTGGGCGATGATGATATCGCTCATTTGATCGTTGACTTCACCAGATAGGAAAATAATCCTATCCTTTAGAAGTCTTGAATATATATCATAGGCTCTTTCGCCCTTGTTTGTTTGTTCTACTACTGTTGGAACTAGGTAATTTTGAATATTCATTACAAATCTCCTTATATATTAAGGGATTGTGATATCTTATTTATCTTCGCTTTCTTTAGAATCTTCTTCGTGGCTGTGGTCGTGGTCTTCACCTACTGCTTTGTGATATTCTTCGTGAGGAAGAGCTTTTGCTTTTTCTACTAAGAATTCAACAGCCTTACGTCTTTTGATATTTTCTTTTACTGTATCGTCAGATACATTTTTTCTAAAGATTTCTTTGAATTGGTCGATATCTTCAACCCCGTACATCTTAGCTGATTCGTTGATTTCAGCTTCGATTTCTTCATCACTTGCTTCAAAGCCTTCTTTAAGAGCAACTTCGTCTATTACAAGGTTAGCTTTTACTCTAGCTTCTGCTTGTTCCTTGTATTGGTTTCTGATTTCATTGATATCCATTTGTGTCATTTCAACATATTGAGCTAGAGAAATGCCCATTTGTTGTAATCTTTGGTCAAGATTTTGCATTTCGATATCAATTTCGCTATTTACCATAGATTGTGGTGCGCTAACTTCGCTTGCTCTTACTAGGGCATCGATAGCTTGGTTTTGCATCATATTTGTTCTATAGTTTTCTTTGTCTTCTTTTAGTTTTTCTTTAAGGTCAGCTCTTAATTCATCAAGAGTTTCAAACTCTGAGATGTCCATAGCAAATTCATCGTCAATTTCTGGTAGTTCTTTTTCTGTAATAGAGTTGATTTCTACCTCAAATTTGGCATCTTTGCCTTGGAATTCTTTTGCTTGGTAATCTTCTGGGAATGTTACATTTACATCAAATTTGTCGCCAACTTTGTGACCTGCAACTTGGTCTTCAAAACCTTCGATGAATGTCTTTGAACCCAATACTAGATCGTAGTCTTCAGCTTTGCCGCCTTCAAATCTTTCCCCATCTAGGTAGCCGTCAAAGTCGATATTTACTGTATCGCCTTCTTTTGCTTCTCTATCCTCAACTGGGATTAATCTAGCATTTTCTTCTTGTTGTTTCTTTAATTCGTTTTCGATATCAGCATCAGTAACTTCAGCTTCAACTTCTTCTATGATTATATTGTCATAGTCGCCTAATACTGGATGTGGTTTTGTTTCAACATCAACTTTGAAAGTAATGTCTTTGCCTTTTTCGATATCGTCAAGGTCAACATTTGGTTGATCGATTGGTTCAAGTTCAAGTTCTTCGATTGCTTTTTCATAAGGTTCTGGGAATACTAGTTGGATAGCTTCATCGTAGAAGATTTCTGGGCCGTACATTTTTTCTAGAACTCTTCTAGGTACGTGACCAGCTCTAAAGCCATCTAGTCTATATCTTTTTTTGTTTCTGTTATAAACCTTGTTTATAGCTTTTTCAAAGTCGTCATATTTTACATCAAATTCAAATTTTGCAATATTATTTTCATGAGATTTTAATTCTGTCATTTATTCCTCCTGCTTGATAGCTACTCATTTTGTTAATATACTTCAATTTAGCTATCAATCAACAATATCAAGTCTTTCTTTAAGGTAATTTATAATATCTTTTTTATTGTTGATTAGTTTCTCTTCGTAAATTAAGTTTTCTATTTCTCTTAGGGTATCCCCTAGTACTTTGCCCTCTTTAAAACCTAGGTCTTTTAGGTCATTGCCACCTATTTTAATGTCATTGCGATTCTTGGGTATATCATCATCTTTTACCTCAGCTAGTAGGCTAATGCCCAAGTCAATATTAGAATCATCAGCATTTTTGGTTGATAAGACATCCGCCCTTTGTAGAGCAAATAAATTTATTAGATTTTCTTCGCCAATGTTTCTAAGAAGTTTTCTAATAGATTTTTTAGTGTAAGTGTTAGTATTATCCATGTGTCGTTTTACTAAAATAGATGTGCTTTCTATAAACTTTTTAGAATATTTTAGTATTTTAAGTC
>ERZ1673749.2100-NODE-2100-length-11088-cov-3.437778_pt1 | contig 11088 bp, 23 predicted proteins | sample MGYA00580204_ERZ1673749 | MGnify/ENA primary metagenome ERZ1673749 (study PRJEB41218, sample SAMN15661745) | gut metagenome | host: Homo sapiens | place: Canada: London | collected 2015-08-20/2019-03-30 | study: EMG produced TPA metagenomics assembly of...
CATTACAAAGTCATTATCATCAAAAACCCTCATCAAGCTCAGATACAATTTATTAAAGTCTTTGTACTCTTGCTTCGTGAGTACCTTATTGTTTGTTTCCATTGCTTTATCTGTTTTTAATGTTTTCCAATTGCTCTGCCTTCTGTTTCATCACATACAGCTCATGCGAGAGTTTATCCCTTTCAGCCCTGGCTTTGCCTATCTCCACATAGCTGCATATCACCGCAGTGGAGACAACAATTAATAATGCCACAAATGGGTAACGCTTGATGAGCCGCTTGAGGGAGCGCAGCACGTCAACGGCGGCCAGACACAGGTTCTTCACCGCCTTGCAGGCGTATATGCCGCACAGCATGAGGTGATTATTCTCGTACTTATTTTCGTAAAATGTAATTGGTTTCATAGTTTGTATTTTTCAATCAGTTCGTTGTATTTCTCATCATACGAGCATACGCCACACTCTGCGTACAATCTCGCCAAGTCTCTTATCCGTGCCTTTGCAACCAACTTGCAGTGGCAACGCATCGCCGTTTCCAGGCGATTTATCAGTTCTGCTTCTATTTCTCTCATGATCTGTTTGATTTACCTTGAATGTTTATTTTTCTCACGATTGCGTGCAGTCTGTCGATGGTTCTGTCTCCATATTTTTCGGCAAAAGCTCTGTCGTCAAGATTTGTGGAGAATAGGAGTAGCTTCCCATTCTTCTCTGCTGCATCCACCAGTTCTGCAAAAACAAGCCGTTTATTGCCATAGATATTGGACACTTCCTCTGTCCCCACGTCATCAACGTAGATGATATGTTTCGACATGATGAGATCAGGATTCTTGTTCAGTTCCATTGCCGTGCAAACATTCACGATGCGACCGCAAAAATGGTTAATGAGTATGGGTAGTAAGCGCATGCCGATGAGTGTTTTCCCAACTCCACAATTGCCAGCAAGCATAAGACCATGTCCTTTGTTATCTGTCAGCCATTCGGCTATTTTTTCGTACTCTCCACACCATTTCGCTCTTTCTCCGCATAAGTACTTTAGTCCATTCATTAGGTTTTGCCTTGCGTCAGGAATGCGTATCTGCACGTTTCGTGGCTGCGGTCGGTAGCCTGTATCTTTGAGCGAGTTCGCTACCTTTGCGAAATCCAACTCTCTACCATTCACTATCATATTTCATGTTTTTTAAGTTGATATTGTCTTTCTTGTTTTCTTTCCTCGCAAAAAGTCCAGACCAGTTGTTGGCTATACTTTCTTCCACTATCAGCATTGCCAATGATGGGTCGTTATTGCTAATCTTTTTCAGATGATTATAGCACGTTTGCAGTGATGACTGCGTCTTGTACATTTTCTTGCAACCCCGCTTAAACTCAATCCATTTGAAGAAAGCGTCCTTGTATTCGTCCTCCACGAAATCATAAGAAAGAGTCGTCTTTGTGGAAGTGTTTGTCTGCTCTCCTATATAGAAAGGATAGTTGCATATCTCCACACCTCCTCTTCCCTCTGTCGTACATGCTTTCAACGTTTTTATCTCGGAAAGATATTGAAGCACTTTGCGAGTACTCATGTCGTTGTCAGCAGCCATCTGCCTGATGGTTTTTCTTACTATCCCATTGTCATCGGAAGAGAAAAGCAGATATAAGAAGAATTGTGCCACCCTGTTCGATTGGAATTTTTTATACAAATCTTTCGGTATGTGTATTATCTGCATGGTATCATTGGATGAACTACTATTGGGTGAGCGTTTTTATCAAAATATGGACAATGCAATATAGTGCTTGCCACTTCCCTTTCTTTTGTTTTCTCACACATCGAAATGATAGGGTCATGTACGTTTGACCTCATCAAGTATGCGTACTTACAATCGTAGCATTTGTGCTTTAGAATATTTTTCTTCTTTCCCATTTTCAAAATAATACATTTGTCAGCTGTTTTGTTCTGTTGAACACCGCCCACTTTCCTTTTCCATTTGTATCGACGAGCCTTAAATCCTCCACTTTACCGAAGCGGTTGATGTTGCCACACAAATCCACAAACCATGCTTGTTTTCCTTTGTATGGTCTTATCTCCCTGCCGACAATATGATAATACATGGCAAGCGACATGGTTGGGCGAGCCATAACCACGGTATCAAGCTCGGGATAGTCGAAGCCTGTTGAAAGAACATTGGCATTGGCAACCACCTGTATCTTCCCTCTTTTGAAGTCGGTCAATATCCTATCTCTTTCCGCTTTTGGAGTTTCACCTGAAACAACCGCACAATTCGGTAAGCTGTCAGCCAGCCTTTGCGCTTCCTTGACAAACCTTGTGAATACTAATATTCCTTTTCTCGCTCCTCCACGTTTGGGCTTCATAAGCCTTTGCACGATGCTCACAAGATATGTATAGAAGTCTATGCGCTCATACTCTCGTATCACTGATCTATCTGTGTAGTCAGCACCAGTGGTGTTGACTTTCAAATTACCCTCGTTCCAGCCAGTAGGCGATAATTGATAATATTCTATGTTGGAAAGGAAACCCATATCAAGTAGAGTTGAAATCTGCACTTGGTAGATGACTTTGGAAAAGATATGTGGTCTGGTACGAGTAATGAATTTCAACATTGAACCGCCCATGTAAGAAGAAAGACGATATGGAGTTGCCGTCAGTCCTAATATCTTCGTCTGCCCCAATGCTTCAAAGAACTCCTTATACATTCCTTGTTTCGGGTTGCATTGATGACACTCATCGACAATGATGTATCTGAATTGTTGGAATAGTTCGGGATACGACTTTGCACTGCCTATCGTGGCAAACGTTATCTTTCCTACTTCCTTTGAGTTGAACGATGCGGAGAATATGGTACAACCGAAAGGGTTGATGGCACTCATCTTCTCAAAGTTCTGTCTCAAGATTTCACGGCTGGGGGAGAAGATTAGCACGTTACCATCCAATCTATCTGCTATTGCTGCTACTATGTGACTCTTTCCACCACCTGTTGGCACAACTATTATTCCGTTGTACCTCGCCTTGCTGTCGGTCAGAAATGCTACTGCCTTATCTACCGCCTGTTGTTGGTATTCTCGTAATTGTATGTTCATATTTCTTCCCATCCTTTAGGTATAAACTCATTATCATCTGTTTCTTCGGATTGGATGATGTCAACACACCCACGAATAAAATCATACCTATCAAGCGATTTGTCCTGAATGGCACGTGTAATTAAATCGGCATGGAAAATATTGAAATGCTTTAAAAGCAAATCATTGATTTTTTCAATTTGTAAATCATTCATACCTTTATTCCTTTCTCATCACTTAGTTTCTTCACCAATACAGAGTAGTATTTGATTAGTTGCTCCAGCTCAAAACAAGACCACTTCTTCGTGCTATGCGCCTTGACTTCAAGCAACTGAAAACGCTGTGTTCCTATCTTCTTGATAAGGTTCTCACGATAGCCGATTAGGTGATCAGCTGAAAATCTGTTGCATGCTCTACATTCTGCATGGCAATTTTCTTCATTAAATCGAGTAGCCATATGTCGTCTACTGTGGAAATGCCCACAATCGGCTTGTTCAAACGTCTTTATTCTACCACATGATATACATCGAAACGTTGCGTTTGGGAAAGCGTCTCTCAATCTAATATACAAGCTGAACACCTTATCCAGCTTCTTTACCAATGTTGCTTGATTTGTCTGTCGCTTTTTAGGCTTGTTTGATTTCTTCTTCTTGATATAGTACATTTGGTTTAATGTTTGGTGGGGAAAGTAGGAGTCGAACCTACAAGGATAATATTAACTATACCCGCCCCGTGTTTACGAGGTACATCTTCCATATCTGCTATTTCCCCAAGTGTGGGGACGCTTCCCCACTTAAACAATTATTAAACATTGCTATGACACCCTCACGGGCTTATCTGTTATCACCATCACCCGAAATCATACCTCGTTTCTGACGTGAGGTGAGTTTTCTTATGTTCATTTCACCTATAGTTTCAAGATTAAATCCCAAATCATTAGCGAGTGTGGCGCAATACCAAAGCACGTCTCCTATCTCCTTTGCAATCTCATGTTTCTTGTCATCTGTGAAATTACAATTATTATCACGGATAACTTTCTTTACCTTATCACTGCACTCTCCAGCTTCATCAGTAATACCCAGTGCAGGATATATAATTTTGTACTCTTTCGGGTACTCCGCTGTTTTTAAAGCAGCTTCCTGATATTCATTTAATGTCATTACTATAAGTATTTTTCGTTCTTCTTTATTTCTACCTCCATGAGTTGAATTGAATAGTAGTCATCAACGTTAGGTATATAGATGCTTGCTTCCATAGAACACCAGTTGCGCCACCTATCAATAGCCAAACTCATTTCAGTCACGTCCAAATCTGCGCTACTTCTCAGATACTTCACCTTACCAAGAAACTTATCCTCCTTTTCCCTTATGAATAAGTCTGGATTTACAAGTTTCTTGAAATATTGTGCCTTAGCCCATTCCAAAGTACAACCATATTGGCTGGCAAAATAGGATATAGCCAAGTGGCAGTAGGCATTTTGGTTCAAGCTGCGCTTCGGCTTTTTCTCTGCCAGCTCAACGATTTTTCCACTCTCTGCCAACTTCTTTGCACGAAGCATGAAGTTGGCTTTGTCGAGTGGATTTGATGTATCATACAGCGCCATGATCAGAATGGCATGTCAGAAGGAGGAAATCCTGCGCTTGCAGGTTGGTCAATCGTTGTCTGTGGTTGCGGTGCATACCGCTGGGTAGGTCTTACCTCCACGTCGTAAGGACGGACGTTAATGCTGTATCGTGTCTGTCCTGTTTGGTCTTTATACTCGCTTCCTTGTATGTCAAACGACACCGTTACCACATCACCAACGTGAACGTTGTCAAGTGCTGACGCACGCTTTTCCATGAACTCGAACAACAGTCTGTTCTCAAACTGCGAACGCTGTCCCGTGTATGGGTCAAAAGTGGTTGCGTCTATGAAAAGAGATCGCTTGGTGTATGTTTTCCCACTCTTGCTTTGTATTTGCTGTGGCTGCCCAACTGTGAGCACCACGCCTGTCTTTGTATTTGCTGCCATAATTTATCTGATTTGTATTGTTTCAGGATAGTTTGTTTCTTTGATACAAGCTGCATAAACTTCGGGATATTTCTTTTCCAATTTTTTGCTGTCTATGCTTTTCTTCGTATATGCTGCCTTGCGTGATAGGGTGATGTATTGTCCTTTATAGCTCTTTACGTCATTCTCTTGCATGAGCTTCAAAAGCCCTTCCGACAATTGCTTTTTCTTCTCATTGAGTTCCTTTAACTGCGTTACGAGCGTATAAACAGAGTACTCGGCATTCTTTATCGCAACAGGCACATCTGCCTCTGGCTTTGCAAGCGGATTGACGAACTGCTTGCCATCAACCTCGCATTGCAAAAGGTCTTTGATAATTTCTGTGTCAATACGTTCTACCTCCGCATACTCCGATTTGTCACCACGAAGCCAAATGACAAACAGCTTGTCAGCTTTTAAGCTGGGGTTCTGCATCTCAAATAGATAAGCATAAATGGACAATTGCCACGATACATACTCTTTGTCCAATACCGATGTCGTCTTGATGTCTGCCAGGATGATTTCCTCCTTGTCATTTGTTAATACGAGGTCGATACCGCTTGCAAAATGATCTTTGTCTGTTACGATGTACTCGTTTGCCACGGTTGTAAGGTTGTTCTCCTTTTTGATGCGTTGATAGCTTTTCAATTCATCACTCATTTCTGCAGGAGGGAAACCACCGTCAAGTAGTTCTATGCTCTCATGAATAAGAGTGCCATTAGATGCTGCACGGTCTAATATCCACAGTGGGATGTCTTTGTACTTGTTTGGAAAAACACGTTTCTTCAAAAATCCTGTGATGCCGCTCAATTCCGCCACTCCTAAAAAGTAACGGTGCTGCTCTTTGTCAAAGCGTATACCGCTGTCTTGTAATGTTATCATTTCTCTTTTGGTTTTAATTGGTTTTTCTTACTTGTTAATGCTGACACGAACATCTTGTTGCTCTGCCAGTGTGTGCACTCGTTCCATATTTGTGTTAGCTCTGCTAAAGTTGTTGCTACCTTGATATTAGCAATAACCGCTTCCAGATTAGGATCTATCGGTTGTTGTGTAGGTTGTGTATATTCGGTACTTGTATTTAGCGCATCTGGATCTTTTGTGTCGTCGATGCAGAATAGTCCGTTGAGCGCATATTTTCGTGCGTACGAGCTTGCAGAGCCTGTTACCTGTGCCTCGTCCATACCTTTCTTTGCTAACGCCTCACGTGCGAAAGCCGTTGTTGTTTCCGTCTCTCCATTTTCATTACGTATTGTGGCTGTAGCTTTGATATAATAGCGTTCGCCAATGAGTACGATGTCATCGTTGATGGTGAGCGTACATTTACATTCATTAAGCAAAGGCTTGAGAGCTTCTAATATTTTCTCTGCACTACGATACATATATCCACCGTAAAGATTTTTCAGTGTCTTAGGAACACTCAACTTTGCTTGTATTTCATTAAGTTCTTTCATATCTTATTCCTCCTTTGTTGTGTTTATCATTCTGTTGAGCCTGTATGTGGCGAATGCCTTTTGTATCTCTGTCTTGCTGTATACCATTGGAGAGTTTATGGCTGCACTGGTGTGTCTTGCGTGTATGTAGCCGTTCTTTTCCAACAGCGTAAAAGTCTTGTATTCAATGTGCCTGAACTTCAACCATTTTTTTACTTCTGACTTTTTCAGTTTGTCTTGTGGTGGGTCGTAATCTGCAACAGCAGCGTTATAGCCTACCCTTGTAAAATCAGCTACCAATGAGCCAATCTCACTGAAAGAAATATTGATGTTCATAGTTTGTCAGTACCTTTGGAAAATCGTTATGTACCCCTCTTTCTCTGTCGTTGAGGTGGCGTATTTGTTATTCATCGGATCTGTGCGCTCCACTTCGTTGCGCCTTGAGCATTCCACCTGCACAGAAAACTTTTTATACAGGTTCAATGGCACATGCAGTTTGTTGCCAGCACCGATGTGCTTAAATAGCCCCCGTATGGAATACTCTCTTAACTTTAATGTTCTTTCTTTCATTGTCAATTATATTTTTGCACAAATTCAACCATGTTCATTAACTCTGTCTCTGTTCTGAAGCAGGCGTTCTCATCTCTTAACATGCTATGCATTTCTTGTGGATTGTATTTTTCGTGATATAGCACTTCCACACTTCCATCTTTGTAGATGTCAACCGTGATGCTGTCAATCGTGAAAGGCACTATAATCCCATTGTCGTTGATAGTCCACACTTGCTCACCAACCTTGTATTTTGTTTGTATGTTCATAACTTTATTTGTTAATTTCTTTTATCATTTTTATACACTCTCTCGCTGCCACATAGCTTGCAAATACGGTGGCAGCTACCAATAAGATTTGAAATACTATCATAGATCTTCATTTTAATAGTTATGTACCGCCATGCCAATTCGATTCGGCTGCATCACGCTTCAATGGCGGTTATATCGTTAAGACCTTAGCGAAGAATAGATGCCTTACTTCTATTCACTCAATGCGTGAAGACACTCGCACTGTTAGTCTTTTTCTTTCGTTAGTAAGTCCAGCGCATAGGGGTCATGGATTGTCGGTCTCGCCCTTTCGCTTTCTTACATTTTTTCTGTTTCAATAAGTCAAAAAACGCTTTGTATGGTTGCACCCTGTCAATTCGATTGCAGTGCCATTTTGCAGCACGCAGGGTGCATGATTTTTCTACAGCATTGGGTAGAACTGGCTTTCTAAACTTTCGTACAGAGCCAAATCGTCTTTATAGGCTTGTATTCTTTCTTCTCTTGCTTCTACCACCACATAATAAAGGTCATCAGGCAGATGATCGGCAATGTATTGCGATAGCCTGGGGCTTTCATGATAACTGTCTTTGTGATTGATGATAACCTCTCTGTAGTTTTTTATCAAGTTGTAGTACACTTCTATCAAACAGCCGCCTATTTGCTTCGTGAATACAATCATTTCGTCTATATCTTCTGTTTCTGCAATCTCTCTCGCAGCCTCATTGATCATTGCAGATATTTCTTCTTTCGTCAACATAGTAGTAAGGGTTAAAAGGTTATGCTATTCTTATCAAGTTTGCTTTCTTGAAACAACGGTACTCTGACTTTTCTGTGTCGAAGTACACTTGTACGCTGTCGTTGCGCTTTCTGTCATCACCTTTTGTTTCAGGTATCAAGTCTGTTTTCAGCGTGCCGTAAGCCTCTCTTATCTCACCGTTTACCTTTTGAAAGTAGAACTTTACGATTCTATTTGATAATTCAGCACGCAGCTTGACATTCGCCCAAGCGCATTTCAGTGCCTCGCTCATCGTGTAGCCGTTTCTCTTTACAAATTGCCATGCAAGGCTCATCACGTTTCTCAATTCAATTCTAAATGTTGTTGCCATAGCTTTATGTTTTTAATTGTTTTACTTTTGCGATTAAGAAAAATTACTTATCTTTGTCGCTGTACTTAATTGATTACACTTGCAAAGATAGTTCAAATGAACTTGTATAACAAATAAAATAGTTCATTTAACACACATTTAACATAAAGTGCGCTCTTTGAAACGTTTGTTAACAAATAAAGGCTATATATAATAAGGTTTAGCAGAAAAAATGAGTAAAGTCACCAATAAAGAGAAAGATGAAGCATTGCAGGTTTTTTATCTTCATGCAGACAGAAAGGTTAGTGATGATATAATGGCAATATTATATAGCGATGGTTACATAGAGAGATTGACGTCTGTAAATGGATCTGTGATACGCATTACGAATAAGGGTAAGGCATTCTATTTAGAAGGAGGTTACGCTGGTAGGGAAAGAAAAGAACGCACTGAATCCATCAGGAGTTCTTTGCGTTCTATTGTTGCGGCGGTAGTTGGTTCAATCGTTACCATCCTAATAGAGCATGTATTATTACCGTGGTTAAAGAGCCTACTATAACTCCGATGATGATTGTCCGTATGTCCTTTTTGAGATAGATGACAATGGAGTGAAGCCAGTTGCTTGATTCTTCTTTCATGATTATGAATATTTGATAAAAATGCTTATGGAATCAGTTATAAATCCATCAAAAATAAAAATAAGAAAAGAAAGATTGTCAGAGTTTCTGCAAATAACAAGCCAAATAAAAGGAAAAGACAATATTGAAAATTATGCGGAACTGGTTCGCATTGTTTCGTCTTTGGGAATACGTGCTTAAAGTATAACGACGCAATATAATCCGCTTGTTTCTTGGTTATTTGTCGAACAGCTTTGCTCTTCTTCATAATAAAAGACTATATTAAGTTGGTTAATAATGGAGTTAAAAGAATTTGTAAGCGAAACGTTCACGCAAGTTTGCCAATGTCACGATAAAAACGACAAAGGAGAGCCTTCAAGACTTCTCTTCGGTTACGTCCGTCGAGTTCTCCGTTCCTGTTGTCTTTCCTGTGTCCAGGTAATCGTTACGGTGCTGGCGCAGCCACTTTTGAGTGTCCTCGTTGATGACGTCAAAATACTTGTTTGAATAATAGCCGATTCCGCATGGTTCATTGTCTGTTTTTCGCAACGTCCATAACAAGTGCCTGAACCACAGAAGCCGCTCTGTATTGGCAAAGATGAGATTTACAAGTTCTTTCATAACAAAATGTATTAAAGCGTTCTTTGAAATTTTTGGCGGGTGACAATATTTTTCAGTTCCTAAGACTTATATTTTATCATATACTGATTATTTATATTGTTCTTACTACTGATTTATTGTTAAACTGCTACTGGAAGAGGAGGGAGTGGTGCAGAGTTTGCCCTTACCCATGATTACTCACTGGGAAGGCTCTGCAATTTTCCTGCTGACTGTTGTCGTCGGTCGTCATTGCCCAACAAGGGAGGATAATTCCCAGTGTTGACGTACGGCTTTCCGCTATTATCAGCGTCCCACCCTCATCCGTACTCAAGTCTTGAGGTGTGCCATGTGTCCCACTTGCTAAGATGCAGTGCGTGGTGTTCTTCGCCCGTCTCTTCCTGCAAATTTAGGTTGGTTGTATAAAACAAAAAACCTCCGCAAGTGGTCAAGCCTTGCAGAGGTGAGTTATCTAAATTTCGTATGAAAAGAAAATTTAGCAATGCAGTCGCATCCCTTGACCAAATGCGATGCAAAGATAGTTCAAAAGAACTAATACCGCAAGAAAAAGACATTTTTTTAACAAATAAAACAATAGAATTATGGGAAATAGAGAAATAACAATGAGAATTAAAGCACTTATTGACAAAAAAGAAGTATCTCCGTCGGCGTTTGCTAAGCTGATTGGATTTAGTCAGTCAAATTTGTCTAAAGTGTTGCGTGGAGAAAGAAATGTTCCATCAAATCTTATTTCTGCAATATGCGATAATTTGGGTGTGTCTTATAATTGGTTAGTAAATGGTGACGGTAACATACTCGAGGATCAACCGTATGCGGCAGAGGTTACCGCCGTAAAATCCCTAAGCAACCTAAAAAGTAAAGAAGTGAAAAAGGATGAGCAGATGGTGAACTTGTATGACTTTGAAGCGTCAGCTGGATTAAGAAGTCTATTGGACAACAATCATGCGAACGTCATTGATTCCATACGCATACCCAATCTCCCGAAGTGTGACGGGGCGATACATATCGTGGGGGATTCCATGTATCCGTTGCTAAAGTCTGGTGACATAGTGCTATACAAGGAAATGCCTGTGGACATGCAGCACCTGTTCTATGGTGAAATGTATCTCATTTCATACATCATAGAAGGTGATGCTTACGTCGTGGTCAAATACATCAACAGATCACCGCAGGGAGAGCCGTATATCACGCTTGTGTCACAAAACCCACATCATGCCGACAGGGATATTGACTTCCGCACTGTAAATGCTCTCGCTCTTGTCAAGGCATCCATCCGCATCAACTGTATGATGTAGAAAATAGTATATGTTATATAAAAGTTGGATGAGCTATATTGTATAATTTATATAATTAATTGATAACCAGAAACTTATAGTCTTTCCGCTTTTAGATTGTGGTTCTGAATGTCGTGGGTTCGAGTCCCACCTGCCACCCACCCCACTA
>ERZ1673749.2104-NODE-2104-length-11076-cov-4.251429_pt1 | contig 11076 bp, 14 predicted proteins | sample MGYA00580204_ERZ1673749 | MGnify/ENA primary metagenome ERZ1673749 (study PRJEB41218, sample SAMN15661745) | gut metagenome | host: Homo sapiens | place: Canada: London | collected 2015-08-20/2019-03-30 | study: EMG produced TPA metagenomics assembly of...
GACAACACAAACCAAAGATGATATAATATAATCACAATAAAGAAAAGAGGTAGGATATATGATTGATAATTTAAATAATAAAATGGTAGAATTAGTAAAAAACAAACTTGCTGAATGTTATGAGGAAATTAGGATAAAATCACTTGAAGAGGGTGAGGACAGCGAAGAAACTAGCAAAATAAAAACTATATTAGACAGGCAATTTTTTGAACAAGTTAGACTAAAATTTGAAAATGATATGTATAATTACTTTAATACAAATTATCAAACTTGTGTAAGGCTTGGCTATGAAATTATTAGAAAAAATCATTTATTTAATGTAGTAGGTGATGATACACAAGAAATAGATACTATTAAGTCAAAGGGTTTCATACATTGTTTAGAATGTTGCCCTACTTTAAAATTATTTGAATTTTACGAAATGATTGATGATTTCATACAAAAATTATAAAAAGAGGTGAAATAAATGATAGAAAAATACTATAGTTCAAAATTATATAATTATTTAAAACTTAAAAAATTTTATCCTTTAAAAATTATTAGTAATATTTCATATGGAATAGTTGTTTTTAGGAGTGATGAAGAAATTAAAGTGGAAGATTTAACAAGGTATGATATAAGAACATTTGATATTGATTCTTCAGTAAGTGAGGTATTAGGAAGTTATGAGAAATAATGATTTTAAAGATGATGTTTGGTGTGGCATTAAAAAACCTTGCCAACAGTCTAAAACAAGGGATAAAAAGGAAATTAAAAAAACAAGTGATAATTACAATACAATTAATAAATTACTTATAATAGTAAATAATTTTATTAGATTATTATTATTAATAAATTTACTTGTTATTTCGTCAAAATTTCTTTAAAAAATGGTTGACAAAATAAAAATATAATGCTATAATAAGAGTATAACAAAGACAAAGGGGGGTGTAAAATATATGTCTAAGGAGTACACGATTTTAACTATTAAAAAACCTAAAGAGTTGGATTTAGATGAGGTTAAAAACATAAATTCTGATTTAATAGTATCTTATGTTTACGATAAAAACAAGTTATTGTATGGTATAGACAAATTAGGAAATTTATATTATCCGTTCTCTAATTGTTCGGGGAAATCGACAAGGCAATATATAAATAGTTTAAATAGTGATGATAGGTTACTATGGATAAAAAGGACTACACAAGATGCAAAGGATTATTAATTAAATATATAGATAGTTATTGTGATGATAAATTTAAACATTACTCGGTAAAAGTTAGGGCAATGGTAAACAATAATGGGCTTGATTATTGGGAGGAACAATTTATAGTATATTTCATAAAAAAATTTAACGGTGTATATTCTTTTAAAGTCAAGTTATTTATTATTAATTGTAATTTCAATAATTATCAAGAATATTATAATTTATGGCAATATATCAAAGGGTGTAGGACTGAAGAACAAGTAAAAAAAAAATAGCTAACTATAAAAATAATTAGCTATAATTTGAATATAAAATCTTTTAAAATGCGTTTGATAAAGACGCTCAAACAAATTATATCCCAAATCAATGGGTTATCATATATAATTTGTAGACTAAAAGTAAAATTATATTCTAAATTAATTATAACACAAAATAAGAAAAAATTAAAGTGAGGTTAAATAATGAATAGTGTACAATTAATAGGTAGATTTTTAAAAGATATCGATATAAGAACAGCAAACGAAAAAACAGTAGTGGCTAATTTTACATTAGCTGTAAATGGATATGGAGATAAAACGGATTTCATTAGCTGTGTTGCATTTAACAAAATGGCTGAAAACTTAGCAAAATGGACTAAAAAAGGGGATATAATCGGTATTACTGGTAGTATTACGACTGGTAATTATGAAAATAAAAAAGGCGACAAAGTATATACAACCGATGTTTTAGTAAACAATTTTACTTTTTTACCTAATGTAAGAAAAGACGAAAAACAAGAACAAGATACACCATTTAATAATGGTTATAGACGTTAAAAAATGGGTAATTATAGTAAAAGGGCAACAAGGGGGCAAATGTTACGCTCCCTTAATACCCAAAGAAATAATTTATTGAGAAATGGTGCTAAAAAAAGAGAGGTTGAAAAACTTTACGGACTGTCTAACACCTCAAAATTTTCTACTCTTAGTGATAGGGAGTTATCTCAAGTTTATGATGAGGTTAAAAGCTATGGTAAATTATCTGTTATGCACGATTACCCATATTATATAAATAGCCGTGATGGTTTGATATCCTCTAGTGTTTATGAACAAAATGTAAAAAGATATAAAAGATACAAGAAAAAAGAATACGGCATAAACTCTCAAATTAATCAAAATGTTAGCATAAATAAAGCTAAATTTTACGATGCTATGAATTATACAAGTATATCAAATATAAAAGCTAAAGAAAATCAATCGGCTAAAAGTTTACAGAATAAAATAGTAGAAAATATGGACTATATAGTCAAAAATACACGTTTTATGAATAAAACACAAAAACAACAATATTCAAGAATGGTTAATAGGTTTAGAAAATTATCTCCAGAACAATTTCTAAAATTTTATCATAAAACTAAAGAATACAAGGTAAATTTTGATGATTTGGTTAAAACTTCACCAAAAACATTGGATTTTGAAATGAGTTTATCTAATGATAGGGATGAACCACTAAAAGTGGCTAATAATAGGTTACTTGACCTTGACAAAGAATTAGCTATATTTATGGATAGAAAACCACTACTAAAAGGAAATAGACAATGAAAAAACTTGATAGAATTTTTACTAAAAAGAATAAAAAATATAATAATTCACAATTTTACTTGTTGGCGGCTGATTTTGAAACGACTACAATATTTGAAGAAAATTTAGAACGTGATATAAATAATAAAAAGCTTGTAACGTGGTTAAATTGTTTTGTTGATATTAGAAAATGTTATGATATGCAAGAATATAGAATATCAACAAGCACGGAAGAATTTTTTAATCAAGTACACAAACAAATTGAACAACAAGATAACAAAGATTGTATAATTTATTTTCATAACTTAAAATTTGATGGTAGTTATATATTAAATTATTTTAACGAAAAAGAAATAGAATTTGATACTTTTATAAATGATATGGGGCAATGGTACTCTATTACATATGATTATAAAGATTATAAAATAGTAATAAGAGATAGTCTAAAAATATTAAATTTTTCAATAAAACAAATTGGAAAAGATATGCTTAAAACAGTTGAAAAAGGTATAACACCTTTAACGGAAGAAAAAATATCTCTTGATGAATGTTACAAAAAAGGCTATGTAGATTATGTAATCCGTGATGTTGAGATATTGGCAAAGGCTTTGAACAAAATGATATTTGAACAAGGTTTTGAGAAATTTACGGCAAGTAGTCAAGCGTTGGCAACTTATAAAGATATGATTTCATTCCCTTATTTTTTAAAACTTTTTCCACCTTTAAAAAATGATGAGGTAATAAGAATGGGTTATCGTGGTGGGTGGACTTTTGCAAATCCTGTATATCAGAACAAAGAAATTAAGGGTAATATAAATGTATATGATAAAAACTCAATGTACCCTGCTATTATGCTAAATTATAAGTTACCAACTGGAAAACCTAGAAAAATTGAATATGAGTATACAAGAGAAAAGCACGATATAATTTTTAAAGAGTTTGAGAGTTGTTGTTATGTATATAATTTAAATGTGGCTTTTGATATTAAAGATGAACATTTACCCTCTATTCAAATTAAAATAGGTAATAAAGAATATTTCAAAAATGATGAATATTTTAAAGAAAAAATATTGGCAAATAAAGATATTTTATTTATGTTAGATAAAACACAAAGAGATTATCTGACAACAAGTCAAGGACACTATTTTAATATAACATTAACGAATTTCGATTTAGATTTAATGAAAAGACAATATGATTTCGATATATTGGAAAATTCAAAGGTTATAAAATATGAATTTTCGGCTAAAAAAGGATTATTTGATAAATATATTAATTTATATAAAGATAGAAAAATTGAGGGTAAAAAGATTGGTAATGCTGTAATGACACAAGATGCCAAATTAAAACTTAATAGTTTATATGGGAAATTTGGTACTAAAAAATTAATACAAGAAAAAGAAGTTTATTTTGAAGATGATATATTAAAATTCAAAAATGATTTGGAATTAACAGAAACAACGGGTGTTTATGTTCCACTAGCTATGTTTGTTACTTCTATCGGTAGATGGGAGATTATAAACAATGCACAAGATAATTATAATCATTTCTTATATAGTGATACTGATAGTTTACATTTATTAGATGAGGGGCAAGAAATCAAATTAAATATAGATGATTATAAATTTGGGGATTGGAAAATTGAAGAACAAGCGACACGTGGCAAATATCTAAGGGCTAAATTATATATTGAAGAATTAATAGATGGGTCTTTGTCTGTTCGTGGTGCTGGTATGACTGATGAAATTAAAAAGCAAGTAACCTTTGATAATTTTAAATTAGGGGCAACTTTTAAAGGTAAAAGGGCAACAAAACAAATCAAGGGTGGAGTACTTATTTATACTACAACATTTTCAATAAAAGAATGAGGGTATATAATAATACCCTCAATTTTATTTTTTAACTAAAAATTTATATCTATCTTTAATAAATTCATCAATATTATCACTATCTTTAATATGATATGTTGAATAATTTGTTAAACCATAATTTTTACCTTTAATTTTACCTAATTTTTCCTCACCTATAGCTATTATTGTATCTCCACTTTTAACCATTCTTCCAAAATCAAGGTTAAATTTACAAGGTACTAATAATGCTTTGTGAATTTCTGCTATCTTTAATGCTTTTTCTAAATTTTTGTCTGTAAATGTTACAACAGTATTTTTTAATTGGTCTTTTATTTCTTTTGTAATTTCCATTTTTTTAACCTCTTTTTTAATCTCTTTTTTATATCCATTTAAACCATTTAATTTTATAATGTTTGGATAATCTATATAACAATAATTTGTATCTGTTCCACCTTCACTAGTTGATGGAATACCATACCACTTCATACTATTTGTAAATTGGTGCATTGGATATACTCCCTCGTAGTTTGCATAGCGTGTCCAATGTGCTATCCATATATCATAATTTTTTATTTTATCCCAATCAAATTTACTATTTAAAAATGCTCTATTTGTGTATAGTCCAACATAATAACCTAATTTTTCAAGACTGGATAAAAATTTAACTGTTAAACTTGTGATTTGTGATTTTGTAAAACCTCTATTTTTAATGCTAAAATCCTCAATATCAAAATATATAGGATATTCAAACTGTTTATTTTTTATAGCTTGTTTTGTTAATTGTATCTCTTTATCAATATTACAGTAACTAGCAATGTAGCAACCTACAGGAATACCTACCCTTTTACATTCTTTATAATTATAATCAAATGTTTTATCAATATATCCCCCATTAAAACCACTTCCAAGACGTAAAATAGCAAATTGTACTCCCGATTTTTTCGCTTGTTCCCAATTTATTTTTCCGTTATACTTTGATACGTCTACACCGATTTTTTTCATCATTTTACCTCCAATTTTACATATTTTTCGTAAATTTGTTTAACGTGTCCGTTACCGTTTAATTCTTTATAACAAGTATATAAAACATTTATAGCTTTTAGTTCGTCATTATATGTGTAACCACGTTCTAGTGCTTTGTCTATTCTTGCGTCTACTAATTCACCGATTATGATTTTGTTACATTGTGTTTGCAACTCTTGATTATGAATTACATTTTTAATTTTTTCTATTAAATATTTAAATACTTTATATAGTGATACACCAAATAAAGCATAAAACAAGCTATTTACACTTATTATCTTTTCTAACATTTTTATTACCTCTTTAAATAATACTATTTAATTCTTCCATTACATTATATTTTACCTCAAAATTGCAATAAATAATATCATTTTTATAAAATTTATCTCTTAACATTTTTGAAATATAATTACTTCTATCTAAATATATGCTTGTATCACTAATCAAATTCTTATTAAATGTAATATTATTCAAATTTTTTTCAAAACTATTATCAATGTAAATTATACTACCTTTTTGAAATATTCTGTATATTTGATTATTTCCACAATCTATTTGGTATAGCTTTGTTTTTCTACCTTTTATCTTTTTTACATTGGAATAATTATTCACTGTGAACTCATTTTCAACATTACTTTTAAATATTTGGCTATCTTGCATAATTTTTAATAGTGGGTTATCGTCTAAACTTTCTTTCGAAAAGTCTACAGGTTTATTTGGTGCTATGTGAACAACGACACCATATTTTTTTAAATAATTATATTCTTTTGTATTATAATCGTTATAATCAAATCTAAAATATGCAAAGTATGGGTTATTGGTATTTGTTGCGTTTGCTAACATAAATACTTTTACTTTATCTCTTTTTCTAAAAACTGAACTCATAAATTGAAATAACAAATCTACCTCATTTGGTAAATATCGTAAATTCTTGTCCATTTCATCTATTAGAAATTCATCAAATAATACTGTGTCTACTTCGTCATATTCACTTCCTTTTAATTTAATACTTGTTGACAAAGATTTTAAATATATTATAACAATATCATTTAAAATTATTCTTTTAGAATTTATTTTCAATTCATTTTCTCTACCATTTCCAAAAAATTTGATTGTTGTTTCTGCTCTGCTGTTCTTTGTTTCTATTTCTTCAAAATTAGTAAATACTTGGCGTAAAATTTCTGTAGGAAAAAATTTTTCCTTGTCAATTCCTAATAGTTCGCTATCTCTTCTTCTTAAATATATGCTTTTAGATTTTTTATTTATAGCTTGTTCTAGCATATATTTTTTAACAGCAAATGTTTTTCCTACACCTCTTGCACCAATAACCATATTTAACATAGAATTATACGATAATAATTTATCTAGTTTATAATAGTTATTTGTCATAGTTTTTTACCGTAAAATCTTTAAACTTCATATCTTGTTTATAATTCCATATTCTGACACCACTTTTGAAAAGTTCTTCTATAATTGATAATGCTTGTTGGGGTACTTTGTTATTGTTTATAACTACTTTGTTCATCTTTACAAAATTATATTCACTTCTCCCATTTTCTAAAAATCTCCAAAGATTAGTTATTTGTTTATTCAATCTAACTCCAAATAGTCTAAAATAGTTATAAGCGTTATTTAATGCTATTTTATTACTTATCTTGATATCAAAATATATTCCGTCTAATTTATAACCACCTTGAAATGCAATATCATTTCCTAATTGTTGTATCGTGTTTGGTCTGTTATAAACATCGCCAAGACTAGCGTTATATCCCCTCAAACCTTGTAGGTAACTTAATTTAGCTTTATAGTTTGATAGCGTAACGCTTGCTAAATTCATATCATTAACTTGTGACTGTTGTTCTTTTAGCATTTGTCCTTTTTCATAACCAAAAATTCCACTCATTAAATTAGCACCAAGTCCAAGAGTACCTCCAAGGATATTTCCCATTCCAATACCCAATAATGAATTAGCAACTCCAAAACCGGTATTTACAAGATTTTGTGTATTTTGAAAATCAATGTTCGCTAATGAGAATTGATTATTCATTAATGTTCTTTGTGTATTCAAGTTATTTTGTTTGTTAATCATATCTGCGTTTTCATTGAACGTTTGTTTTTGTGCCTCTATTTGATTTTTATTAGCTTGCATAAAACTAGCGACACTATCCGTTATAATCGGCATACTTCTAGGCGTCTTATCTATAAATCCAGTCTTTATTTCGTTATGTTGTCTTAAATAATTATTATATCTTTTATAATGTTTTCTTTTATCTTCTTCTGGTGCTATCGTGTTTTCCGATTGCTCAATAAAATAGTTTTTTAATGTATAATGAACTTGATTATTATCTGAAATACTACCTCTAACAACTAGGTAATTATCTTCATTTTTTAAATATTTAATATCAAAGTTATAACTATTTCCATAGTTATCCCTCATCAGCAAGTCCACAAATTCTGTGGACATTAGCTGAGGTTCAAAATTCTTTTCATCTATTAAATAATCAAGGTCTTTTATAACTTCTTTTTTCGCCAATTCTATAAAATTTCCTATGTGGAACTCTTGTTCTCTAAATTGGTAACTTCCTTTATAGTGTATAATCTTCATCTTTTATAACCTCTTTAATAAAATATTATGCTTTGTCTATTTGTGATGGAAATTTACTATTCCTTTTTGCTATTGCTTGATATACTGCGTTAATATTATCATAGTATCCCTTCCAATAGCCCTTTCCCCATGCGTAACCATCTAAGGCTTTACAATATGCTAATAGAGTTGATTTTCCTTGTACGTTATAAACGTGGGTAATTAAATATGTGTAATCATCAAAGAATACATCAATAGTATCATATTTAACATAGTATCCTCCCTCATTTCTAGGGCGTGGACTTCCTCTGTGTCTTTTACTTGCATTTTGAGGGTTTCCTCCACCTCCGGGGTATGTTATACCCCCCCAATTATTCTCAACTCTTGAACGATTTGATGAATTACCCCAAAAAGACTCTTCGTAAAGTTGTGCCAATGCAAATGATGGTTTTATATTTCGTTTATTACAATATGCAATTAATTTTTTCAAGTTTTCTTCGCTTATACTTCCGTTTGGCATAGTCAAACCACCAGTAATATTTACTTTTTGCCAATCTGTGTTACCTTGTGGCTTTGGTGTACATTTAAACAAATATGGGTAAGGGTCTTTTGTTGCGTTTGTTCCACTGAATGTATGTTCATTAGCTGTGTTAAGTTGAAAATGCAAATGTGGCCCAGTACTTCTACCAGTGTTACCACTTAGTCCGATTTTCTGACCTTGTTTTACAATATCTCCAACATTAACAAGCCTTTTATTTAAGTGCCCATATACTGATAAATAATCATCACCGTTAGTATGCTTGATAACTAAAAGATTACCAAATCCCCCTTGGTTAAATTCCGAACGTTTTACAATTCCATCACGAACTGCGTATATTGGCAAGTTTTCAACACCTTTTGTGGATAAGTCAAGCCCCCAATGCTTAGTGTGTCCACCTACTGAATAATTAGGGTCTAAATAAGTCGCCGATATTCTGTATTTACTGCTATCTGTTCCAAGTGGTAAAGATGGACAGCTTCCGTCTGGGTTAGTTGGTGTAATTCCGTCTGCTATTTCACTGTCTGCATCTTCTCCCATTCCTACTATCTCAAAATAATGATTACTTAATGCTATTGGCTCTTTGTCCAAGTTTTCACCAAGCCCTAAAAATTTTGTAGTATAAATGTTAACACAATTATTAACTGTATTTGTATCACTTGTAAAAGCGTTTGTTAATTCGTGTATCAAATCTTCAAGATTGGTATTTTCAATTGTTACCCCTCCAACTTGAACAGAATAACCGTAGCCCTCATCAGTAATAGGGTATATAAAATAAGAGTATGGTTTATATGTTCCAGTAAATGTGCCGTCAAATTTTCTAGAACCAATTTTTGTTCCACTTTTCATAACAAAAACTAACCAGTTTACATTATTATTGAAATAGCTAGTCTTTTTATTTATTTTAAAACCTGTATCGAATCCTTGATTAAGTGGTACAACATTGTTAAAATAATCATTATTTCTCTTAATGTGTCCTTGTTCAATAATTCCAGAAATATTATCAAAATCTAGGGATAAGTGGTATGTTTGCCAAAAATCTAACTCAAATATAATTTTAGTAGTATTATAATTAATATATTCTATATCTATTACAAATGCATAATACCAAAATCCATCAACATTTTTAAATCGTAAATAAGTTATAAACTTGTTATCTTCTTTATTACCTCTAACTAATAAATAATTAGTATTTTTTATATATGCTTGTGTAGTTTCTTTTATTTTAGGTTTTAATATATGGGTAAAATAATATTCTTGTTCTAAATCGTTATTAAATCTTATTACGTCTAAATTATCTATTGTGAATGGTGTTTCCTCGTATATTTGTAACTCTGTATCTTTGATTTTATTCTCCGATTTTTCCTTGTCCAATAAAATTACCCCCTTTTCTAATCCTACAACTTCCAGTATTTACATTATTTGTATCTGTAAACTTCATCAATTCTATATCTTGATATACTCCTGATTTTCTAATTTTTAAAAAACCACTTTCAGTATCTAAAGTTTTAAATATATTATTTTTTCTTATTGCAAATGGTCTAAATTTTTTTGGTTTTGGTGGTGGTGGTGGTAATATGATTTGTTCTATCTTTAAATATATTGACTTTGGATATTTGGGATTTGCTCCCGATAGTATAAAACGTACCCATTTTACATTTTCACCAACTGTAAATGTTTTTGAAAATGAAGAACTTTTACAACCATTACGCCAAGTCAAGCCCCCTTGACCATCTTCTTTATATAAAAAGGGTAAATACCAATTGTGTGTTAATACTTTTTCATTTTGTATTACTTTATATTTGCTATTGTCTGATTTTGCGTTTGGGTCATCACTTGTAGCAATTTCCAAAAACCAATCGTACTTGCCCCCATAGTTGACATATGTTTTATCGTAGATTGGCTTTGCTGTTTGGAAATTTAACACGATTGGTGCCAATGAACATTCAAGAGTAACAACTCTATCTTTATTTTTAAATCTAATACCTTTGGCAAATCCACTTTTATTTGCTCTTTCTAAGTCAACACCAAAGGGGTAAGGTTTAGCCTCTCCCCCAATTAGTGCAACGTCTTGTGCTGTTCCAGTTTTTGCAAATCCACCATAGAAATTATAAAACTTTGTCCAATCTCCCATATTAAATACCACCTATTAAGTCGTTTTCTTTATCTGCTTTGCTTGTTCTAATATAGTGTTCTTCATCTTGTCCAAATAAGTTGATATTACCTATTGCAAAGTCTAAACCATCTTTCAAATAATTTCCGTCTATTAGTCCTCTATCTTTTAAATTATTATATAGATTTTTGATAAAGTTAAGTAAATCATCATCAATTTTTCCGT
>ERZ1673749.2108-NODE-2108-length-11071-cov-10.485294_pt1 | contig 11071 bp, 6 predicted proteins | sample MGYA00580204_ERZ1673749 | MGnify/ENA primary metagenome ERZ1673749 (study PRJEB41218, sample SAMN15661745) | gut metagenome | host: Homo sapiens | place: Canada: London | collected 2015-08-20/2019-03-30 | study: EMG produced TPA metagenomics assembly of...
CGCTACATGAGTAAAAAGAAGTTGGCTGTCACCCTTGGAGTAAAGGCGGCAAAGTATGAATGGATCATTATGACCGATGCTGGTTGTACTCCCGCATCTCCTTACTGGTTGAAATGCATGTCGAAGGCTTGCAATGAGAACAACAAACTGGTGCTGGGGTATAGCAACTACACGGCGGAAACAGCTGACTTTCGCCGACTTGAGCAGCTGTATACAGAACTGTACCTTATGAGAAAAGCTGAAAACGGTATTGCCTATCGCACCAACTCTGCCAATTTGGCGTTTCGAAAAAGTATGTTTCTACAAGGAGAAGGCTATCGGAGCAACCTTCACCTGCTACGCGGTGAATACGATTTCATCGTCAACAAGTATGCAGACGAAGGCTCATCCGCACTCATGATGGAGCAAGATGCCTGGATTATAGAAGATGAACCACTGCAAAAGAAATGGCTCAACAAGCATCTTTTCTATCAAGAAACACGCAAATACCTCAAGCGTTCAACGCCCATGCGGATGCTGTTCAATCTGGACACGATACTCTTGCATACGTCCTACCTATGCATCTTAGCCATGATGATATATGGTGGCGTTCTTATAAATTACACGTTACTGCTGACAGCAGTAGTTTCTTTTCTCCTTACGGTCATCCTGCGTGTACGATTCGCCAAAAGAACGCTTACATATTTCTTGGAAGACATCGCACTTTGGAAAGTCATACCTTTTGAAATCAGCGTGATGTGGAGAAATCTATCCTACCGTTTGAAATACATTAGGGCAGACAAAAACGATTTCACCAGCCATAAACTATAGTGATGAGAGTAGAGCTATACATGTCCAAGAAGGCAGCTGGCAGTCCCGATAATCAAGCTCATCTGTCGATGATTCAGCAGTATCTTCAAAGATGCGACGAGATAGAACTGTCCCATGAGTTCCCCGACATCGTACATGTTTTCGGGGCTTGGGATGCTTCGGCTCATAAGAAATTGGAACAATGTCACAGATTATTGATTCCAACAGTCTTGTCCTCCTTGGGGCAACTGGCTCCATGGCATTTTCCAAAGCACCCAACTCCCACCCAAGTTTTGCAGACATCTGCCCAGAAAAAAGCTACCCAACAGGCTTCTGCCCTCATCGTTTGGGGAGGAATTGAAAAGCAGGAAATGGAAAAGAGGAAATGGAATGAGCAAATCCACGTCATACCCAATGCCGTGACTACCTCCATGATTTCGCCCGAAGAGATGACTCATGAAACGATGAAGCTGTATCAAGAAATCCTTGAGTCACACGACCAACTGACACACCAACGCATTCAGGAGAAATTAAACATCTTTCCGAATGACAAAAGTCCTGAAAAAGAGGTGTGCCATGCCCTTCTCTATCTGCGTTATCAATATCACCGTCGCAACATCAAGAAACAGACATTGCAGGAACTGAACGATACGATGAACAGCATGGAATACGATGAAGACGCGCTCAACGACATGCTGGAGCAACTGAACGAAGAACAATTCGCGGCTCGTATCATGCAGGTTTTGAGTGAAGATTACCAACTTACAGAAGGGTTCATGCCGTTAGACGCATTGAATGACAAACAAACTCAAAGAATAAGAGAGGCTATCAACCCAACAAGCAATATATAATCAACGAAAGATAAAAACAGATGATGAATATGAAACATGAGGAAATTGAACAAGATTTGCGATACTTAGACTTGTTATCATTATCGTTTCCAACCATAGCTGATGCAAGTACAGAGATTATCAACCTGCAAGCCATTCTCCATCTGCCCAAGGGAACAGAGCATTTCATGGCAGACATTCATGGAGAAGACGAAGCTTTTCAACATGTATTGAAGAACGCGTCAGGCAACATCAAGCGCAAGGTGAACGAGCTTTTCGGCAACTCACTTCGTGAAAGTGAGAAATGCGAGCTGTGCACACTGATCTATTATCCCGAGCAAAAACTGGAACTGGTGAAAGCAACAGAGAACGATATTCACGACTGGTACCACATTACGCTCTATCAATTGGTGAAGGTATGCAGGGATGTTTCCAGCAAATACACGCGCTCAAAGGTTCGCAAGGCGCTGCCAAAGGAGTTTAGTTACATCATCCAAGAGTTGTTGCACGAGGACTCGCAGGTGAATGACAAGATGGCTTATTATCAAGTGATCATTGAAACCATCATCTCTACCGGAAGAGCTGACGATTTCATTATCGCCTTGGCCAACGTCATCCAGCGACTTGTTGTTGACCAACTGCACATCCTTGGCGACATCTACGACCGAGGACCCGGTGCACACATCATCCTGGACTTCATGGAAAAGTATCACAATTGGGACATTCAATGGGGGAATCACGACATTATCTGGATGGGAGCCAGCGCCGGAAACAATGCTTGTATCTGCAGCGTCATCCGTCTTTCGCTACGGTATGCCAACCTCGTTACACTGGAAGAAGGCTACGGCATCAACCTCGTTCCCTTGGCAACCTTTGCCATGGAAACCTATGGCGATGATCCATGCGAGGAATTCTACCCTCGTCTCACAGGTGGATCGAAAGAGATGGACGAGAAGACGCTCCGCCTCACAGCGCTGATGCACAAGGCCATTGCCATTATTCAATTCAAGGAAGAGGGCAAACTGTTTGAGAAACATCCGGAATGGAAGATGCAAAACCGCGCACTATTCAACAATATTGATTATGAAAAAGGAACCATTCTGCTGGATGGAAAAGAATATCCGCTGCATGGAAACAACTTTCCTACCGTCGATCCAAAGCATCCGAATGAGTTGACTCCCGAGGAACAAGACTTGATGAACCGGCTGAACCATTCTTTCATGGTGAGTGAAAAACTGCACAAACACATCAAACTCTTGCTGCAACATGGGTGTATGTATGGCGTCTACAATGGCAACCTGCTCTTCCATGCATCCATTCCCTTGAACGAAGATGGTTCTTTGAAGGAGGTAGAAATATATCCTGGTAAGAAATACGCCGGCAAAGAACTGATGCACAATACGGGTATGATGATTCGTGCGGCGTTCCAGAATGACACATGTAAAGAAGAACGTGAATACGCCATCGACTACTTTACTTACCTGTGGTGCGGACCTGACAGTCCTTTGTTTAACAAATCAAAGATGTCTACCTTCGAACGATACTTCATTACCGACAAAGAGACGCACCATGAAGAGAAGGGCAACTACTTTAAATTGCGTGACCAAGAAACGACCGCCGACCGCATTTTGGATGCTTTCGGCGTGACGGGCGAGAACAGACACATCATCAACGGGCATGTCCCAGTGCATGTTACGAAGGGAGAAAACCCCATCAAGGCGAACGGTAAATTGATTGTCATCGACGGAGGATTCTCACAAGCCTATCACAAGGAAACGGGTATCGCTGGCTATACGCTGGTTTATCACAGCCGTGGACTACAACTTGTTCAGCACGAACCTTTCACCAGCACCAACGATGCCATCTTGCAGGGTACCGACATCGTAAGCACCACGCAGATTGTGGAGATGAGCAGCCACCGCATGCTGGTTTCCGACACGGACAAAGGTGCTGAGATTAAGCAACAAATCAAGGACCTCGAAGCACTACTATACGCCTACCGACACGGTTTCTTGAAAGAAAGAGACCGTCAGATGCGAAAATAAAATGACTCTAAACTCGTAAAAACGCTCAACACTGTTGTTGAGCGTTTTTACGTAAAGAAAGGGAAATCGAGAAGAAAGCAAACGAACTGGTTTGTATCCAGAACATCTGCCTATCTTCTACAACTCTGTTTGTGGAATATACTCCTCGCCCCGCAAAAATATCCTGTCTACTATAGGTGTGGTGTATGCGTAAGGAATAAAGTCAACCGACGGGATGGGCTTTGTGATGTAAAAATTAGCAACCTTTCCCTTCGTGATAGAACCGTAATCCTTGCTCAATCCCATGGCATACGCACTGTTCATAGTACCAGCATTGATGGCTTCTGCTGGTAAGAGACGCATCTTGATGCACGCCAAGGAAATGACAAACTTCATGTCGCCCGATGGTGTCGACCCCGGATTGTAGTCGCTTGCCACCGCTAAAGGCAACCCCTCGTCAATGACTTTGCGCCCCAACGCAAACGGCATGTTCAAGAAGAACGATGTACCGGGAAGGGCGGTAGGCATGGTTTCGCTGCCACGTAGTGTCTCTATCGTTTCTGCGGTCATACTCTCGAGATGGTCTACCGATAGGGCATTGCATCTAACTCCTACCTCTACCCCACCAGAGGACGCCAACTCGTCGGCATGTATCTTGCCTCTCATGCCATATTTTGCTCCAGCTTCAAGAATACGTGCGGTCTCTTCGGGCGTAAAGAAGCCCGTATCGCAGAACACATCAATGTATTCTGCCAAGTTTTCCTTGGCTACAGCGGGAATCATCTCACGGATTACCAAGTCGACATATTCACTTTGCTTGCCTGCATATTCGCGCGAAACAGCATGCGCACCTAAGAAAGTAGCAACGACCTTGAGCGGTGTCGTCTCTTTGATGCGCTTGATGACGCGCAACATCTTCAGTTCGTCAACGGTGTTCAAACCGTATCCACTCTTGATTTCTATGCACCCCGTTCCTTTTCGGATGACTTCGTCTACACGACGCATCGCCTGTTGGTACAGTTCGTCTTCGGACATGTCGTGCAACTTGTCGGCAGAATTGAGGATGCCACCACCGCGTTTGGCGATTTCGGCATAGCTCAAGCCACGTATCTTGTCTACAAACTCCTGCTCACGACTCCCTGCAAAGACAATGTGTGTGTGCGAATCGCACCACGAGGGCAGCACACTTCCGCCTTTGGCATCTATCTGCTGTACATCAGAAGGAAGGTTGCATTTCGCTAAATCGCTCATGGCACCATACGAATGGATGCGTCCGTCCTCGACATAGAGAAAGGCATTCGCTATCGTTTCGAGCTGCGCCATCTCCTTACCCTCCAATCGTAGCTTGTCTGTGGGTTGGATGCCTGCCAGAAAAGCAATGTTGGTTACTAAAAGTTTCATATCATGTAACAAAATGAAAATCCCACTCCTCCTGTCCGAAGAGAGTGGGATTGATGATTTATTTCCTTAAAAATTCTACCGATTGCGCAATGTGTGGCGACATAAACTCATCGTTTTCGATGAATGGTACCACCTTGCGATAAGCCGCATAGATAGCCTCAATGGCTGGCGACGACTTCAATGGGCGACGGAACTCGAGTGCTTGGGCTGCATTGAACAGCTCGATAGCTAACACTCGCTCGGTGTTGAGCACTACCTGATACAACTTTGTGGCTGCATTGGCACCCATACTTACATGGTCTTCCTGCCCCTGCGACGACGGAATGCTGTCGACCGAAGCTGGCGTGCAGTACATCTTGCTTTGACTGACAATAGAAGCAGCGGCATATTGTGGTATCATGAACCCACTGTTAAGACCGGGCTTTGCCACCAAGAAGCTGGGCAGATTGCGCGTACCCGAAATCAACTTATAGATTCGTCGCTCGGAGATGTTGCTCAATTCGCACAGGGCAATTGCCAAAAAGTCCATAGGTTGGGCGATAGGCTCGCCATGGAAGTTGCCTGCAGAGATCACCAAGTCGTCGTCAGGACAAACAGTTGGGTTGTCAGTTGCCGCATTCAACTCTATTTCAATGACCGATCGCACATAAGCCAGCGTGTCTTTCGATGCGCCATGCACCTGTGGCATGCAACGGAACGAATAAGGATCTTGCACGTTCACCTTTGGTTGCTTGATGAGTTCGCTGCCCTCTAACAGCTCCCGAATATGTGCAGCGGTGTCTATCTGTCCCTTGTGTGGACGGACAGCATGCACGGCATGCGTGAACGGTTCGATACGTCCGTCGTAGGCTTCCAATGACATTACGCCAATCTTGTCTGCCCAATCACAGAGACGCTCGCTCTGCAACACTGCCCAAACGGCATAAGCATTCATGTTCTGCGTACCGTTGAGCAGGGCAAGTCCTTCTTTGGAAGCCAACTGTATGGGTTTCCAATTCATCTTTTGCAATATCGCCTCGCCGCTCATCCGTTCACCTTTATACTCTACCTCGCCCATTCCTAACAGTGGCAAGCAAAGGTGAGCCAACGGAACGAGGTCGCCCGATGCACCCAGCGAGCCTTGCGTATAAACCACGGGATAAATATCATTGTTGAAGAAGTCGATCAATCGCTCAACTGTCTCTACCTGACAGCCAGAATAGCCATAACTCAAAGACTGCGCTTTGAGGAAGAGCATTATCTTTACAATGTCATTTGGCACCCTACTGCCCACGCCGCAAGCGTGCGACATGATGAGGTTTACTTGCAACTGAGCTAATCTATCTTTGTCTACCGACACGTTACACAAAGAACCGAAGCCTGTGGTAACGCCATAGATAGGAACGTCCGACTCGGCAATTTTCTTGTCTAAATATTTGCGACAGCGCACAATTCGTTGACGTGCGTCATCAGATAATTCTAAAGTAGCATGATTGTCTAAAATCGCTCCCACCTCTTCAATTGTGAGGTGTGCTGCGCTAATTTTGTGTATCATAGTGTGATTGTTAATGTGTCAAGTCGCAACGCCTCTCGCTCAAAGAAGTGTTTGACGTGAAGCATTGCGACTGGACGTTGATTTAGAAGTTAAGTTTCTCTATTTCGCTATCATCCACGAAGTTGGGTAAGGTTACCTTCAAGCCGGGAGTGCGTTCCATTTCTCGCTTAATGGCATCGATAGAACCCTTGTTGCGAGCCCAGCTACGGCGTGCGATACCGTTGTTGACATCCCACAGAAGCATCTCACGGATGTGGCGATTCGCATCTTCGCTGCCATCGACCACCATACCGAAGCCTCCATTGATGACTTCGCCCCAGCCTACGCCGCCACCGTTGTGAATAGACACCCATGTGGCACCACGGAAAGCATCGCCAATGACATTTTGAATCGCCATGTCGGCACAGAATTGCGAACCGTCGTAGATATTACTGGTTTCACGGAAAGGAGAGTCCGTACCAGAGACATCGTGATGATCACGACCAAGGACAACGGGCTGACTGATTTCACCTTTGCGCACTGCCTCGTTGAATGCCAACGCTATCTTGGTTCTGCCCACACTGTCAGCATAGAGGATACGCGCCTGAGAGCCTACAACCAAATGATTCTTGCCAGCTTCCTTAATCCAGTGGATGTTGTCATCCAACTGACCGATAATATCTTTTGTGGCAGTTTTTCTCATTTCTTCCAGCACCTCAGTTGCCAAGCGGTCGGTTACCTCCAAATCCTTCGGGTCGCACGATGAGCACACCCAACGGAATGGACCGAAACCATAATCGAAGAACATCGGTCCCATGATATCCTGCACATACGAAGGATAACGGAACTTACCGTCCTTGCGAAGGATGTCAGCACCTGCACGACTTGCCTCCAAGAGGAAGGCATTGCCGTAATCGAAGAAATACATTCCCTTTGCGGTGAGCTTGTTGATAGCGTCTACCTGTCGGCGCAATGACGCCCGAACCTTTTCCTTGAACTGCTCGGGAGCTTCTGCCATCATCCGATTAGACTCCTCCAAACTCATGCCTACAGGATAATAACCACCTGCCCAAGGGTTGTGCAAAGACGTTTGGTCGCTACCCAAGTCTACACGGATGTTCTCTTCGGCAAGGCGTTCCCACAGGTCAACGATGTTACCCACATACGCCATGGACACCACGCGCTTCTCTTCGACAGCTTTTCGGATAGCAGGTATCAGTTCATCAAGGTTGTCGTGTAGCTCATCTACCCAGCCTTGTTCGTAACGTTTGTTAGCAGCCAAGGGGTTGATTTCAGCGGTTACACTCACTACGCCAGCGATGTTGCCAGCCTTTGGTTGTGCGCCCGACATGCCACCAAGACCCGCCGTGACAAACAGTTTCATGTTGTCGCCACCTACCTTGCGTGCCGCATTGAGCACAGTAATGGTAGTGCCATGCACAATTCCCTGTGGACCAATATACATATACGAGCCTGCGGTCATCTGTCCGTACTGACTCACACCGAGTGCATTGTCTCTCTCCCAATCGTCCTGCTTAGAGTAATTGGGAATCACCATACCGTTCGTCACCACCACCCGTGGTGCATCCTTATGCGAAGGGAACAAACCAAGCGGATGACCAGAGTACATCACCAATGTCTGCTCGTCTGTCATCTCGCTGAGATACTTCATCACAAGTCGATACTGCGCCCAGTTCTGGAACACGGCACCGTTGCCTCCGTAGGTAATCAGTTCGTGTGGATGTTGCGCTACTGCCCTATCCAAGTTGTTTTGTATCATCATCATGATAGCGGCAGCCTGCTTACATTTGTGTGGATATTCGTCAATGGGACGAGCGTGCATATCATACGTAGGACGGAAGCGATACATATAGATACGTCCATAAGTCTTCAACTCGTCCAAAAACTCTGGTGCCAATGTGGCATGAAACTTCTTTGGGAAGTAACGCAGTGCGTTGCGCAATGCCAACTTCTTTTCTTCTGGTGTAAGAATGTCTTTTCTCTTAGGTGCATGGTTCACCGTATGGTCATACGGTTGTGGATTGGGTAAGGTGTTAGGAATACCTGCCCGAATGTCCGCCATGAATTCTTCGTGCGTCATTTTCTTTATCTTTAAGGTCTTATAATTTACTTTCTACTATTTTCATAATCTCTACTTCGGCTTGGTTTGCCTTGTCAATGAGTTGGTTAGCCTCGCCCACCAATTGATCTGCTACCTCACGATTTTTCAGTCCAGAGGCGTTAATCTTGACATTGAGTCCTGCTCCTAAAACGGCAGCACGGGCAGCCAACACGCCCACACCAGCATCCGAAACGCTGTTGGGGTTGCCTTCTTGTGCCATCGCCTTACAGAGTTCAAACACTTTATAGGCAGCCTTCATGGTGTGGAGAGGTACCTGTGTGGCATAAAGGGTCGCCTCCTGAATTGCTGCGGAACGGGCTGCTTTGTCCTCGTCCGTCTTCTTGGGCAAGCCAAAGGCAGCCATGATGCGGTTGAAAGCCTCAGTATCCTCGTCGACAAGGTGCATCAGCTCTACCTTGATTTCCTGTCCTTTGTCTGCCCAGTTGCTGAACTCTTCCCAGCGATCATCCCATCCTGCCTTGTGACTTGACAGGTTGGCAACCATCGTTCCTAAGGTAGCACCTAATGCACCCATATAAGCGGAGATGGTTCCACCACCGGGAGCAGGAGACTCGCGCGAAGTCTCGTCGGCAAACTCCTTCACGGTAAGGTCTATCAGTTTGGCTTTCTTGTTATCGTCCTCCAACAGGTATTCAATGACCTTCTCACGAGGATTGAATGGTTTGAGGTCGTCTAATCCCAACGACTTGATAGCGATGGTCAAGATATCCTCTTCTGGAATACCAGTAGAGCGGTTCTGTTTCCGCAAGAAGTACTTGCCTGCATCTATCAATGTACGCTTAGGAACCAGTCCTACTATCTCCGTTCCCGTGACACGGATGCCTCGGTTCTGCGCACAACGGCAAACCTCATCAAAGGCAACGTGCAATGGAGTGGCGTTGATATCCGTGATATTCATGGACACTTGCGCAATGGCGTATTCGTCAATATACCACCCTATCGCCTTTGTTCCTTTCAAGGTACCCGGTATCATGATGGTTTTGCCATGCTCATCCTTCATGGGCTTACCCACAGGAGAGTTGCCCTCTCGGCGTGGACGTCCCTTCTCACGCACGTCAAAGGCAATGGCATTGGCGCGACGTGTAGAGGTTGTATTGAGGTTGAAGTTGGTAGCAATCAGAAAGTCACGTGCGCCAACGGCAGTACATCCTGTGCGTGCCACACCTTCGTCAAAGGGGCGAGCCCCAAAGTCGGGTGCCTTAGCAGGGTCATTCATCTTCTCTGGCAGTGCCTCGTATTCTCCTGCACGACAAACAGCCAAGTTCTTACGCTCGGGCGTCCGTGCGGCAGCCTCGTAACAATAACAAGGTACGTTGAGTTCGTTGGCGATTCGCTCTGCCAACTGCTGTGCGAGTTTTGCACATTCTTCCAATGTAATGCCAGCCACTGGGATGAGTGGACAAACATCTGTGGCACCCATTCGTGGATGCGCTCCATGGTGATTGCGCATATCAATGAGCTGGGCTGCCTTTTTCACGGCTTGGAATGCAGCTTCTAATACATTATCGGGCGAACCGACAAACGTCACCACCGTTCTATTGGTAGCCTCACCCGGGTCTACATCTAATAGTTTAACACTCTTCACGCGCTCAATCTCATCTGTAATTTGTTTGATTACATGCATGTTGCGACCCTCGCTAAAATTAGGCACGCACTCTACGATTTGTTGATTTTTTGTCATTTTTAATATGATTAGGTTTAAGTTGTTTTTCGTTTGATGTGGTAAAGGTATAAAAAAAGAATAAACCTGCAAAAAAAAATATATCTAAAGGATGATAAACATGGCCTTCTTTTTTTTTGAACGATGGGAAACACCCCACCCATGGACCTCACAGAATTGAATGTTAAGGACGTAATGATGATTTCCCCCACAAGCTGTTTATCTTATTCTCGACAGGTATAGTGAAAATGTTGAAAAATATTGACTACCCTCTCAAATACTCGCGTATTTGCAACCAGACGCATGATGGCACGCAAATATGCAAATTTTGCAGTATACTATGTATCAATAACTTAGGTATTCCTATGCCTGATGAAGGTTGTAAACATCAATGCTTTTACACCCGAAAAGCAATGACTTTCAATACAAAACCGATTGCTTTAACATGCCAAACTGTACCTTCTAGAAGACCAAAAGCAATGCTTTTAGGCTGACAGACGCTAAAAACGACTCGAAAACAACCGCGTGATGGCGAATGTTTTTCTAGAATGAGAATTTAAAATAATGAAATAACTCAACAAAATGCGCTCTGCAAACGCTATCCTGCCCTTGCTACGACAGCACCTTGAATCGGGCGAACTTCAATAGCAACTGCTTGGTTCCCGCATTCCTGAAGGCCACGGTGGCTTTTCGGTTCTCACCCTTGCCCTC
>ERZ1673749.2110-NODE-2110-length-11065-cov-10.811807_pt1 | contig 11065 bp, 9 predicted proteins | sample MGYA00580204_ERZ1673749 | MGnify/ENA primary metagenome ERZ1673749 (study PRJEB41218, sample SAMN15661745) | gut metagenome | host: Homo sapiens | place: Canada: London | collected 2015-08-20/2019-03-30 | study: EMG produced TPA metagenomics assembly of...
CGAGGTCAAGCGCCGCATCATCCTGGGCACCTACGCGCTGTCCGTGGGCTACTACGACGCCTACTACCTGCAGGCGCAGCGCGTGCGCACGCTGATCGCGCAGGATTTCGCCCGCGCCTTCGAGCAGGTTGATGTGATCGCGGCACCGACCGTGCCGACCACCGCGTTCAAGATTGGGGAAAAGGTCGACGACCCGCTGGCCATGTACAACTTCGACCTGTTCACGCTGCCGCTGAACCTCGCCGGCCTGCCGGGCATGTCCGTGCCCGCTGGGAAGACCGAGGACACCGGCCTGCCGGTCGGTCTGCAGCTGATCGCCCCGGCCTTCGAGGACGCGCGCTTGTACCGCGTGGGTGCTGCTTTTGAAGCCGGCCGTTAATCCCTGGAATACCCTCGCAGCCCTGGCTGCGGGGTATTTTCTTGTCTTGATCGATCAGGGCTTCATGCCCGTGATCACGCCGCTTTTGCCTTTCGACGTCGGTTCCGCCGTGTGGCTCACCAGCATCTACCTGCTGTGCACGGTGGCCCCGATGCCGGCGACGGGCAAGCTTGGCGATACGTTCGGGCAACGCGGCGTTTTCCTCGTCGGCCTTGCTATTTATGTGGTCGCGCTGGTGTTCGCGGGCGTGTCCTGGTCGTTTGTGTCCCTGGTGGTCGCTCGCGGCCTGCAGGGCGTGGGTGCGGCGGTGTTCTTGCCGCAGGCGTTCGGGCTGATCCCGCGCGTGTTCTCGCAGGACACGCAGGGCCGGGCGTTCGCCGCTTGGGGCGTGATCGGCTCGGTGGCGTCGCTGATCGGACCGGTGGTCGGCGGGGTGGTGGCTGAAAGCTTCGGCTGGCGCGCAGCGTTTTTCGCCCAAGCCGTACTCGGGGCGCTGGCGCTCGTCGCCGGACTCGTTGCGCTGCCGCGTCTGCCGCGCAGCGGAGAGCGGGTCACCCTGCTGCCCGTGCTGCTTTCCTTCGTTGGGCTTGGGCTGCTTGTCTACGGCATCCAGTTCGGGCAGTGGCCCTCGATCCTCTTCGGCGCATTGCTGATCGGCGTGTTGGTGCTCTCAGCCCGCAACGGCACCGACAACGGGTTTTTGCCCGTGGAGCTCATGTTGGATCGTTCCTTCGCGCTCGGTGCCCTGGGTGTCGCCGCGATGGGCTTTACCGTGGCGTCGATGTTCATCCCGCTGATGTACTGGTTGCAGACCGTCGCCGGCATCTCGCCGACGGCATCCGGAGCGATCACCGCGCCCATGTCCGTGTTCGCGCTTGTGTTGACCCCAGTCGCCGGGTACCTGACGGATCGGCGTGACCCGGGAAAACTCTGCGCTGTGGGATTTAGCGTTTCCGCGGCCGGGCTGGCGCTCGCTATCGCGCTGATCCACACCGGGGCGGGTGTGTGGTGGTTTACCGCCGTGACCTCGCTGCTCGGCATCGGTGGCGCGTTCGTCTGGGCACCGAATGCGGCAGTGACCATGCGCGGCATCCCCGAGCACGAAACCGGTGCGGCCTCGGGGCTGTACAACACCGTGCGCCAAGTCGGCAGCGTGCTCGGCGTGGCGCTCGTCGGCGCGACGCTGGCGCGCGGCGACATCGAGCAGACCGTGCGCGCAGCCATGCTGCTGCCGCTGGCGGCGATGCTCATCGGCGCGGTGAGCTCTGTCGCTTTGCGACGCGACGTCTGAGTACCGAGCGGATCAGCCTCGCAGCCGCGAACGCGCTAGGGTGGACGGTATGCGACTTGCGACACTGACTTCCGGCGGCGACTGCCCAGGCTTGAACGCCGTCATTCGTGGAATTGTCCGCACTGCCAGCGCCGAGTACGGCTCGACCGTGGTCGGCTACCAGGACGGCTGGGTCGGTCTCATGGAGGACCGGCGCGTCGACCTGTACGACGACGCCTTCATCGACTCGATCCTGCTGCGCGGCGGCACCATTTTGGGTACCGGCCGACTCCACCCGGACAAGTTCAAAGCGGGACTGGACACCATCAAGGCCAACCTGGCGGACGCGGAGATCGACGCCCTGATCGCCATTGGCGGCGAGGGCACCCTGAAGGGCGCGAAGTGGCTCTCGGACAACGGGATTCCGGTCGTCGGCGTGCCCAAGACCATTGACAACGACGTCGCCGCCACCGACTACACCTTCGGCTTCGACACCGCGGTGTCCGTGGCCACCGACGCGATTGACCGGCTGCACACCACCGCAGAATCGCACAACCGCATCCTCATCGTCGAGGTGATGGGCCGCCACGTCGGCTGGATCGCGCTGCACGCGGGCATGGCCGGCGGCGCGCATTACACCGTCATCCCGGAGGAGCCCTTCGACATTGCCGATATCTGTAAGGCGATGGAGCGGCGTTTCCAGATGGGGGAGAAGTACGGCATCGTCGTCGTCGCTGAGGGTGCCATTCCGAAGGAAGGCACCATGGACGGCAGCCTGGGCGAGGAGGACGAGTTCGGCCACATCACCTTCAATGGCATGGGCCAGATCGTCGCCGACGAGATCAAGAAGCGCCTCGGCTACGACGTGCGCACCACTGTGCTCGGCCACATCCAGCGCGGCGGCACGCCGACTGCCTACGACCGCGTCCTGGCCACCCGCTACGGCGTGCACGCGGCGCGCGCGGCCCACGACAACAACTTCGACACCTGCGTCGCACTGCACGGCGAGAACATCGAGCTCGTGCCGCTGGAGTCCGCCGTTGCGCACCTGAAGTCGGTGCCGGAGCACCGCTACACCACCGCGAAGGCGATGTTTGGCTAGATGCGCGACCGCATCCCCGATCCCTGCCGCCTGTTGGTGGTAGGGATCAACCCGGGCCGCTTGAGCGACGCCTGCGACGCCCCCTTCGCACACCCCGGCAACCGTTTCTGGCCCGCCCTTGCACGCGCGGGCATCACTCCGTACCGCGTCGATGCTGCGAAGGGGATCTCTGAGGCGGATGCCACAATGCTCGCCGAGCTCGGCATCGGCTTTACCAACTTCGTTGACCGCATGACGCCGCGCGCTGCGGACTTGACGCGCGAGGAGCTCATTGCGGGCGGTGAGAAGGTTCGGGTGTGCGTCGAAAAGCATGAGCCCAACGCGGTGATGGTGGTGGGCATTGGGGCTTACCGCGATGCCTATCGACGGCCGAAGGCTACCCGCGGGCTGCAACCTGAACGCCTCGGCGGGGCACCCGTGTGGGTGGTGGGCAACCCGAGCGGGCTCAACGCGCACGAAACGGTCGACACGCTGGCGGAAAGTTACCGCGAGGTGTGGGAGGCGAGTGTCGGGAAGTAGGATGGAGCGCATGACTGCCTACGACTTGATGGATTACGACGAAGTACTGCAAAAGTACGACCCCGTGATGGGCCTGGAAGTGCACGTGGAGCTGGCGACGGAGACCAAGATGTTCTCCACTGCATCCGCGCACTTCGGTGCCGCGCCCAACACGAATATCGACCCTGTCTCGCTCGGTCTGCCGGGCGCGCTGCCCGTGGTCAACGCGAAGGGCGTCGAGTGGGCGATCAAGATTGGCCTGGCGCTGAACTGCAACATCGCCGAGAGCTCGCGGTTCGCGCGCAAGAACTACTTTTACCCGGACCAGCCGAAGAACTACCAGATCTCGCAGTACGACGAGCCGATTGCCTACGACGGTTACCTCGACGTGCAGCTGGAGGACGGCACCGAGTGGCGCGTCGAGATCGAGCGCGCGCACATGGAGGAAGACACCGGCAAGCTCACCCACCTCGGCTCGAGCTCCGGGCGCATCACTGGTGCGACCGCCTCGCTGGTGGACTGCAACCGCGCGGGCGTGCCGCTCATTGAGATCGTGACGAAGCCGATCATCGGTGCCGGCGAGCGCGCGCCCGAGGTGGCCAAGGCCTACGTTGGCGCGTTGCGCGAGCTGGTCAAGGCGCTCGGCGTCTCGGACGCGCGCATGGACCAGGGCTCGATGCGCTGCGACGCGAACGTTTCACTGCGTCCCGTCGGCCAGGAGGAATTCGGCACGCGTACCGAGACGAAGAACATCAACTCGCTGAAGTCGGTAGAGCAGGCCGTCCGCTTCGAGATGCAGCGCCAGGCCGCCGTGCTTGCCGACGGCGGCGAAGTCGTCCAGGAAACCCGCCACTACCAAGAGAAGGACGGCTCCACCTCGAAGGGCCGCCCGAAGGAGGAGGCCAGCGAGTACCGCTACTTCAACGACCCGGACCTGCCGCCAGTAATCGCGAAGCCGGAGTGGGTCGAGGAGATCCGCCAGACCCTGCCTGAGCTGCCGTGGGTGCGCCGCGCGCGCATCCAGGAGGAGTGGCAGCTGCCGGAGAAGGAGTTCCGCGACCTGGTTAACGCGGGCGCGCTCGACTTGGTGGTCGACACCGTCGAGGCCGGCACCACGCCGGACGAGGCGCGCGCGTGGTGGGTCTCCTACATCCAGGCGAAGGCGAACGAAGCTGGTAAGGATCTCGACGCGCTCGGCGTGCTGCCCGCAGACGTGGCCCGCGTGGTCGAGCTGGTCAAGGACGGAAAGCTGACTACCAAGCTGGGCCGCCAGGCGATCGACGGCGTCATCGCCGGCGAAGGCCGCGTCGACGAGGTCGTCGCCGCGCGCGGGCTCGAGGTTGTGCGCGATGACGGCGCGATCGAGAAGGCCATCGACGATGCGCTCGCCGCCAACCCGGACATCGTGGAGAAGTACCGGGCGGGCAATAAGAAGGTCACCGGCGCGATCGTCGGTGCGGTGATGAAGGCGACTCAGGGCAAGGCTGACCCGGGTGAGGTCAACAAGCTGATTGCGCAGAAGCTCGCTTAGCGACGAGAAAAAGGGCGCTCCCGGCCGGGAGCGCCCTTTTTGTGTGCGCGGGTTACTTCTTTACCGCGGTGCTGCCGCCGTCAGACGTATCGTCCGGCTTGACTGCGGGGAAGCTGCCGGTCTCGTAGACCTCCTTGTACGCGTCCCAGTCGATGCCGTCGCTGTCGGAGTCCGGCGAGCCGCTGTAGTCAGCGTGCTCGGGGTCGAGGGACGGGGCGTCCTCGAGGTTGAATTCGCTGTCGTCGTCGGCGTCGAGGTCGGCGGCGACTTCCTCCTGGACGGAGTGCCACAGGTTGGCGTCCTCGACGTGCGAGTCGGCGACGAGGGATTCGACCTCCTTGCGCTGCTTGGCAGAAAGGCGATCCTCGGTCGGGTCGAGCGCGGTCTCGGCCAGCTCGGCGAGGCGCTCGCGGCGCTGCGTCTCTTCCTTGATGTTGCTGCGGTCGCGGAACCAGCCGATGAGGATCGCGATCGTCAGGATAATACCCAGGTAGCCGATGGCCGGGTAGACCCAACTGATCAGGTCGGCGAAGCCGACGAAGGAGAGGACAAAGCCGATGCCCACGACGGTGAAGTACACCACGCGGAAGCGCTCCGGGTGCTTGTGAGTGAGGCGGCGCGCCATGGCGTAGAACATGCCGACGGCGGTGTTGTAGATCATCATGTAGATGATGATCGACACGATCACGCCGACGGTAGGGTGCATCGAGTCGAACACGGCCAGAAGCGGCATGTCCGCGCCAGCGACCTTGTCCATGTTGAAAAACAGGATGAAGTTCAAGATGACGAGCAGGATGGCGAAGATGAGGCCGCCGAGCAGGCCGCCGACGCCAGCGGTGCGCGGGTTCATCTGCGAACCGGCGATGACGAGCATCATGGACACCGCCATGATGTTGACCAGAGTGCCGTAGTTGACGGCGGCGAGCAGCCAGTTGTTAAACACGCCGTCGGCGGGGGATTGCTGCAGGGCGATCTCGTTCATCTCGTTCAGGCTGTCGGGCATGTTCATGATGGTGATGCCGAATGCCACGATGATTGCCACGATGAGGAACGGCGTGATCGTGGAGATAACGTCGGTGATGCGATCGACGTTGAGGAAGCCAGACAGGACCAAAAACACGGTCATGATCGTCGCGCCGATCCACGTCGCGAAGCCGAACTGTTGGTTCAGATTCGAGCCTGCGCCAGCGACCATGACGAAGCCGAAGGCGAAGAGGCTGAACACCGTGGCGTAGTCCATGTATTTGGACACGAGCGGGCTGGAGACGCGGTTGAACACCGCGGAGTGGTCGTCGGCAAGGTAGTAGGAGCCGAGCTGGAAAATGGTGGTGCCCACCACGAAGATGATGACGCCGGACACAACGGCACCAACAATGCCGATGTAGCCGAAGGACAGGAAGTACTGGATGACCTCCTGGCCCGAGGCGAATCCCGCGCCGACCAGAAGGCCGACGAGCGCCATCGCCACTTTGATTGTTTGTCTCATAACGTTAATCCTTGAAGTTTCGATAATGTAAGAAAATGAACCGGAGGCGATGGTAACAAAGCGGGACAACGCCCGCGAACACGCATTCTTCGTGAGTACAGGGTATTTTTGCGCGTCAGCCCCGGTGAAACACCAGCGTATCCACCCCACGCGCGCACCCAGACTGGCGTCAGTTTTGCGCTCTGTTACTCAGGAAAACGTTATATGGTTGTGACATTGCGTGTCCGGATGTGTGGGTTTGGCGGCCCGTCCTTTAGACTTTCCACCCATGACCAAGATTCGCGCAGCCGTCGAGGCCGACACTCCCGTGATCTACGAAATGATCAAGGAACTCGCCCTCTACGAAAAGGAACCGGACTCCGTCACCTCCACGGAAGAGGACGTGCGCACCCACCTCTTCGGCGAAAACCCCAGCGTCTTCGCCCTGGTCGCTGACAATGACGGCGTACTCGAGGGCATGGCCCTGTGGTTTTTGAGCTACTCCACCTGGGAGGGCCGCCACGGCATCTGGCTCGAAGACCTCTACGTGCGTGAGGAACACCGCGGCAAAGGGCTGGGAACCGCACTGCTGCAGGAACTTGCCCGCATCGCCGTAGAAAACGACTACCGACGCGTCGAGTGGACGGTGCTGAAGTGGAACACGCCGTCCATCGGCTTTTACCAGGCGATGGGTGCCGGCGACATGGGCGAGTGGTCCACGATGCGCCTCGACGGACCAGCGCTGCGCGTGTTGGGCACCGCCAAGGCATAAAGTCTCAGGGCGCGCCGAGGCAACTCACGGCTCAAATGCCGCGTGTCGCATACATTGGCAGGTATGGACAAGAAGAATGCACGCGACGTCACCCCTGAGGATTTCGACCCTATCGACGGACTGCCGTACGCTCCGCTCGGCGACAAGGATGCTGCTGGCGGGAGTACGGCGGTGGGCGGGGCGTCGAGAAGCGAGAGCCCCTCGACGCTGACCGGTAAAGCGACGCCAACCGAGGTCTTCCCTGAAACTCAGACCGCCAACCTCGCCCCGGAGCCAGCGCCGGTCGCTGCACCGGCTGAGCCGGAGCCGGTCGCCGTGGAACCGCCCGCGAAGCGCGGCACGATGGATTTCGGCCTGTTGCTTTTGCGCCTGCTGCTCGGCGGGTGGCTTATCGTCGAATCCCTGACCACGCTGTTTAGGCTCGGCGGCTCCGAGGGCATCAGCGGGCTTCGCGACGCCTTCGACGCCTACGCCTTCGCCGGCGGGCTGTCTGTGGTCGTGCCGGTGCTGCAGCTGACCGCGGGCGTCTTCCTGGTGCTCGGCCTGCTCGCGCCGATCGCCTCGCTGGTCGCGGTCGTGGTCACCGGCTTTATGGCGCTGCACGGCATCGTCGACGGCACTGACAGCTGGAACGCCTTCGCATGGGAGGCGGATGTGTGGCTGCCGATCGTGATCTTCGGCCTGGCACTCGGGCTGCAGTTCACCGGTCCCGGCTTCTACGGCGTCGACGCGAAGCGCACCTGGGCGCGCCGCCCGCTCGGCTGGGCGTGGACGTGCGCGCTGCTCGGGCTGGTCATCGCCGGCGCCGTGTGGTGGTTCGGCACCGGCGTCAACCCGCTCGCTTAGTCGACCTGGCGGACAGCGCCCTTGTCGGCGCTGGTCGCCATCTTCGCGTACGCGCGCAGCGCCTTCGACACCTCGCGCACACGGTTCGGCGTCCACGGGCGCTCGGAGGCTTCCATCGCTTCTCGACGCCGCTCTAACTCCGCCTCTGGCACATCAAGCTTGAGCTCGCGGTTGGCCACCGAGATCGCGATCGTGTCGCCGTTCTCGATCAGGCCGATGAGCCCGCCGTGAGCAGCCTCGGGGGAGATGTGGCCGATGGACAGGCCGGAGGTACCGCCGGAGAAGCGGCCGTCGGTAATCAGCGCGCACTTTTTGCCCAGGCCAGCGCCCTTGAGGAAGGAGGTCGGGTGCAACATCTCTTGCATCCCCGGCCCGCCGGCGGGGCCCTCGTAGCGGATGACCACGACCTCGCCCTCGAGCACCTCGCGGTTGAGAATCATCGAGACCGCCTGCTCCTGCGAATCGACCACGCGGGCCGGGCCGGTGAACTCCCACAGGCCTTCTTCGACGCCAGCGGTTTTCAGGATCGCGCCGTCGGGGGCGAGGTTGCCGCGCAAAACGACGAGGCCGCCGTCGGAGGTAATCGGGTGCTCCACGTCGTGGATGACGCCGTTCGCGCTGTCCGTATCGAGGGAGTCCCAGCGCGCGGACTCGGAAAAGGCCTCGGTGGTGCGGGTGCCGCCCGGGGCCGCGTGGTAAAGCTCGATCGCCTCATCGCTCGGGTTCTCGCCACGGATGTCCCAGTCGCCGAGCCATTCGGTGAGGCTGGGATAGGCGACCGAGTGGACGTCGTCAAGCAGCAGGCCCCCACGGTGCAGCTCGCCGAGGATGGCCGGGATGCCGCCGGCGCGGTGGACATCCTCGACGTGCGCCTCGCCGTTGGGTGCGACCTTGGACAGGCAGGGGATGACGTGCGAGAGCTCGTCGATGTCGTGGAGGTCGAAGTCGACCTCGCCTTCCTGTGCTGCCGCGAGGATGTGCAGGATGGTGTTCGTGGAACCGCCCATGGCCATGTCGAGCGCCATCGCGTTGCGGAAGGCGCTCTTGGTGGCGATGTTGCGCGGCAGCACGGACTCGTCGCCCTCGCCGTAGTAGCGCTTGCACATCTCGACGATCGTCTCGCCGGCCTGCGTGAACAGCGCGCGGCGGGCGGTGTGGGTGGCCAGCGTCGTACCGTTGCCGGGCAGCGACAAACCGAGCGCCTCCGTGAGGCAGTTCATCGAGTTCGCGGTAAACATGCCGGAACAGGAGCCGCAGGTCGGGCAGGCGTTGTTGGCGATGTCGTCGAGCTGCGCGTCGCTGACTGCGTCGTTGGCGGACAGCGCGATGGCGTCGATAAGATCCGACTTCGGCTTTGTCACGCCGTCGACGGCGAAGGCTTTCCCGGCCTCCATCGGGCCACCGGAGACGAAGACGGCCGGGATGTTCAGGCGCATCGCGGCGTTGAGCATGCCGGGGGTGATCTTGTCGCAGTTGGAGATGCACACCATCGCATCGACCGTGTGCGCGTTGGCCATGTACTCCACCGAGTCTGAGATAATCTCGCGGCTGGGCAGCGAATACAACATGCCGGAGTGTCCCATCGCGATGCCGTCGTCCACGGCGATCGTGTTGAACTCCTTCGGCACACCGCCGGCTTGACGTACCGCATCTGCGACGATGTCGCCGACGTGTTTCAGGTGCACGTGGCCCGGCACGAACTGCGTGTACGAGTTCACGATGGCCACGATCGGCTTGCCAAATTCGTCCTCGCCGGTGCCCGTCGCACGCCAGAGCGCGCGAGCGCCAGCGGCTTGGCGGCCAACGGTGGTGACTCGTGAGCGGAGGGGGATCAACGGGTGCTCCTTTACGTATTGTCTTGCGACGGGCGCGGGCCCGGCGTATCTGGGTGTTCTCGAAGGTACTCCTCGTACTCCTCGCGCGAGAGCAAAACGTGATGATTGTTCTTGTCGATAATCTCGTACTTGCCGTCTGCAGCTTCCTGAGCACCAGTGATCACGTCGGTAATTCGACCGCGCGAAGCCTCGGCGAGATCGGGCAGTGAATAAAATGACACGCCCGGCATCATGTACTCCTTGTCGGCGGTGGTGGTGGCAAGCGCCCGCGCGCCTTTGAAACCGATGCCTTCGAGCTCGTCCCAGCCGATGCGGGTGTTGGGGCGTGCGACGTAGCGCAGGCTGATGCCGCGCTCGTCCACGGTCGTCGACGCGAAGAGCACCCACACGAGCCATGCAAGCGGAATGAGTAGGAGCCAGCCGAGCATCAGCGGCGCCCAGGAAATGCCGATCAGCGCGATGCCGACCATGAGGACAACCCCCACGACGTGCTCACGGGACGGTCGAAATACTTTCTGCTGATCATCGGGCTGTGCAGTCATGCACCATATGCTAGTCAACGCGCATGCGTGATGGCGCCAGGGGTGCTGGCGCTTTTCGACGCTCCGTTTACCCCGGTGGTCCTGTTGCTGGGGTGTGTGCGAGTCGGGCGTGTCGGCGTGCGGGGTCGGTGTGGCGTGTGCCTCTGGGTGAGAGGTAGCCTTTGGGGCTTTGCCACATGATCTGCCCGCCGACGCGCTGCATCCGCCCGCGTTTCGGCCGCCCGTTTTGCCGATTGTGATACGTGCACAACCAGCACATATTCCCAATCTCGGTCGCCCCGCCTTTCGACCACTCCTTGATGTGGTGCGCCTCCGAGAAATCCGCCGGCTGGTTACACCCCGGCCACGCACAGGTGACGCCATCCGCGCTCATCAACGCGCGCAACTCACCACTCGCGTGGCGCTCAAGACGCACCGGGTAGAGGTTGACCGGCCCATCCGTGGCGGAGATCAAAGCGATATAGCCCGAGGCGTGCAGCTTCCGGTTGACCAACTGCGCACCAGAAAGCCACTCACCATTGGTCAGCTGCACCTCGACTTCCCCGTCGCCGCGTGTGCGCCACTGGGCGAAGTCGCCGATGTCCATGTTCAGCACCGTGGTCAACGCAGCGTCCCCACCCGTGCTGCGCGTGTCCTTGAGCCACGCCTGGGGGTCGTTGTTCGCCGCGCGGTAGACCGGCAGCACATCGGTGGTGCGCCCGGTGATGTGCACCGTCGACCACCCTTGGTCGTGGAAGGTCACCGACGCTTTCGGCACGCGCGGGGCGGGCGGTGTGAGTTGCTTTTTCAACGCTTTCGCCCGGTTGATCACGCGGCGCATGTCGC
>ERZ1673749.2112-NODE-2112-length-11052-cov-4.619805_pt1 | contig 11052 bp, 9 predicted proteins | sample MGYA00580204_ERZ1673749 | MGnify/ENA primary metagenome ERZ1673749 (study PRJEB41218, sample SAMN15661745) | gut metagenome | host: Homo sapiens | place: Canada: London | collected 2015-08-20/2019-03-30 | study: EMG produced TPA metagenomics assembly of...
CACCCCACCCATGAGTTCCAAGGGGCCGATGAGGTAGGCCAAGTATCCGGACCATTCCGGGGTGAAGATGCCGTAGGCCTCGATGGCCTGGGTCATCTCCATCCTGGCGTCCAGCTTCTGAATACCGGCGATAATCCACACGGCAGCCATTCCAAAACGCACCAGCGCGCTCATCAGATCGGCGGCCGACATGGATTTTGCGGATGTCATAATTCATTAGCCTAGTCTCGGACCTAGCTTCGGACCCAGACTTCAGACCTAGCCTTCGAGAACCTGCGACACCAGCGCCTGCGCCTCTTGCTGCACCTGCTTGAGGTGTTCTTCGCCACGGAAGCTCTCGGCATAGATCTTGTACTTGTCCTCCGTGCCGGAAGGGCGGGCAGCGAACCACGCGTTCTCCGTCGTCACCTTCAGGCCGCCGATCGCTGCGCCGTTGCCGGGGGCCTCGGTGAGTTTGGCCACGATCTTCTCCCCAGCCAGCTCAGTCGCCGTCACCTGCTCCGGGGAGAGCTTCTTCAGGATGGCCTTCTGCTCGCGGGTAGCTGGGGCGTCGGTCCGCGCATAGGCTGGCGCACCGTATTCTTCGGCCAGCTCCGCATAGCGTTGAGACGGGGTCTTGCCCGTGACCGCCAGGATCTCGGCAGCCAAGAGATCCATGATGATGCCATCCTTATCGGTGGACCATACGGTTCCGTCGAAGCGCAGGAAGGAAGCACCGGCGGATTCCTCGCCGCCGAAGCCCAGGGTGCCGCCGACAAGCCCCGGCACAAACCACTTGAAGCCCACCGGAACCTCCACGAGCTCACGGCCTAGGCTGGCCACGACGCGATCGATCATGGAGGAAGACACCAAGGTCTTGCCTACCCCGGCCTCACCCCACTCGGGGCGGTGGCTAAACAGGTACTCGATGGCCACCGCTAGGTAGTGGTTCGGGTTCATCAGACCCGCATCCGGGGTGACGATGCCGTGGCGATCAGAATCCGCGTCGTTGCCCGTGGCCAGGTCGTACTTGGAGCGGTTCTCCACCAACGAAGCCATGGCGTCCGGGGAGGAGCAGTCCATGCGGATCTTGCCGTCAGTATCCAGAGTCATGAAGCGGAAGGTGCCGTCTACCTCTGGGTTCACCACCGTCATGTTGAGCCCGTAGTGCTCAGCAATGGCCGCCCAGTAGTCCACCGAGGCGCCGCCCATCGGGTCCGCGCCGATGCACACACCGGCCTTTTTAATGGCCGCCATGTCCACAACGTTGGCTAGGTCAGCCACGTAGGAGTCGAGGTAGTTGTGCTTCACGCAGCGCTCATCGAGCACGCCGTCAACCGCCACGCGCTTGACGCCCTCCAACCCGGCGCGCAGATAGTCGTTGGCCTTGGCTGCAATCCAGTCGGTGGCATCCGTGTCTGCTGGGCCGCCCGTCGGCGGGTTGTACTTGAAGCCACCATCGCGCGGCGGATTGTGGGAGGGAGTGATCACGATGCCATCGGTGCCCGGGTTGGTCAGGATGGCGTGGGAGACGGCCGGGGTCGGGGTGTAGCGGCCGCGGTCATCCACGCGAACCTCCAGCCCATTGGCAAGGAGAACCTCAAGGGCGGAGACCATGGCGGGTTCGGACAAAGCGTGGGTATCGCGGCCGATGAAAATGGCGCCCGTGGTCCCCTGCTCAGCGCGGTAGTCCACGATGGCCTGGGTAATCGCCAAGATATGAGCCTCGTTGAAGGCGGTATCCAAGGCGGAGCCGCGGTGCCCTGAGGTGCCGAAGGCGACCTGCTGGTCGGGGTTATCTGCATCGGGGGTGCGGGTGTAATACGCGGTGACTAGTTCTCCGATATCGATGAGATCGGAAGGCTGGGCTAGCTGGCCGGCGCGCTCGTGTGCCATGGTGGGTTCCTCCTTGGAGACGTGGATACACCCTAAGCTTGCCTGCTTCACGCTGGTTTCGCATCCCATTTAGGATGGTGCCTATGCCACAGATCCTTCTTGTGGGCTGCGGGACCGCGCTCGGGGCGCTGACTCGCTTCGTCCTCACTACGCTTCTCGGGGGTGGCGCGCTGCCGCTGCTACTCATCAACGTTCTTGGCAGTGCTGTCATGGGCTATGCCAAGCCGCCAGCGTTCTGGGGCACGGGTTTCTTAGGCGGCTTCACTAGCTTTGCCGCTTTCGCCTTCCTCACCTCGTGCTTTAGCCCGGCGCAGGCGGGGGCCTACGTGCTGGCGACGGTCGTCGGCTGCACCGGGGCCTACCTCATAGGTGACCGCCTGCAGGATCGGAGGCATGCATGATCCTCTCCATCCTGGCCGTACTCGCCGGCGGCTTTATGGGCGGCTGCGGGCGCTACTTGCTCACCCGTGTGCTCCCCTCCCCCACGTGTACCTTTGCCGCCAACCTCGTCGGCGCGGCGGTGGCCGGTGTGGCCTATGGCTATGCCACGCATGCACACGCCCCCGAGTATTTCCTCCCCCTGCTGGCGGCCGGACTCGCCGGCGGGCTATCCACGTGGTCCACGATGGCCAAGGAACTCGGTGAAATGATAAAGGCCAAGCGTTGGTGGCGCTTGGCACGTTATCTCTTCTGGACCATCGGCCTAGGAATCGTGGTGGCCTGGCGCGGAGCGTGGGTCGGCTCGCTGCTGGCCTAACCCGCCTCCCACGCCCCTTGTGCAGCCGCAGGCTGCGCTAGTCGGCGATGGCGTCCAACGGCGGGGTCTTCGCCGCGCGCTGCGCCGGCCACAGGGCCGCCAGCACACCGACGATTCCCGAGCCCACGAACATGACCGCGAGCATCATCCACGGCACCGTCGCGGAATCGAGGCCTTCGTCGGAAAGCACGGAGATGAAGGACCACCCCATCCCCAATCCCATGAGGATGCCCATCAGCGCGCCGAAGAGGGCAATCTGTACCGATTCCACCGTGATCATTGTGCGAATCTGGCGGCGTTGAGTACCCACCGCGCGCAGCATACCGATCTCTTGTCGGCGTTCAATCACGCCGAGGGTGAGGGTATTGACAATGCCCAGGACAGCGATGACCACAGCCAAAGCCAGCAGCGCGTAGAGAATCGTGAGCATCTGGTCAATCATTCCGGCGGCCTCGCCAGCATATTCCTCACTGGTGCGCACCTGCACCACAACGAGGTCCTTGACGGACTTCTCCAGGTTGGCGCGCAGCTTCTCCTTGTCATAGCCTTCTTCCGCGTTCACGGAAACCACCGTGACGTCGAGGCTGCTGGGGTCGATGACCTCTTCTACCGCGGATTGGGACACGGCCAGGCCCGGGAGCATCTGGAAAGGTTCATAGGTGCCGAGGAGTTTTACCTGCGTGGTACGCGAGGGATCGGGCCCCGCCAGCTCATAGCTCTGGCCGACCTCCCAACCTTGCTTCTCAGCCAGGGCAGAGTCGGCGATGAAGCCCGGTTCCTCACCCGTATTCAGGGCACCATCTACCAAGGTCAGGTTGAGCATGTCATCGGCGTTGCCATCGATGATCTGGCTGATCATCATTTCCGGGCCATAATTCATCGAAGCCTGACCATCCACCTGCAGGGGTGCTGTGCTCATCGCCACGAGCTGTCCGACGCCCTCGGTATCGCGGGCGCGCTGCACCGTCTCGTTCGGCGTCGGGAAGTTTCCAGACGTCGGGCCAGACAGCAAGAAGTCTGCGCGGGCGTCCTGCTCGACGGCGTCGGCCACCGAGGCTTTCATCGTCGCACCCAACATGCCGATCGATGTCACCAGCGCCACGCCCAGCATGAGAGCGAAAGCAGTCGCCGCGGTACGGCGCGGGTTGCGCGCCGAGTTCGTCGATGCCAGCTTGCCGACCGCGCCAAAGGGCGCGCCAACCACGCGGCCGATCGCCGGAACGATAGGCAAGGAGATGGCCGGTCCCGCAAGGAAGAAGCCGAGGATGAGGTTGAGCGAGCCGAGGCCCACGAGTGTGGCGCGGATGCCCGTGGAGGCGTCGACAAGCACGCCCACGAGCGCAAAAATAATGCCGACGACGAGCAGCAGCCCGCCCAGCACGCTGCGCACCAGCAGCGAAGCGCCCGCCGCGGACTCGGTGGTGCGCATGGCTTCCACGGGCTTGACCGCGCCTGCCCGGCGCGCCGGTGCCCACGCGGAAACGATGGTGACCAATGCGCCCAGAATCAACGGCACAAGCACAGCGCTCAAGCTCAGGCCCAGGCCGCCGCCCATGGGCATGCCCTTGGCTTCGAAGACGGCCTTAATGATCGCCACCAGGCCCATGCCCGCTGCCACGCCCACGGCAGAGCCCACGAGGCCCACGATGAAGGCCTCCGTCACCACCGAGCGCGTAATCTGGCCGCGGGATGCACCGAGTGCGCGCAGCAGCGCGAACTCCTTGGTGCGCTGAGCCACGATCATGGAGAACGTGTTCGCGATGATGAACGTGCCCACCAGCAGCGCGATGAGGCCGAAGGCGATGAGGAAGTAGTTGACGAATTTCAGGGCAGAGGAAATCTGATCCGAAATCTCATCGGCCAGCTTCTGGCCAGATTCCGCCTTAACCTCGAAGGTCTCGTTGAGGTGATCCACGAGCTCATCGGCGCTCACTCCCTCGGCCGCAGCGACCTTCAGCTGTTCGGAATTGCCGTACCGCTCGACGAAGGCCTCGTGGTCCATGAGCAGCGTCAGGCTGGGGCCTTGGTCCACCACAGGCTTGACGACGCCCACGACCTTAACCTCATCACGCTGGTCCGGGTGGACCACGAGGAGGCTGTCGCCGATCTTGATATCGAACTCTTCCGCAGCCGAGTCGTTGATGAGAACCTCGCCGGTCCCGTGAGGCGCGGAGCCGTCGACAAGCGTGGCGGGCTCACCGACGGACTGGTCCTCCGGGTAGTAGGGCTGCACGCTGGAGGTGCCGCCACCGGTTTGAAAGGCCTCGGCATCCTTGTTGGCAACCACGACGGTCTGGCTACTTTGCATGTTGACTGCGCGCACGTCGGGGTCGGCGGCGATGTCATCGCGCATCTTCTGGTCGAGGATTGGGCCGCCTTCCTTCTGGCTCACGGCCGCATCCACACCGGTAAATGCGGTAGACACCGCGGAGTCGAAGGTGTTCGACAAAGATTTGGTGAACATGAAGGACCCCGAGATGAAGGCGGTGCCGAGCACCACCGCCAGTAGGGTCAGGGCAAGGCGCAGCTTGTGCGCGAGAATATTGCGCACGGACACCGTGCGCATGGTGTTCTTTGTGGCCATGCTCTAGCCCTCGATTTCTGCCATCACGGCGTGGATGGACTCCATGGTCGGGTTGTTCAGCTCGTTGACCAGGCGACCATCAGCAAGGAAGACCACGCGGTCTGCGTAGGATGCGGCCTTCGCATCGTGCGTCACGATGACGACGGTCTGGCCGTCCTGATCCACTGCGGTGCGCAAAATATCGAGCACCTCGGCGGAAGAGTTGGAGTCCAGGTTGCCGGTCGGTTCATCGCCAAAGATGATTTCCGGGCGCGAAACCAGAGCGCGCGCGCAAGCCACGCGCTGCTGCTGGCCACCGGAGAGCTCTGATGGGCGGTGGTTCAAGCGGTTGGACAGGCCCAGACGGGAAGTGACCTCATCGAACCATTCCTTATCTACCTTGTTGCCAGCGATATCGGTGGGCAGCGTGATGTTCTCTGCCGCGGTCAGCGTGGGCACCAGGTTGAAGGACTGGAAGATGAAGCCCAAGCGGTCGCGGCGCAGGGCGGTAATATCCTTGTCGCTGAGCTGCGACATGTCGGTGTCACCGATGAAGGCCGAGCCGGACGTCGCCGAATCGAGCCCCGCCATGGTGTGCATGAGCGTGGACTTGCCGGATCCCGAAGGGCCCATGATGGCGGTAAAGGTATTGCGCGCGAACTCAACGTCGACGTGGTCCAACGCGGTAACTGCGGTATCTCCCTGACCGTATTGTTTGAACAGGTCGACGGCACGAGCCGCAGCAGTCATCGTTGGGGTTGTCATGGACGTGTTCTCCTTATAGATGGGGAAAGTAACGTCCCTACCCTATCCTGCCCTGGGTAAGTTATGTGACGCGTGTGGTCTAAAATATGCTCCATGCGCGCATCTCTTTCCGCTCTGGAACATTACGACCGCTGTGCCGAAGCCGCCGCGGCTCAAATCATGCGCCACTACTCCACCAGTTTTTCCCTGGCCACGCGGCTTCTTTCCCCCAGGGTCCGGGTGGACATCCGAAATTTATACGCCATGGTGCGCACCGCCGATGAAATCGTCGACGCCGGGCTCGATCCCCAGGACGCCGCCGTGCTTCTCGACGCCTACGAAGCCACCGTCCGCGCCGCCCCGTCCCAGCGTTTTCACGCTGATCCGATCGTGCATGCCTTTGCGCTTTCCGCGCGGCGTTGCGGGTTCAGCGATGAGCACGTTGCACAGTTCTTTTCCTCCATGCGTTGCGATCTGACGCACCACACGCACACCCACGACTCCTTCGAGGATTACGTCTGCGGCTCCGCGGAGGTCATTGGGCTCTTGTGCCTGGACGCCTTCTACGCCGGCGGGCCCCGCCCGTCCGGCATCGAGGAAGGCGCGCGGCGCCTGGGCGCGGCCTTTCAGAAGATCAATTTCTTGCGCGACCTGCGCGAGGATTCCGCAGAGCTGGGCCGCTCCTATTTCCCGAACCTGCCGGACCCGGCTAGCTTGGATGAGGAGCGGAAAACGGCAATCATCACTGATATTCGGCGCGACCTGGCTGTAGCGCGCGGCGCGATGGAGAAGTTGCCGCGTGGTTCGCGGGTGGGCGTGGCGGCTGCGACGGCCCTGTTTACCGAGCTCACCGACCAGCTCGCGGCTACCCCCGCCGCCGATATTCTCACGACACGAGTCTCCGTCTCGCCGGCGCGCAAGGCATTCTTGGTGAGCCGGGCAGCGGCATCGGCGGTGAAGTAGCTATGGGCAAGCGTGTTGTCGTCATCGGCGCGGGCATCGCTGGTCTGGCCAGCGCGGCGCTGTTGCTGCGTGAGGGTTGGGACGTGGTGGTCGTCGAGAAGCAGCACAGCGTCGGCGGGCGCGCAGGCGAACTGGCGGTCGACGGTTTCCGCTTCGATACGGGCCCATCCTGGTACCTCATGCCGGAAGCCTTCGACGAGTTTTTCCGTGCCTGCGGGACGAGCACCGAGCGCGAGCTGGACTTGGTTGACCTCTCCCCCGCGTATCGCGTCTACAACGACGACGGCGCCTTCCTCGACATTCACAGCGGCGTGGACAACGTTGTTCGGCTTTTTGAATCCATCGAGCCGGGTGCAGGCGAGCGCGTGCGCGCCTACTTAGCGCGCTCCTCTGATATCTATGCCGTGGCGCTAAGCAGCTTTTTGTACACCACGTTTTCTCACCCCGCGCAGCTTTTAACCCGGGACGTGCTCACGCGGCTGGGTTCGCTGGCGCTACTTCTCACTCGGTCCTTGGACCGGCTGGTGGCAGCACAGTTTCAGGACTACCGCCTGCGCCAGGTGCTGACCTACCCGGCGGTGTTTTTGTCCACGGAGCCAACAGCTGCACCGGCGCTGTATTCCTTGATGAGCCACACCGATTTAGTCGAAGGCGTGCGCTACCCGCAAGGTGGTTTCGCCGCGGTGGTCGCGGCGATTGCGCGCCAGGCACAAGGCGCAACCTTCCTCATGGATACGGCGGTGACGGCGATTGAGTGCGCGGAAGGTCGTGCGACTGGCGTGCGGCTGGACGACGGCCGCTTCATCTCCGCCGAGGCCGTCGTTTCCGCGGCGGACCTGCGCCATACTGAGACTTCTCTGCTGCCTCAGTCGGCGCGGACATATCCCGAGAGCTATTTCGCGCGACGCGACCCGGGCCTCGGCACGGTGTTGGTCTTCCTCGGTGTGCGGGGCGCGCTGCCGGAGCTGGCCCACCACACCCTTCTTTTCAGCAAGGACTGGGAGCCCGATTTCCGGGCGGTGTATCACGCTCCGGAGGCTTCGCGCCCGCTGGGGGCGTCCGAGTCCATCTACGTGTCGAAGACCTCCGCGACGGATCCTGCCGTGGCACCGGAGGGCTGCGAGAATCTCTTTGTGCTGGTCCCCGTGCCGGCGGAGGAAAACTTCGGCGCGGGTAACGCCTATGGCGAAGAAGAATCACCCCGCGTTGGCGCAATTACCGATGCCGCGATTCACCAACTCGGCACGTGGCTTGGCATCCCGGATTTTTCTGAACGCATCGTGGTGCGCCGGACGGTCGGCCCCTCTGATTTTGCGCGGCGCTACAACTCCTGGGCAGGCGGCGCGGTGGGACCCGCGCATACGTTGCGGCAATCCGCCTTCTTCCGCGGGCGCAATGCCTCGCGAAAACTCAAGAACCTGTACTACGCGGGCGGTACGACGGTACCGGGTGTTGGTGTACCGATGTGCCTCATTTCCGCGCACAATGTCATCACGCGGATGCGCGAACAGCACTAAGCGTCGAGCTCAAGGGCTGCGGGTGCACCGCTGCGTTTAGTCTTCACCGTCACGGCGTGCCCACCAAAAAGATAGCCATCATCGAATTCCACGCTGAGGTGTCCGCGTTGGGGGACTTCAACGGCAACGGGCGTGAGTTTGGCGTATACGGCGCCGGCCGTGAGCTCAGGTGCCGGGACGTTTGCGCCCTCGGACAGGGCGACGTCATGGCGCCAGCGGTTCGCAGCTCGAAGAGCTTTTTTGGCGGCAAAGCGCCGGGCCTCATCGATGAACTCAGCACTGAGGACCTTATTGATAACGGTGAGGGGTGCCTTGAATTTTCGCCTCAGGTTCGCGCTCTCCGCGAGGAGAAGCTCCTCCCCTTCGTACCAGATGCTGAAATCAACTCCGAGCTCTTCTGCCCTACCGTCGAACGTGTTCGTACTGCGATCGAGCACCAACGGACCGAACTTGGAATCAAGCTCTACCGGAACGGCAATCCGAGCGAGGAGTTGCTCCATGTCTGTGTCATCCACGTCTGGGAGGATCTCCCAGATATCGACATAGTGTGCTTTGCTCCTCTCGTGGAAGTGGTGGCTACCCCGAGCATGAATCACCGTGAAAGGCTCAAGCTCTGCAACTTCGCGCGGATCCCACAGCGTCTTTCCTGCGGCTGTCTGGAAGAGCTGCGGATAGCGCACGCCGACGTCACCAGTAATCAGCTCGTCCTCAGGCAAAATCTTTAGGGCGACTCCAGGCATGTTCATGAGCTGAATATGCGTCTTGTCCTCAGCGTAGGGATCATCGCTCACCCACTTCTTCGGCACATCTGCCACATCGAAGAGAAACTCTGCCTCCTCGCAGCGCAGGATAGAGCTGACGACGTCATTGTCCGAGAATTCACGGTAGAGGGAAAGCATGCCGCAATAGTACATACGTGAAAAGGCTACGCAGCGCTCCATGGCGTAGTCTGAGGAGGTTGACGTCGAGTAGAAGGGCGAAAGGCCGATGGCAGAAACGATTGAGCAGGCCGCCGAAATTGTTGAGGAGTGGCTCAAGCAAGAAGACGCCATCGACCCCCAAAAGGCTCCTCGGCTCCAAGAGCTCTTAGCTCGCGTTCCACGTCAAGAGCTCATCGCGATTGTGGAGCGCCAGAATGCTCTCCGCGCCGCATTGGCGTTAAGTCTGCTGCCGCGTCAAAAATCTATCGCGGTCTTCGATGCGCTTGATGCCAAACACCAAGCGGACATCATTGACGAGTTGGGCAACGCCGATGTCTACGAATTCTTCGACGAGCTGGATCCCGAAGACCGCGTGGCGCTGTTGGACGAGCTTCCTGCGGAAATTGCGGATCGCCTCCTCCGTTCGCTGACTCAGACTCAGCGCGATGTGACCGGAGTGATTCTCGGGTACACGAAGGGATCCGTCGGCCGCCGTATGTCGCCGGAGGTGCCCAATATCCACCCGGAAATGAGCATGGAAGATGCCCTGCGCACCCTCCGCGACAACGCCGATGAACTAGAAACCATCTATACCGTTCCTGTGACGCGTAAGGACCGGCGTCTGGTGGGTGTCGTCAGCCTGCGCGAGCTCTTCACGGCTGAACGCGGCATTCTCATTGAGGACATCATGAACGAGCCGGTGTATGCATACGCGACTGCCGACGCCGAAGAGACCGTCCGCTGGTTCTTGCCCCTCGACATGCTGGCGCTGCCGATTGTGGATGATTCGCACCGCCTCGTTGGCCTTCTTACCTGGGACGATGCCACCGACATTATGGAGGAAGCGGACAGCGAGGACTCGGCTCGTTCCGGTGGTACGGAAGCGCTCCAGCAGCCGTACTTGTCGACGCCCCTTCTCAAGCTCGTCCGCTCCCGTATTCTCTGGCTGCTCGTTCTCGCCGTATCGGCTCTGTTGACCGTGCGGGTGCTCGATTCTTTCGAAGACACACTGGCTAAAGCGGTGGTGCTGTCACTATTTATCCCGTTGCTAACAGGCACGGGTGGAAACACGGGAAATCAGGCAGCAACGACCGTCACACGAGCGCTCGCGCTTGGCGACGTCCGCACACGCGACCTCTTGGCAGTCATGTGGCGGGAATTGCGCGTCGGAATGTTGCTGGGCGCTGTGCTGGGGCTGGCCGGGCTTGTCTTGGCGACGGTCATCTATGGCCTAGATATCGGCCTCGTCATCGGCTCCACCCTGTTTCTCATTTGTTCGATGTCCGCGACGGTAGGCGGACTCATGCCCATTGTGGCTAAAACTGTTGGCGCGGACCCTGCGGTCTTCTCTAACCCATTCATCTCCACCTTCTGTGATGCAACGGGCTTGATCGTCTACTTCTTCATTGCGAAGTCTGTCTTGGGAATCTAACTGGATACAGAAGGGTGTCCGCCAGGCCGTACAACGCCTGCTACATGACGAATAAGCCCGCGCCCCAATCTTTGGTGCGAATTGACAGCCACTAACCGCCCTGAGCGCCCGCGCACAATCCTTCGCTTATCCCGCAAGCAGTCCAATTGCAAGGTTAATAGCAGCGTGCAATATCGCGCATTCAATGACGCTTCCCGAGCGGTATCGCACCACTCCCAGGATCCACCCGCAGAGAAACTGAACCGGAAGTATGGGCCACAACTGCACATCGAAGCTCAACA
>ERZ1673749.2113-NODE-2113-length-11045-cov-6.169427_pt1 | contig 11045 bp, 9 predicted proteins | sample MGYA00580204_ERZ1673749 | MGnify/ENA primary metagenome ERZ1673749 (study PRJEB41218, sample SAMN15661745) | gut metagenome | host: Homo sapiens | place: Canada: London | collected 2015-08-20/2019-03-30 | study: EMG produced TPA metagenomics assembly of...
GGCAGCAAGGAGGAGGCGGACGACTACCTGCCCCCGCCCTTCCGCCGCCGCCAGGAGCCGTCCGAATAGACCCTACCGCCGCCGTGAAGCGCCCTGCGTCTCACGGCGGCCTCTTTATACAACAAGGAGGAGTTTTTTATGACGGTACGCGAACTGACCGAAGCCCTCTCCCTGACCCCCTTCCATCTGGCCCAGCCCGACCGCCCGGTTTCCGGCGGCTACGCCGGAGACCTGCTGAGCTGGGTGCTGGGCCGGGCCGGACAGGACGCCGCCTGGCTCACGATCATGTCCAACCAGAATGTGGCCGCCGTGGCCCTCATGGCTGAGGTCTCCTGCGTCATTCTCACCGAGGGGGTCGCCCCCGACGGCGACCTGCTCCGCCGCGCTCAGGAGAAGGGCGTCAATCTGCTGGGGGCCGGACAGGATACCTTTGACACCGCCGCCCGTTTGTCCGGGGCGCTGGCTGCCGGGTAATGCCTCCTCACTCGATATCATTTTGTTATTTTAAAAGCAAATTCTACACAAAGTATTTCCACGATTTTCACCTACACTCCTGCCTGTCGCCCCACCCGGCAACGCCGGGCGGGGACCCCCTTTTGCTTCCTCGGGCGGAGTGAATCCGCCCTGCGGCGAGGTTTTCGCCTCCGCGAAAACCCTCGGCGCGCCTTGTGGCGCGCTTCGGGCGATAGGCACGATGCCGTTTTGTTATCCTGAAAAGGAGTTTTACATGAAGTATTACTACGATCTCCACCTCCATTCCTGCCTGTCGCCCTGCGGCAGTGAGGACATGACCCCCGTCAACCTGGCGGCCATGTGCGCGCTGGCGGGGCTGGATATTGTGGCCCTTACCGACCACAACACCTGCGGCAACTGCGCCGCCTTCTGCCGGGCGGCGGAGGAGCGAGGCCTGCTGGCTCTGGCGGGGATGGAGCTGTGCACCCGGGAGGAGATCCACGTAGTCTGTCTCTTCCCCACCCCCTATCACGGGGAGGAGTTCGAGGCGTATGTATCCCGCCGCCTGCCCCCGTTGTCCAATCACCCCGCCGTCTTTGGCCATCAAATCTATATGGACGCGGGAGACCTGGTGCTGGGAGAGGACCCCCGCTTCCTCGCCGGACACACCGACATCGGCCTGGAGGAGGTATCCCGGCTGGCCGCCGCCTTTGGCGGAGCGGCCTTTCCTGCACACATCGACCGCCCCTCCTTCTCTCTTCTGGGGGTGCTTGGCCTGTGGATGCCGGAGCTGGGATTCCCGCTGGCGGAAGTATCCCGCCAATGCCCGCCGGAGTTCCGCCTCCGCCCGGACCTGGCCGGGCTTCGGCTCATCACCAACTCTGACGCCCACTACCTGGATCAGGTCTGGGAGGCGGAGCACGCCATGGAGCTGCCGGAGCGGACGGCTGCCGCCGTTCTCTATTGGCTGCAGGGTACAAGGTAAATTTTTCTCTTTACAAACATAGTTAGATGTGTTATACTCGTTTTTGTTAAAGATTTAACAATAAAGAACCGCTTTCCTGTGCATGGTCTGTATTCGACGCCACTCCGATACGCCCGCCCTGCCCAACGGAGCGGTTTTTTTCTACCCTTCATTTTTTCTTGGGCTAATTTTTGAACTTAATAGTTCACATTTTGTTATTTTGGACAGTCTTTACAAGAAATGATTTGGCGTTATAATAGAAAAAGTGAAACTAAACTAACCAGTTTCAGAAAGGAAGGACGCATCCATGCCAAACTGCAAAACCGTCGTCCCCTACCGCGGAAGCCCGGAACAGGAAGAGCGCCTGCGGCAGGTGATTGCTGAGCACAGGGGACAGCCAGGTGCCACCATGCCGGTGCTCCAAGCCGCTCAGGAAATCTTCGGCTATCTGCCCGAGGAGGTTCAGATCATGGTGGCCGAAGGATTGGACATCCCCCTGTCCGAGGTGTACGGGGTTGCCTCGTTCTACGCCCAGTTCTCCATGAACCCCAAGGGAAAGTATCAGATCTCCGTCTGTCTCGGCACCGCCTGCTATGTCAAGGGCGCGGCCGCCGTGCTCAACGCCGTGGAACAGAAGCTGGGCATTGTCCCCGGCGCCATCACCCCGGACGGCAAGTTCTCCCTGGACTCCTGCCGCTGCGTGGGCGCCTGCGGTCTGGCCCCGGTCATGATGATCAATAATGACGTCTATGGCCGCCTCACCCCCGACCAGGTCGGCCCGATTTTGGATATGTATAAGTAGAAGCGCGGAGCGCCCGGGAGCAGGGCAACAGCGAACTGCGCAGACCAAACCGCAGCGTGAGCAAACGTGCCAGTGGCACGTTTGTAGCGGAGGCCGCAGCGGCTATGCCGCGAGGAGGAACCCCGGATGAACGCTGCCCGCCGCGGAGGGCGCGCAGCGTGACAGGAAGCGCGGAGGGTAGGCGCATAGGGGAGCTAAGAGGACATGGAGGCGAAAAAACAGGCTGGGCGAAGCCCAGCGGCATTTTTCGCGGAATGGCCGCTTAGCGACCCGGCCATGCGCCCAACCCGCAGCGTGACAGCGTCGGCCCAAGCTTTGGATCATTCGCTTCCGGGCAAGCCCGAACGCTCACTCCCGCCGCTGGGCCTCCTTTCCCCACGCGAACCGCTTCGCCGGGTACGAGCGGGGCCCTGAACGTGGGGCGCCCCCCACGTCGGGAGGTAGGGGCGGGTGCCCACACCCGCCCGCAGGCCGGCGGCGCGTTCAGGAAAACGCTGCGGCAGGCCGGAGAGGACGGGCGGCCACAAGGGCCGCCCCTACGGCGAGGGTGGAGGATAGCTGCCGCGGGCCGATGAGGGCAGAAGGCGAATTGCCCCGCAGGGGCAAGAGCGGCTGCCCTGGGGTGTCGGCCCCTACGGAGGATATCTTCAAGGGCTATAATGTAGGGGCAGGGCTTGTCCCCGCCCGCGGAGCCGGAAGGCCCCGGTTTTGACTCCAAAGCGCCGCAAGGGAGGGAACCCCATGAAAGAGATCGCCCTCTATACCCTGGATATCGCCCAGAATTCCATCACCGCCCAGGCCAGGCGCCTGGACATCACCCTGACGGAGGAGGGGAAGACCATCACCCTTTCCATCCGGGACGACGGCACGGGCATGGCCCCGGAGCTGCTGGCCCGGGTGAGCGACCCCTTCACCACCACCCGCACCACCCGAGCGATGGGGCTTGGGCTACCCCTGCTGCGTCTGGCGGCGGAGCAGACCGGCGGTTCCCTGTCGATTGAAAGTACGCTGGGGGTCGGTACCGCCGTCACCGCCGTTTTTGTCGCCTCGCACATCGACTGCCCCCCGGTAGGGGACATGGCCGGCACGATCACCCTGCTCATCCAGGGCGCGCCGGAGCTGGAACTGCACTATACGCACCGGAGGGGGGACGCCCTGGCCCGCCTGGACACGGAGGAGCTGCACGCCCTGCTCGGGCCGGAGCTCTCCCTGGCCGAGCCGGAGCTGATCCTCTGGATCCGGGATTACCTACAGGAACAGGAAGCGCTGTTACAAGAGCAGAAGGGGATGTAAAACCATGAAAAGTCTAGCGGAGCTACAGGCCATCCGTGATAAGATGCGCCAGCAGATTGATTTGCGGGACTCCGGGGACGACCGCATCCGCGTGGTGGTGGGTATGGCCACCTGCGGCATCGCGGCAGGAGCCCGCCCGGTGCTCAACGCCTTTTTGGAGGAGGTCGCCAAGCGGGAGCTGAAAAACGTCACCGTGTCCCAGACAGGGTGCATCGGCGTGTGCCGGCTGGAGCCCATTGTAGAGGTGTACGTGCCCGGCCAGGAGAAGGTCACCTATGTAAAGATGACCCCGGACAAGGTGGCCTCCATCGTCAGCGAGCATCTGGTCAACGGCCGCGTGGTGACCGAGTACACCATCGGCGCGGCAGAATGAGGGAGGGCGTGAGATGAGCTTGATTCGTTCCCATATTCTGGTCTGCACCGGCACCGGCTGCACCTCCTCCGAGAGTCCCAAGATCATCGCGGAGTTTGAAAAGCAGCTGGCCGCCCAGGGCATGGACAAGGAGGCCCAGGTGGTGCGCACGGGCTGCTTCGGCCTGTGCGCCCTGGGGCCCATCGTCACCATCTACCCCGAGGGGGCGTGCTACACCCACGTGACGGTGGACGACGTGGAGGAGATTGTCTCCGAGCACATCGTCAAGGGCCGCATCGTCAAGCGCCTGCTCAACAGGAACGAGGGGGGCGACGGCCCGGCCACCTCCCTGGCCGAGACCCGGTTCTACAAGCACCAGCACCGCATCGCCCTGCGCAACTGCGGCGTCATCAACCCGGAGAGCATCGACGAGTACATCGGCGTGGACGGCTACGCCGCCCTGGGCAAAATCCTCACCGAACACATCTCGCCCCAGCAGGTCATCGACACGGTGCTGGCCTCCGGCCTGCGGGGCCGGGGCGGCGCAGGCTTCCCCACGGGCAAAAAGTGGCAGTTCACCGCCGACGCGGTGAGCCCCGACGGGGTCAAGTATGTGTGCTGCAACGCCGACGAGGGCGATCCCGGCGCGTTCATGGACCGCTCGGTGCTGGAGGGCGACCCCCACACCATTCTGGAGGCCATGACCATCGCGGGCTACGCCGTGGGGGCCCACCAGGGCTACATCTACGTCCGGGCCGAGTACCCCATCGCCGTCAAGCGGCTGGAGACCGCCATCCGGCAGGCCAAGGAGTACGGCCTGCTGGGCAAAAACATCTTTGACTCCGGCTTTGACTTTGATCTGGAGCTGCGCCTGGGCGCCGGCGCCTTTGTCTGCGGCGAGGAGACCGCCCTCATGCGCTCCATCGAGGGCCACCGGGGCGAGCCCAAGACCCGCCCCCCTTTCCCGGCGGTGAAAGGCCTGTTTGACCGGCCCACCCTGCTCAACAACGTGGAGACCTACGCCAACATCACCTGGATTTTCAACCACGGCCCCGAGGCCTACGCCGCCATCGGCACCGAGACCAGCAAGGGCACCAAGGTCTTCGCCCTGGGCGGCAAGATCACCAACACCGGCCTGGTGGAGGTCCCCATGGGCACCACCCTGCGCACGGTGGTGGAGGACATCGGCGGCGGCGTGCCGGGCGGCAAGAAGTTCAAGGCCGCCCAGACCGGCGGCCCCTCCGGCGGCTGCATTCCTGCCTCCCTCATCGACACCCCCATCGACTACGAGTCCCTCAGCGCCATCGGCTCCATGATGGGCTCCGGCGGCCTCATCGTCATGGACGAGGACAACTGCATGGTGGACATCGCCAAGTTCTATCTGGAGTTCATTGTGGACGAGTCCTGCGGCAAGTGCTCCCCCTGCCGCATCGGCACCAAGCGGCTGCTGGATCTGCTGACCAAGATCACCGAGGGCAACGGCGAGCCGGAGGATCTGGACACCATCGAGGAGCTGTGCCACCACATCAAGCAGTCCGCCCTGTGCGGCCTGGGGCAGACCGCCCCCAACCCCGTGCTCTCCACCCTCACCCATTTCCGGGAGGAGTTCGAGGCCCACATCTACGAGAAGCGCTGCCCCGCCGGGGTGTGCAAGGCGCTCATCCAGTACATCGTGGACCCCACCAAGTGCAAGGGCTGCACCCGCTGCGCCCAGGGCTGCCCCACCGGGGCCATCTCCGGCGCGGTGCGCGCCCCCCATATCATCAACCAGTCCAAGTGCATCAAGTGCGGCGCGTGCATGGATCACTGCCGCTTTGACGCCATCTACAAGCAGTAAGGGAGGGAACGGACATGGACGAAAAGATGGTATCTCTGCGCATCAACGATATCCCCGTCACCGTTCCCGAGGGCTCCACGGTGCTGGAGGCGGCCCGCTCCGCGGGCTTCAACATCCCGTCGCTGTGTTTCCTGAAGGACATCAACGAGATCGGCGCCTGCCGCATCTGCGTGGTGGAGGTGAAGGGGGCCAAGAGCCTGGTTGCCTCCTGCGTCTACCCCGTGGCCGAGGGGATGGAGGTCTACACCAACACGGAGCGGGTACGCAAATCCCGCCAGCTCACCCTGGAGCTGATCCTCTCCAACCACCGGATGGACTGCCTCACCTGCTCCCGCAACAGCCACTGCGAGCTGCTCCAACTGGCCGGCGACCTGGGCATCGACGCGGTGCGGTACGCCAACGACAACATGCCCCCCCAGATCGAGGCCTCCGCCCCCCACCTGGTGCGGGACAACTCCAAGTGCGTCCTCTGCCGCCGGTGCACCGCCGTGTGCCGCAAGACCCAGGAGGTGGGGGTCATCGGCCCCAACGACCGGGGCTTCCACACCCACATCGGCTGCGCCTTCGACCGGGATCTGGCCGAGGTGGACTGCGTCTCCTGCGGCCAGTGCATCGTGGCCTGCCCCACCGGCGCCCTCTCCGAGAAGGACGACACCGCCCGCGTGCTGGCCGCCCTGAACGACCCCGCCAAGCACGTGGTGGTGGGCCCCGCCCCCTCCATCCGGGTCACCCTGGGCGAGTGCTTCGGCCTGCCCATCGGCACCAACGTGGAGGGCAAGATGGTCACCGCCCTGCGCCGCCTGGGCTTCGACAAGGTGTTCGACGTGGACACCGCCGCCGACTTCACCATTCTGGAGGAGGGCACCGAGTTTTTAAGCCGCCTCAACGGCGGCGGCACCCTCCCCCTCATCACCTCCTGCTCCCCCGGCTGGGTGCGGTATCTGGAGCAGCACGCCCCCGACATGCTCCACAACATCTCCTCCTGCAAGTCCCCCCAGCAGATGTTCGGCTCCCTGGTCAAGACCTACTACGCCGAGCAGGCGGGCATGGATCCCCAGGACATCTTCGTGGTGTCCATCATGCCCTGCACCGCCAAGAAGTACGAGGTACTGCGGGAGGAGCAGCGGCTGCCCAACGGCTGCATGCCGGTGGACGTGTCCCTCACCACCCGGGAGCTGGGCCGCATGATCACCCAGGCCGGCCTGCTCTTCGAGCACCTGCCCGACGGGGCGTTCGATCCCATGCTGGGCGTCTCCACCGGCGCGGCCGCCATCTTCGGCGCCTCCGGCGGCGTCATGGAGGCCGCCCTGCGCACCGTGGTGGAGCAGCTCACCGGCGAGGGCATGGCCCCTCTGGAGTATCAAGAGGTCCGCGGCATGGAGGGGGTCAAGGAGGCCAGCTACGAGCTACCCGGCAAGACCGTCCGGGTCTGCGTGGCCTCCGGCCTGCACAACGTCAAGCGGGTGCTGGACGGCATCCGGGACGGCTCCCTCCAGTACGACTTTGTGGAGTTCATGGCCTGCCCCGGCGGCTGCATCAACGGCGGCGGCCAGCCCATCCAGCACGCCAACGTGCGCAACTTCACCGACATCAAGGCCCTCCGGGCCGCCGCCCTCTACAGGCAGGATGAGGGCATGACCTACCGCCGCAGCCACGAGAACCCGGTGGTGCAGAAGGTCTACGCCGACTTCCTGGGCGAGCCCGGCAGCCACAAGGCCCACGCCCTCCTCCACTGCTCCTACATCAAGCAGAAGCGCTACCGCGTGTGACGCAAAATCCCTCCCCCGCCGAAAGACGGGGGAGGGATTTGTGCGCTTGACAGTCCGGATTATAATAAGGTTAGAACTTACAGACAGAAAGGACATGTCCTATGAATCAAGCGAGACTGGCCCGGGTGCTCCGCAACATGGAGCGGGACGGACTGACCCAGATTGTAATCTCCTCCACCGCCTCGGTGTACTACCTGACGGGGTACTGGGTGGAGCCGATGGAGCGGATGCTGGCGCTTTACATCCGCGCCGACGGCACATGCCGTCTGTTCGCCAACGCCCTCTTCGCCCTGGAGCCCCAGGAGGGGCTGGAGCTGGTGCTCCACCAGGACAGCGACGAGCCCACGGCGGCGCTGGCCGCCGCCCTCCTCCCCGGCACGCTGGGGGTGGACAAGGCCTGGCCCAGCAAGTTCCTCATCGCCCTTCTGGCCGCCCGGCCCGACGTGACGCCGGTGCTGGGCTCCGCCCCGGTGGACGACGCCCGCAAGTACAAGGACGCCGACGAGATCTCCGCCATGCGCCGCGCCTCCCAGATCAACGATCAGGTGGTGGAGGCGGCCATCGCCGCCGTGAAGGCCGGCGCGGTGGAGAGTGAGCTGGCCGCCTATGTGGAGGGCCTCTACCGGCAGCACGGCGTCGACCGCTCCGGCGAGGGGCAGCTGGTCTGCTTCGGCCCCAACGGCGCGGATCCCCACCACGCCCCCAACGGGACGGTGCTCCGGGACGGGGACAGCGTGGTCCTGGACATTTTCATCCCCATCCGGCGCTACTGGTGCGACATGACCCGCACGGTGTTTTTCCGCTCGGTGAGCGACGAGGGCCGGCGGGTATATGAGACCGTCAAGGCCGCCAATCTGGCGGCCGAGGCCGTCATCCGCCCCGGCGTCCCGATGAAGGACATCGACCGGGCGGCCCGGAAGCTCATCGAAGACGCGGGCTACGGCCCCTTCTTCACCCACCGGCTGGGCCACGGCTGCGGCCTGGACTGCCACGAGCCGCCGGACAACAGCGCCTCCAGCCCCGCCGTCGCCGAACCGGGGATGGTCTTCTCCGTGGAGCCGGGCATCTACCTGCCGGGCAAGCTGGGCGTGCGCATCGAGGATCTGGTTCTGGTCACCGAGGACGGCTGCGAGGTGCTCAACCACGCCTCCAAGGAGCTGCGCGTGGTGGACTAAACACAAAGCTCCCCCGGCATTGCCGGGGGAGTTTTACTTCAGTCCAGGAACTGGATGCCGCCGCCGATAACGCCGTCGCCGATATAGACGCTGAGGGTGGCGTCCATGACCCCCTCCCAAAAATGCTCGTAGTTGGGAAACTCGGCCTTCAGCCGGGCCGCAAACTCCGCCATCTCCTCCGGCGCGCCGCCGTTGGCCACGGCTAGGTTGTACCGTCTGCCGGATTGGAACCGGGCCCTGAGCAGCTCCAGGATCTTGTCCTGCACCTGTCTGCGGCCCCGCACCTTGGCGATGCTCTGGAGCTGTCCGTCGTCCGAGAAGGTGATGATGGGCTTGATGGACAGCATGGTGCCCGCCAGGGCGGTGATGCGGCCGATGCGGCCGCCCCGGCGCAGGTACTCCAGGGTGTCCACCGAGAAGAAAGGGAAGGTGTTTGCCACCAGATGGGGCGCCCGCTCGCGCACCAGGGTATCCCAGGAGGACCCGGACAGGATCTCCTCCCAGAGCTGAAGCACCATGATGCCGATGCCCAGGGAACCGCTCCTGGAGTCAAAGACGGCGATCTCCAGATCGTCCCGCTGCTCGGCCTGGAGGCGCACCATGTTGTAGGTGCCGGACAGGCCGGAGGAGAGCATGACGGCGATCACCCTCTCGTACCCGTCGGCACGGATTTGATCCAGCGTGTCGCTGACCACGCCGCCCTCGGGCAGCGAGGTGCGGGGCAGCTCTCCCCGGTGGAGCCGCTCATATACCCCCTCGGCGGTGATGTCTACCCCGTCGGAGTACTCGCCGTCCTCGCAGCGGATTTTCAGCGGCACCACATAGATGGGCTTACCCTCCCGCATCGGGGCGGGCAGGTCCGCCGTGGAGTCGGTGAGCAGCGCAATCTTTTCCGGATTTGACAAGGCAATCATCCTATTCTATAATCAGAGTGGCAAAACCCGCATAACATCGTTATGTCACTATTATAGCGGCTGAATACCAGCCGTGTCAAGGGGAAGGAGGGACAATCCATGGACTACCGCCAGCGTCGGAAGGAGCAGGCGCAGCAGACCGAGCAGGCCATTCTCCAGGCCGCCATGGAGCTGGCCCGTGAAAACAGCTTTGACAAGGTTTCCGTCCGGGATATCTGCCAGCGGGCTGGCATTACCACCGGCGCCTTTTACCACCACTTCCGTTCCAAGGAGGATCTGCTCTCCCGTGGCTTTTCCCCCCTAGACCGGTACATGGAGGAGGCCCTGTCCGGCCACGAGACTGACGCCCCGCCCCAGCGGCTTTGGCTGATTCTCTCCACCTACGCCTCCTTCATTGAGGCCCAGGGCTGGGAGCTGGTGGCCCGCTATTACCAGCGGCGGCTGGATGCTCCCGACGACGCCTCCTCCATGGATCCCACCCGCTATACCCTGCGCGCCATGCTGGACTGCCTGCGCCAGGCAGAGGAGGAGGGTTCCCTTCTGCCCGGCTGGTCGGTGGAGTGGACGGCGGACTTCTTTTTCCGCCACTTCCGGGGCGTGGTCGTGGACTGGGTGCTCCACCGGGGCTCTTACCCATTATTGCCCAAGCTGGAGCAGGACTACACCCTGTTCCGGGAGATTTTTCAGACCAAATAGCCGGAGGGCCTGGACGCGTTGGTCGGGCCTCTGAGGCTGTCTATAAACCCTCCTATTGGAGGATTCGGAGGGAAGGATCGTGTGAAAGGCTGCCCCGCAGGGCGATTCGGAGCACAACCGCCGCTTGCGGCGGTACTTGGTGCGGAGATGAACCGTCAGGGTTCCCTTTCGCGTTGGATCAACCAACTTTTTGAACCCTTTTGGGGTTCAAAAAGTTCAGCAGTCTGTCGAAAAGACTTTTTCGATAGACTGCGAGGGCCTGGACGAGTTATCCAGGCCCTCGGTTTTTATTCCCCCCGGAGCCGGAGAAGCGGCCGCGGACGGTGTCCTCCGCCGTAATTGGGCGGAGGACCCGGGCCGGATTGCCGGCGGCAAAGGAGCCCGCAGGGATGTCCCGGGTCACCACGCTCCCCGCTCCGATGACGCAGTTCTCCCCGATGGTCACGCCGGGGCAGACCACCACGTTTGCCCCGAACCAGCAGTCGTGTCCGATGGTCACGGGCTTGGCATAGCACAAAAACCGCTCCACCCCATCGTCGCACACCATCCCCCGGCGCTCGTCGGGCAGCATGGGGTGCATGGGCGTCACGATCGTCACGTTGGGTCCGAAATTGCAGTGGTCGCCGATGATCACCGGCGCATCGTCCTGAACGGTGAAGTTGAAGTTCATGAAGCAATGGTTTCCCACCCGGGTGTGGCAGCCGTAGTGAAAGCGCACCGGCCCCAGCATACACACGCCTTCCCCCAGCTCCCCCAGCAGCTCCCGGAGAATCGCCTCCCGCACCTCTGC
>ERZ1673749.2117-NODE-2117-length-11027-cov-4.847703_pt1 | contig 11027 bp, 9 predicted proteins | sample MGYA00580204_ERZ1673749 | MGnify/ENA primary metagenome ERZ1673749 (study PRJEB41218, sample SAMN15661745) | gut metagenome | host: Homo sapiens | place: Canada: London | collected 2015-08-20/2019-03-30 | study: EMG produced TPA metagenomics assembly of...
GTGATACGAATTATTGCGCAGATTCTGAAATTCCCAGCAGACAAAAATTTCCTTGCGCTTTTCGCTGTCTTTAGCCTTGCAGGAAACTGTCCCGGAAAATGCGTTGCTGCGGTAAGTTGGCGGGCGACCAATGGTCGCCCCTACTAGCCCGTTAAAATTAAAACTTCGCCTTTTCCGGCAGGTTTGTAGGGGACGCATATATGCGTCCCGTGCGGTTTACCCGTTATACCGCATTATCGGGACGGCTGCGGCGGGCGGCATATATGCCGCCCCTACAAGCCAACCCATTATATTCATTATAGTATATGGTCGCGGGCGGGGCGTGCCCTGCCCCTACTAGTCCATTAAAACTAAAAGTAAAGCTTTAGAATTACCACGCTACTACATACGCAATAAGGCAGGAATGCAATTTTTGGACAGTCATTCTCTTATCCGCAGAGCATGACCTTGGCGGTGAAGGTACCGTTCTGATGGGTAAAGGTACTTGTGCCGCCGGTTTTCTCCGCAATACGGGTGACGGACTGAATACCGATCCCGTTTTCCCTCCGCTTGGAGGAGCGGAAAACGCCGTTCTTTTCGTTGATCTCGCCGTCAAACGCATTTTCAACCTCGATCAGAAGGATCCGGTCGGCGTGAACACAAGCGGTTATTTCGATCTGCCGCCTGCCCGGTGCGGTGCGAAGGCTTGCCTCCAGCGCATTTTCCAACAGGTTGGAAAGCACGAGACACATATCCATCTCGTCAACCGGCAGTGTTTCCGGCAGGTCGAGTCTGGCGCGGAAGGGGATCTCATCGCGCTTTGCCATGGCGCAATAATAGCCGACAACACTGTCAGCCGCACGGTTTTCACAGAAGCACATATCGAGATTCGGGATGCGGGAGACGGTCTTTGCAAGGTAGCTTTTCAGGTTCTCCAGGTCACCTGCCTCGGCCAGCGCAGAAATTTGATTTAATTGGTGGCGCATATCGTGCCGTGCCTGCCGCGCTTCCTCGATGGCGGTCCTGAGGTTTTCATAGCGCTGCTGCTGCATCGAAAGAAACTGGTTTTCCTGCTGCAGCTTCGCATTGCGGTTGAGACTGGTTGCCATCAGCAGGAAAACCGCATTGAAGCAGAACATAAAGACCAGAAGCGCACTGCTCAGCACAATATAGCCCTGCAGTACGCGGCCTGTCTGGAGCGTTGACTGATAGCGCGGGATCATGAAAAGGTTCAAAAGGATGAACGCCAGCGGCAGGACCCAGAACACATACCAGGTCTGCGCAAAATTGTCGTCCTCGACCATCGCGCGCACCGTATGTGTCGCAGGATAATACGCGGCCAGCACGATGACCCAGCAAACGGCGTTATAGAACACGCAGGCGCCCAGGCAGAGCCACGGTCCGTCCGGCGGCAGCTGCAGATTCCGGATGATCGCGGCGCTGACGGCACGGGACAGGCTGTTCACGCACGCGAATACCGCGCAGACGGCCAGCGCAATCGTGCCGGATTTCCAGAGGGAGATGGTAAGCGTTCGGGCATACAGGCAAACGGCAGCCAGCGCGACCCCTGCAAGGGCAAGGAACGTAGAAGTCCCAAGCCGATAGCAGACAAGCCCGCTGCCGATGCACAGGCACGCCATCAAGGGAAAAAGCCAGGCGGCCAGCCTTCCGGGGGACTGCTTCAGATAGGTTTTTACAGGGAAATATCCAAGCAAAAGGCCGGGGAGTACGACGAGAAGCTCCAAAATCGGACGCAGAATATCCTTCATTTCATACGCTCCCTTTGCAGCAGAAATTCCATAAACGCCTGCCGGGCAGGCTTCAAAAGCTCCTGACTGACATAGACGCTGCTGCCGTCTGTCATGCAGAAGGCACCATCCCGAAAATCTGCGGCGTGCTCTAAATTGACGATCATGCCTCTGCCGCAGACGAAAAAGCGAGGATCTTTTTTCAGAGGCTCGGTGAACACCTTAAAGCTCTGGCGGGTGACCAGCGTTTTCAGGGCAGTCGTGCGGATGTTGATCAGATGTGCAAAATGCTCTGCCGAGATAATGTCCCGGTAGCAAAGACGGACATCGCTGCCGCTGACCTTCACCGTCAGGACCGGCTCGGGGCGGGGGAGTCTTGCAAGCATCTCGGCAAGCAGGGCGGAAAGCTCCTCCTCGGAAAATGGCTTCACGAGATAGTGGAGCGCACGGACCTGAAAGCCCTCCAGCGCGTGGTCAGTTGAGGTCGTGGTAAAAACCAAAAGGCAGTCTGCGTCCGTTTTGCGCAGCTCCTTTGCAGCGTCCATGCCGCTCATCCCGTGCATGTAAATATCCAGAAACGCGGCGGTAAAGCGCTGCTCTTTTTCTGCGGCGAGAAAGCTCTCGCCGCTTTCAAATTCCAATAGCTCCGCCTCGGCGCCGCACAGGCGCAGCTGCCGCGCAAGGCGCGTTTTCAGCTGCGCGCGCTCGGTCTCAAGATCATCCACAATTGCTATTCTCATGCCGGACTGGCTCCTTCGGAAAAGATTCTATGTTAATTATACCACAACTTTCCGACTCCGGCACGGCGGAAAAACCCGATTTCGTGCCGGAATTGGGGCTTTCGTGCCAAAAGGCTTGAAAAGCCTGCACCGTTCCGTATACTGAAAGCAGAAACAGTCAACGACGGCAGAAAGGGGGCGGAGCGCTATGTACCACATTGCCGTGCTGACAAAGAGCGAAACGCAGGAGACCTTTTACAGAGAACAGCTTTCACGGTTCTGCGCAGAGCGCGGTCTGTTTCCCAGGGTGGACTGCTACCGCGGGCAGGAGGTATTCTTTGAGGTCGCGCGCAAAAATGCGCCGACCAACGCTGTAATTTCCCTTCCGGGCGTGGATGGGCTGAATGCAGTGGAGCACCTGCGGGCGCTTTTCCCGGAAACGCGCATTATATGGTGCAGCGAGCTGGATTTTTCCCTGCATGCGTTCCGGCTGCGCGTAGACTACTTTCTGCTGGAGCCGATAACGGAAGAAGCATTCCGGCATGGGCTTTATGCATGGGTAGAGGAAAAACAACCGTCTGCTTCGCCCCGAGCGGATCACAACCAACACAGCAAGGAGGATCACCGATGAAAAAGAGAAACCCGATTTATACTGCAGGCAGCTTCCTGCTGGCAGGAGCATTGACCCTGTCGATGGCAGCCTGCAGCGGAGCACAGGCACCGGCGGAGGCCACGCAGACGCCTTCCGCCACAGCAACACCGGCTGCCACAGCCGCACCTGCCGAGGAAACGCCCTCTTCCGCGCCGGAATCCGACGCACTCCCCGTGAAGGCCTTGCAGCCCAAACAGGTCGAGGAAAACCCCTACATGGCAAAGAGTGATGCGAACATCCATCACGACGGTTATAACACCGATTCAACCGACGAGATTCTGCCGCTCGGCATCTATCCGGAGATCCATGTTTCCTATGAGACGACAAACGCGAATGCGTCGCCCGCCATTTACTTTGACAGCTACGGCCATGCAGTCGTTCCGCTGCTCGGCGGCATCGCCATCCGCGATCTGAATGCGGAGGAGACAAAGACGCTCGGTTATTTTTCCCCGAAGCAGCATGACGGCGGCAGCTACCTGATCCAAAGCTCCTACACCTTCCTGGACGCTGAAAACCGTATCGTCTGCCCGACCAGCAACAACCATGTACTGATGCTCCGCGCAACGGACGAGGAGGGCAATGTCCTTCCCGAGTTTGAAAAGGTGCTTGACATCGACATCAAGGCGGCGGCAGAGGCCGCGCTCGGCAAGGAGCTGACGCAGAATCTTCTTTCCGTGGTATTTGACTACGACGGGAACCTCTGGTTCGCCACCGGCGGCTTCCGCATCTATCCCGAGCGCCAGCAGCAGGGCGTTCTCGGCTATATCGCCCACTCGGCAATCGAAGCGATCCTCAACGGTGAGCAGACCGACCTGTCGAAGGCGGTTTTCGTCTACGAGCTGACGCCCGGCGAGGGCGCGGAGAACGGCATTGCCGCCTCCAAGGACGGCGCGGTCATTCTGACCAATAAGAATTGCTATCTGCTGCGCGCCAACAACGGTGTCGAGGCTGTCTGGTGTACGCCGTATGAGAGCGTCGGCGCGAAGGTCAGCGGTGAAGGCGACAAGACCACCGGCGGCGGTCTTGCGTGGGGCGGCGGCTGCTCGCCGACGCTGACGCCGAACCTTGTGATGTTCACCGACAATGCAGACCCCGTGAATCTTCTTGCGCTCGACATGAAAACCGGTGAGGTCGTGGCAAAAACGCCGGTGCTCGATGATCTGCCCGATGGCTATCAGGTGGCAATCGAGAACTCTGCAATCGTCTACGATGACGGCGCGGGCACGGTCAGCACGATTGTCTGCAACTGGTTCGGCGCGGGCAACGCAGGCCTTGCCGACCCCAACAACGATTCTTCGATCCAGAGCTATGCCAACATTTATGACCAGAACTGGCTGATGAAGGGTAATGCCATGATCGCCCCCGGCGTCGAGCGCGTGGACACCGTGAAAACCGACAGCGGCTACGAGATGAAGAGCATCTGGACCCGAAACGATCTGAGCGACACCGCGATCATGAAGCTCTCCACCGCAACGGGCTATATTTACGGCTATGTGCAGGATCTGACCACGGGTATGTGGCAGTACATCATTCTCGACTTTGAAACCGGCGAGACTGTCTTTACGATGGATGTATCCAACAAGTACGGCTACAATAATATGGCCATCGGCATGTACACCGGCAACAGCGGAAATGCACTCTACTGCCCCACCGGCTATCTGGAGCTGCTTCGCCTGCAGGACCGCTTTGTCTATCTGCCCGAGCTTCCGTACCGCGAGGTCGATCTCGATCAGGCGGCAAGAAATGTGCTTACACAGGAACAGTTTGCACAGGACGGCGGCGAAGGTACGGTTGCAAGCTGGCGCAATACCGCAACCATCCGCAATGTGCACCCCAACACCACGGTGGCCTTCCGCATGAACAACCTGTCCGGCAGCGCCTCCGATTTGACGCTCTACGCCTATGGTGCAGACGGCAAGCTGGCAAAGGTTGCCCCCGAGCTGTGGTCGATCACCGACGAGACCGGCGCGGCTGCGTCCGAGCTGACGGATGGCGTGCTCTATGAGCTGCGCGTGACCGTCGCCGACGGCGGCGATTTCGACCTGAGCGAGACGGAAAAGGAAATCAAGCTGTCCGTTGTGCTTGGAAAATAAGTGGGTTTTGAGAGGCTGCTGCACATTCCTCCCAAAAAGACCCCAAAAAGACCGAAGTAAAAGCCATAAAATGCTTTGAGGTTCACACCGTCAAGCAGACAGAAAAACAGGATTCGTTTATCGTTCGCCGTTTCCACAAGGAAACGGCGAATTTTTCGTGCAAAGACGAAACAGCCAATGCACGATCCTCTCCGAAGCATCGGGTGCAATGCAATCTTAACGCAATCTTAATATTCCGGCAGAAAAGCTTAACACCATCTTTAAACGGGCGGCGCTATACTGTATTGTACGAAAATTCTGCTGGAGTGTGATTTCTTTTGCCATTTCATCGGCGTTTAGCCTGTAAGCTCAATTACTTTCAGTCCATAATTCTGATGTTTGCAGCGGTTATCCTTATCGGGGCGGCACTTCTGATGCTGCCGATTTCTGCGCAGGAGCGCACCGTCACCCCTTTCCATGAGGCATTATTCACAGCAACCTCCGCCGTCTGTGTCACAGGGCTGGTTGTGCGGGATACGGCTTCTCACTGGTCAGCGTTTGGTCAGGCCGTGTTGATGGTGCTGATTCAAATCGGCGGCTTGGGTGTGATCACAGTCGGCGCGTCTTTCTCGCTTTTATCAGGCCGGCGCATTTCCCTGTCCCAGCGCGGGCGGATGCAGGAGGCCATGTCTGCTCCAAAAGTCGGCGGCATTGTGCGGCTGACAGGCTTTGTGATCCGTGCCTCTTTGATGATAGAAGGAATCGGCGCGCTTTGTATGCTCCCGGTTTTCTGCCGGGATTTCGGCGTTTCCGGGATATGGAAAGCCGTTTTTCATTCCGTCTCCGCTTTCTGCAATGCGGGCTTTGATTTAATGGGTACCCCCGACATGCCTTTTGTCTCGCTGACCGCATATCGCGCAGACCCGGTTATCAACCTGACGATTTCCGCCCTGATCGTTGTGGGCGGCATCGGCTTTCTGACATGGGATGACGTGCGGACCAATCGGCTTTGCTTTCATCGCTATCGGCTGCAGAGCAAAGTTATTCTGGCGGCAACAGCGCTCTTAATTTTGCTGCCAACGCTATACTTTTTCTGCTTTGAATTCAAAGGCGGCACACTGCGGGAACGGCTGCTGCTCTCGCTGTTCCAGTCCGTAACACCCCGAACAGCGGGATTCAATACGGCAGACTATACGTCACTGTCCAGCAGCGGGCGCGGCCTTACCATTCTGCTGATGTTCATCGGCGGTTCACCGGGTTCTACGGCGGGCGGCATCAAGACAACAACGGCGGCAGTGCTTGTCGCCAATGCGTTTGCTGTATTCCGCAGGCAGAAAAGCCCCGAAATGTTCGGGCGGCGGATGGAAGAAAAAGCGGTCCATGATGCCGCAGCTATTTTTACACTGTATCTCGTCTTTTCGCTGACGGGAGCGTTTGTCATCAGCACGGTGGAGACACTGCCGCTGTCCGAATGTCTGTTTGAAACGACCTCGGCCATTGCTACCGTAGGGCTGTCTCTGGGGTTGACACCGCATCTTGGAATCGTCTCGCAGGGAATTTTAATTTTCTTGATGTTCATTGGGCGCGTCGGCGGACTGACTATGATTTACGCAGCGCTCTCCGGCAGCAAAAGCAGCGCGGCACGGCTGCCGCAGGAACGCATCACCGTAGGATAAAGAAAGGTACATACCATGAAATCTATTTTACTGATCGGGTTGGGTCGATTTGGCCGCCACATCGCAGAGGAGCTAAACAAGCTCGGCCATGAGGTCATGGCGGTGGACGAAAACGAGGACCGCGTCAACGCCGTTCTGAGCATTGTGACCAACGCCCAAATCGGAGACAGCACCAACGCGGAATTCTTGGAGGCGTTGGGCGTCCGCAATTTTGATGTCTGTATTGTGGCGATCAGCGGAAACTTTCAGAGCTCGCTTGAAACTACTTCCCTGCTGAAGGAGCTGGGCGCAAAAATGGTCGTCTCCCGTGCGGAACGGGATGTGCAGGCTAAATTTCTGCTGCGCAACGGTGCGGATGAGGTGCTTTACCCGGAAAAGCAGCTGGCCAAGTGGGCGGCCATCCGCTACGGGTCCGACCATGTGCTGGATTATATCGAGCTGGACCACGACCACGCCATTCTGGAAGTATCTGTGCCGTCCGCGTGGATCGGAAAGACCGTTGGCGACATCAATATCCGCAAGAAATACAGCATTAACATTCTGGGCATCAAGCGCAACGGGATTGCCGACGTCAACATTGACTCGGACACGGTTCTGCCCGGTGACGGCACATTGCTGGTGCTGGGCGAGGGCAAGGCCCTGAGCCGGTGCTTTCATATCTGATCGTTTGCAAGGGAAGTGGTTCATTTGAGAACGGCACTGCTGATTTTGCTGTTTCTGGCCGCAGGACTTTTTCTTGTTTTTATCGGTGTCCAATGTGATGCGTTCTGGCGCAGCGTTCGCCGCGCACAATTTGAGCGGCGTGAAGGCTTCCGGCGCTGGTAATGCCGCCAGAAATATGGTATGATACCCTTCAGAAGGGAGGATTTGCTGTGAATATTAAAAAGCCATCTCCCGATACAATGAAAGAGCAGGCCGTCCGACAGGCAAAGGATCTTTTGATCACGGTGCTGATTCTGACCGCTGCAACCGGCATCGGCAATATTTTCTGGTATTTCTCTTTTACCAAAAATATCATATCGGTGTATATTCTGGGGACATTGCTGACCTCGCTTTTTACCAAAAGCTATTTCTACGGCTTTTTAAGCTCGTTTTCCAGCGTGCTTCTTTTCAATTTTTGCTTTACAGAGCCCCGCCTGACGCTGCACGCATACGAGCGCGGCTACCCTGTCACCTTTGCCATTATGCTGATCGTTTCCATCATTACGGTCACATTGGCGATTCAGAATATCCGCAACGCCGAGGAGAAAGAGCGCGCTGCCGTCCGCGCCAAGAATGAACAGCTGCGTGCCGATTTGCTGCGCACGATTTCCCACGACCTGCGTACCCCGCTGACATCCATTTCCGGCAATGCCTCCAACCTCATCAGCAACTATGAGAAGATGGACGACCCCACCCGCAAGCAAACGTTTCTGGACATCTACGACGACTCTATGTGGCTCATCAATCTGGTGGAGAACATTCTTTCCATCTCCCGCATTGAGGATGGGCGGATGAATCTGTCCATCTCTACAGAGTTAGTAAGTGAAGTGTTTGAAGAAGCCCTGCGCCATACCAACCGGCACAGCGGGCAGCACACGATTACGGTACAGATGGACGATGATCTGCTGCTGGCGCACATGGATGCCAAGCTGGTCGTGCAGGTCCTGATCAATCTGGTGGATAATGCCATCAAATACACGCCTGCCGGGTCGCACATTGTCCTTTCCGCTGCGGCGCAGGGGGAAAGCGCCGTAATTCGGGTAAGCGATGACGGCCCCGGTATTCCCGACGAAGCAAAGGAAAAGGTCTTTGAAATGTTCTCCACCGGGGAAAAACGCATTTCGGACAGCCGCCGCAGCCTTGGGCTGGGACTGGCCTTATGCCGCACGATCATCGCAGCCCACGGCGGCACCATTACACTGTCCGACAATAAGCCGCACGGCTGCATCTTTACTTTTACACTGCCCCTTGGGGAGGTTTCTTTGCATGAATAAACCCTTGATTCTGGTTGTGGAGGACGATGCGCCTATCCGCAACCTGATTACCACGACACTGAAAACGCAGGATTACAAGTACATTGCGGCGGCTACTGCGTCCGAAGCACTCCAACAGGCAACGATCCATGCACCGGATGTGATGCTGTTGGATCTTGGTCTGCCTGATCTGGACGGTATCGAGGTGATTCGCCGTATTCGCAGTTGGTCTGCGATGCCCATCATCGTTATCAGTGCCCGCAGCGAGGACAGCGATAAAATCGAAGCCTTGGACAGCGGCGCCGACGACTACCTGACGAAACCGTTCTCGGTAGAGGAGCTGTTGGCGCGGCTGCGGGTAACGTTCCGCCGCATCTCGATGCTGCAAAACGCCGCCGGTTGTTCGGTTTTTACCAACGGTGATCTTCAAATTGATTTTGCGGCTGGCTGTGCCACCTTGAAAGGGCAGGAACTGCACCTGACGCCCATCGAGTACAGGCTGCTCTGCGTCATGGCCAAGAATTGCGGCAAAGTGCTGACTCATACTTATATCACCCACGAAGTCTGGGGCAGTTCCTGGGACAATGACGTAGCCTCGCTGCGTGTTTTTATGGCTACGCTGCGCAAAAAGCTGGAATCCGAGCCGGATTCGCCGCAGTATATCCAGACGCATATCGGCATTGGATACAGGATGCTGAAGGTGTAAAGAAATTTAGCCGAAAGAGGTATAATAAAAACTCGCAAAATTGCGGAAAAAAATGCAAGCGACAACGGAAAAGTATGGAATACCACCGCTATCGCCTGAAGCCCCCTATCCTTCGCTAAACTCTGATTTAGCGAAGTTGTGTATGGAGGGCTTTTACCCTATCGATTTTGGAATCGCAGCGGTTTCTATAGTCCCCCTCTAGTGAGCAAGACAAAAGCACTTTCCCTTATTTGCAATGCAAATATAAGGGAAAGTGCTTTTTTGTAAGGGCAAAGTAAGGGCAAAATTCCGCGTTCAAAGCTGTGCAAGACCTGCCGGGTGCCATTCGTCCCGGATGCCGATGTCGGCACAGACGATCTCACCGCAGAAGGGTGCGGAGCTTGGAGCTGTGTGCAGGGGCTTGCAGCTGTCAAACGTCACGGTCAGGTCTGCGCGGACGGCTCCCTCGGCGGCCTCACCCGTATCGGTGTTGATGCCGCTGGGCAGATCGACGGCCAGCACGAATGCGCCGCTTTCCCGCTGACGATTCATCAGCGCACAGGCAGCCAGCCCGGCCGGGCGAAGGCTGCCGTGAAACCCGGTGCCATACGACGGCGTCAAAGGGCTGTGCTGCCAGCGTTGCCGCATCGCGGCATTTGGTGACCGGCAGGTCTGCCAGGCGTGCATAGTTCGTCATGGCATCGGGCGTTTTGAGGTCGCCCTCGGCCAGCAGGACGGCCACGCGCCAGCCATCTTGGGCGGCGGCACGGGCCATCACAAGGCCGTCTCCGCCGTTGTTGCCCTTGCCGCAGACGATGAGCAACGCCCCGCCCTGCGGAAGGCGCGCCCGCAGCTGGGTGTAGGCGGCCAGCCCAGCGTTTTCCATCATTTGCAGATAGGGTAGGCCGTGGGCGTTGCCTGCACGCTCGATCTCCTTCATCTGCGCAGCGGTCACAATGCGGTGCTTCATAATTTGTGCCTTCCTTTTCCCTGTAAATACGCTTTTGCCTTTTCAAACGACATGACTCAGCTTTTCTCCCTTTGTCACGGTATGACATTTTGCAATCAACTGTACAAATTACAGCGCCGTGCCCGTTTTGGGCACAAAAAAGCGGGTCATGTCGGCCTGCTCCAGCGCCAGCAGCTTTACCTTTCTGTCAATGCCTCCGGCATATCCGGTCAGGCTGCCGCCGGTGCCGACCACGCGATGGCACGGAATGATAATAGAAATTTTGTTATGTCCGACAGCGCCGCCCACGGCCTGCGCGGACATCTGGGGCCTTCCCTGCTTTTCCGCAAGCTGCCGCGCGAGCTCACCATAGGTCACGGTCTGCCCGTAGGGAATTTGCAGCAGCAGCGCCCACACCGCCTGCTGAAACGTCGAGCCAGCCGGGTGCAGCGGCGGCAGAAAGCCCGGCTCCTGCCCCGCAAAGTAAAGGTCCAGCCAGCGCCGGGCCTCGGAAAGGATCGGCGTTTCCCGTTCGGTATGCTCGGCGGGCAGTCCGTCGGCAAAATATTTTGCGCCGTCGAACCACAGCCCG
>ERZ1673749.2142-NODE-2142-length-10908-cov-4.778126_pt1 | contig 10908 bp, 10 predicted proteins | sample MGYA00580204_ERZ1673749 | MGnify/ENA primary metagenome ERZ1673749 (study PRJEB41218, sample SAMN15661745) | gut metagenome | host: Homo sapiens | place: Canada: London | collected 2015-08-20/2019-03-30 | study: EMG produced TPA metagenomics assembly of...
TAAGTTGGAGGAAGAGGTAATGGTAATGTGTTGTTCCTTGCCGGTACCTAAGTCCTTGGCGCTGACATTGACGATGCCGTTGGCGTCGATGTCGAAGGTGACTTCGATTTGCGGTACGCCTCTACGGGCCGGTGCGATGCCGTCTAATTGGAAGCGACCCAAGGTCACATTGTCTTGTGCCATTTGACGTTCCCCTTGAAGCACGTGAATGTCGACGCTGGTTTGATTGTCGGCAGCCGTGGTGAAGGTTTGGCTCTTCTTCGTGGGGATGGTGGTGTTGCGTTCGATTAAGCGGGTGGTGACATTGCCCATGGTTTCGATCCCTAAGGAAAGGGGCGTGACGTCTAAGAGGAGCAAGTCCTTTACATCGCCGCTCAATACGCCGGCTTGAATGGCGGCGCCTAATGCGACACATTCGTCCGGGTTGATGTCTTTTTGGGGATCCTTGCCGATCAAGGTCTTAACCAAGTTTTGTACGGCGGGGATACGGGTGGAACCGCCGACCAACAAGACTTTGTCGATGTCCGATGCGGAAAGGTTGGCGTCTTTTAAGGCTTCCTTTACCGGGCCTTCGGTTTTCTTGACCAGATCTCCTGTCAATTCGTCGAATTTCGCGCGGGAAAGGTCCATGTTCAAGTGCAAGGGGCCTTCTGCCGTGGCGGTAATGAAGGGCAGGTTAATGTTGGTGCTCATGGTGGAAGAAAGTTCTTTCTTCGCCTTTTCTGCCGCTTCTTTCAAGCGTTGCAAGCTCATGCGATCGGCCTTTAAGTCGACGCCGTTTTCTTTCTTGAAACTGTCGGCGATCCAGTCGATGATCTTTTCGTCGAAGTCGTCGCCGCCTAATTTGTTGTTGCCTCGCGTAGATTGTACTTCGAAGACGCCGTCGGAAAGTTCCAAAATGGACACGTCGAAAGTGCCGCCGCCTAAGTCGTAAATCATAACCATGCTGGAGTCCGTGTCCTTATCTTCGCCGTAGGCGAGGGCGGCTGCCGTGGGTTCGTTTACGATACGCTTGACATCGAGTCCGGCGATGCGTCCGGCGTCTTTCGTCGCTTGACGTTGGGCGTCGGTAAAGTAAGCGGGCACGGTGATGACCGCTTCGGTGATGGTTTCGCCTAAATAGCTTTCGGCGTCGGATTTTAATTTTTGTAAAATCATGGCCGAGATTTCTTGCGGCGAGTAATCCTTGCCGTCGATGGTGACCTTGTGGTCGCTGCCCATGTGGCGCTTAATGGATGCCACGGTTCTGTCCGGGTTCGTAATGGCTTGGCGCTTCGCCGTTTCGCCGACGAGGCGTTCGCCGTCTTTGGTGAAAGCCACGATGGACGGGGTGGTCCGGTTGCCTTCGATGTTGGGGATAATCGTCGATTGGCCGCCTTCCATAACTGCGACGGCGGAGTTCGTTGTACCTAAGTCAATACCAATAATTTTTGCCATATTCATTTCCTCCTGAATGTACGTGTTTTCTAAGTGTACCTTTGTTAATCTATATTATTTTGAGACCTTAACCATGGCCGGTCGAATGACGCGGTCTTTAAGTTTGTAGCCCTTTTGCAAAACGTCGATGACCACATCGGCTTCGACGCCTTCTTTTTCTTCGGTCATGACGGCGTGATGCAGATTCGGGTCGAAGGGCGCGTTCAGCGCGTCGATTTCCACGATGTCGTTTTTCGCCAGTTCGTCTCGGAACTGATCGGCGATCATCTGCATGCCTTCGTAAAACTTTTCGTCTTTCACATCGTCTGTGGCCAGCGCCCGTTCGAAATTGTCCAGAATGGGCAGAATGTCCAGGGCCAATTTTTCCATGCCCAAGAGATGCATTTGCTGCTTTTCTTCGCCGCTGCGCCGGCGGAAATTGCTGTAATCCGCCTGCAGGCGCAGGTAGCGTTCTTCCAGCTCCGCGATGCGCTCGTCTTTATCCGACGCATCTTCCGCCACTTCATTTTCAGTTGCTTCGGTCGCTTCGGTCTCTACGGTTTGTTTCATTTCTTCTTCCGTCGGATCCATGTCCTTCGGCATGTCGTTATTATTTACTACCACTTCTCACCTCAACGTTCTTTTCCCAAGTCGCCTCGACAGTGCGTCGGTAAATGCCATCAGGGAATTTGCCGACTTTCTATAGTTCATCCGCACGGGACCGATTAAGGCGATTGCGCCCCAATCCGTGCCGCTCATGGGATAGATACGACTAATTAAACTGTTGTTCTGCATGCTCTTTTCCGTGTTTTCCGAGCCTATGCAAAAGCGAATGGCTTCGTCGCTCGGCAGGGGATTAAAAAGCCGCAATAGATTCGCCTTATCCCGGACGTAATCCATCATGGATTTCATGCGCCCCGGATCTTGAAATTCTTCGTAGCGAAACAAATGGCCCACGCCGCTTATGACCACATCCACCTCTTCCACCGCGTGGATGACGCGGGAGAGGATTTCGGTGATTTGAAGGACGAAGGATTCGTAGCGCACGAGTTCTCCGGAGAGAACGAATTTCACGCCGTCGATGGCATCGAAGGGCGTGCCCACGAAGGCATCGGATAGGACGCCTGCAACGTAGCGCAGCTCTTCTTCGTCGACGCCGAAACCTAAGTCGATCATGCGCTTGACGACGACACCGCGGTCGCCGACGATGAGTAGCATGACCATGTGGTCGTTCACGGGAATCAAGTCCAAATACTTCAGCCTTCGATCGCTTTTTCTCGGCACCATCATGAGCGCCAAGTTTTCCGTGTGATCGGCCAGGGCTTCCACGGCGGTGGAATAAAAATCCTCGGAGCCGTAGAGCTCCATGGGCATGGCCTCCTCGAAATGGGTCACGAGGGATTTCGGAGAATCGATCTCGGGAATCAATTCGTCAACATAAAATCGATAAGCGCCTTCGGACGGAATGCGCCCGGCGGAAGTGTGGGGCTTTTCTCAAAGGCCCAAGGCTTCCAAATCGCTCATTTCGTTCCGTATGGTCGCCGAGGATACGGCGAGGGTCGGGGATTTCGAAATGGTGCGACTGCCTACGGGCACCGGGGAGGCGATGTAGGACTCGATAATTAGGTTTAAAATATCTGTCTTTCTCTTGTCCAACATAACCTCCTTTCCATATTAGCACTTGTGCTTGTTGAGTGCCAATCGCTTATGGTCTTAGTATACCACGGTTTTAGCACTTGTCAAGGGCGATTGCTAAAAATAAAAAAGATTCCCCTTTCGAAGGCTCCATTCAGGAATTAGTAAAATAATCTAAAGCTTTGATGTTCGCCGGATCGGGACTTTTTAATTGCCGGCGGCAGGTTTAAGTGATTTCAAAACAAAACGACCACACCAGGGCATTCTTTTACCCTGATGTGGTCATTTTTGTTCTCTCTCATAGGAAGACGCTACGCACCATGCTTCCATGTTTCATGGATGCTTCTTAATCTTTCATGAAATTGTCGGAAGCGTTTATAATACTCATGCTTTGGAATACAAAAAAACAAAGTTAAAAAGCGAGATGGATGTCTGTGCCAAGATAATTGAAGACCTTATCCGCCAAAATGCTGCCATTCCGCAAGACCAGAAAGAGTACCAAGCAAAGTATGAAGATCCGAAACGCTTCTGCAATGAAAAACAGGCAGCCTAAGCGAAGGTCGAAGGAAAGCTCAAAAAGATGCAGGCGACCAAAGCCGATATCAAGTTCTGCCTGAAGCAGCTACAAAAACAAGACAGGCTTCTGCAAGCATTCAATGCACAAAGCTTATGTGCCCTCGTAAATCATATCACGGTATTCAGCAAAGAAGATATCCGCATAACCTTCAGAAACGGCAGCGAGATTTGCTCTTAGCCGCCGTTATTTCATCATCTGCTCAAAATAAGAAATGAGCTTATGATATTCTGCCGTCTGTAAATCAAGTTTCTCATATCCATCTTGTTTGATCAGAAGGACCGTCCGGCAGACTTTCAGTAATAGTTCGATGTCATGCGTAATAATAAGTGTCGGGCGACCTTTGGCAAGTTCAAAGATAAGCTCGGCGATTTTATCCATGTGCATGTAATCCAAACCGCTGGTCGGCTCATCCAAAATAAGAATTTGCTTTTCACTCAAAAAAGCATTGGCGAGAGCCAGCCTTTGCTTTTGCCCGCCGGATAAGTTTTGCGGATGCTCGCTGCGTTTATTCCAAAGATCAATATGCTTAATGATCCAAGAGACCTCTGCCAAATAAGCATCGCTTATTTTTTTGCCGTTCGCGAGCGCCTCGTTTTCTACGGTATCAAAAAACAGCTGGTAGTCTACATCCTGCATCATGTAGTAGGCATTTTTCAGTCGTTCTCGCTGAGTTTTTCCCCATGAAATATTTTGCTTCTTGCCGGCAAGTCCGCAGAGAACACGACCTAAACTGCTTTTTCCGATACCATTTGTGCCGACAATCCCCATGATTTCATCGGAATGTAAGTCAAAGGATAAATTCGAGATGAGTTCGTTTTTGTCAACAGAGACATGAACATCCTTCGCAGAAAAAACACGCTCACCTGTCTTTGTCGTGTTGTGCGGAACAAGTGCGGAAAAATCTATCGTTCGAAGTCCCAAGTCTTTGCAATCGGATGATTTCAGTTCGCCCGCATCAAATTCTTTGATAAAAGTTCCGTCTTTCATGACATAGAGCTTATCGTAGAGATCCTCCAAAAAATATAGTCGGTGTTCGGCGATGATGATGGTTCTACCCGATGCTTTGAGCAATTTCAGGATGCCTTGCAAATCTCGGATACCTTCTTGATCAAGGGAAGCTGAAGGCTCATCAAAGAAAATAATCTTTGTGTCATAAACTAAGGTAGAGGCAATAGCTACCCGCTGTTTTTCTCCGCCGGAAAGTTCATTCAAATTTTTATCCATTAAGTGAGCAATGCTCATGTACTCAAAAGCTTTCTTCACCCGTTTTCTCAGTTCCGCCTGCGGCATGCCGAGGTTCTCTCCGACAAGGGCGACCTCATCTTCTGCCTTGCGGGTAAAGAATTGATCGGATGGATTTTGAAATACGTTGCCGATGACCTTAGCCAAGGTACCCGTCTTAAAATCATGCAGATTTTGATCCAATAATGTGACTTTGCCATCCAGTGTGCCTTCATACTGATCCGGTATGAGTCCGTTCATCACTCTGGTAAGCGTTGTTTTTCCGCAGCCGGAATTACCGGTGAGTACGACCAGTTTTCCCGGTGCGATCGCAAAATGAATAGCATGCAAAGATGACTTTTCTGCTCCTTGATAGGTGAAGCGCTCAATATTGACTTTCATGATGTCCATAGTGCAACTCCCAAAAGCGCCACGCCGGCAAACAGGCTGATGCCATCTGCGAATTTAAAGCGCATATCATAATAACTGGTTTTTTCTCCTTCATACTCGATACCTTTGGCAATAATTGAAGAGACAAGCGTTTCGCTGACATGCAGACACTTATATACCAAAGGAACAAAGTACAGCTCAAAAGTGCGGACGGGATGCAAAAGGGAAGCATGAAAGCCGCGGATTTTCATACCGTTTCGAATCTCATGCAAGCGCAGGCCAATTTCATCCATAAAACGCAAAGCTGCAATCATGGCTACACTAACGGTGTTGGGCATATGAAGCTTGCGAAAACAGGCTAAGATTTTCGATGGGCTGGTAAGAATCAATACAATGCCAATATTAAAGATCGGTATGAAGCGGGCAATGAGTGCAAAAAGTCCTATAAAAATGCCTGTGACATATCCCAAATCAGCGAAGGCCAAAAAATACATCATGCCATAGGAAACAGAAAAAACAATAATCTGTCTAAGGAAGAGACCTGTCGAGGCATTTAAAGCAATCAACAACGTCAGAACAAGCACAGCCCAATAGACCGTTTGATTGCCAAAAAAGACCTGGAAGGACACCAGAATCGTAAGCGCGAAGAGCGTAAACGGATGCAGCTGTCCTTCCTCCTTTTTCTTTAGAGCTGATTCCTTTATCATCAGCTAAGCCTGCTTTGTTTACTATTCTTTTCGAAAAACTTGTTATTGATGAAAAGCCCGAAGCGGCCGGCGATAAGCTCCAAAACAATGTTTACCAAAACGCAAATCACTATTACATTTCCGGTATAGCTGGCCACCATCATTTGCGCTTGCTCTAAACTCATGCTGCTGACAAAGCGTGCAATGTTTTCGGCACCCAACAACACAACAAATAGAATCGGATGCATGGCGTAAATAAACATTGATGCGCTGAAAGCCATGGCAATACGGTTTTTATTGCTGTAATCACCTACAATCAGTTCAGCTATGATACCGGCAACAACACAAATCGGTGTTGCAATCCAATAGCCCATTGCAATGTATAAGAGACCGATAATCAGCCAAAAGAGAAACGATGCACCTCGTTTTTGCACCTTGCGTGCCATGATGACATAGACCGGTGCGACAAAGAAAGCGCCAAATCCTGCGGATACATAAAGTGAAACCACGCCTAAAAGTCCCGTCAGCATACCGATGCCCATAGCCAGAACAAAGCCAATGACTCCAAGCACTGCAATTTGTACCACATTTTTAAGTTTCATAAAATCCTCCTTAAATGATTTTTATATCTTCCAAGACTCAGCCGTTTTCCGAGCCTGAAGGAACCTGGAATAAATACCGTCTTTGGCGGAAAGTTCGTTATGTGTGCCACTCGCCACTACTTTGCCTTCATCAATCACTAAAATTTGATCGGCGTTTTCAACTGTTTTCAAGCGATGAGCAATCATAATGATGGTTTTATCTTTCATTAAGCTGTTCATAGCCTGCTGAAGCTTATCTTCGTTTTCCGGATCGACATTGGCTGTTGCTTCATCGAATATGATGATGGGCGCATCTTTGAGGATGGCTCTTGCAATAGAGATACGCTGTTTTTCACCACCAGAAAGAGATGCACCGCCTTCTCCGATTACAGTTTTATAGCCTTCCGGCAGACTCATGATAAAATCATGGCAAGCTGCTTTTTGAGCAGCTTGGACGACTTCTTCATGCGTGGCATTCATGTTTCCAAATTTGATATTGTTTTCAATGGTGTCTTGGAACAAATAGACGCTTTGGAACACCATAGAGATCTGATCCATCAAAGAGGTCAACGTATAGTCCCGAATATCATGTCCTCCAATTTTGATGCTTCCTGCATTGACATCCCAGAAACGGGCAATTAAATTACAAACCGTTGTTTTCCCGGATCCAGAAGGGCCTACGATAGCCGTGGTTGTTTTTGCCGGAACGGTAAAGCTTACATCATGCAAAATTTCTTTGCTTCCATACGAAAAGTCAATATTTTCTACCTTTATGGAGGCTTTTTTCGGACGGATGTCTTCACCATGAATATCCATAACCGGCATCTGTTTTAGGTTTTCTACCTGATCAATAGAACTGGATACCACACGCAAAACAGCCATAGATGAACCGGCGGAATCAATCTGGGCAAAAATCATAAAGGAAATGATAACGGACATCAGAGCATTTTCCGGAAGCATAGTTCCTTGCACGTAAAGGTAAATAGCTACAACGATAATCAAAATGCTAAAGAGCTTTAGCACAAAATCCTGGGCCATATTGTAAGGCGTAAACATTTTTTCAATAGCAAGGTTGGTCTTCTTGTTACGACGAATTGCCGCATGAACCTTTTTATCGCCTTTCCCTGTCAGATTAAAGGATTTAATAATGGACATTCCCTTAATCTGTTCAAGAACGGCTTCCACCAGTTCTGCTTGCGCTTCTTGGCGTTTCGGTGCAAGATGTGCCGTCTTTTTCTCCATCGCCGAGGTAACCCACAAATAAATCAGTGTACCGACAATAACGATGAGACCGATACGCCAATCCCAGATCAAGGTTATTAAAGTAAACACAAAAGCATTGAGAAAGCCTCCCATGATATTGATCAGCACAACAGGAGCTGTGTTTTCTACATCACCGAGAACCGTAGTAAGCGTTCCTACAATATTGCCGGTGTTTGCTTCATCAAAATAGCCCATAGGCACGGTCTTCATTTTGTTTGCGACCGCAAGTCTCTGCCGAGCCACCATGAAGTAGCCGGCATGCGTTTGCTCGAGCTGAGCAAAGTAGTTGGTAAGAGCACGTCCGAAGATGCTAATAAGGAGAAAAAGGAGTGCCAAAAGAGCAGGGTTTATGCCGGTATCTTTTCCCAGCATCCCTAAGATGACAAAGTAAACAGCACCAATTTGAAACATATAGAAAATGGCAAAAAGAAAGGAAACGGCGATGGACTTTCTAATATTGCCCTGTTCCTCTCCGGCAAAATGTCCTATTTTTTTCAGTGCGTTCAACATGTTATTTGCCTCCTTTCGCGCCTACATGAGCAAGCCACATACTTTGATAGAGCTTTGACTTTTCAAGCAGCTCTTGATGTGTGCCATGATTTTCGATTTTTCCTTCTTCTATGACGAAGATTTGATCGGCTTCCGTGATGGTGGAAAGTCTATGAGCGATTGAGATAACGGTCTTCCCCGCAACAAGTTGTCCCAGTGCTTGCTGCATCAGCACTTCATTCTCGGGATCAATGTATGCTGTTGCTTCGTCGAAAATGACAATCGGGGCATCTTTAAGCATGGCGCGCGCAATAGAAATCCGCTGACGCTCACCTCCGGAAAGATGAGTGCCTCCTTCTCCTACAATCGTGTCATAACCGTTTTCCAGATTCTCAATAAAGTCATGACAGCCCGAGAGCTTCGCAATGTGCTCCACGTCTTCATCCGTAGCACTCAAGCAACCCATACGAATGTTGTTGCGAATGCTTTCGTTAAAGAGAAAATTATCCTGAGATACAAAGGAAACGCTGTTATAGAGTTGTTCTAAGGGAACCTTTTTCGCATTGATGCCACCGATAGCGATGCTTCCTTTTTCCACATCCCAATAGCCGGCTATCAGTTTTGCTAAGGTCGATTTGCCGCCGCCGGATGGACCTACAAATGCATTAAAGCTCCCGTCTTTTATGCTTAAAGAAACATCATGAATAATTTCTTTGGCATCTTCACCGGATTCATAGGAAAAAGAAACATGATCGAGAACAATGTCGTGTTTGTTGAACGATATCGGGTGTTTTTCATGCTGCTGCTCTTCGGCAGCTAAGAGCGCATCAATCTGACCGACAACCGTTCCCACCCGAGCCAAACTGTCCACAAAATTCATGGCAGCCATCAAAAGGCCCGAAAGGGAGAAAGAGAGGATCACCGTCGTCAAAAATGTGCCTCCGTCCAAACTTCCACTTTGATAAAAAAGATATCCTGCCGGCAAAACAGCAAGCAGCGTTGTAGGAAGTATCGATTTAGACAGCGACATTAAGAACTGAACGCTTTTCATCCAGTCGTAGTAGTATTGGGCATTTGCGAGAATTTTCTCGGAAAACTTGTGATAGCTGCTCTCTCCTTGATTGAAAGCTTTAATAACTTCAATGCCTTCGGCATATTCCGCAATAGCGGCATTCATCTGAGCGCCAACCTGGACCGAGCCGGCATATTGCTTGCCGTAGCTTTTCATAATGATACTCATAAAAAACATTCCGATCGGGATGGATACCAAAGATAACAGTGCCATGCGCCAGTCCAGCACAATGAGATAGATCAAAATACAGAGCGGCCCCACCATATTTGCCGTCATTTCCGGAATAAGATGAGCAACCGGACGCTCCAAACTTTCCACCTGATCTACAATGAGCTGCTTCCATTCACCGCTGGGTGTCGCTGTTACTTTCCCCAGCGAGAGTTTTGGAAGCTTGTGCAGCATTTTTTCGCGCAGTTCCTGTAAAAGTTCAAAAGTGGCTTTATGGGAAACGGAAAGCGACAGTGAATATAGAACGGATTTCACGGCATAGCCTAAAAGCCCGACAACGCAGGCTTTCATATAAGCACTGAAGTCTGTCACACCATTAAATAAGTTTGTCAGAACCTGTCCCGCAGCCACGTAGGGAACGATACCACCTAAAACTCCAAGTACCGCAAGACTCACAGAGAATTTTAGTCCGGCGTGCTGACTAGCAGCCAGTTCCCACAGACGCTTTATGGGACTTTGTTTTTTCATGTTTTTACCTCCTCGTGATCACATATAAAGCAAATTAGATAACTAAGTTATCTCTTAGATGAAAAAATATAGAGCTACGGGCTGCGGTACTTTTCCCAACCCGCATTGAAAAAATTAGACATCGTCTTTGCCATACTGAGAAGCTGTTCTTTATCGGATGCGTGTACAACGAGTTCAGAGATGGCGTTGAAAAATGCATGATTGATGATATGGACACTTTGCTTGGTCATGATGGAATCCGCGTTTTCTTTCCCATGGATCATCTCTAAAATCGACCAGTCATTACGATCCTCAATTTCGATGAGTTTATCTAAGAAATGCTCATACTTTGTGCCATAGGATTTAAAAATAAGAAGCTCAAAGATATCTTTATGCGCATAGAAAAACTCAACACTTTTAAGCGTCCCTTCTTGTTTGAGTTCAAGAACTTTTAAGATTTTTTCTTTGGGAACGGGAAACTCCGTGCCGTAGGTGGAAAAACTTTCTTTTTCGTAGTAGTTATAAATTTCATTGATCTTATCTGCTAAAGGCTCTACCAACTTTGCAAACAAATCTTCCTTATCTGTAAAATGCTTATAGAAAGCTCCTGTTGTCACGCCAGCTGATTTACAAATTCTTCTCATATTTGCTTTTTCATAGCCTTCCTCCAAGAAGGCATCCAGACCACTTTTTAGTATGTTGGCATGAGTTTCTTCAAAATTACCTGTAGTCATAGATCCTCCCATCAAAAATAGTTCTTGTTTAGATAACTAAGTTATCTAAACATTACACCCAGCTGTTGCTATTTGTCAAGAGAAATATTTTTACGTCAATAATTATGACCAGAAGAAGGCCTGGTTTTATATGATCGTGATGCTATTTGTCCTATCGAATTGTTTTCGT
>ERZ1673749.2146-NODE-2146-length-10876-cov-20.440532_pt1 | contig 10876 bp, 8 predicted proteins | sample MGYA00580204_ERZ1673749 | MGnify/ENA primary metagenome ERZ1673749 (study PRJEB41218, sample SAMN15661745) | gut metagenome | host: Homo sapiens | place: Canada: London | collected 2015-08-20/2019-03-30 | study: EMG produced TPA metagenomics assembly of...
CGGCGGGGCGCCACCAGACGGTGTAACCTAAACGGAAACCAACCGGAAAGGAGGCGGCATGGAGACGACCGCACGCGGCGATGTGCCAAAAACGCTGCAAACCATTGCGTATATCAGCATTCCCAATAGCTCCGATCTTGAGTTTTTGCTCTGGGACCTGCAGGATGCCATCGCCGCCTATGCTCAGCTTTCTGGCACCGCGCTCCCCCACCCGGTCGATTTGAAGGCGGATGATGCCGGTGCAGTCGATGGCATGGTGCTCGCTGTTGATGATGCATTTGACGATGAGGCTATGATCGCTGTCGAGCAGATACTCGATCGCCTTGGAAATACAGAGACACGCGTCTATGTCGTCGTCCAGGCCCTGTCCAAAAACGCCAAGCAGACGGACGAAGTCCTCGACCGCCTATACCGGGCATGTATTCTACGTGACCTGCCATGGTGCGACGGCGTTGTCATCTGCGCCGGCGGCGGCATCGCAGCACTTCGCCACTCCCCGCGTATGGGCCTCTTGCGTCGGCCATTTTCGGAAGCGATGGATAAGCTTGTGGGCGCTGTGCGCATGGGCTGCTCCATTGAACATGCGCAGCTGCTTGGCGGTGGCAATGCCGGTAGCGTCGATGCCGACGGCATGGTGCGCGTCAAGCCCGCGTTGCCTGCACCGATCTGGCATGCCATCATGAAACGCCTCAGCACCCGCGCCCAATCAGATATCTAAATTACAGAGCGCCCCAGTCAACGGCCTCGCGCCAGCGCTCGACAAGGCGTTCCAGGCGCCAGGCGGCGTTGGCGGGACTTGTCGAGGGCAGGACGATGGCGGGCAGGCCGGTGCGTTCTTGTAGATAGCGCTTGTAGAGCCGGCCAGCTGCACCACCGTTGCATATCACCTGCTTAATGGGAGCCGCGTCGGTAATGCGCTCGATATGTGCCGGCACAACGTTACGAATGCTCGCGTCGCTCGAGCCCTTAATGTCGCAGCTCTCGATCACATCCCACAGGGCCACGTCGCCGTTCAGCAGCATGGATCGCTTGGCGGCAATCGAGACGTCGAGTGTCGCAGGCTCGCTGCCCGCCAAAGGGTCGCCCTCGTTGGGCGGCACGGGCACACCGAGGCACGCGGCCATCACGCGCCAAAAGCGGTTCTGCGGATTGCCATAGTAGAAGGCATTGGCACGCGAGAGCACCGAGGGAAACGACCCAAGCACCAAAACGCGCGAGCGCTGGTCGAACACGGGCTCAAACCCATGCTCAATATGTTGATAGCCCTCGTCCGGCGCAGCCACGAATTAGGCCCTCAGCAGATAGCGCACCTCGTAGGGTGCAAGCTCAAGGGAGCCCAGCAGCTCGACCGTGGGCGCATCGTCGGCAAGCAGGTCGACGAAGGAGCCGTTGAGCTCGCCGGCTCCAAAGGTATAGGGCTCGTTCACGGCGTTGACCGCCACGAGCACCGTCGCATCGTCGCAGGCGCGCTCGAACAGCAGCTGCTTGTTCTGGATCACCACGTTGCGATAGGCACCGTAGTTGAGAGCACGGGTTGCCGCGTCGTTTGCCGAGCGCAGGTGCGCCAGCTGCGTGACAAATGCCGTCAGCTCGTTGGGCGCGGGCTCATCGAGCGCAGGACGTAGCGCCCAATCGCCATCGGGGCCGCCCTTTTCGCCGGCAATCCCCCACTCGCTGCCGTAGTAGACGCACGGAATGCCCGGCATACCAAAGAGCATGCCGTAGGCGGGGCGCAGGCAGGACTTGTCGGTAAGGATGCTCGCCAGGCGCGGCACGTCGTGGTTGTCGACAAACGACAGCAGATGCTTGCCGCGATAAATGCACCAGGGGTCGCCGCCAAACTGGCGATGAAGCGAGTGGGCAATCTCGAACATGTTGACCGAGTTAAAGCTGGAGTACAGGCCCTTGTAGCACTCGTAGTTGGTGCAGGAGTCGAGCATCTCGTCGTTGACGATCTGGTTGTAGTCGCCGTGGAGCGTCTCACCAATCAGCACAAAGTCGGGCTTGAGCTCACGGGTAAAAGTATGCAGGCGGCGCATAAAATCGCGATCGAGCATATAGGCGACGTCCAGGCGCAGACCGTCGACGCCAAAGACTTCGGTCCAGCGACGCACGGACTCAAGCAGGTAATCGACCACGGCGGGGTTTTGCAGGTTGAGCTTCACAAGCTCAAAATGGCCCTCCCAGCCCTCGTACCAAAAGCCGTCGCCGTAGCACGAGTCACCGTCAAAGCTGATGTGGAACCAGTCCTTGTACGGCGAATCCCACTTGCGCTCCTGCACATCACGGAAGGCCCAAAAGCCGCGACCGACGTGGTTGAAGACGGCATCGAGCACCACGCGGATGCCATGGACGTGCAGCGTCTCGCACACGGCGGCAAAGTCGGCGTCCCCACCCAGGCGACGGTCGATATGGCGCAGGCTGCGCGTGTCGTAGCCATGACTATCGGACTCGAGCGGCGGGTTGATGAGCACGGCGCCAACGCCGAGTTCCTGCAGGTAGTCGGCCCATTGGGCGATCTTCATGATGGGGGCATCGGGGCTAGCTGTGGCATCGGCGGCCTGGGCGAGCTCATCCTCGGCAACGGGGGCGGCGTTTTCGCGCGGAGCTCCGCAAAAGCCCAGCGGATAGATCTGATAGAACGTCGTCTCGTATGCCCACATAGCAACCTCCCGGTAAGCTCAACACAACGACATCCATTGTATGCCCAGCGTGCACCCCCTTCCCCAAAATAAGTTGCGGTGGAATAGTTCCTGCTTGGGCCTTCAAAGGCCTTAAACAGGAACTATTCCACCGCAACTGATGAGGGGACGTGGCTAGGCGACGGGCTTGGCGCGGCGGATGGCTGGGAACATCACCGTGATGGCGAGGATAACGCCCACGACGGCAATCGCCCCGCCCACAAAGCCGATCCAAGCGATACCGGGACCCGAAACCACGGCGCCGCCGATTGCGGTGCCCGTGCCGATACCGAGGTTAAACAGGCCCGAGAAGATCGACATGGCGACGGCCGACGAATCTGCCGACGTGCACTTGATGAGCTCGGCCTGAAACGCCACGTTAAAGGCCGTGGCGCAGCAACCCCACAGTGCGCAGACGGCAAGCACTGTCACGAGCGAAGATGCGGCCGGCCCCATGAGCAGCAGGGCCACCGGCACGCCGGAGAGCGTGATAGCCAAGAACGGGAAGCGATGCCCATCGAACAGGCGGCCAAACAGCCAGCTTCCGAGCAAACCAGAGCAGCCAAACGCCGTCAGCGTCATGGTAATGGCGCCCGCATCGACGTGCGCGACCTGCGCCAGGAAGGGCTCGATATAGCTGTAGCTTGCGTAATAGCCGGTCGCCATGAAGACCGTGACTGCGTAGAGCGCGATGAGGAGCGGGTTCTTGAGCAGCTCGGGCAGCTGTTTGACGGTAAAGCGCTCACCCGCCGGCATGGCCGGGAACACCGCTGCCTGGTAGACGACCGCGATGGCTGAGAGCCCCCCGACCACGGCAAACGTCATGCGCCAGCCCACGGCCAAGCCAATGGCGCGACCGAGAGGCAGGCCAAAGATCTGCGCGATGGACGAGCCCGTGGCGATCATGCTGATAGCGAGCGCCCCGTGGCGTGTGTCAACCAGGCGCGACGCCATGATCGAGGCGACCGACCAGAACACGGCGTGCGCGCAGGCAACCACCAGGCGCGCGCAGACTAAGATGGGATAGGTCGGCGCCAAGGCGGACAGGAACTGGCCCAGCGAGAACACGGCAAGCACGCCCAGCAGCATCCGCTTGAACTCGAAACGCGAAGCGAACACCATGAGTGGCAACGACAGCAGCATGACGCCCCAGGCATAGACCGAGATCATGATGCCCGCCTGGGCCTCGGTGAGCGAGAACGACGCGGCGATATCAGTCAAAAGGCCGATGGGCATAAACTCCGACGTGTTGAACACGAACGCACAGCAGGTGAGACCGACGAGTGGGAGCCACTGCCTGAGCGTGATGCCGTCTTGCCTTGTCTGAGTCATATATAACGTCTCCAATCGTTTTGAGCGGAGGCGATTATATAGCAACGGCCCCGCATCCGTCAGTACAGAAGCGGGGCCGAAAACAATTCGATACACAGAGGTTGCGCCGTCAATTCATAACTAAGCCAACCCCAGCAATATGCCCGCCGAATGCACGACAAACGCCACGATCCAGGCAACGGCGACCTGAAACGCGAATACGGCCACGGCATAGCGCGCGCCCAACTCGCTCTTGACAGCGCCGATTGCCGCCACACAAGGCGGGTACAGCAACGTAAAGACCAAGAACACGTAGGCGGTAAACGGCGAAAACATGGTCGACAGCGCCGCGGGCGACGTTGCGCCCAAAAGCACCGTGAGCGTCGAGATGACACTCTCCTTGGCAATGAGCCCCGTGACGAGCGCCGTCGAGGCGCGCCAGTCGCCAAAGCCGAGCGGGGCCAACACCGGCGCGATGATGCTACCCAGACCGGCAAGCAGGCTTTGCGACTGGTCGGCGACCACGTTAAAGCGGATGTCGAACGTCTGAAGGAACCAGATGACCACCGTAGCGGCAAAGATAATGGTAAAGGCCTTGGTGATGAAGTCCTTGGCCTTATCCCATGCCAGCATCACCGTCGTCTTGACGCTCGGCAGGCGGTAATTGGGAAGCTCCATGATAAACGGCACCGGGTCGCCCTTAAATGCCGTGCGGTTGAGCACCAAAGCCGCGATGCAGCCGACCACGATACCGATCAGATAGAGCGAGACCATGGCGGGAACCGTCGCCTGCGGGAAGAATGCTCCGCACAGCAAGCCGTAAACCGGCAACTTGGCTGAACAGCTCATAAACGGTGTGAGCATGACCGTCATCTTGCGGTCGTGCTCGGATGGGAGCGTACGGGTCGACATGATAGCCGGCACGGTACAGCCAAAACCGACGAGCATGGGCACGAAGCTGCGGCCCGACAAGCCAAAGCGACGCAACACCTTATCCATGACAAAGGCCACGCGCGCCATGTATCCGGAGTCTTCCAGAATGGAGAGGAACAAAAAGAGCACGACGATAATCGGCAGGAAGGTCAGCACACTGCCCACGCCCGTAAGCACGCCGTCGACAGCCAGCGAGCGCACCACGTCGTTGGTGCCGAACGCCTTGAGGCCTGCATCGGCCGAAGCGATGATGGCAGCGATGCCGTCCTCCATAAGTCCCTGCAACGCCGCGCCGATCACGCCAAACGTCAGCCAAAAGACGAGGCCCATGATCAGCAGAAACGCCGGGATGGCCGTATAGCGACCCGTCAGAATGCGGTCGATCTTGACGGAGCGCACGTGCTCGCGGCTCTCGTGCGGCTTGACGACACAGCGCCCGCACACGTCGCCGATAAAGCTAAAGCGCATGTCGGCCAGCGCGGACAGGCGGTCGGTGCCGGCCTCGCCCTCCATCTGGGTAATGATGTGCTCGATGGCGTCGAGCTCGTTACGGTCCAGGTGAAGCGCCTCGGTCACCAGCTCGTCGCCCTCAACTAGCTTGGTCGCCGCAAAACGCACGGGAATGTGTGCCGTCGCGGCATGGTCCTCGATAAGGTTGGCGATGCCGTGGATGCAGCGATGCAGCGCACCGCCGTCTGGACCATCGGGCGCGCAAAAGTCCAAGCGGCCGGGACGCTCGCGGAACCGCGCGACGTGCAAGGCATGATCCACCAGCTCACCGATACCCTCGTTGCGGGCAGCGCTAATGGGGACAACAGGCACGCCCAACAGGCTCTCGAGCAGGTTGACGTCCACGGCGCCACCGTTGGCCGTCACCTCGTCCATCATGTTGAGCGCGATGACCATGGGGCGATCGAGCTCCATAAGCTGCAGCGTCAGGTACAGATTGCGCTCGATGTTGGTGGCGTCGATGATGTCGATGATGGCGTCGGGATGCTCATCCAGGATAAACTGACGGCTGACGATCTCTTCGCCCGTGTACGGCGACAGCGAATAGATACCAGGCAGATCAGTGACGCTCGCCTCGGGGTGGTTACGGATGGTGCCGTCCTTGCGGTCGACCGTCACGCCGGGAAAGTTACCGACATGCTGGTTGGAGCCCGTAAGCTGGTTGAACAGCGTGGTTTTACCGCAGTTTTGGTTGCCGGCGAGGGCAAAATGTAGCGGTGCGCCCTCGGGCACGGCCGTTTTTGCCGCACGGGGCGAATACGTCCCCTCGCCGAGTGCCGGGTGCTCCGTCGTGCCGATTGCGGCGTTAGCGCGCGGACCCGTATCGGTGTCGTGAACACCCACGAGCTCAATCCGTGCGGCATCGTCCTTGCGCAGCGTCAACTCGTAGCCACGCAGGCGAATCTCGAGCGGGTCGCCCATGGGGGCGTACTTCATCATGGTGACTTCGGTGCCCGGTGTTAGGCCCATGTCCAAAATATGTTGTCGGAGTGCCTGGTCGTCCGATGTCACCGATGCGACAACGGCGTCCTTTCCAATCTCGAGCGTATCGAGCTTCACGTCCGTGTTCCTCCCCCGGCGCCCACAGGGCGTTGCATTTATGTTCACCATGGCTAACCGTTTGCCATGGCTAACCAATTTATCCATGCATGATAGCGCGAACACGCAACGATGTTCAATCGACAGATCGGTGCAATGGGGACAGGTCGCTTTGCCCAATAGATGCGATGCGGAACAACCAGGCGCGGGAGGGGATTCCGGGACACGGTTTCCCAGACGGCACCCTTTCGGAAACCGCACCCCACTATTCAGGCGAATTCCGGGATGCAGTTTCCCGATGGGGGCTCCTGGGGAAACTGCATCCCACTCCGAAACGCTAAAACGGGATGGGCTTTCCGACTGAGGTCTCTAGCGGAAACTGCGTCCCGGAATAGGCACTCAGACTGAGACGTATTTTCCCGATCGAGCCCCTCGGGGAAACTGCGGCCCGGAATCTGCGCCCAAAACGGGACGCGGTTTCCCCAAGGACCGAATCAGCCGCCCGCCCCTCGTCAAAATCATCCGCTTTCCTCTGTCGCATGCAGAACATCCAAGGAGTGTCCCAGAGTGCCGGCACAATAGGAACGTCCCCAGCTGCCGGCAGCATTTCGCCGCAACTGCAAAACCCGCGCGGGCAATCGTAGTCACCTGCGCGGGTTTAGTGGGCGCTCACAAAGGTACGTTACAGAGGCCCACGTCAGTTATGGATTACCGAACGGCACCGGCACGCGATGCCTCAGTCGGCGTACCAAGCGATGAAGCTTGCCGCAGTCCTAGACAATCGGCGCAATGCCGGCAAAGTGCAGATACAGCGAAATGATTGCCACGACAATGACCACCGCTGCGATCAGCTTGTCGTGCAGATGCGGAAGCACCGGCTTACCGCGGCCTCGCTCACCCAGCATATAGACGGGAATGGCCGGAGCAAAAAGAATCGTCGTGATCATAACGCCCTGGAGACCAGTCGACCACACCAGGAACAATGTGTAGATGAAGCCGAGTGTACCGAAGAAGCGGGCTTTGCCGACGCTTGGCGCATGCGGACCATCCAGATATTCATTCTTCCAGCCGATCACCATGTAGTAGGCTGCCGAGCACACGTACGGAACTAGGATCGTATTGACCGCGCAGCTGTAGAAAAACTGGTAGGTGCTCGCCGCCACATACGACACAATCAAGAAGAGCTGCGTGATACCGGAGCTCACGAGAATCGTTACCACCGGGGCATCATGCGTGTTCGTCTTGGCAAACGCCAGCGGGAAGGAACCCTGGCGCGCCGCCTCGAACGGCGTCTCGGATGCAATGATGACGTAGCCCAGCATCGCGCCGACCAGCGAGAGAATAACGCCAAGGTTTACGATGGCAGCGCCAACAGGACCGATTGCGCGCTCGAGAATTCCCGCCATGGAGGGCGTTGCGAGCTGTGCCATCTCCTCGCGCGGCATAATGCCAAGCGACAGCATCGAGATGATCAGATACAGCGTGAACACAGCCGCAAATCCAAGCGCCGTCGAGCGACCCACGTCGCGCACATACTTTGCACGGCCCGAGATGACGACGGCACCCTCGATGCCCGTGAAGACCCAAACAAGGGCAATCATGGTCGAGACAACCTGCTCGCCAAAGCCAGGACCCGCCGGCTCTCCCCAGAAGTTGTCCATAAAGATATCGACGTTGAACTTACCCAGGAGCACAATGCTCAGCACAAAGAGTCCCAGCGGCACCAGCTTCGCCAAGGTGACGATCGTGTTAATGCCCGCGGCCTCCTTGACGCCACGAAGCACAAGAGCGGTAAGGAACCATAGAAATACGCTGGCGCAGATGATGGAAAGCAGATTGTTGCCCGCACCAAACGCGGGAAAGAAATAGCCCAGTGCGCTAAACAGCAAGAGAGCAAAGCTCACGTTGGAAAGGCATGCGCTGATCCAGTAGCCCCAGGCGGAGTTGAAACCAATGTAATCACCAAAGCCTGCCGCAGCGTATGCATAGATGCCGCCGGTTAAGTCGGGACGAGCCTGAGATAGACCGTTGAACACCATCATCAACGCAAAGACGCCTATAAAACAAATTCCCCACGAGACGATAACCGCACCGGTATTGGCTCCGCCCGCTGCCATATCGCCGGCGAGAGAAAAGATACCGCCACAAATACTGGCGGTAATGACCATCATGGTCAGACGAAAGAGATCGAGGCCATTAGGGTCGATAATCTCATCGTTTTGAGCTTTAGAGGCCATTGTATGTGCACCCCCTTCATCATGTGATCGAACGAAAGATGGCCCGGACGTCCCGAATCGGGTGCCGGGCCATCGGTCAAGCGATCATCAGACTGTTACAGCTATCGCGTTAGAAGCGCAGTGACAGGCAAGAAAGGCCACCGTCGACCTTGCGATACTCGGAGGTATCGACGACGAGCGTCTTGTAGCCCAGATCCTGCACGGCCTTGAGCACGGTCGGATAGCCCTCGGCAACGATGACCGTACCGTTGACCCAGATGCAGTTAGCGCCATAGGCCTCGTCCTCGGGCACGACAATCTTGTTGTACTGGGCAAAGTCGGGCTTATCGATGAACTCGCCGGAGACGAGCATGTTGTTGTCCTCGATGTAGTTGACGCCCGTCTTGAGGTGCAAGACCTCCTCCAGCGGAACCTCGGAACCCTCGAGGCCCCAGCCCTCGAGAATCTCGCAGAACTGGCGAATGCCCTCTTCATTGGTGCGAGCGGAGCGACCGACATAGAAATGATCGCCGACCATCATGACGTCGCCGCCGTCGAGCGTGCCGGGAGAAACAATGTGCTTGACATGCTCGTCGTCAAAGAAGCGACGGACGACCGGCTCGATCTCGTCCTTCTCGCCGTTGCGGCTGTCAGCACCGGGGTTGGTAATGATGGCGCCGCAGCGAGTGATGACGGCCGGATCCTCGACGAAGCAGCTGTCGGGATACTGCTCGAGGGCAGGCAGCACCGACACGTCCACGCCACACTGCTCGAGCGCATGCTCATAATCGTAGTGCTCCTCGATGGCGCGCTCGTAGATAGGCTGGCCAAGCTCGGGTGCGCTCGTGATGCCATTGCTCAGGGACTTGCCGGGACGACGGATGATAACGTGGCTGAACTTGGTCATGATGATCCTCCTTGGATCTCCTAGCCGAGGGCGAACTTCCTTGTGTCCGCCCTCCTTTCGATGACTTAATCATAGGGTGGTTTTCCTGTTTTGTATATTGTATACAATCATGAACGGTAGATATTTCTCGGTGAGCGTACTCTCACGTTTCGGCACGAAGTAGCATGATTTAACTGGTCGTTCTATAATTCAACTGAGCTATTCAAGTGAAATGTATTTAGTTTTAAAAATATACAGTTAAAGGATATACGTTCATGGAAACACTCAGAAGGCCCCTGAAGGACCACGTATACGACTACATTTCGAGCCGCATTGACGCCGGCGAGTTGTCCGCCGGCGACCGTTTGAGCGAGCAAGCGATCTGCGATGCCATGGGCGTGTCGCGCACGCCGGTTCGCGAAGCGCTCATCCAGCTGGCAAGCGATGGCTATCTGGACAACCTCCCCCGCCGCGGATTCCGTGTCCGCGGGTTCGATCAGCAAAACGCCGTTGAAGTCTTCGAGATCATGGGGCCGCTGGACGGGCAGGCGGCGTACCTCGCCTGCCCGAACCTAACCGACGATGACATTACGCAGCTTAAATTTCTCGTCGGCTCCATGGACCTTGCGATCCAAGGCGGTCTTATCCGAAAGTACGACGATATTCAGCGAGACTTTCACCTTACGTACTTCAACCGCTGCGGCAACGACCGTCTGCGCGACATGATCTCGCAACTCGAGCGCTGCTTTATCAAGCGCGATTACGAGACCGTCGACCAAGAGACGGCGTGCAAACTGCTCAATAAAGCCAACAGCGAACATGCCCATATTCTTGAGTTGTTCGAAGCACGAGATGCGACGGGCGTGCGCGACTACGTTCGCGATGTCCATTGGAACACAGAAAACGCCCAGTTCACCGTTTGGTAGGAAAGCAGCGGGCGGTAGCGGACCAATTCTTGGCACCGCCGCCCAAAATGATTCATTTCCCTCCGTCACCAAGGGATCATTTGGAAAGCGCATCCCACCATCCGGGCGGATTCCGGGATACCGTTTCCCGATGGGGCCTCTCGGGGAAACTGCGTCCCAGAATTCTGGCTCGAAACGGGATATGGCTTCCCAAACAAGCCTCTTGCGGAAAATGCAACCCGGAATCCCCGCCCGAAACGGGACGCACTTTCCCAGTCGAGGCCCTATGGGAAACTGCGTCCCGCCTTCGAGGGCAAAACAGGGACGCAGTTTCCGGGCGGGGGTAGCGCACAGAGATGTGGTGTAAGAGGCGGGGCATGCCCCGCCTCCGCCCTT
>ERZ1673749.2150-NODE-2150-length-10855-cov-4.133796_pt1 | contig 10855 bp, 9 predicted proteins | sample MGYA00580204_ERZ1673749 | MGnify/ENA primary metagenome ERZ1673749 (study PRJEB41218, sample SAMN15661745) | gut metagenome | host: Homo sapiens | place: Canada: London | collected 2015-08-20/2019-03-30 | study: EMG produced TPA metagenomics assembly of...
CTTATGGAATTAAAGATGAAAATAAAATTTCATCCATTTTACAAACTGTAGGTTTATATAATCAGAATAATAAAAATGTTAAAAGTTTTTCTTTAGGTATGAAGCAAAGACTTGCAATAGCTATGGCTATGGTCAATTCACCAAAATTATTAATCTTAGATGAACCAATCAACGGGCTCGATCCTCAGGGTATTATTGATATAAGAAAAACACTCCAATATATAAATAAAAAATATGGAACTACTATTATCATTTCTAGCCATATTTTAGATGAACTTGCTAGACTTGCAACTGATTTTGGGATAATCTCTCACGGAAAATTAATTGCAGAATTTAGTTCAAAAGATTTGCACGATAGATGTAAATCAAGACTAGAGATAACTTGCAATGATGTAAAAAAAGCTTCTTATATATTAAGAGAAAATACCTATCAAAATGAAATTATTAGTAATAAAAAGTTAATTATGACAAATCACTTTAATAAAACTCATCTAATAAATTCTTTACTAGTGAATAATAATATTGATGTCTATTCAATCTATCTAACAGAAATGAGTTTTGAAGAATATTACATGGAGGTGATCCAAAATGAAAAGAGCAATTAACTTAGAGATATATAGGATAAAGAAAAACAAATACCCTTATATAATAATTATTTTAAGCATATTAATGATGGTAGGATCAGTATTTATGACAAGTTCAGATTATCACTACTACCTTTATAATCAAGATGCTTTTAATAATTTAAAGACCACATACGAACAAGTCAACTGGGGTATATACGCAGGTAGCGTTATACCTAACTGGCTTGAGCTTAAAAGTATACCTATCACTGAATTATTTATGAGAAATATTCAAAGTAAAATTTTATTAATGTTTCAAACAATATTTGTAGTCCTATTTATAGGCGAAGAAATAAGATCTAAATTTCTTAAAAATATAATAGCGGCTTTCCCTAAAAAGATAGATCTTATACTTGGAAAAATTGTAGTTATAGCTGTATTTACTCTACTTTTATTTATCAGCAACTTTTTATTTATGATGTTAACATTTTATTTGCTAGAAGGATATATAGTATTTACTAATCTAAACTATTTTTTAAAATATGCACTAGTAGAATACTTACTATATTTATCTTATAGCAGCCTAATAATGCTTTTAGTGTATCTGATTAAAAATTCTGCAGCTAGTCTTTTAATAGGAATTCTTGATTCTTCAGGTATCCTTGAAATTGTTGATACCATAATTCACTCATCAATTAGTAATTCAGATAGTTTTTCAATAATGAATTATATAGTAACTGGTCGTATTGTCTTACTTTCTATAAATAGCAGTAGAATAATGTACTTAAATAGTATAATAATCGCTATAATATTTCTTATAATATCTATTGCAGGAACTTATTTACTTTTTAGAAACAAAGATGTGTGTTAAAATCTTTAGATAAAAATTAGACCTCCATAAAACAGAAAAAATGAAATGGAGGTCTAATTTTTATTTATTTTTTTTATTCTTTTTCTTATATTTCTTAGGATCTATCAAAGCGCCCTTATAATCATTTTTGGTATATTCATCAAGCTCTTTTTCTTTTGCAATATCGTAGTAAACTTTTTTCTCTTCGCTTTCTAGTCTTCTTATAACAGTTTGCAAGGATCTTTTTGCCTTTGTGATGTCAAATTGTTTAAGTCTCATATTTGTTCTGATGGCAATGTCGCTTGCCTTGCCATTTGCTGATGAAAATTCGCTCATCTTGCTTGGCAAATAAATTTTCTTTGCTAAGTCTTCATCAAATAGCAACAAGTTGGCATGAAGGTCTAATAGAGCTTGTTGGGCACGATCGATATTGCTATTTACTGCAGATACTTTGTTGCCTCTTAGGAAGTTTCCAAAAAAGTTGCCTCTTAGCAAGCTATGTGAATTAAAATCATATTTGCCTTCTATCTTTCTTTCTGATCTTTCAAGTTGACTTAGTACATCCTTTGCTTGTCTTAATATACTTTCTATTTTTCTTAAATAATCTGGTCTTTGGTAACCAGCGCTTGTCTTAATAGCCATAGTCCCTCCGTTTGTGTGGTATTTATAGATATTTATACCCAGTTTGAAAATTTGTTTATCATTTGCTTATAAAGTATAGTTATTTTAGCAAAGAGAGGTAATATGGCAAAAGTTTTATTATATAATATCAAAGAAGATTACGATATAGAAAAATTTGAAAAATTAGCGGTTGACCAAAATGTCGGAATTATTAGAGTGGAAAAAGATTCTATAGACCAGCGCATAGGTTATCTATTAGGTTTTGAGGGCTTTGAAAAAAATGACGAAAAACTAGAAGATGACCCAAGTCTTGATTTCCCTTTTATACTTTTTGTTGGCTTTTATAGAGATCATTTGTTTGATTTCTTGGATCTAATGCGTGAAAATAATCTTTCTATTCAACATAAGGCAGGGGAAACTGAAAATAATGTCAAATGGACCCTAAGAGAACTCCTTACAGAAAATGATAAAGAAGCAAGAACTATGGGCCTAATTCATAGGATAAATGGTCTAGTAGCCAGAGCAAAAGATTTAAAGGAAGCTCATGGCGAGGACCCTAGACTAAAAGAATTAATAGATGAAATGCAAGCATACTTTGACGATTCTAGCCTATTTGAACTAGAAGTTGCCCAAAAGTACTATCTAAAACTTGCAGATGAAATCATAAGAGTCGAAGAATCTTATAAATAAAAAAATTTACCTGAACCCCAAAATCCAAATTAGTGATGGAGGGGTTCAGCTTATTTATAATCAACTCTTTTTTAGTAGCTTATCATAGGTCTTATCAGTTAGGATAGCTCCTAGTGGGGCTGTGACCAATATTGCAATGACAGATACTGATAAAATAAGATTGCCCGAAGCAAGTCCCATGGATAGAGCCACTGGACCTATGGCAGCTTGAACAGTTGCCTTTGGCAGATAGGCAAAGGATGTAAATAATCTCTCGTCCTTGTTTAAATTTGTCCCTATAAGTGATATATTAACTCCGACCATCCTAAAGATTAGGCCGATTAGTATTAGTAAAACTGCCAGAAATCCTGCTTCTTTTACATAGGCCATATCTACAGATATGCCAACTAGTACAAATAAAAACACTTCAAAAACCTTCCACAATCTCCCAAAGGATCCTAAAAGGTCACTAGTCAATCTTTCATCTTCCATATTTATAGCCATGCCGGCCGTCATAATAGAAATCAAAGCTGATATTGCTATATAATCTCCTACAATCTCTTGGAATCTCAAGGTCAAAAAGCCAAGACTTATAAAAATCATTGCCTTATAAATAGGATCTATTTCAAAGCTAACAAGTATTTTCCCCAGTATTTTCCCAATAAAAAGCCCTAAAATTATGCCAGTAATTATGGAAATTGGAATATTTAAGAAATTCATAAAGGATAAATCTCCACCTGTTTTTAATGCCAAAAACGAAGAGAAAAATACAATTACAAAGACATCATCAACACTTGCCCCAGCTAAGATCATCTCTGGTATATGCTTATCCTTACCGTATCCCTCGTTCATAAGCCTTATCATACGAGGCACCACTATGGCAGGACTGACAGCAGCAAGGACAGCTGCAAGTATACCTGCGTCAATAGTGTCAATTTTAAATATCATCTTTCCAAAGATAATAATGCCTAGCATCTCTATAGAAGCAGGCACAAAACTTAATAAAATTGCAGGTCTGCCTACTTTTTTAAGCTTGTCAAAATTTAGAGAAAGTCCTGCACGGCTAAGTATAGTCACTAGGGCAATCTGCCTCAAATCGCTACTAATGTTTACAATATTATCACTGACCAAGCCCAATTGATTTGGACTTATTAAAATACCTGCAATAAGCATGCCAATTATTGGTGCCAAGCCAATTTTTTCTGCAAATTTTGCCAATAAAATTCCTAAAATAAAAATAATTCCTATATCTACTAACATAAATCTCCTCAAATAAAAAAAAGCTGGTGAGCCCTACAAATGTAGAAGTCATCAGCTTTTAGCGGTTTTAAAATAATTTATGGAAGAACTTCATTTCCATTACTTATTATATTTTACTTATTACAATATCTATTACAAGCAAATAGACATAAATTTTATAATCAATTATAATTTAGTAAGAGGTAATATATGGAAAATCAAAGAAAATACACTAAAAATATTAGCAAAGAAAACTTTATATTTGTAATCCTATTTTTTGGATTTTTTATCCCCCTTGGAAAAACCATGGGCTTATACAATATGCTGTCAACTATTATGAACCAAGCCTTTGACTTGTTGATAAATACTTGTTTTTACCTGACAGCCATATGTGTACTAACAGGAGCCTTATCAGCACTATTTGCTGAATTTGGTTTTATATCGCTGATAAATATTATGCTTGCAAAAATAATGAAACCAATCTACAATCTGCCAGGAGCAGCTTCTCTTGGCATATTAAATTGCTATCTTTCAGACAACCCATCAATCTTAACCCTGGCTGGTGAAGATAATTTTAAGATGCTTTTCAAAAAATATCAGCTACCATCGCTCACAAACCTTGGTACAGCCTTTGGTATGGGACTAATCGTTACAGGTAGCATAGGATCTCTAAAAATCCCTGGAGCTGGCAAGGCAGCAATGATAGGAAACCTAGGTGCTCTTATCGGATCTATAGTAAGTGTAAGGATAATGCAAAGTTTTTGCAAAAAATACTATGGCACAAGCGAAATGGTAACAGTCGAATCTCTTAATGACATACCTGCTAATTCTAGAATAATTAGAGACGGATCTGTTGGACTCAGATTTATACAAGCCCTCCTTGAAGGTGGCAAATCAGGCCTAGATATGGGTCTTTCAATAATCCCAGGAGTAATAAGCATCTGCACCATGATAATGCTTTTGACAAACACAGCACCAGCAGATGGCATCTACACAGGAGCAATCAACGAAGGCGTCCCAGTCCTACCTTGGATAGGCAACAAATTGTCCTTCATCCTAAACCCACTATTCGGCTTCACCTTCAGCGAATCAATAGCAGTCCCAATAACAGCCCTAGGATCAGCTGGAGCAGCACTTGGAGTAGTAAAGGGTCTAGTAGCAAATAACCTAGCCACAGCAAATGACCTAGCAGTATTCACATCCATATGCATGTGCTACTCAGGCTACCTATCAACCCATGTAGCAATGATGGACGCCATAGGAGCAAAAGAGCTTACTGGTAAAGCTATTTTATCGCATACAATTGGAGGCTTGGTTGCTGGGGTTGCAGCGCATTTGTTGTTTGGTATTTTTTAGAAAAATACTGGTAAAGATTTGATAATTATATATTTTTTAATGTCTTTAGATTAATCCGTTATTTTAGGGTATAGCTTCGTCCTAAGGGGGAAAACTCAGGGGAGTTCCGATTCTCCCCAACCGGTTTTCCCCCTTAAACCCTCTTTTCCGCTACCCCTCGAAACGGCCACTGCGTGGTGCTAAAACTTGTAAGAATTTGCTATGCAAATTCTGGCGATTTTATAGGGTGAAATCATATTATAAACTAAAAAAATTGGTGTTTTCTAAATCTTGAATTTCTAAAATCGCAAACTCGCTACGCTCAAACAGTGCGATTTCTTAACGAAATTCTGCAATTTGAAAACAGCACAATTTCCCCACCTCTAAGCACTGTGGATGCAGTATTTGTAGGATTAGTGGTGCAGTATATATTGTATTAACAGTCCAAACAAAAGAATTCGCGAAGCGAACTTCTACTAATCATTGCCCCACGCAGTGGCGGAGGGGGTAAAAAGGGTTTGGGGGTGTAAGGGGGAAGGGACGTAGGGGTCTCCGTTACCCCTCGACCCTACCCCCTTAGTGCAACGGTATTACCTAAAATTACCAAAAGAATAAAAGACACTCATTAAGTAAAATAATAAAAGCATTTTCATATTTTTAAAAATATATTTCAAGTAACTCCCCTGGGTTTTCCCCCTTAATGCAACGGTACATCCTTAAACAATGAAAAAACTATAAGACAAATAATCAAACATAATTTAAAAATCAGGATTTTAAAAGGCGGGATTTCTCCTGCCTTTTATCCTATACCTGCTGCTTCTTTGGCTAGCTGGTCTGCTTTGTCGTTGTATTTGTCATTGGAATGACCCTTTACTTTTACAAAGTCTATTTTTATTTTCTTTCTTGCTTGATCTATAAAGCTTTTATATGCTTTGGTTAAGTCATTGTTTGTTTTCCAATCTCCATTTGCCCAGGATGCTATGCCTTGGTAATCGTGGTAGATTATGATTTGATCTTTTTTATCTTCTATGGCTTTTTCTATGGCTAGCTCGCTTGCTTTTACTTCACCTGCCACATTTCTATGGATATGGTATGAATCGTCGTAGGATTTCATTAGTTCAAGCTCTTTATCATCTGTTATATAGACTACACCTGATCCGTATACTTTTAGCTTTTGGTTGTAGGAGCCGTCTACATAGGCTATGACTGAATTCGCTCCTATTTCTAACTCTTTTTTTTCACCTGCCATATAGATTTCGGCTTCTTCCTTAGTTTTGAAGGACTTATAGATTGCTCCACTGTATCCTTTTACTTCTTTTAAGCAAGAATCCCAGGATGTATAAATCCCAGGATTTCTGCCTTTTTTTACTGCGTAATATTTCATAAGCTTTCTTTGTTTGCCCAATATGTCACCTGGCCTGGTCCTACTGTGAAGACTCCGTTGCCAGCTTCATCTATTGTCACATCTTCGTTTTTGCCAGATAGGTCAACATAGGTTGCTCCTGCTTCGCCTTCTCCCACGTGCATTTGTTTTTCTGCCATATCTTTGATAGATATTAGAACTGCAAGTGGCTTGTGGTCATTATCGCCACGTCTTACCCATCCTATTACTGCTGGGTCGTCAAAGTAGTCGTCTTGATCGCCGTAATTGTATTTCTTTCTGACACTTATCATATTATTGATCATTTGATCTAGTGGGTCGGTTTTTACTGGTCCACATAGGCCGTAGTAATCTCCTGCAAATATGCAAGGGTATCCATCTTTCCTAAATAAGATAAGGGCATAGGCTATTTCCTTAAACCATGGCTCGATCCAAGATTCCAAGCCTTGACCTGGTTGGCTGTCGTGGTTGTCTACAAAGGTTACAGCTTCTGCTGGGAAGTCTCTAACAATGGTATTGTCAAAGATCTTTCTCATATCGTAATTGCCCATTGACTTGCTGGCTTCTTCCATATGGAAGTGAAGTGGCACGTCAAATAAGTCTATTTGATGATTGGTTGCACCTAGATAATGTTCTATGGCTTCTTTGGAATATTGCCAGAATTCACCAAACAAGTAGAACTTATCCATGCCTTTTTCATCTATGATGTGACTTGATAGGCTGTGGATAAATTCTTCTGATATGTGTTTTAATGCATCGTATCTGAAGCCATCTACTTTTGTTTCTTCTATAAACCAATCTGCCCACTTAAATAATTCTTCACGGACTTCTGGGTGGTTGTGGTCGATGTCGTTGTTCATAAGGTAGTCGAAGTTGCCCTTTTCGTTGGAAACATCAGTATCCCAATATTTGCCATCGCCAACTATACGATAAATTGCAGATGTGCCAGACAAGTTATCGTAGTCAACTCCTGTAAAATGGTACCAGTGCCACTGCATGTCAGAGTATTTGCCATTTCTACCAGGGAAGGTGAAATGGGTCCAAGCTTCTATGTCAGTCGCATCGGCTACATCCAAAGTCCTGTTGTTTTGGTCTACCATTATTGCTTGGAATTTTTCTTTCTCATCGCCGTTGCCCTTGTGGTTTAATACTACGTCTGCATAACATTTGATGCCTGCATCGTGGAGGGCATCTATAGCTTGGTGGAGTTCTTCTTTTGTCCCATATTTGGTTCTAACAGTTCCTTTTTGGTCAAATTCTCCCAAGTCCCATAGGTCATAGGCTCCATAGCCCACGTCCATGTCTGACCCACCCTTAGTCATAGGTGGAAGCCATAGGGCGTCGATTCCATTTTCCTTTAATTTTTTTGCATTCTTTGTTAGATTTTTATAAAAACTGCCGTCAGCCCAAGTATCCCACTCGAAAGACTGCATCATTACTTCATTTGCCATGAATTATCCTATTTACAAATTTCTATGGACTTGCTTGCACCAATTCTACTTGCGCCAGCTTCTACCATTTCTAGTGCTTCTTCTTTAGTGTGGATGCCACCAGATGCTTTTACACCAATATCTGGACCAACTGTCTTTCTCATTAGAGCAATATCTGAAGCCTTTGCTCCTCCTGTTGAAAATCCAGTTGATGTTTTTACAAAATCTGCTCCACCTTCTACAGCAAGCTCACAAGCTTTTACAATCTCTTCTTCAGTTAATAGGCAAGTTTCGATTATAACTTTTAAGATATTGTCTCCACAAGCTTCTTTAACTGCTTTGATGTCATTTAAAACATAGTCATAGTCTTTTTCATTTAGGCGGCCAACTTCTATAACCATATCTATTTCACTTGCCCCATCTTCGATGGCACACTTTGTTTCATAGGCCTTGGCAGATGTTGCCATAGCTCCTAGAGGAAAGCCCACAACTGTTGCAATTTTTACATCTTTGTTATAATCATTGATAAATTTAACAAAAGATGAGTTTACACATACACTAAAAAACTCATGTTCAACAGCCTCATCAACTAGCTTTTTGATATCTTCGCTTGTTGCTTCAGCCTTCAAATTTGTATGATCTATTAATTTATTTAATTCCATTATTTCTCCCTATAAGTAATCATAGCCAAGGTTATATCATCCTTTTGTTCTCCCCGGCTAAAGTCTTCTATTTCATCGTATATCTTATCAATTTGTCTATGCTGGCAAAAAGCTTCTTTTAGTCTTGCCAGACCAAACTCTTTATTATTTTCATCAGTTGCTTCTATAACTCCATCAGTGAAAAAGAGAATCAGGTCTCCATCTTTAAGCTCTGTAGTAACCTCATTGTAGACGTCTGGCTCTATAATATTTGAAATCATCCTGCCGCTTGCGTGCAAATATTCGCAAGCCTTTACATCAGATTTAAAAATCATAGGTGGACAATTGTGACCAGCATTTGAAAAACAAAGGGTATTGTTGGTCAAATCAAATATTCCTAACCATGCTGTAAAATATTGAGATGAATCTATATCAAGGTCGTAAAAACGGCTTCTTAGTTTTAGCAAGGCTTGGCTAGGAGTGTAGTCAGGATATTTATCAAATATCGAACTTATAGACACCTTAACAAACATTGTAAGAATAGACGCCTTAACTCCATGGCCCATAACATCGGCAATGTAGAAAGCGTACTTGTTATCATCAAGCTTTATCACATCAAACATATCACCCGAAACATTGGAACTTGGATTGTAATAAGCCTTGAGATCGAGTTTGCCATAAACTTTATTTTTTGGCAAAATTGAAGATTGGACTTTCCTTACAAATCTCACATCATCGAGCATATTTCTATTAGCATCAAAAAGGTCGATTTTCATATTAGTTTCGCGGGTAATATCCCTAAAAACTTCCACAATACCAGAATAATCCCCATCAATGACAATAGGGGAAGCTTTGATGCTATAGTATCTGTCATTTATAAGCTTTTCTTCAATCACAGTAGTATTTCTTATGGAATCATTCTCGCTAGCTAGGTTTAAGGGTATATTTTCATCAAGATAAATTCTTAAGCTTTCAGATTTTTGCCTAGCAAGGTCTAGCGAATTATTGATGAAAACTGTCTTTGCATTTGAATCGACAACTCTCACCCAATCATCCATGGAATTTAACACTGCGAAATTCTTATTATTAACTTTATCAATCAGTGTCTTTTTCATACCCTTAACCTCATTTTTATAAAAGTATAATTTCTTATATTTAACTATATCATTTTATATGTCCTTTGGCAAATAATTTCACAAGGGATAAAGCTTGTAATTTCAAGCATTTGAGCCAATAGCAAAAATCCATAGGAAAATAAAAAGAAGCCCTAAGAAACAAAGCTTATCACTAAGCCTATTTCCTAGGACTTTCCATTATATTATCTATTTAAATTCAAATTTACTAGTATTATCAAGGCTTGCTCCATCTACATATTTCTGATCAACTCCAAAGAAATATGTCAAGACAAATCCACCAATATAGCCTGCGATAAGACCAGCTAGATAACCTAGCCATCTATTTTGGTAAATAAGTGGGATTAGTGCAAGACCTGATGGTCCAATAGCTGTTGAACCAATTGAGCCTATAGCTCCTATGACAGCTCCACCTATACCACCACCAAGACATGCTGTGATGAAAGCCTTGCCCATTGGTAGGGTTAGGGCATATATAAGTGGTTCACCAATTCCTAGGAAACCTACAGGAAGTCCACCTTTGGCTATGGTTGTAATTTGTTTATTGTTTCTACATTTCACAAGTATCGCAAGTGCAGCTCCTACTTGTCCAGCCCCTGCCATTGCAAGAATTGGCAATAAGTATGTTGCACCTTGTTGTTCAATCATCGCTACATGTATTGGTGTTAGGATTTGGTGAAGGCCAAGCATTACCATAGGTAGGAACAAGGCACCTAAGATAAATCCTGATACAGCACCACCGATATTTATTACTCCGTTAATAAAACCTATTAGTCCATTTGATATAAGTCCAGCAAATGGCATTATGATAAACATCGTCAAAAGTCCTACTGCAAGAAATGATAGCATAGGAACTAAAATAATGTCTAGAGAATCCGGTATTATTTTGTGGAGGGCATTTTCAATCTTAGATAATAGGAAAACTGAAATTAGTACACCTATTACTCCACCCTGTCCTGCTGCAAGAGGAGTTCCCAAGAAAATATTGCTTAT
>ERZ1673749.2152-NODE-2152-length-10842-cov-9.534718_pt1 | contig 10842 bp, 10 predicted proteins | sample MGYA00580204_ERZ1673749 | MGnify/ENA primary metagenome ERZ1673749 (study PRJEB41218, sample SAMN15661745) | gut metagenome | host: Homo sapiens | place: Canada: London | collected 2015-08-20/2019-03-30 | study: EMG produced TPA metagenomics assembly of...
TGCGGTGCGCGGTGTTCTTCGACTGCTCCGCGGCGAGGTTGACTGCCTCGTTGCCGTTGAGCGAAGCTTGCTGGTTTTCGGGGGTCTGTTCATTCTCAGCCATGCCACCTAAGGGTAGTCGCTTCACGCGCAACGAAGCACGCGCCCCGCTAGTTCTCCGCGGCCTCGTAGGCGTCTGAGGCGAGCGGCGAGTCCTTCGCTTCCTGTCGGGCGCTTTCGTCCGCCGCGTCGTGCGCAAGCGGCGTGAGATCGGATTCTTCGACGTAGGTGTTGATGCGGTCGCGGGAAAACTCGATCGACCCGCCGGTCAGCTGCACCTGGTCCGCCGGCCCGCCGAGCGGGAGGTCCGCGGTGTTGCGGCGGAGCGTGAAGGCTGCAATTGCCTGGTCGACAAGCTCCGGAGGCACGTCGAGAAGTTCGCTGGGCCGCATGACAAACTCGGGACCCTCCAGCCGCAGCGTGACCACCACGGTGACTGGCTGATCCGCACCAGGCAGCGTGCCGGTCAGCCGCGCCTCGCTTGCGCCGCCTCCGGAAGGCGAAATGTCGTATGGACTGGCGATGTCCAGATCGGTCATCCCGAGCAGCTGGCCAAACGCGACGCCGTCGAGGCGCACGCTGCGGCGCACCAGGCTCGCCTTTGCGCCGGGGAGGTCATCGGTGATGGTCAGCGTGCGGGGGTGGGTGAGTTTGACGTCGACAAGCTCGATGCCCGCATTGCCCACTCCCACACTCGCCACGGGCACATCGAGCGCGTCGAGGCTGATGCGGGGGATGGTGCTGCGAAACGGCAGCCCGCCCACGTATGCGGCGGGCGCGGTGGAGAGGTCGCTGAGCTGGGCGGCATGCGTCGACAGCGCGTGCTCGGCCCGCATGGCAATGGCGGTGTCAGCCAGGTAGGCCATAAGCCCCGCGCCGACGAGGGCGACGGCCACGCTTCGCTTCACATGCATACTCGTACCGTAGCCTGAAGCCATGACAGATCACAGCGCATTACTCTCCGCAGCCACCGCCGCCGACGGCGTCGCCCCCTTTTCAGAGGCCTTCGAGCAAGCGCTTGCCGACGCCACGCTGCACCACACCCACCTCACCACCGATAACCCCGACGCGCCGGGTGAAGTCGCGGGGCTGGCCGGCATCGCCCCCGACGGCTCCGCAGAGCTGGTCATCCACCCGGATTTCCGGGGCCGCGGGCTCGGCGCGGACCTGGCGCGGCGGGTGCTTGAACGTCGGCCGGACGCGGGGCTGTGGGCGCACGGCAACCTGCCGGCGGCGCGCGCCCTTGCCGCTTCGCTGGGGCTGCAGTCCACCCGCGAGCTGCTCGTGATGTCCCTGCCCGGGCAGGCGCTCGAAGGAATGGAGCTGCAGCTTCCCGAGGGGATGCGCGCGCTGACGCTTGTCCAGGCGAGCGAGGAGTTTGGGCGCGAAGCGGTCGAACGCGAGTGGTTGCGCGTGAACAACGAGGCGTTTTCTTGGCACCCCGAGCAGGGCGGCTGGGACCTCCCGCGCCTGCGCCGGGCGATGGACACGGAGTGGTTCGACCCGGCGGGCGTGCTACTGCTGTACGGCGGCGCGTCGGGGGAGGAGCTGGCCGGGTTCATGTGGACCAAGGTGCACCCGAGCGGCGAGGGCGAGATCTACGTGGTCGGCTTGGCCTCCGCGTTCCGCGGTAAGGGGCTGGGCGGGGCGCTGGTCACGATGGGGCTTGTGCACTTGCACCAGGTGGGGGTGCCGAAGGTGATCCTGTACGTGGAAGCAGACAACGTGCCGGCGGTGCGCCGCTACGAGGAACTCGGATTTGAGGTCGCCGAGCGGCACGTGGTCTACGCGTCGTGCGAGTGAAAAATGGGGTTGCCGTGACGCGGGTCAAGGGCTGGGGATGTGATTTTCATCGCATTTTGCGGAAACTCGCAGGCATTATGCGGCGTGTTTGCGAAGTTCACTGATTGTTCACCTCCCGGTCCACCGGCAATTAACCGGCGCGGCTTAGTTTGAGTAACCGTGAGTAATCGGAAAAGGATTGTGCCTGCGTTTTCGGCAGGTCAGCCGGCCGAAGTGATTGGCACCGATGCTCGAGTGGTAAATGACCTAAGCACCGGAAAGGTATTCCCGTGATCCGTAACTTCAAGCGCACCGCCGCAGTGTTCGGCGTCGTAGCAGTTTCCTCCGCAGCACTTGTTGCTTGCGGCGACTCCTCTGAGTCCACCGACTCCGCAGACTCCTCCGCTGAGGCAAGCGCTGAGTCCACCGACGGTGCTGAGGGCACCGGCGCTGAGCTGTCCGGCGAGACCGGCCAGCTGGTCGCTGAGGGTGCAACCTCTCAGCAGAACGCGATGGACTACTTCGCGTCCCGCTACGCTGAGGAAGTTCCGGGCGCAACCCTGGCCTACAACGCCACCGGTTCCGGCTCCGGCATCAAGCAGTTCCTGGGTAACACCGTCGCTTTCGCGGGCTCTGACTCCCCGCTGAAGGACGGGGAGGTTGAGAAGGCAGCTGAGCGTTGCGGTGGCAACGAGGCTTGGCACCTGCCGTTCGTCATCGGCCCGGTCGCTATCGCCTACAACCTTGAGGGTGTCGACGAGCTGAACCTCACCGTTGACAACATCGTCGACATCTTCCAGGGCAAGATCACCAACTGGAACGACCCGGCCCTGGCAGAGTCCAACCCGGACGCTGAGCTGCCGGACCAGGAGATCAAGCCGTTCTTCCGCTCGGATGAGTCCGGCACCTCCGACAACTTCCAGAAGTTCCTCGCTGCTGCCTCCGACGGCAAGTGGACCGGCGAGGGCAAGGCCTTCCCGTCCGAGGTGGGCACCGGTGCGAACGGCTCCTCCGGCGTGGCCTCCGAGGTCGCTGCTACCGAGGGTGCAATCACCTACGTCGAGGCTGGATTCGCTGAGAAGAAGGCCAACATCGACTTCGGCTCCGGCCCGGTCGAGCTCACCGACGAGGCTGTCGCAGCAGCACTGGACTCCATGGAGTTCACCACCGAGGGCCACAACATGGCCGTCGACGCTGAGGCGCTGTTCTCCTCCGACGCCGAGGGTGCATACCCGCTCGTGCTGACCACCTACGAGATCGTCTGCTCCGCAGGCTACGACGAGACCACCTCCAACATGGTCAAGGACTTCCTCAACGTCGCCCTGGACTCCCAGGACGAGGAGCTGGCCGGCGAGGGCTTCATCCCGGTCACTGGCGCACACGCAGACCGCCTGCGCGAGGCAGTCAACGCAATCCAGTAACAGGCCTTCTGGCCGCCTTGGTGCCCCCCAACACGGTGACAACCGTCGCGGGGGGCACGCCCATGTGAGGAAGCGGTGAACACCAGGTGTGCATACCGTTACCAACACATTGACGAGCGAGCACCACGCAGCGGCAGTCCGCCCGACATCTTTTTCAATCGCATAAGGATCAGTAAACATGGCTGACAACGACATGACCCCGGCCGAAGGCCAGCGTGCGGGTCAGACGGCACCAACAAAGGAGTCGCCAGCCCCGTCCGTTGCGGGGACCCCGTCCCGCAGCGCAGAAGAGCACCCCGGGACCGCTACTCCCCGCACGGGCGTGAAGCGTCCGGGCGACCGCGTCTTTGAAATTCTGTCCACCGCCTCGGCGGCGCTGATCACGGTGATCATCATCGCGATCGGCCTGTTCCTGGTTATTCAGGCAATTCCGCCGCTGAGCAGGAACGAGGGCGGCGTGGGTGGCTTCTTCACCTACACCGGCAACTGGCAGACGGCAGACCTAGACGCCATGAAGTTCGGTATTCCGAACTTGTTCTTCTCTACCGTGATGATCTCGCTGCTTGCGTTGATTATCGCCATGCCGATCGCGCTCGGGATCGCGCTGTTCTTGTCCAACTACGCGCCGAAGAATCTCGTGCGCCCGCTGGGCACCCTGGTGGACATGCTCGCTGCGGTCCCGTCGATCGTCTACGGCCTGTGGGGTGCACAGGTCCTCGGCCCCGCGTTGGGCAAGTTCTACGAGTGGATCAACTCCTGGGGCGGCGGCTTCTTCCTGTTCGCTACCTATCAGAACTCGCCGCCCTTTGCTACCTCACGCAACATGCTCACCGGTGGCATCGTGCTGGCGATTATGATCCTGCCGATCATCGCCGCGACCGCCCGCGAGATCTTCGTGCAGACCCCTCCGGGGCAGATCGAGTCCGCGCTCGCACTCGGCGCGACGCGCTGGGAAGTCATTCGCATGACCGTCATCCCCTTCGGCCTGTCCGGCTTCATCGCCGGTTCCATGCTCGGCCTCGGGCGCGCACTCGGCGAGACCATGGCGCTGTACATGGTGGTCGCACCCGCCAACGATTTCCGTGGTTCGCTGTTTGACGGTGGCACGACCTTCGCTACCGCGATCGCGAACGCATCCGCAGAGTTCAACAACCCGATCTCCGCTGGTGCCTACATCGCGGCAGGCCTGGTCCTGTTCGTATTGACCTTTGTTGTCAACTCGATCGCCCGCGCGATCGTCAACAAGAAGTAAGGCAGGCAAGCGAATGTCTACTGCAGTTTCCAATACCTCGGGTGCCGGCGGGACCGGCAAGGCAGCGTCGAAAAGCAAGGCCCAAAAGCAGAGCCCCTTTACCGACATTGCATCCGGCCGCAAGTCCTTGAACTCTTTCATGGGCGCGCTGATGTGGCTGTGTATGATCCTCGCGCTCATCCCGCTGCTGTGGCTGCTGTTTACCGTGGTCATGCGCGGTGCCCCCGCCGTCTTCAGCGTTGACTGGTGGACCAGTGACATGGTCGGCGTGCGCATGTCGAAGGCAGGCGGTGGCGCGCTGCACGCGATTGCCGGTACCTTGATGCAGACGCTCATCGCGTCACTCATCTCCATCCCGATCGGCGTGTTTACCGCTATCTACCTGGTGGAATACTCCAACGGCAACAAGCTCGGCCGCCTGACCACCTTCATGGTGGACATCCTGTCGGGCGTGCCTTCGATCGTCGCCGCCCTGTTCGTTTACGCCCTGTGGATCACCATCCTGGGCATGGAACGCTCTGGCTTCGCCGTCTCGCTGTCGCTCATTCTGCTCATGGTGCCGCTCGTGGTGCGCAATACCGAAGAGATGCTGCGCGTCGTGCCGATGGACCTGCGTGAGGCCTCCTACGCACTGGGCGTGCCGAAGTGGAAGACCATCGCGCGCATTGTCCTGCCGACCGCGCTGTCGGGCATCGTTACCGGCATCATGCTCGCGATCGCTCGCGTCATGGGCGAGTCTGCACCAGTGCTGATCCTCGTCGGCTCCACCCCGGCGCTGAACTGGTTCGGGCTCTTCGGGCAGCCGCAGTCCTCGCTGCCGCTGTTCATGCTCGAAATGTGGAAGTCCGGTGCCACCGGCTTCGCCGCGGACCGCCTCTGGGGCGCGGCATTTACCCTGGTAGTCATCGTGGTGGTGCTCAACCTGCTGGCCCGCGCGATTGCCAAGAGATACTCCGTAAAGAAGTAACCGCCCCACACCACCACCATCAGAGGAGAAAACCCCGATGTCTAAACTCGAACTCAATGACGTCAACATCTACTACGACGATTTCCACGCCGTCCGCGACGTCAACATGAAGATCCCCGCACAGGCCGTCACCGCCTTCATTGGCCCCTCCGGCTGCGGCAAGTCCACCGTGCTGCGCACGCTCAACCGCATGCACGAGGTCATCCCGAATGCTTCCGTCAAGGGCGAAATCCTTCTCGACGGGCACAACATCTACGGCAAGAACGTCGACCCCGTCTCCGTGCGCAACACCATCGGCATGGTCTTCCAGAAAGCGAACCCGTTCCCCACGATGTCGATTGAAGACAACGTGGTTGCCGGCCTGAAGCTCTCCGGTGAGAAGGACAAGAAGAAGCTCAAGGAGGTGGCTGAGCAGTCGCTGCGCGGCGCGAACCTCTGGGACGAGGTCAAGGACCGTCTGGACAAGCCTGGTGGCGGCCTGTCCGGTGGCCAGCAGCAGCGCCTCTGCATCGCTCGCGCGATTGCAGTGCGCCCGGAGGTGCTGCTCATGGACGAGCCCTGCTCCGCGCTTGACCCGATCTCCACGCTCGCCGTGGAGGACCTCATCCACGAGCTGAAGACCGACTACACCATCGTGATCGTGACCCACAACATGCAGCAGGCTGCCCGTGTGTCCGACAAGACGGCGTTCTTCTCCCTCGAGGCCACCGGCAAGCCGGGCAACCTGGTGGAGTTCAACGACACCACCACCATCTTCGAGAACCCGGAGAAGAAGGAAACCGAGGACTACATCGCCGGCCGCTTCGGCTAATCGATAGCGCTCGCGTAAGAGACGCCGCTGCCTTGCCACCAGGGTGAGGCAGCGGCGTTTGGGCTTAGCGCACGTTTTTGAAGCGCGCCTCAATCTCGCGGAACTTCGCCTGCATATCGAACTCGCCCTCCCGGACGTATTCGTCGGGTTTGAGCCCCGTGACGAAGAAGACGATCCGGTTGCCCACGTTGACGCAGCGGTCTGCAAAGCGCTCGTAGTAGCGCACAATCATGGCTAGGTCGACGGCCTCGCGCGTAGTGTACGGCCAGCCCGGCTCTGCGACGAGGTTGAGCAGATACGCCTTCATATCGTCCATCCCGTCGTCAATACTGTGCAGTTTCACGGCTTCGTCCGCGTCGGGGTGGCGCAGCAGCTCGCAGGTTTGCTCCACCATCGCGTCGGCCAGTCGGCTCATTTCCTCGATATAGCAGGTCAGATTCTCCGGCACGACCGCGTGCGGGTGCCGCGCGCGGGTCAGCGTCGCAATGTGCATGGCCAGCGAAGCCATTCGCGTGAGGTTCTCCACGATGTAAATGGAGGACAGCACTTGGCGGAGGTCGGAAGCAACGGGGCTTTCGAGCGCAAGCAGGCTCACGCCGCGCTCTTCGCAGCGGTTGGTGATGTCACGCATCGCATCCACCTCGGTCAACGTGTCCTCGGCTCTATCCAGCGACTGCGTCAGCAGCGCCTTCGAAGCAAGCTGCATCGCCTCTTGCACGCGTTCGCACAGCTCGAGCAGGTCAGCGCTGAAAGCCTCGAGGTGGTCGCGGTACGCGGTGCGCAATCGCAGGCCAGGGCCTTGCTCGCTTGTCGACGCCGCGTTGTCCTCCCCAGCCTCTTCCTCGCTCTGCGCAGGCTCGGCGGGCGGGTTATCCGCCGTTGTTTTCAATTTCTGCGCCTTCTGGGACCGCCTCATCTTCGGGATCATCTAACCATCCTTCCGGCAGCGCGACTTTCGCGGAGCTTCCCTGGCGGCCGCGCGCGCTGTCTGCTTCTTCCGCCAGCTGTTGAGAATCTGCGATGGGTGCAAGGCGCTCGCGCAGCTGGGCGAGCGAGGATACTTGCGCAAGCTCCTTGCGGAATTCGCCGCCGACGGGGAAGCCGCGCAAATACCAGCCGGTGTGCTTGCGAATATCGCGGCACGCATGGTTCTCGCCGTCGTGGGCCGCGAGTAGTTCCGCGTGGCGGTAGATAATGCGCGCGACCTCTCCCAGCGTCGGCTCCGGGGGGATGTCCTCCCCGCGCAGCTGAGCGCCAAGCTGGGCGAACAACCACGGGCGCCCCAGGCATCCGCGGCCGACTTCGACGCCGTGGCATCCGGTCTGATCCATCATTCGCGCAGCGTCCTCGGCGGCGAAGATGTCGCCGTTGCCAATGACGGGGATGCCGGTGCCGTCCATGTGGTCGACCAGCCTGGCGATCTCGTCCCAGCGGGCGGTGCCGGAGTAGCGCTCGGCGGCGGTGCGCGCGTGGAGCGCCACCGCGGCGGCGCCTTCCTCGGCGGCGATACGCCCTGCGTCGAGGTGCGTGTGGTGCTCGTCGTCGATGCCGATGCGGAACTTGACCGTGATTGGGATGCCGGAGCCCTCCGCGGCGCGCACGGCGGCGCCAACGATGTTGCCGAACAAGCGGCGCTTGTAGGGGATTGCGGAGCCGCCGCCCTTGCGGGTGACCTTTGGCACCGGGCAGCCGAAGTTCATATCGACGTGGTCGGCGATATCCTCTTCTACGATCATGCGCACTGCCTCGTAGGTGAACTTTGGGTCCACGGTGTACAGCTGCATGGAACGCGGCGTTTCCTCGGGCGCGAAGCTGGTCATGTGCAGCGTCTTCTGGTTGCGTGCCACCATCGCGCGCGCGGTGATCATCTCGCACACGTAGAGCCCGGAGGAGGCACCGGTCAGCTCTTGCTCAATCTCACGGCAGAGGACGCGAAACGGCATGTTGGTCACCCCGGCCATAGGAGCGAGGATGACGGGAGAGTTCAGCTCCATGCCGCCGATGCGCAGGGCGGGTGCGCTGTGCTGGGTGAGAATTTGGGCCGTCATAGTGACCCATTGTTCCCGGTTGAGGCCCGAAAGTGCAATTTGAGGCGCGGCGGGTAACTAGCGAACGGACTCACCCGAGTGGGGGTGAAATCCGAGGTCATCTGGCAGCGCGATTCGGGCTATTCGGGCGAGTGGATTGCGGGAACACCCCCGTCGACCTGCAAAGCTGCAGATAGTCGTATCATTTGCGCGCACAATCTTGGATGCAGCGATGGATCTCGGGGACGTGGCAATGCAAGATAGGTCACAATACAGTGGTGTTGTTATCACCTACCGACGAACTCAAGTGAGGGATGAATATGGGCAACCGTATCGCCAGTGCAAAACTCCGTGACAAGGTCATGTCCGCCGAAGAGGCGGGCCAGTTTGTCAACCACGGCGACAAGGTGGGGATGTCCGGCTTTACCGGCGCTGGCTACCCCAAGGCCATGCCGACCGTCATTGCGGAAAAGGCGAAGGCCGCGCACGCCAAGGGCCAGGACTTCAGCATCGATGTGTACACGGGCGCATCCACTGCGCCGGAGTGCGACGGTGTGCTCGCAGAGGCGGGCGCGCTGCGCTACCGCATGCCGTACCAGTCGGACCCGACGATGCGCGGCAAGATCAACGCTGGCGAGATGAAGTTCCAGGATATTCACCTCTCGCACTCGGGCATGATGGTGGAGCAGGGCTTCTTCGGCGAGGTTGACCTGGCCATCGTCGAGGCGGTTCGCATCACCGAGGAAGGCAACATCGTCCCGTCCTCGTCGGTGGGTAACTCGGTCGAGTACCTCAATGCCGCCAAGAAGATCATCATTGAGGTCAACGAGTGGCAGTCCGAGGACCTCGAGGGTATGCATGACATCTGGACGGTGCCGCCGCTGCCGAACCGTATCCCGATCCCGATCACCAAGTCCGGTGACCGCATCGGTACCACCTACATTGAGATCGACCCGGAGAAGGTCGTCGCGGTAATCGAGACCAACGCCCCGGACCGCAATGCCCCGTTCAAGGCTCCGGATGAGGTTTCCGAGCAGATCGCAGGCAACTTCCTCGACTTCTTGGAGAACGAGGTCAAGGCTGGCCGCCTCGCGTACGACGGCTACGTGATGCAGTCCGGCGTGGGCAACGTGCCGAACGCCGTGATGGCGGGCCTGATGGACTCCAAGTTCGAGAACATCCAGGCCTACACCGAGGTCATTCAGGACGGCATGGTCGATCTGATCGACGCCGGCAAGATGACCGTCGCATCGGCAACATCCTTCTCCCTGTCCCCGGAATACGCGGAGAAGATGAACGACGAGGCTGCGCGCTACCGTGAGTCCATCGTGCTGCGCCCGCAGTCCATCTCTAACCACCCGGAGGTCATCCGCCGCACCGGCCTGATCGCCTCCAACGGCATGATCGAGGCGGATATCTACGGCAATGCCAACTCCACGCACATCAACGGTTCCCGCCTGATGAATGCGCTGGGCGGCTCCGGCGACTTCACCCGCAATGCCTACATCTCCTCCTTCATCTCCCCGTCGGTGGCCAAGGATGGCGCAATTTCCGCGATTGTCCCGATGGTCTCGCACGTGGACCACACGGAGCACGACGCCATGGTCTTCATCACCGAGTACGGTGTCGCGGACCTGCGCGGCCTGGCACCGCGTGACCGCGTGGCCAAGATGATCTCCATCGCTCACCCGAGCTACCGCCCGCTGCTGGAGGAGTACGTTGAGCTGGCGGCGAAGTGCAAGTACCAGGCAACCCCGCACGACCTGCGCCACGCCTTCGACTTCCACACCCGCATCCAGGAGACCGGCACGATGCAGAAAGAGGGCTAAACGTCCCCACGGTATGTGTGCCCGTGCCACCTGATGTCAGTTTTTGCGCAGGTGACGCGGGCGTTGCCGCGTCTTGCCGGGGCAATTAACGTGTCAGGTGCGCGGCCCGCTACTATGTTGCGCATGGGCCTTTAGCTCAGTTGGTAGAGCTACGGACTTTTAATCCGCAGGTCGTGGGTTCGATCCCCACAGGGCCCACCGTGAAAAACCTCCAGTTCCCATTCGAGGAGCCGGAGGTTTTCGCGTTGTCGGAGACGGTTTAGGATTTCACCATTCGCTGGATCGCCTGCATCGCCTCGGCGACCTTCTCGTCTGCGTGTGCGTCGCCTGCAGCGAGCGCGCCGGATACGCAGTGGTGCAGGTGATCCTCGAGGAGCGCAAGGCCGAGGTTTTCGAGCGCGGAATCGATCGCGGAAATTTGTGTGAGGATATCGATGCAGTATTTATCCTCATCCACCATCCGGTGAATGCCGCGCACCTGCCCCTCGATGCGTTTCAGGCGGGCGAGGTAGCGGGACTTCTCCGCAAAATAGCCATGGTGACAATCGTCGTCGTGCATGCAGTCATCTTAACCGACCCGAATTGCGTGCAGGAAAGTCGAGATGTACAGGCGTTTTGCTATTCTCACAGGCGATGCATTAGATTAGGTCAAGTCGCTAGCCCCCATCGTCTAGAGGCCTAGGACTCCGCCCTTTCACGGCGGCAACACGGGTT
>ERZ1673749.2154-NODE-2154-length-10833-cov-4.364539_pt1 | contig 10833 bp, 7 predicted proteins | sample MGYA00580204_ERZ1673749 | MGnify/ENA primary metagenome ERZ1673749 (study PRJEB41218, sample SAMN15661745) | gut metagenome | host: Homo sapiens | place: Canada: London | collected 2015-08-20/2019-03-30 | study: EMG produced TPA metagenomics assembly of...
GATCTGCACCTTCTACATAAAGTACAGGGCTGTCCGGCTCATCCAGAGCTACTTTCTCAAGCTTCACACAGGATAATCCCATGGAATTGGGACGAAAGGGAGATCTTGTGGCAAAAACTCCTTTTCTCACATTTCCCCCAAGCCTGGGCGGGCGGACAGTCGGTGACCACTTTGTCCTCTTTGCCTCCGAGAACTCCCAGATCAGCCAGATATGACTAAACTCCTCCAGACCACGACAGGCATCCACATTGCGATATTCCGGTTCGAATACGATTCTCGCTTTAAGCGCCCCTACACGGCCACTCTGCCTGGGAATACCGAATTTGGTTGGAAAATTATTTTCTATATGTGCGATTGGAACCATTGTATTATTCTCCTTTTGTAACTGTTCAGTACCTTCACAGTTACGAGTCAAAATCCACAAGAAAGAATCCTGCTTGCAGGATTCTCCGCCTGCGACGGGTCGCTTCAGCGACATAATTCCTCTCCGTCGCAGTGCGATCCTGCCCGGAGGGATTTTGACTTGTATGTCTCGGGATTTTGGCATGTTCATGCCAAAACACCTCGCGGGATAGTAGACTGCTGAATAGTTACGAAATATCTTTTATAATAGCAATTTTAGTATAATCAAGTCCTGATCTATGTTTTTGCGAACGAGACGATTTGCGAAAGTGATATGCATATTTATGGGAAATCTCTGTTCTATATGGAATGCATATAAAATATCCATAATGACTTTGAATAAGTAAACAAGCATATCTTCTTTCCTTTTTCTTTAAAAGTTCTTTATATGGCGGATTCGGATATTTCTCGTAAAATTCATCTGAAAGGCTATAAACAGCATAGTCAATTTCCAATTTTTTTCTCCTTATATACATATAAACGAGAGGGAAAATGAACTCCCTCTCGTTATACTCTTCGCTCGGTCATATTTTATTTTACCGATGAGTCAGAACCGTCACTCATCTCATCTCTCGGTTATATTTATTTTACCGATGAGTCAGAACCGTCACTCATCTCATCATGCGAATAGAGAATTAACTCTCTATATATTGTATTATATAACATATTTTCTTAAATAGCACAATCCTATATTTTTAATTTTTCAAACACGCTCTAACATCGTTTCTGTTCACAGCAATATGCTTTCTAACACACTGGACTTGTGTGAATTTATATTATTTGATCTTAGCGCTCTTTGCTTTAGAATAGCTGCTGTATATTCTTTTACCGTTTTCGGTACGATATGCCCGCACCTTGTAATAGTATGTTTTCTTAGACGTAAGCTTCTTATTTATATAAGAAACAGTGCTTCCCTTTTTAATCGTTGATACTGCCTTATATTTACCGGATTTGGATGTGGCACGGTATACTACATACCCTTTGGCACCGCTTACCTTTTTCCATTTCAGTGTAGCCTGTTTCTTACCGGCAGTTACTGTGACAGCCGGGGTTTTCGGTTTTACTGTCTGTGCCGGAGTTGGTGTCGGTGCAATTCCATTGGTTGTTACAGAGAAGTTTTTGTCATAACTGCTTTTAATAGCACCGCCCCATTTGGTGGAAACAGCCTGTACACTGTAATAATAAGGAGTTGACGGAGAAACCGCTGTATCTGTATAGGAGAGGTCTTTGACCGTAGCAATCTTTGCGAATTTGCTTTCACCCATCTTACGTCTTAAAATAATGTAAGAATCTGCATTTTCATATTTATTCCAAGTAAGAAGAACTGTATTTCCTGCCGCCTTGCAGGTTGTGATCTCTGGCATTCCTGCTGCAAAGAGGTCTTTCGCAGTACCCTTTACAACTACATGGCACACTGCGGTTACATTCTGATCTGTTTTTACACGGATATCGGTTTCTCCTACAGAAACAGGTGTGATAACCCCCTTCTGGTCTACTTTGGCAACGCCTGCATTATCAGAGGTCCATACCAGTTCCCCGCCGCTTCCCTTCGGACTGAATGTCCAGGTCAGGGTATAGGTTCCCTGATCAATTGCCAGAGTCAGCGTTTTGTCACTCAAAGCAATGCTCTGTGCCGGTGCTGTAACAGTCACGTGGCAGGTGCCTTTCGTTCCATTGTCCGTAGTCAGTGTAATATCTGCAGAACCGGCACCCACAGGAGTTACCTTGCCGGAGCCATCTACGGTTACTACAGAAGAGTTGGAAGATTCCCAGTACAAAGAGGACGGTTTTGCGCCGTTTGGCGTGATCGTGTAATCCAGTGTCCTGGAACCGCTTTTCGTTGAGAGATTCAGGCTGGACGGAGAAATACTCACCCCTGTCACACTGACCGGTCTGGAAGAAACGGAAATATTGCAGGTCGCATAGACACTTCCGGAAACTCTCGCAGTAATCACCGCAGAACCTTCTCCCACTGCTGTTACCACACCACCGTTTACACTTGCAACAGAATTGTTGGAAGAAGTCCAGCTTACAGTTCCCACCGCATCAGACGGAACAATCGTATAAGTCAGTGTATAGCTGTCTCCCTTTGTAAGAGTCAGATCAGAAGCATTTAAGCTGATCAGCTTCGGTGCTACCGGAAGCTTTGACTCAATACTTTTAAGCAGCTGAACCGCTTCATAAACTCTGTTTGCAGACGCATCCAGCGTAGTCAGCGCACTGTCCGCTTCGGCATATGCACCGGAGAATCCGCTGACCTGGGACCATCTGGAACGCTCTGCATTTGCCTTTCCCATCATGCGGATAAGCTCGCTCTTATCTGCCGCCTCAAAAATCTGCCTGTTATTATTATACGGGTCACATCCTGTAATGTCCGTACCACCGCAAAGGGCAAACATAACACGCAGGACACTTCCGTCTGACGGATGACTCGCACCCATTCCGACACCCATAAATACATTATCCAGAGTATACGTCCATCCGGATGCGGAGCAGTAGGAAAATTCTGTCAGATCCGGTGCATATTTGTTATCAGTAAGCTTATAGGCATCACCGGTCCAGGTGGAAGTCTCGGAGAGAACCTTCTGGATACATGCCGGTGGATTCAGGCTTCCACTGTCACAGTTGGCAATTCCCCTTAAGTAGAAACCATAACTTGTATTTGTGTCATAAAGCGGCGTAATCCCGTTCTCACTTAACCCGCGGAGCAGAACATCTGCACAGGTTTCTCCTTTCGCAAATTCCACCTGTACAGGATCCAGGATCATACCCTGGCCGATCGTGTTCTTCTCCACAGTCAGCGTCAGGGTATCTGCCAGAACATCGGTCTGTCCCAGCGCAAAAATCCCCACTGCCATTCCGGCTGCAAGAGTCAGCCCCTTAATGGCCTGCCATAGCTTATTCTTTGTCATATTCATTTTCCTCCTTATTTTCGGGCCGCTGCAGCAGCCCGTATTTTCTTTTTACTCTCTCCAGTTTCTCCAGCAGAGGCCTGCTTAGGATCCACAGGAAGATTACCGTAGAAGTTGCCTGCACCAGATCTACCGGTGCACCTGAGATATAAAACGCGATCAGGCTCTTCTTTGTGATGTATCCGTATGCCATCAGAATAGATGCCGGATTCATGATCCCGCCGAAGATCAGAAACACACTTAAGAATCCGTAAATACACAGATCCACCTTCCTGGCTTTGAGAATCCCTTTCTGAAAAAGGATTCCTGCCAGATATCCGATCATTCCATAGGAAAACATCTGCCAGGGTGTCCACGGTCCTTGCCCGAAAAACATATTTGAGATCATCATGATCAGACAGGCACACAGAAACCCCGCCTCACCACCTAAGGAAACCCCGGTAATGATCACGATGGCCGCAATCGGCTTAAAGCTTCCGATCATAAAGAAAGCACTCCTGCCTGCGACCCCAAGAGCCGCCATTACGGCAATGACCATAATCTCTCTTGCCTGTGGATGCCGGCCCTCAAATACCATAAAGAACGGGATCGTGGCATAGGCAAGTATTAAAAGACTGATCACTACATCATGCTTACCATGAAACTTATGAACCAGGATAAAAAGCACCAGCGGAACAAAAGCCAGAAACATAATCAGACCAATCCAGGTACGCTTCTCAATCTTTCCTTTATGGATCGGCTGGATAATGATTCCATCCTCTTTCAGTTCATATTCCTCTAATTCCTGTCCGGATTCCTCTTCCCCGGGCAGGCTCTGTGCACAGGAATCCCCGAAGAAACGGTCCATAAACTGGTCTAAAGCCTTGCCTTCAAGCACGCAGCCACCTCCTTTCCGGTAACAGCATCAGGAAAATAATGCCTTGCCATGCGATTGGCAGCAGTCGTATAAAAGCTGTTTCCCGCAAAGAAATCCCTTGCACTCTTACACGTCACCACATTTCCCTGAAAGAACAGGCCGACCCTGTCTGCATATTCTGCGACAAACTCCACATCATGCGAGATCATAAAGATAGTGATCCCGTGAGCTTTGAGCTTCTTTAAAATGTCTCCCAGTTCCTGTTTATATTCTGCATCCAGCCCCTTCGTTGGTTCATCCATCAGAAGAAGCCTCGGCTGCAACAGCAGAACCTTAGCCAGTGCAAGACGCTGCTGTTCTCCACCGCTTAAATCATACGGATGACGGTCAAGCAGTCCTTCCAGTCTGGTCAGACTTACGATTCCCTCGATTGCCTCTGCCTTCCTCATATTGGCAGTGTATTCGGAAGATTTCTTCTCCTTTGCCCCACCGATGATAGAATACAGATCCTCCCGGACTGTCTTCTTGATAAACATGCTCTGGGGATTCTGTGGCAGCACACCCAGATACCCTCTGTAAAGCTGGGTATCCGTATACCTGCGGATATCAATCCCATTCAGGAGAATCTTGCCTCTGTAGGGAGCACGGACACGACTGATCAGCGATAAAGTCGTACTTTTCCCCGTTCCGTTTCCACCGACAAGCGCATAAAATTCTCCCTGCTTTACTTCCAGGTTCAGATCCTGCACAACATCCTTTCCGTCTTTTTCATAACGAAACCACACATCCTTTACCTCAATAGCCGGTGGCATAGAGCTTTTGGAACCAGACAGCAGTTTATCTCTGACTGTATTCAGCTTTTTTTGCAGTTTTTGTTTATTTTTACAAAAATAACTTTCTTCACAAACAGAAACTGTATCAGAAGTTGCTGCCATCACCTGTGTGATCCAGTTCCTTCCCTCTTTTACAGTCAGCGGACATGGCAGATTATTTTCTACCTCTGCATAAATCTGCATGGGAACCGGCATAGACAGAAACATTCCATGATGTTCCCTCTTCAGTAACTCACCGATCTCCCGTGGCGCTCCCTGCGTGAGCAGACTGCCCTTATCCATCACATATACCCTGTCCGCCCACGGAATGACATCCTGCAGCCGGTGCTCCGTCAGAATTATGGTAGTGCCGATATCCCGGTTAATCTTTCTCACCGTTTCCAGAAAATCAGAAGCCGCGATCGGATCAAGCTGAGAAGTCGGCTCATCCAGAATCAGAAGTTTCGGGTGCATAGCCATGATCGCCGCCAGGTTTAAAAGCTGCTTCTGCCCTCCGGACAGCTCCGAGACATTCTTATAAAACCACTGATGAATCCCGAAATAGCTTGCCATCTCTGCCACTCTCAGACGAATCGTAGGCGTATCATATCCCAGACTTTCCAGACCAAATGCAAGCTCATGCCACACCTTATCTGTCACGATCTGATTTTCGGGATTTTGCAGTACATAGCCGATTTCCTGGCTCTGCTGCCGGTGGCCGACTTCCTTCAAATCCCGCCCATAATAACAGATTTTCCCGGAACTGCTGCCAAAAGGAGCCAGATCCGACTTCAGCTGGCGAAGCAGCGTACTCTTGCCACAGCCACTCTTACCGCACAGCACATTAAAGGTACCCTCCTCCACATCCAGTGACACATGAGACAGTGACTCCCTGCTGCCATTCGCATAACGGAAGGAAAAATCTCTCACTTCTATTATCTTCATCTCGCTTCTCCTTCCATATCTTCATAAATCTTTCTGTAGGTCACTGCCATCTCTCCCTGTACGTGGCTTCTGCTTTTCTTCATGGCAGATTCCTCACACAGATCCAGAATCAGCGGCAGAAAACAGAACACACCAAAGCTGACAAATGTGACAGCAGCCAGCAGCGGACTGCACGACTGCTTCGGAACCCTTCCGAAAACAGTAAAACCGGCAAGCAGGATTCTGGGATTGTACTGTGCAAAAGCAGCTCCCCGGTAACATCCATATCCGAAAATCACACAAAGCCCGACAAGCATAGTTCCCAGTAGTTTATCCCTTCTGTTAAAACGGTAAATAGAAAAAGCCGTACGTCCTCTTAACCCATAGCCACGGCTTTTCATTGAATCAGCCGTCTCAATCGCATTTTCCAGTGCCCATGTGACAAGAATGGACACCATATTTAACGCATAACGGATCTTCTTAAACCATTTGCCATTGCTCACATCCATCCCCACGCATTTCTGTCCATTGCGGATCACCTTCAGCTGGGCCATAAAGTGAGGCACAAACCGAAGCGCCATAGACAGCATCAGAGACATCGCAGGGATAATCCTGCCAAAAAGATAGATAAATTTATCACTTGTCATGATCTGGTTATAGCAGGAGAACCACAAAATCATAATAAAAAGTACACATCCCAGAACGATTCCATATACCATTGCCTCCAGCGTAACCCAGTTTCCGCTGCTTTCTATATAAAGAAGCGGTGTGACTCCGTAATGGTTAAACATCGGGTTTAAGAGTGCCACGATAAGGAGACTCGGTAGCGTCAGAAGAAAATTGATTTTCAGAACCTTCTTTACTCCGTTAAGCCACATGGAGTAAGCTGTGGCAGCCACAAAAGAGACTGCCAGGTAAACCGGGTGCTGGATAAACATGGTAAACCCCAGCACCACGGCAAAATAAAAGAAATTTAAAACAGGATGGCACCTGGAAAAAGCATCAGTCATAATACTGATCCCCCACATCCCTGCCAAGATTGCAGGTATAACGCCATTCTACCGTATCGCCGTCCTCCAGCGTATATTTCGAGCAGCCATAATTCGGATACCAGCCGTTGACACAGTACATCCATCCGGAATCCTTGCCACAGTCAAACTCATACAGGTTATTGATACCGGATACATAATAACTGTTATACATAGGTGTCCACTCCGACTCCATCTGAATACCGGCCTGATTACATACACGCTTCAGCACATCAAATACCGTCTCCCCCTCATAGAACTCCACCTCCGAAGGATACAGGATCCAGCCGTCCGCAGGCACAAATTCTGCCTTGGACTCTTTCAGATCATCCCAGTTATTCAGGATCGTAGAACACTCGATAGAGAAAGTACAGGTCATGGCTGTATCTGAGCTGTCATCGCCACCGGAAGTGTCTGTATTGCCTGTTCCATCGCCGGAAGAGTCTGTCTGTCCGGAACTGGTATTTCCATCTGTGCTGGACTGACCGCCAGAACTTCCAGTGGAATTTTCACCGTTTTGTGTATCCTTATTATCAGCAGTGCCCTTGGATTTGTCATCGGATTCATCCGTAGATTCACCTGTGGTAGAACCGCCGATCAGATAGAAATCTCCTCCTGTCTTAGTCACGTTAAAGGTAAGTGTTGTGCGCTCTGTTTTTTTCTTTCCGGTTTCTCTGGTAGTAATCTTTGCAGTATCAAGCTGATAAAGCTTTCCATCTTCTTCCAGACAGTAAAGAACCTTATCCGCGTCCCATTTTTCTTTCAGATTCAGGGTCAGCTTCGCAGGCGCTGCCAGATTCATCTTCTCCAGTGTGACTTTCAACGCATAAGGCGCATCATTGGCAAGCTTCTTTACCTCTTCTGTTCCATCTTCACTGCACTGTACCAGAAGTTTTTGCTCCACCGGATTCTGAATCTGGCTTCCATTGTAAGTCCATTTATAACTGATCCCGCTGTCCGTTTTTCCGGTAAAATAATACTTTTCGTCCTTTCCGGCGATCGTTTCCATCTGTGCCTGGGTGATGATTCCGTCCTCAGGAAGCTTTGTTTTCTGCTTCAAAGGTTCCACATCTGTATCAGAATCTTCCTCCGTGCTGTTTAAGATCTCAGCTCCTTTTTCGGAAAGCTGTGTCATGCCGTCATCCCCGCCGCCACAACCTGAGAGCGAACTTACCCCCAGAAACAGTGCAAGCCACAGGGCAAGTCCCTTTTTCTTTATCCTCATTTCTTCTTCCTCCGCTTCTTAATAAGAGCCCTCACTCCGGCCTTAATGCCGCTGCCTGCCAGTCCTCCCGCCAGAGCACCGCCTGCCGCAAAACCAAAGATCATACCATATTCTTTCTTCTTTGAGGTCAGACTTCCGGTTCCACTCTCCCCGGCAGTTTCCTGATATCCATCCTCACCGGTATCCATCTGTGAAGTCTCTTCCGACTCTGTATAAGGCTCTGCTTCGAAATCCCAGCCGCCGGAATTCTTATCCTTTGATGACTTACTGTTCTTTGATTTACTGTTTTTAGAATCCTTTGAACCGGAGCCACTATCCTTTCCTGAGCTTTCGGAACCCGTGGAGCTTTTGCTGCCGGAAGACTTACCACCCAGAGATTTCCCGGATCCACCCGGCGTTTTCGTATTGCCGCCTGACGGTGTTGTGGCAGGAACCGGCGTCGGGGTAGGAATCGGCGTGGGTTCTTTCAGACCGGTACCGGAACCATCTCCCTTGCCACCTTTTTTGATACTCACATCTGACATATCATAAAGGCTCGTCTTGCCATCCTTCAGGCGCTGGTAGGCAACCAGTGCGTAATATCCCTGCTCCGTAGCCATCCCGTCCAGAGTGCCTGCTGCCGCCCCGCCGTTATTTCCGGCACCCGCCTTTACATGCATAAATCCACTTCCATCGATATGATAGGAAAGAAGATTCTCTATTGTCCAGTGGCCGCCCTTGATGAAACGCGAATCCGTCTCCGGGTCAATCCCAAGGCTGCATAAAGCCGTGATGATCTGTGCACAGGACTCCTCTGTCTCCACACCCATCGTGGAATATCCACCGCTGTCGTTCTGCATTTCCGACAATTTATTCAGCCCTCTGTCAATGGCAGCAGTCACATTCTCATAACCTGATTTATGATAATACGGTGCCAGCGCCTGCAGTGTCATGCCGGTAATATCAGAATCCGCATTACTTCCCATCAGCGTCCATCCGCCACCCGGGAGTTCACTCTGCAGCAGGAAATTCACCAGCGCAGATTCCGAATTCTGCTCCTTCGCAGACGGGTTCTCCGGGAAAGAATATTCCGGGTGGCAGTTAAGGGCAAGGAGTGCCCAGATCGGACCGTTTAATCCCTGTTCCTTCACAAGGCTGAAATCAGAGATATATTGAAATAGATTGTAACCACCCACATTGCGGGCATCCTTCCCCTCTGAGGTCAGGACCAGGATTCTCTTGGAATACTCTGTATATTTGGAAGTATTGGTAAGGATTCCCTTCTTTTCCTCGATATAATTTGCCGTGTGATTATAATAGGTAGAGAAATATTTCTCCTTCAGGCTTAAACCGCCTCTCGCCAGTCCAAGCACATACCATTCGCTGCCAACAGAAGGATTGGTATCTGTTGCACGCATATAGGCGCTGGTCTCTGCCATAACCTGACTGACCGATTTCTTCAGGGCATTTGCTCCCTGCATGACCGTTACCTTACAGGAGGCCGTCATTTCCGGATGTTGTGTTACAGAAGCGGTAATCGTAGCTTTGCCATTCTTTACTGCTGTGACAACTCCCTTTTTGCTTACTTTCGCAACAGAAGTGTCACTGCTTTTCCATGTCACTGTATACTCTTCCGTAACCGATTCCGGTACCGGGACCACCTTCAGGGTGTATTTCTGCCCCCGGTTGATCTTAACGGATTTACTGTTAAGAGAGATTCCCTGAAGTCCTGCGGGGAAGTCAGCAATGATCAGATGGTTTAAAGTTCTGGCACTGTCCAGATAGAAGCGGTTATCTTCTGTCGTCTGAGGGGTCAGTTCCATAAACGAATCCCCGGTACTTCTAAGAACCCTCGGTTTCGTCAGACTCTCATATCCATCCGGGACAAGAAATGTCAGAGAGATCATCGTCATTGGCTGATAGTTTTCTCCTGTACGGATATCCGTATAGGAAATATTTATATCATAAAGAAGCTGTGGAAGAGTCCCCGGATATGCTTCGGAGAGCTCCTGTATAGTCTGTTCCTGATCCGGGTTCTCCTGCACATGGGTCTGCACATACCAGGGATTTCCCGTGGCGGTCACTCCACTGTCAGAAGAAATCAGTGCCGCAATACGGTTTCGGACAGTTTCAAGAGCCTCTTTGACTCCGGCATCAATTTCTGCCTGCTCCTCTTCTGTCAGACTGTCATAGGTGTCACTGGCAAGAAAGAACTTCGAGACCGTTTCTGAGGACAGATCAATTTCTTCGAGCGCCGCTGCTTCACCGGCTTCATTATTTTCTTCTTCATTTCCGGCCGCGCCATCGTCTGTCTCTGACTGAGATGGTTCGGTGTCAGACTGGAATTCATTCGCAGTTTCTCTGTCGTCAGAATCATCATGCTGTACAGGGACAGAAGTTTCTTCTGCCTCCCCGTGTATCTGCTCAGCCGGTGGCATCTGGGCTGCGGGTACAGGACATGCGGTCACAGCAATTCCTGTACTGAGAAGCAGTGCCATCCATTGTTTATTCATTTGTTTCCTCCGCGTTTTTAATCTAAAAAATTACATCCGGGTAAAATAGCACCCGCAATTCCTGAAATTACAAAATGACAGATGACTCTCCCCCTGTCATATAGCAGGTAGAAAGGACATCTGCCTTATTTTTTTGTATCATTCTTTCCAAATTTTGCAGCAATTATCAGAGCGATTATTAC
>ERZ1673749.2164-NODE-2164-length-10796-cov-7.584210_pt1 | contig 10796 bp, 8 predicted proteins | sample MGYA00580204_ERZ1673749 | MGnify/ENA primary metagenome ERZ1673749 (study PRJEB41218, sample SAMN15661745) | gut metagenome | host: Homo sapiens | place: Canada: London | collected 2015-08-20/2019-03-30 | study: EMG produced TPA metagenomics assembly of...
CATATGTAAAATAAAACAGCCTTCCAGCTTCCGGTGCATTGATGCGCCGGGAGCCAGGAGGCTGTTTTTTGCGAAAGATTTGTAAAAAATCCCCTTTTGCTTGGCAAATATGTGGTAAGATGATAAACTGAAAGCGCAACTGATTATTCAAATAAGACCAAAAATGAAAAATATGAGGATATTATGCTGAAGGTTTTGATTGCAGATGATGAGGAGAAAATCTGCCAGCTGATTGAAAAGCTGATTAACTGGAAATCTCTGGGACTGAAGGTAGCTGCAGTGGCATCTAATGGGGTAGATGCTGTAAAAAAGATTATGGAATATAGGCCGGATATTGTGATAACGGATATCAGGATGCCTGGGATTGATGGGATGGAACTGATTGAACGAACTAAAAAAATATGTCCAGATACAGAAATTATTATTATCAGCGGTTATCGGCACTTTGAATATGCGCAGACAGCTATTCGCTACGGAGTTCGAAATTACCTGTTAAAGCCTATTCGTAAAGATGAATTAAGGGAAACACTGGAAAAAATAGTAGATATCTGCCGTGAGAGGAATGAGCAGTTGGATTTTGAGGAGCGGGTGCGTCTTGCATTGAAAAATGATGCTGAAAGACTTCGGACGGGATTTATTTCCCAACTGATCTATGGAAGCAGTGAAAGAAAGGGAGATTCTTCTATTGAGGCTGTAAATGCCCAGTTTCATTTCCGGTTTCGTGAAGGTATTTTTCAGATTTTAGGAATCCGTTTTGACAGAATTGGTCATGACGATAACTGCATATCTTTTTTAGCAGATCGTGCAACAGATATTATCAAACAGTTTTTAGGTTCGCTGTGTTTTGATTTTGAGCTTTATGTGGAATGTTCCAATCTTTATGTGCTGCTTAATTATTCAACAGAGGATCAGAAAAATATCCGAAGGGCTGTGCGGCAGATATTTGATGAATTAAAGCAGCAGGAAGCAATTTTAAAAGGAATGGAAATAACTGCAGGTATGGGACGGATGACAGGTTGTATCGGTGAGTTGAGATCCTCTCTTTTAGATGCCCGTTTTATGCTGCAGCAGAGGATTATAGCCGGAACAGGGCGGATTCTGGAAATTGGCGAACAGGGGAGAGTTACGTCTGGTTTTGTGGACAGTGAAGCATTTGGGCAGTTTAACAGAGACATGGAGCGGGCGCTGGAAAGCCTGAACACTATGGAGGTAAGAAAGGTTATCTGCGGTCTTTTGGATCAGCTGTCATCGTACAATGGCATGACCGGATATGAGGCCCTGCAGATGTCACGAGAAGTATGCAACCACTATATATTCTGCATGAAAAACCGCAGTATCTATATTGAGAATGAATCTAAATTTGTGGAAAATTTCAGCAGAGAGTCTGAGGACTGTGTTTCCATGGAGGAGCTGTTTCATTTGCTGTCGCGTACAGTATGCCGTTCATTTGACACTGCTGTGGAGGCTAAAAGAGCAGAAGATAACCGTCCTATGCGTCTGGCAAAGAAGTATATACAGGAAAATTACAGTAAGCCTTTGACCTTGGAGGAAGTCAGTGCGAAAGCAGGATTTGCACCGGGATATTTCAGTACACTGTTTAAGAAGGAAACGGGAACAGCATTTTTGGAATATGTGCAGTCAGTACGAATGGAATCGGCCAAAAAACTGCTTACAACGACAACAGACAGCATGTATGTGATCTGTGAAAAGGTGGGATATAGCGATGTGAAATATTTTACAAAATGCTTTGTGAAATATACAGGATTAAAACCGGGAGAATACAGGAAGATATATTCATGAGAAATAGGGAAAACTATATTTTAGGAAGAATACAGTGGTTTGTAATTGGTATAGGCTTTTTTGCAGCATCTATGTCGGTATTTGTCCTTACAGGTGAAGGCGGAATACGCAGAAGAGTTTTTGCACTTATACTTCTGGGCGCTTTTCTTGTGTTTTTGTATTACGGTTACCAAAAAATTTATCGACCGTTAAAAATCAATAATCGGATTAAAGCCAGCTTTGCCCGGGGAGACAGTTATGAGGATATTTATAATATGGCGTATCCTATAAGCGCGGAAGAAAAAGCTATGTTTGAGAGATTTTCGCTCCTGTTGGATAAGAATCGTCTGATTGCATTATCAAAAAAAACATCAGAGTATCTGGCATTGCAAAATCAGATCAATCCTCATTTTCTTTATAATACATTGGAAGGAATAAGGGCAGAGGCAGTAATTTCTGGGGTAGATACCATTGCGGAGATGACAGAAGCACTGGCAACATATTTCAGATATACAATTTCACAAGTGGATAATCTGGTGACGCTGGAGGAGGAACTTGCAAATGTAGAGAATTATTATTATATTCAGAAATTCCGTTTTGGTGACAGGTTGGATCTTATGATACGCTATGATTGCGAGGATGAATACAGTGTACTTCAGTGTCAGATTCCTAAGCTGACGCTTCAGCCGATTGTGGAAAATTCTATTTACCATGGTCTGGAACAGAAAATGGAAAAAGGTCATCTGGATATCAAAATAACTGCTACAGACCAACACTTGATTATTATGGTATCAGATGATGGTGTGGGAATGGAGAAGGAACAGGTAAAAAAGATGAATGAGGTTCTGCGCAGTCTTCGCTTGGAGGAGATGCAGACAGAGTCTTCCAGAGGCGGTATTGCGGTCCGAAATGTAAATAATCGAATTAAACTCCTTTTTGGTGAAGAATATGGAATTAGCATATACAGCCAGTCTGGTGCTGGTACAGATGTGGAAATTACGCTTCCGCCCAATTATGACGGCGGTTCTTACGCATCTGAAAAGGTGGGCGGCTGCAATGCAGAAAAACAGGAAAATATTCACTTTAAACCGTAGTGGGTTTGAGGAGGAAACAGGTTATGAAACAGGAAATACTGCGCTTTGAAAATGTTACACGGCAAGTAGATGGAGCTGTATATCTGGATAATTTTAATTTTTATATGACTAAGGGAGAAATTGTAGGGATGCTGTCTGTGAATGACAGAGGAAAGAAAGAACTTTTGAATCTTTTAATGAAAAGACTCCCGATTGAATCAGGACGTATTTATTGGGATGGGGGTTTGGCAAACAGCTGGTTAGACAGTGAATATCCTAATAATAAGGTGTATGTGATTGATGAGCATAGTTCTTTAATTGAAGATCTTTCCATTGCTGATAATATGTTTGTGATGCGTTCCGGTTTTAAAAAGTATGTGATAGAAGAGAGGGTTCTTGAGGAGCAGGCAAAAAGGGTTTTGGAGAGTCTGTCTATGCAGGTAGATTTGAATCAAAGAGTATCCAGACTTACTGTTCTGGAGCGGATCATGATTGAGATGGCCAAAGCGTATCTGATGGGCTGCAGCCTCTTGATTGTAATGTACCCGGAGCAGCTGATCGGTCAGGCGGAGTTTGAGCGGTTTCATCAGCTTCTGCGAAGTATAAAGAAAAAGGGAATTTCTACGCTGTATTTTTGTTATCATCATTGGATTATGTTTCAGATCTGCGATCGGATTGCTCTTTTTTCCAGAGGACGGATAAAGAAGCTGTTCGATCATCGGGACTTTACGGAAAAAGCCATTGCACCATATATATATTATTTTAAAGACGCCAGAATAGCCCGGGCAGGAGAAACACCTTCTTATGGTCTGGAATTTCGGGAATTATCGGGAGAAAATATCGGGAGGCTGAATCAGGGGATTGTTCCTGGTGAGTGCATCACATTTTTAGACTCCGAAGGACGTATGGGAAGAGAACTGCTGAAAATTCTCACGAAAGAAAAAACGGATTATGAAGGAAGAGTTTTCTGTAAAGGAATTGATTTGAAAAAAGGGGGAAGAAGCTGCCTGGACAGCGGGATGATCGTGTTGGATAACAATCCAACGGAAACTTTTCTTTTCAGCGAAATGTCATATCTGGAAAATCTCTGCTTTCTTTTGGATCGGAAACTGAGAAAAAGGATTTTAAAGCCTTCCTATCTTTCCAGTGTCAGAAATGAGTATGCACGGAGAGTGGGAGATGTAATTGATGCAGGGGATATCCGATCCCTTTCATTAAAAGAAAAGTACGGGTTAGTTTATAATAAAATCCGCCTGTTTCATCCGGAAATTCTTGTAATTCTCAAGCCTTTTGCTTATGGAGATATGCATTGCAGAAATTATATTTTAGAGCAGATTCGTGAATTAAAGGAAATGGGACTTTGCATTCTGCTTGTTACGAATTATATTACAGATTGTCTCTACATTTCTGATCATATATGTATTTTAAAAGATGGAAGAGATGTTGTGTCTCTGGAGCCGGAAGAATATGGTATTATAAGCCGAATTTTTTCGTAAGAATGTCTACCTGATTCGTAAGTTTATCCCCTTATTAAAAAACAGTCCCCTGTTATAATTATTCCATAAATATATGGTATCCTGCCATACAGTATGAGAAGGGGGTATCTGGTTTGAAGCCGGAAAAAAGAGAAAAACTTCAGACAGTCAGAAATGAAATGGAAGCATTTATGAAAAGAAGTGTTCCGTTCTGGCTGGAGCATGGGATTGACAGAGAATACGGAGGGTATCTGGTCTGCTTTGACTGCCATGGCCGTCCGATGAAGGAACTGGCGGTTTTATCGCCGGATGACAAGATGATTGTGACCCAGACAAGGATGATATGGGGATTTTCTGCTCTGTTAAGAAATGGGCTGGCAAAACGCTGCGGCTGGGAAGAGGCCTGCAGGGAGGCAGCCGTTCAGGGAGTGGACTTTTTTATTGAGAAATTCTGGGACAAAAAGCATACGGGATGGGCCTGGGTAACAGACCGCAAGGGAAATGTGCTGGATAACGGCAAGCTGGTGTATGGTCAGACCTTTGCAATCTATGCGCTGGCAGAGTATTATATGGCAACGGGTGATGCACGCGGACTGGAATATGCAGAAAAAACCTTTGATGCATTAAAGAAGTATGCAGCGGATACGTATCATGGAGGGTATTTTGAGAATTTTAAAGAAGACTGGACATTAGAAAGTCCGGGTGTATATGGAGGCGATCTTAAGTCTCTGGATATCCATATGCACACCATGGAAGCTTATACGACTCTTTATGAAGCAACAGGAAAGGAAATTCATAAGAGGGCTCTTGAGGAAATCATCCAGATAGTTCTTACTTATATGGTAGATTACGATTTCTGGTGCGGACGAAATCAGTTTGGTTCAGATTTTACCCCCAGACCTGCAATTTCTATTCGGAGAACATGGAATTATGACAGAGATCCGGAAAGTGCCAACAAAAATCCTCTGGATACTACCTCCTATGGACACAATATTGAGCTGGTCTGGCTTTTAAATCGTGCGTATGAGGTATTGGGAGAACCGCCTGCCAGAGAATTTACAAGAAAATTTGCGGATTATACGCTGGCAAACGGCTGGGATCCAATCTATGGAGGCATTTATCGGGATGGAATGCATGATGGACGGATTGTAGTGACGGATAAGGAATGGTGGCAGAACTTTGAGTCCCTTACAGGCTTTTTAGACTGCTATCAGGCAACGGGGGATGAGCGGTATCTGGATACTTTTATAGACCTGTGGGAATTTGACCAGAAGTATTTTTATAATCCGGAAGCAGGGGAATCCAGACAGCTTTTAAAAGCAGATGGAACACCGATTATTGAAGATGCAGGGAACCAGTGGAAATGCATTTACCATACAGACCGAGCTATGATGGAATGCTGTCTCAGAATAGAGGATATGAACCGGGAAAATGAGTAAGAGCACCGGAAAGGAACGAATATGGAAGAAATGAACACACATACGCCGGCGGGCCGTGAACTGGTGCGTATGAGCGGGATTATGAAGGAATTTCCGGGCGTAAAGGCGTTGGATGATGTAAAGCTGGAATTGTATTCAGGAGAGGTTCTGGCGCTTTTAGGAGAAAACGGAGCGGGAAAGTCTACCCTGATGAAGATTCTGTCGGGAGTTTACCAGAGAGATGACGGGGAAATCGTTCTGTTTGGGAAAAAAATCCAGAATTGGGATGCAAACCATGCAAAAGAGGCTGGTGTTGCAATTATCCATCAGGAACTGAATATGTGTACCCATTTAAGTGTTGCTGAGAATATTTTTCTGGGCCGTGAACTGGTCAAAAACGGACGCCTGGACAATGAAAGGATGCATGAGGAGACAAAGAAGATCCTTCATCGTCTGAATATTGACATCGATCCCAGAACTCAGGTGGGAGATCTGGCGGTATCCAGACAGCAGATGGTAGAAATTGCAAAGGCTCTTTCTCAGAATGCAAGGGTACTGATTATGGATGAGCCTACATCAGCTCTGACATCCAAAGAGATTGATGAGTTGTTTAAGATTATTCATCAGTTAAAAGAAGATGGAATCGGCATTATCTATATTTCCCACCGTTTGGAGGAACTTCAGCATATTGTGGATCGTGTGATTATCATGCGGGATGGAAAATATATTACGCAGATGCCTTATGATGTAAACCGGATGGATGAGATCATAGCCAATATGGTAGGCCATGAGATTAAAGAGAAATTTCCTCATGTGGACTGTACAAGAGGAAAGAAAATTTTAGAGGTCCGTCATCTGAGCGCGGGACGCCAGGTAAGGGATGTAAATCTGGAATTGTATGAGGGTGAGATTGTCGGGATTGCAGGCCTTATGGGTGCAGGCCGTACAGAGACTACGCGGGCAATTTTTGGTGTAGATTCCAAGGAAGAAGGAGCAATTTTCATTGACGGCAAAGAAGTAAAGATACACTGTCCGGCAGATGCCATACGGGTTGGGCTTGTACTGGCGCCTGAGGATCGGAAAAAGGATGGACTATGCACCAGATTGAGCATTTCTGATAATATTGCTCTGCCGAATCTGGATATGCTCTGTAAAGGCTTGTTTGGAACCGTAGACCGGAAGAAGGAAAAAGAGATGGTGGATCATTCTGCAAAGGCATTAAAGATCCGTATGTCTGGGGCGCAGGTGGATGCAGGAAGCCTTTCAGGAGGAAACCAGCAGAAGGTAGTAGTGGCTAAATGGCTGGCAAGAAATTCAAGGGTTGTTATTTTTGATGAGCCAACAAGAGGAATTGATGTGGCGGCCAAGGTCGAAATTTATAATCTGATGAATCAGTTAAAGCAAAATGGTATAGGCGTTATGTTTGTGTCCTCTGAGATGCCGGAGGTTCTGGGAATGAGCGACCGAATCCTCGTTATGTGTGACGGACGGATCACTGGTGAATTTAATGCATCGGAAGCGACTCAGGATAAGATCCTTACCAGCGCTACGCGGTTTGAACAAAAAGCAGTGTCATAAGGAGGAGGAACACATGAGTAATTCCAATGAAAAAAAGCCTGGTATACTGGGACGCTTTCTGTCCCAACGGGGAATGGGACAGGTCATTACAGTGGGAGTAGGCCTGGTTATCCTCTGTCTGGTATTTGGCTTTATCAATCCAAATTTCTTTACATACAGAAATGTGGCAAATCTGCTGAGACAGATTGCTCCGATTTTGTTAATCGGTGTAGGACAATCCTATGTTCTTTTTACAGGAAATATTGACCTTTCGGTCGGTTCTGTCGTAGGAATGAGCTGTATGATTTCTGCTACACTGATGTGTCATGGCATGAATCCCTGGGTTTCTGTTGTGATTACAATGGCATGTTGTCTGGCAGTAGGCTGTGTCAATGGAGTTCTGGTATCAAAATGCAAGCTGCCGCCGTTTATTGCCACATTAGGTACCATGACGATTGCCCGCGGAATTGCCCAGATCGTAAATGGAAATTACAATACAGATTCCATTGGTGAGGCGGCAAAGGGCTTCAGAACCTTTTTCTACAGCGGCAAATTCATGGGGATTTTCAGTGCATTCTGGATTGCGATGGCAGTATGGCTGGTATTTAACTATCTGATGAGCCATACCAGAACAGGTCGCCATATCTATGCGACAGGAAGTAATATTGATGCTGCAAGACTTTCTGGTGTAAACGTAGATAATACGGTTATCTGTGTTTATGTGGTATCTGCGTTCTGTGCCTGCATTACAGGCTTGATTACCTGTGCATCCACAGGAACAGGAACCATGGATGCAGGAACTTCCTATGAAATGTATGCGGTAGCTGCTTCTGTAATTGGCGGTGTTTCTACGCTGGGCGGTTCTGGAATTCTTTCTGGTACGGTGATCGGTGCAGCAATCTGGGGTGTGCTGCAGAATGGTCTTCAGTTTGCCGGTGCTCCGGTTGCAATCAGAAATATTGTGATTGGAATTATTGTTGTAGTAGCAGTGCTTCTGGATGTAATTGTCCGTTCTGGAAAAGGAAAAAGCAAGAAGCATAAAAATGGATAAGCAGTAAAATAGGGTTGAAAGCAGAAATGCTTTACAATAAGAGAAAGAAAGGAAAGGTATTGTATTATGAGGAAAAAGGCATTATCAATGATTCTGGTGGCAGCTATGGCATCTGCAGCATTAGCGGGCTGTTCATCTGCTCCAAAGGAGACAGCTGCACCGGAAACAACGGCAGCAGAGACAGAGAAGAAAGAGACAGATGCAAAGAAGGAAGAGACAACCAAAGCAGAGGAAACCAAAAAAGCAGAGGAAGCAGGCGGGGCTGCGAATGATATGCTGGCTGGAGAGACAGGAGATATTGCAAAGCCTGGAGACGGAAAAGGCCAGAAGGTTGTTCTGATTACCATTGACTCTATGGATCAACATTGGGTAAATATGGATAAAGGATGCAAAAAGGCCGCAGAAGAGCTGGGATGTGAATATAAGTGGATTGCTCCTGATGTAAAGGATGATGCAAAGCAGATTGAATGTGTGAATAATGCTGTAGCGGATGGTGCTACTGCAATTCTGGTAGCAGCCAATGGACCGGATGCAATTACAGCGGCTCTTGAAGAAGCGGATGAAGCAGGTGTAAAGATTGTTCAGGTTGACTCTTTTGCAAATTATCCATGTGTACAGAAGCTGGGAACCGATAATCGTGCTGCAGGAAAGATCGCAGGCGAGAAGGTTCTGGAGGCTCTGGAGGCAAAGGGTGTGAAGGAAGGAAAAATTGGCATTGTATCTGTAAATGCAGCTACTACTTCTACTGTAGATCGTGATGAAGGCTTCCGATCCGCTTTTGAGGGAACTGCTTACGAAATTCTTGAAACTCAGTATGCAGACGGCGATGCAGCAAAATCCAAGGATGCGGCAGCTAATTTCATTTCTCAGGGCTGTGTTGCCTTATTTGGTGCAAATGAAGGCTCTTGTGTAGGCGTTGGAAATGCAGTTGCAGAGGATGGAAATAATATTGTTGCAGCTGGTATGGATAAGTCCGACGCAGTAATTCAGCTGATTAAAGACGGCTCCTTAATCTGTACAATGGCTCAGAATCCTGATATTATGGGATATGAGGGAATGTATGCAGCTATTACAGCAATTAACGGCGGCAGTGTTGCCCCGGAATATATTGATACAGGCGTTTCTGTACTGACAGCTGATAAGGTTCAGTAAAAGAAAAATGAAATTTGAAAAAGATGCTCCCGGTATTTCCGGGGGCATTTTTGGGTAGGAGGATACAGGATGTATGTGTTAGGATTTGACATTGGAGGAACAAAGTCTGCGGTTGTTCTGGCAAATATTGAAGATACTCAGGTAAGTTTTCTGGGAAGGTATGAAAGAAAGACGGTTCCAGATTGGAAGAAAGTATTGAATGAGTTGGAAGAAAATGGAAGAAAAATAGCAAAAGAGCATGGGATTTCTATTGGATCGAATGAAGGAGTGGAACGAATTGGAATTTCTTGTGGAGGCCCTTTAAGTTCAGATCGCAGGCAGATTCTTTCGCCGCCTAACCTTCCGGGCTGGGATCGGGTTCCAGTAATAGATTATCTGGAGAAAAAAATGGGGATTCCAGCACGTTTGGAAAATGATGCAGACGCAGGGGCATTGGCTGAGTGGAGATTCGGAGCCGGACAGGGCTGCCGCAGCATGATTTTTCTGACTTTCGGAACCGGTTTGGGAGCTGGCCTTATTTTAGACGGCAGATTATATCGGGGAGCATCTGGTCTGGCAGGAGAAGCAGGACATATACGGATGGAAAAGGATGGGCCGGTGGGATATCAGAAATCCGGAAGCCTGGAGGGCTTCTGTTCAGGAGGAGGAATTGCCAGGATGGCAGAGATAGAAGGGATAAAAGCAAGTGCAAAAGAACTGGCTGCTATGGCAGAAATGGGAGATGAGAAAGCTTTGAAAATTTTTGAACGCTCTGGGGCCATATTTGGAAGAGGGCTTGCAGTTTTAATTGATTTGCTGAATCCGGAGCGTATTATTGCAGGCTCTGTGTATGCCAGAAGCCATCATTTTCTGGATTCAGCTATGTATAGAGAACTAAAAAAGGAGGCTTTGGCTCCCAGTCTGGCAGCCTGCAGGATTCTGCCGGCTGCACTGGGAGAGCGAATCGGGGATTATGCTGCCATCAGTGCGGCTTTGGAATAAAAGGATATTTATCTCCCCCACTTCATAGCCGCCGCCACATCCAGCATACCGCCGGAAGCGGTCTTCCCTTTTAAGGGAGCCAGCTTGTGGACTGAGGACAGCAGGGCGGTTCTCACATCGGAAAGACTGAGATCCGGACGGCCGGAGTAGAGAAGGGAAGCAGCTCCTGCGACCATGGGAGCTGCCATAGAGGTACCGCTCATATAGGCGTAGGTATCGGAGGGTACGGTGCTCAGGATATAGGTTCCCGGAGCGGCCAGGTCTACGTTTGTCTGCCCGTAGTTGGAGCTTTCATCCAGATGACCGTTAA
>ERZ1673749.2167-NODE-2167-length-10773-cov-3.539746_pt1 | contig 10773 bp, 9 predicted proteins | sample MGYA00580204_ERZ1673749 | MGnify/ENA primary metagenome ERZ1673749 (study PRJEB41218, sample SAMN15661745) | gut metagenome | host: Homo sapiens | place: Canada: London | collected 2015-08-20/2019-03-30 | study: EMG produced TPA metagenomics assembly of...
GTCTGTCCAGTGTTTTACATTGTCGTCGTCATAGTAATACCATCTATTTCCGTCTCTGTAATAGCGAACTCCATCATAATAAAAATCATCATAGTAATAATCATCATAATAGTAGCCATCGTAGTAGCCATAATAGTAATCGCCTACATAGATGTCAAAATATCCATTGGCATCAGTAGGTCCTGCTGTTCTTACAAGAAATCCGTTGTAGTTGTAAAGACTTACTGTTGCACCTTCAACTGCAACGCCATCACTATCAGTTACCTTGCCGTAGAATCTTCCATTAGAGTAGGATCTTTCAGAAATATTAAGAGCTTTTACTACTGGTAGAACTGGTTTAGCTTCCCACTTTGCAGTCAAAGTTTTGTCTGCTGTAATGGCAGTGTTAAAATCAAATATTGTATTGCCATCATACCAACCTAAGAAATTATATCCTTCTTTTGTTGGATCTGTTGGTTTAGGAACTTTTTGATTTTCAACAACTTTTACAAGTGTTTCTGTATCTCCATCTTTAAAAGTAACAGTATGTTTTGTTGGTTCTGCTTTCCATTGTCCTTCAAAAGTTGTGTCTTCAGTTATTTTTACTTTGTCAGTTGTTACTTTAGTGCCACCCTTAGACCAACCATCGAAAATAAAACCTTCCTTGATTCCACCATCTTTTGGTAAATCTACTTCAGTACCTTTTTCTACATTTTTTGAATCAGATTTACCTTCATCATTATTATAATTAAAAGTAACTTTAACTGGATCTGTTAATGGTGCTTTTAGAGGTGGTGACATTAGTGGTTCACCAATTTCTAATTCTTCAGCAGGCTCTTCTGTTGCTTCTTCCACTTCTTCAGTAGCTTCAACAACTTCCTTAGCTGGTTCTTGTGGTGTTTCTTCTTCAGTTGCTTCTTTTTCTTCTACAGTTTTTACAACTGCAGGTCCTTCTGACTTAGTTTCTTCAGCATCAACTTCTGCAAATACGCTAAATGGAATTGCAACAAGCATTAATACTGCAAGAAATAAACTAAGCAATTTTTTGTTTTTCATAAACTCTCCTCCTCGTCATTTTATTAATGTTAAAAACATTTTCCTCGATACTATTATACCCAAAGAAAGTAAAAACATTTAAGATTTTACAAAATCTTAATAAATTTAATTATTCTGTAACATTACTAGGATAAAATAATAAACTCTTAAATTCATTTTTTACCATTAGTTTTAAACAATATTTATTATCTAACTAAAATATCTATTAAATTACGATAAATTTGCCTTTTCCTATTGAATTTTTTGTGTAAATTGTTATAATAAAAAAAATATCTCAATAAGACACTTGATTATATATAAATCACAGGATTATTTGAGGTAAAACTTTAAAGAAGGTAGGTTAGAAAGATGATGGTTAAAAAAATGTTAGGCGTTCTTACCCTTGCTGCATTACTTACAGCTTGTGGAAATGGAGGCGGGAAAACTTCTGCCGCTCCCGACAATGGAGATGTAATTAAAATTGGAGGAATTATTCCAAAGACTGGCGCTGCTGCTGTCTATGGTAATTCTACAGATAATGGAATTAAGCTGGCAGTGGATGAAATTAATGCCTCTGGCGGAATCGGTGGAAAGCAAATTGAATACCTCTCTGAAGACGACAAGGGCGATCCAACTGAAGCAGTTACTGTTTACAACAAGTTAGTTGAATCTGGTAATAATGTCATCATCGGCGCTATTACTTCCAAGCCTTCCCTTGCAGTTGCGGAAAACTCTTCTCAAGATGGAATTCCTATTATAACTCCAACGGGAACTAGCGCTCCTATCACAGAAAACAAGGACAATGTATTTAGAACTTGCTTTACTGATCCTCTTCAAGGAAAAATTTTAGCAAACTTTGCTTCTGACAACTTGAAGGCAAAGACAGTGGCAATCCTAAGAAACACTTCAAACGACTACTCTAACGGCGTTTCCGATGCCTTCATTGAACAAGCAAAGGCTAAGGGACTTGAAGTTGTAGCTGATGAAGGTTACGGCGATACTGATGTGGACTTCAAGGTTCAACTTACAAATATTGACAAGGAAAAACCTGATGTAATTTTAGTTCCTGAATACTACGAAAAAGATGTTTCAATTATTAAGCAAGCAAGAGAACTTGGCATGGAGTCAAAAATTATTGGTCCTGATGGCTGGGACGGAGTGCTTGCTGTTATAGACGAAGGTTCAAAAGACCTATTAAATGGTGTTTACTTCACTAATCACTATTCAGTTCACGACACTAGCGAAAAGGTACAAGGCTTTGTAAAGGCTTATAAGGAAAAATACAATGAAGATCCTTCTGCCTTCTCTGCTCTTGGCTACGACACAGTTTATATTTACAAAGAGGCTCTTGAAAAGTCAGCTTCTCTAGACTTTGCTGAAATTGTAAATGCCCTAAAGGCTGTAGAAGTTAGTGGTGTTACTGGAGATTTGAAGTTTGGTGAAAACAACAACCCTGTAAAATCTGCAACTATTATAGAAATTAAAGACGGCTCATATACTTTTAACAGTTTAGTTTCAGCTGAATAATAAAAGCAAAGGCAAGCTTAGGCTTGTCTTTTTTATTAATCTTTTTAAGGAGGTTCTATGAGTTTTATAAATCAACTATTAAATGGACTTAGTTTAGGTTCTATATATGCCCTTGTTGCCCTTGGCTACACCATGGTTTATGGCATTGCCCAACTTATAAATTTTGCTCACGGTGAAATTATCATGATTGGTTCTTACACTGCCATCTATGCCATCTCTGGTCTTCTTCTTGGTGCCGGCCTTCCCTTTTATCTTGCAATAATACCTTCCATGCTTATCTGCATGGTAGTTGGCGTTTTAATCGAGAGGCTTGCCTACAAACCACTTAGAAATAGTCCAAGAATTACAAATTTAATCCCAGCCATTGGTGTGAGTTTACTATTACAAAATTCTTTTATGAAAATTTTTGGTGCAGGTGCAAAATCTGTTCCACCAATTTTTAAATCTGGTGTCATTAATATTGGCGAGATAAATATTTCTCCATCTACTTATGTAACAATTATTATCACAGCCATCTTAACTATTATTTTGCAACTATTTATGAAAAATACAAAATATGGCAAGGCTATGATTGCCACAAGTGAAGATTATGGGGCTGCAAGTCTTGTAGGCATAAATGTGGACACAGTCCTTTCCCTTACTTTTGCCATTGGCTCTGCCCTTGCTGGTGTGGCTTCTGTTTTATACATCTCTGCCTACCCACAAGTTTATCCTTTAATGGGATCTATGCTTGGTATAAAAGCCTTTACTGCCGCAGTTATTGGTGGCATTGGTCTTATACCTGGAGCAGTTATTGGTGGCATCATCATTGGCATTGTGGAAGCTCTTATTAAGGCCTATGTTTCTTCAAAACTTGCTGATGCAATTGTCTTTGGTCTTTTAATTGTAGTGTTACTTGTTAAACCTACGGGCTTACTTGGCAAGAATCAAAAGGAGAAAGTATAATGACTAGAGAGAAAAAAGGAATAATGGTTTTAAGTGTAATACTTCTTGCACTATTTTATTTTATAGTTATTGGTCTAAACTACCTTGGCGTCTTAAATAGGTATGCCATGAGTGTTTTAAGACTTGTTTTAATAAATATTGTCCTTGCCGTTTCTCTTAACATCACTGTGGGAAACCTTGGACAGATAACTTTAGGTCACGCAGGCTTTATGTCAATAGGTGCCTATACTGCTGCCCTATTTACAAAGGCTGGCATCCTACCAGGCCTTGGCGGCTACCTTGTGGGCATGCTTTTAGGTGGAATTTTTGCATCTATAATTGGAATTTTAATTGGCATCCCTGCCCTTAGATTAAAGGGCGACTACCTTGCCATTGTAACCCTCGCCTTTGGTGAAATTATTAGAGTTTTAATTGAATACTTTAACTTTACTGGTGGGGCACAGGGTCTATCTGGCATTCCAGTTATGCAAAACTTCTTAGTTATTTATGTAATTACAATAATTTCTGTTGCCCTAATGTTTAGCACCATGACATCAAAGCACGGTCGTGCAATTTTATCTATTCGTGACGACGAAATTGCAGCTGAATCTTCTGGCATAAATATAACTTATTTTAAGACCTATGCCTTTGCCCTATCTGCCTTCTTCGCAGGTATTGCCGGTGCCATGTATGCTCACAACATTGGCGTAATTGGCGCAAAAGTTTTTGACTACAATAGAAGTTTTGACATCTTGGTAATGGTTGTCCTTGGTGGTATGGGTTCTTTTACTGGCGCAGTTTTTTCTGCCATAGTTTTAACTATAATTCCAGAATTTCTTCGTCAATTTGCAGAGTACAGAATGATTTTCTATTCTCTTGCCCTAATTATTGTCATGATATTTAGACCTAATGGCCTACTTGGAAGAAAAGAATTTACTCTTACTGGACTTGTTTACAAGTTGTTAAAGATAGACAAACACTATGAAGGGAGTGAAGACTGATGACTTCTGTTTTGAAATTAAATAATGTTGTAATATATTTTGGCGGCCTTAAAGCCGTTGACGATTTTAATTTAGAAATAAAGGAAGGCGAACTCTTTGGACTAATTGGTCCCAATGGCGCCGGCAAGACTACAGTCTTTAATATGGTCACAGGAGTTTATTCTCCCACTGAAGGTGAAATCCTCCTAAAGGGCGAGAGGATAAATGGTCTTCAACCTCACAAGCTTGTGGAAAAGGGTATATCGAGAACCTTCCAAAACATCAGGCTCTTTGGCTATATGTCTGTCCTTGACAATGTTCGTGTTGCCCAAAATGATGAAATAAAGTATGGACTAATAGATGGAATGTTTAGGACAAAAAAATTCTGGAAGGAAGAATATGAGGGCATCACTCGTGCCATGGAATTTTTGAAAATTTTTAACTTAGATAGGTTTAAAAATTTCTCTGCCAACACCTTGTCCTATGGCGATCAAAGAAAATTGGAAATCGCAAGAGCCATGGCAACTAATCCAAAACTTCTTCTCCTAGACGAACCTGCTGCTGGCATGAATCCACAAGAGACAGAAGAGCTTATGGAAACAATAAGACTTATTCGTGACAAATTTAATATTACAATTTTACTAATTGAGCACGACATGAAACTTGTCCTTGGCATTTGCGAAAGGATTGCTGTTTTAAATTATGGAAGGATGCTAACTGAAGGTCTTCCTCACGATGTTATAAACGACCCTAGAGTTATAGAAGCTTATCTTGGAGGTAGCAATGCTTAAAGTAACAGATTTAAATGTATTTTATGGAAATATACACGCACTAAAGGGCGTAAGCTTCGAAGTAAATGAAGGCGAAATAGTTTGCTTAATAGGTGCCAATGGCGCCGGCAAAACTTCCACCCTTCAAAGTATATCAGGGCTTATCCCCAAAAAAAGTGGCGTTCTTAGATTTTTAGATAAGGATATAAGTAAGGCTAAGGCACATGAAATTACTAGGATGGGAATTGCCCAAGTGCCTGAAGGCAGAAGAGTTTTCACGGACTTATCCGTCCTTGACAATTTAAAGCTTGGTGCCTTTGCTGTGAAAAATCCAAGGGAAAGTGACGAGGAAATTTTAAAGGTCATCTATGAAAGATTTCCAATTCTTGAAGAGAGAAAAAATCAAAGAGCAGGCACCCTTTCTGGTGGCGAGCAACAAATGCTTGCCATGGGTCGCGCCATGATGACTAGGCCAAAATTAATTTTGTTGGACGAGCCTTCCATGGGTCTATCTCCCCTCTTTGTTGAAAAGATTTTTGATGTAATAAAAAATTTCAAGGAGATTGGTGTAACAGTCCTCTTAGTAGAACAAAATGCAAATCTTGCTCTCAAAATTTCTGACAGAGCCTATGTCCTTGAAACTGGAAAAATTGTAAAGAGCGGATCTGCCAAGGAACTTTTAAGTGATCCAAGTGTTAAGGCAGCCTATCTCGGCGCATAATTTATTAGACCCTTCGGGGTCTTTTATTTTGTAAATATTTATTGTAAAATTTTTTTCCTTTCTATTTAGATTCTTTTCAAAATAGAATTGACAGGTGAAAATTTTTATTATAAGATAATTTTAAATTTAAAGAGTTTAAAACATTTTAGATATGAATTTTATAATAATTTTCATAACTGGAGGCAACATGATAAAAATAGAAAACTTGAGAAAAACTTTTGCCACAAAAATTGCTGTAAATGACCTAAGTTTAGATGTGCCTAATGGAGTAGTCTATGGCTTCTTGGGTCCCAATGGCGCAGGCAAAACTACAACTATTAAAATGATTGTGGGCATGCTCAGGCAAGACAGTGGCAAAATTGAAATCGACGGCATTGACACCCTAGAGGACCCCATTGGATCAAAGAAAAAATTTGCCTATGTGCCTGACAACCCCGACATCTACGAGACCATGACTGCCAGGCAGTATCTAAACTTTATGGCAGATGTCTTCTCCCTATCTTTAGAAAAGAGAAATGAAAATATAAAAAAATACGCGGAAATTTTTGAGATGACAGACAATTTAGATGCAACAATTTCTGCCCTATCTCATGGCATGAAGCAAAAAATAGTTTTAATAGGCGCCCTAATTCACGAGCCAAGGCTTTTAATTTTAGATGAGCCCATGGTTGGCCTTGATGCAAAAAGTTCCTTTAGGCTAAAAAATATTATGAGAGAAGTGGCTGATGGCGGCGGTACAGTTTTCTTTTCCACTCATGTCATGGAAGTTGCAGAAAAAATGTGCGACGAAATTGCAATTATTAACAAGGGAAAATTAATTGCCGAGGGAAGTCTCGATGACATCAAGGCCGCTGCCAAGGACAGGGGAAGTCTTGAAAAAATCTTTTTAGAGCTTACGGAGTGATTTTATGACTAGATTTTTTGAATTAAAAACACTTTTAAAAAAAGATTTATACTTAAGTCTTATAGCTCCCCTAAAAAAGCCCTCAAAAAATGGCGGAGACTTTAGGGTTCTAACAGTTTTAGGCCTTGTAATTTTATTTTTCTACCTTGCCTTTTTATATTTTTTCTTAATTCTTGGCTTCATAATTCCCATGGCAAAGCTTGGAAAGGAAAGCCTGGTCCTAATGGTCTTCTTTGGCTTTGTCTCCCTTGGCACAATAGTCTTTACCAGCCCAGGAATTATTTCAAAAATTTATTACTCTAGGGATGTGGAACTCCTACTTCCCCTTCCCCTTAGACAAAATAATATTTATATTTCAAAAATTTTGGGGTCTGTGGCCATAGCCTTCCTTACTAGCCTTGTAATTTTTATTCCCCTAATTTTTCCACTGGTTAAATATGGGAGTTTAAAGCTTATAAAATTTTTCTCAATAATATTTCTTAATTTATCAAATATTATTTTTACACTTTTGATTTTGTCAATTATCCTGATTTTATTTATGAGGGCCTTTGCAGGCATAGGCGGACTAAAAAATCTACTTCAGGCTCTTGGTTTTATTTTTGGAATTGGGGCGACCTTGGCACCACAGCTTATCGCCAGATCAGATCTTTCAAAGGAAGTGGTAGAAAAAAACATAGTTAACTTTATCAAGCACCTCTTCCCACAAGTTTATCTAGTGGATAAAATTTATGTGATGAATAATATCCCAGGCTTTTTTATTAGCCTTGGAATACTTCTTCTTATGGCTCTAATTTTATTTATCCTAAGCTTTCCCCTTGCAAGGCTAATGATAGCCGGAGTTTTAAGGGCAAATACTTCAGGCTCAAGGGCAAAGAGAAAGGGCGAAAATAAAAACACATCTATTGCAATTTCTCTTGCAAAAAAAGATATGACAAATGTAATAAAGACGCCAGTTTACTTTTTTAACTTGGCAAGTGGAGCCTTTATGTTTCCAATCCTCATGATTTTTGGATTTTTAAAGGGCGAAAGTATAAAATACATTCAAGAATTTTTTGCCAATACAGAGTCTTTCGGTTTTGGAAAAATTGATGTCTTCTTTGCCTTATTAGTAGGACTCTTTTTCTATGCAGCCTTTATGACACCAATCTCTATCACAAGCATAACTCGCGAGGGCAAAAATATTTTCCTCATGCAGACTCTACCAATCTCCTATGAAGATCAGATTAAGGGAAGAATTTTGGGGTCAAGTTTATTTCAATTTGTCTCAACTTTTCCAATAATAATATTTTTAGCCTACCTTATAGGCTTTGATGGTCTATATATTTTGGCTATGTTAATAGGGTCCTGCCTTGGGTCTTATGCCTCATCTTCCTTTGGAATTTATTACGGCATAAAATATCCAAAGCTTGATTGGGAAAACCCCCAAGATGCAGTTAAGAGAAACTTCCCAGTATTCTTGTTTAGCATACTCAGCATGGCTGTTATGGCACTTTCTGCCTTTATAATTTTTAGACTCTATATGGCTTTTGGGTCAGTAAGTTTTGTTAAATTTATTATTATAGGCTACATCACTCTTGCAATGGCACTTTCTCTTGCAATAAAAAAACAGGCAAAAATTTCTTTAAAAGAAAAATTGCCTGAATATAATTCTTAAGCTCACGACTGGTGAGCTTTTTTATTTACCAAACATTAATAAGTAGCATTGAGATGTCGTCTGTCTGTTCTCCGTCGTCAAATTCTTCTAACTCGTTATCTAAAATTTCTAGGACATCCTTATTATTTTCTAAGATAATATTGTGGACTCTCTCGTAGCCAAAGGATTCCTTCTTTGAATTTCTCGCCTCCACAACTCCATCTGTCATAAACAAAATGTAGTCGCCTGAATAAAGCTTTACTTCCTTCTCTTCATAATCAGGTTTGGCAAAAAATCTTGAAATTGGATAGCCCTTTGATTCTAAATTCATAAATTCTCTGTCCCTAACCATTATTGGCAGAGGCAAGTGGCCTGCATTGGAAAAAACAAATTTCTTCTTTTTTGTGTTATAAACTCCATAAAAGCAAGTGAAATAATTTTCTATTTCAAGCCTTAAGCTAGTAAACCTTGTGCAAAGCTGTGCCAAAGTTTTCTTAGGAGAAAGAAGAGTATCCTTATTGAGAGTCCTAACAACAGACTTTATAAACATGGTAACCATGGAGGCAGCAAAGCCGTGACCAACAGAGTCGGCTATGTAGATGGCTATGTGGTCATCATCAATTTCAAAGACATCAAACATGTCGCCACTTAAAATTGTAGAAGGTCTGTAAACATAATTTACTTTCAAGTTTTTTATAAAGCCCCTCTCTGGCAAAACTGTCTGCTGAATAAGTGAGGCTGCCATAGTTTCACTGGTCATGAACCTATTTTTCTCGATAATTTCCCTTTGCAACTTTCGTGCCATAGTTACATTTCTAAAAACTTCAACTACGCCAAGGATTTCTCCCTTTTTATTTATAATTGGTGAACACTTTACGGAAAAAACCATGCTGCCAATATTTTCTTCTCTTTGGATAACTTCGCCGCTTAAAAGTGCCCGTCTAGTTATCTCTGGATCAAAAAGATCTTCCCCCAAGATGCAAACTTTTTTGTCCCTGTCATAACCTAAGAGGTCTTCCATTGCCTTGTTGACAAAGACGACTTTTTCATTGTAGTCCAAAACGCGAACTAAGTCTGCAATGGCATTTAGAACTTGAAAATCAATTTTGTCGTCTATTTTATCCTCTATTCTTCCTTCAGCTAAATATTCTTCCATGTTTCACCACCTTTATTTATTGTTTACAGTATAGCAAATTAAGATTCACATAACAATTATCTTTTTGGCTTTGGACCATAATATTGGTAGTAGTAGGTCTTAAGTCTGCCGTTGTATAATTTTCTATTTCTGTCAGCTTTTTTGCCAAAATTTTTCTCAAAGTTTTCATTTGCAGTAATTACATAAAAGGACCAAGTCTTTAAGCTTTTTGCAAGCTCTCCCAACTCTTTATTTAGCTGGTCAACATCTTCCTTGCCAATTCTCTCCCCATAGGGTGGATTTGTTATGATGACGCCATAGTCATCAGGAAGGTCCAGGTCTCTTATATCCTTTTGGAAGAAGGAGATGTCCTCTTCTAGTCCAAGGATCTCTGCATTTGACTTGGCAATTTCAATTGCCTTATAGGACACATCTGATGCAAGAATTTCCAGTTTCTCATCAAATTTTATTTCAGAGTAGGCTTTTTTCTTTTCTTCCTTAAAAATTTCTGGATCAAAAAATTTGAAACTTTCAAAATCAAATTTTCTCATAAGTCCTGGCGCAATATTTTTTTCCATCATGGCTGCCTCAATGGGAATTGTCCCTGAGCCGCAGAAGGGGTCTGCTAAAATCCTGTCCTTGTTCCAAAAAGTTAGCTTAACAAGACTTGCAGCAATAGTTTCCGATAGGGGAGCCTTGTAGTTTACCTCCCTATAACCTCTTTTGTGAAGTCCCTCGCCTGATGTGTCAATGGTAATTTCTGCTAGGTCATTTAAAAGTGAAACTTCAATTTTTACTCTTGGGCCAGATTTTTCGAACCAGGAAATTTTATACTTCATCTTAAGCTTTTCGATTATTGCCTTTTCAGTAATCCTTTGGCAGTCGGAAATAGAAAATAATTTTGACTTCCTGCTTCTTCCTTGGATGATGAAATTATCTTCCTCGCCAAGATAGTCCCACCAGCGAATTTCAAAAACCTTGTCGAAAAGTTCTTCAAAGGTCTCTGCCTTAAAGGAGTCAACTAAGAGTAAAAGTCTCTCTGCCGTCCTTAGCTTTAAATTTAGGATGGCAATGTCCTTAAAATCACAATCTATTTCAATTTTTCCGTCACTTTATCCAGTAATTCCTTGCATTCATTATTGGTTATTTCACTCACCGTAGTAAA
>ERZ1673749.2175-NODE-2175-length-10736-cov-10.159348_pt1 | contig 10736 bp, 8 predicted proteins | sample MGYA00580204_ERZ1673749 | MGnify/ENA primary metagenome ERZ1673749 (study PRJEB41218, sample SAMN15661745) | gut metagenome | host: Homo sapiens | place: Canada: London | collected 2015-08-20/2019-03-30 | study: EMG produced TPA metagenomics assembly of...
TTACTATGGGTTCGGCGTTAGTCAAGGGAAAACCCGACTAATCCACTCGACTTTTCAGATGTGGGACAAAATCAACAGTAGTGTTTGTCCCACAGACTTTAAGATTTGGGACAAATACTTCTGATTATTTTGCCCCATGCGCGATGGGAGGGTAGGTATGCTCATTTCTTCTAAGGGCCGCTATGCCCTCCGGTTGATGATCTATATCGCGGCGCTCGGTGACGCCGAGGGCAAGATCGCCTTGCGCGAGGTGGCCGACCGCGAACATATCTCGCAAAAGTACTTGGAGCAGCTGGTTCGCCCGCTCATGAAGGCGGGCCTGCTTAAGAGCGTGCGCGGCAAGGGCGGCGGCTACATGATGGCCAAGGACCCGGCCGAGGTGCGCGCCGGCGATATCCTGCGTGCCGTCGAGGGCAGCACGGCCCCGGTGGCGTGCGATGGCATCGACAACAGCTGCACCCGCAGCGACCTGTGCTCCACCGTTAAGTTTTGGCGCGGCCTGGACGACGTGATCGAAAAGTACGTCGACGGCGTGACCCTGGCCGACCTAGCCGCCGTCCCCGAGGTCAACTTCGATATCAAACTGTAGCTCGAGCGAAATTCCTTAAGATTTCGCGGAGGGTTGTTGCCGTTTACCGATGGGTTGTTGTGCAACAAACGGGGAGCTGTAATACTGAATCCATCTTTGCAAACTGCACTTTAACCACACCGATGCAGGGAGGACGTATGCAACCCAAGCATTCTGCGATTGTTGCGGGCCTGACGCTGGCGCTTTCGTTTGGCGCCGTTGCCGCACCCGCAACCGCTATAGCCGAGGAGCCCACGCCGGGCGTTGCCTCGGATGCCACCGATATCGATAAGGGCCTCTACACCCAGCAGTCCTTCTCGGGCGTGCTGAGGTCGGTTCAGGGTGTTTCGTTTGTCAATGTGACCGACGAGATGAAGTACTTCACCAAATATGAGAGCCATGGCAACTATAACCAAGGCTTTTCGTATGGCGACGGCTATAACGCGCTGGGTTATTACCAGTTCGACCGTCGTTGGTCGCTTATTCCGTTTATGAAGCAGGTCTACAACTACGATTCTGCCAAGTACGGCATGCTTAAGGCTGCGATTGACCGCGGCAGCGAGATTTCCAACGGAAGCAACCCCATGTATGCGAACGGGCAGCTCACTGAGTTGGGCCGCATCGCGCAGGATGCCTTCCTGGGTGCTTACAACACCGATCCGGCGGAGTTCTCGGCGCTGCAGGATGCCTATGCGTACAACTCCTACTATGCGGTGACCGAGGCGTGGCTTAAGAACGCTCTGGGCATTGATATTTCCGGTCGTGCCGATTGCGTCAAGGGCATGGTGTGGAGTATCACCAATATGTGCGGCACCGGTGGCTGCCAGGACTTTTTCCGTTGGGCGAATCTTTCCAACAGCATGACGGACCGCGAGTTTGTGACCGCGCTTTCGAACAGCGTGGTTGATAACGTGGCGCGCAAGTATTCGAGTCAGCCTCAGTACCATGAGGGTTGGAAGAATCGCTATAAGAACGAGCTCAAGGACTGCCTGGTCTATATCGCCGAGGACGAGGCCGCTGCTGCAACGCCTGTGGAGCCTGATCCTGAGCCCGCGCCGGCGCCTGGTCCGAACAAGGTCCCCACTGCGCCTGCTGGGCCAACGGTGGAAACCGATAGTGATACGGACAATGGCGGCGAGACGGGTGCGCCTTCGACTGGTGTTGGCAACAATGGATCCGGTAATGGCGGGACTGCTTCAGGTGGAACGGAGTCTGCTGGCGGTGCTGGTGATTCGGGCTCTGGTTCAACCGGCGGTTCTGTCTCTGGATCGACTGGCGGTTCCGTTTCTGGCTCGACCGATAGCGTCTCCTCTAATGGCTCCACCGATGTTGGCGAGGGCTCTGGCACTGATTCCGACTCGACCGCGGACTCCGATGCCAGCAATTCGTCGACAGAGAATAAGCCTTCCTTTGGCGAGCAGGTTGGCGCCATGATCGGGGCTTCGATGACGGCTGGCAACAACATCGGCTCGTCTTCTGGCGAGGCTCCCGAGTCCAGGACCGACGGCGATGCCGATGCTTCGACCGATGCAGGCGCGAGACAGCCCGACGCCGATGCTCAGAAGGTTGACGACAAGAACGTCACCTCGACCACCACGACGACTACCACGACCACGACGACCAAGGCCTCGGGTGGCAATATGCCCAAGACGGGCGACCTCATCGTGATGGCGAGCCTTGCCAGTGCGAGCTTGGCCACGCTTGGCGCCACGTCCATTGTGAGTGGTAAGCACAAGCTTGATCAGCAGAAGAAGGCTGCTGGCCAGGACGGATCCGAGGAGTAAGATCCTGGTCGCCCGATAATCTAAGAACTAGGACGGGGTCCGGTGCAACTGCATCGGGCCCCGTTTTGTTGTGCAACGATTAGTTATGCTCCCTCACGCCCCATGTTGCTACCGTTGCCCGAAACGTCTGCATGACGGCATCATTGCGGTTGAGTTGCTCGATACAATGGGCATCGTGCTGTTTTTTAGGGAGAAGTTACGGTGTCTGAACAGGCGATTTATGGTGATGCTGCCTACTATGGCGTAGAGTTGATCAACCGCTCGGGTAACGGGGCACTGCCGGTCGGCGAACATGACTTTGCCGAGGCCATGGATCGATGCGTGTTAGTCGACAAGACGATGTTTATTGCCGATGTCTTGGATGCTGATGCTTCCGTTGTGGCGTGTTGCCGGCCCGAAGGCTTTGGAAAGAGCATGAACCTGTCGATGCTCAAGGCTTTTCTGGAGCGTCCTGTGGTCGGTCGCGCCGGTCAGAGTTTGTTTGCCGATACTCAGATTTGGGATGCGGACGGCGGGTGCTATCGGGACGAGTACGCCTGCTATCCGGTGATATCGCTGGACTTTTCCGACGCTGCGAGGCATGGCGCCGCTGTTGCCGGCATCGTGCGCGATGCTCTCTCGGGCGAGTGCGCTCGCCTGCTGGCGCTCTTGGAGGCTCCGGATTTAGCTCGAGATAAGGTGCGCCACATCGAACGCGTCGCGCGTGGCGTGGCGAGCGTGGACGAGGTTGACTCGGTGCTTGGTGTGCTCATTGAGCTGCTGGAGATGGTCTGCGGCGAACAGGTTGTGCTGCTCGTTGATGGTTACGACGCGGCGTGGTTGGGCAGTGCGGGCGCGAGGGACGTTTTCGGCGCCGATCCGTCAGAGCTGCTCGACCATGTGCTGTTTGACGCCATTGCCGATGCGGGCAATTCGCTACGCTTGTCTTGTCTGATGGGGGAGCATCCCGGTCCTGCCGAGACGGCGCTTTCTTTGCGCGGGTGTTCGTACTGCGTGTCGACTCCGCTTTCGGGGTGGTGCGATCGTTGGTTTGGTTTTTCGGATGACGAGGTTCAGGCTCTGCTGAGCCATGCTGGACGCGGGGAATTCCTGGATAACGCGCGTGAATGGTTCGAGGGATACCGATTTGGCGGGTTTTATTGCTCGAGTCCGTCGCGCGTGATCGATTTCTTGAATCGCGGTTGCACGCCGCCGGTGCGGGCTGATTTGTATGGGTTTGCCGACTGCCTGAGTAGGGTTGTTGCTGGGTGGAATCTCGACCGTCTTGCGACCTTGTTCGATTTGCTCGAGGCTCATGGAAGTGTTGAAGTTCCGCTTCGGATGGGTGCCGTCGGGTCGGATGCCTCGACTGACGATGATCAGTGGGCCGCGTTATATCTATCCGGCTTCCTAACGACGGATATGGTTGAGGAGCCGGGAAACAGCGCTCGCTCCCGTGCTCTGCGTCTGCCCAATGGCGAGCTTCGCCAGGCGTTGCGTCTCGTGATTATTGAACGGTTTGAGTGCGCCGCCGAGGATGTGCGGGACGTCGATGCGTTTCGTGACGGGTTGTGTCGCGGTGACGAAGACGCGGTGAGGCAGGCGCTGCGTCGAATTCTAGGTGACGCGGGAATCGGCGCGGTCGAGATGGATTCGCCGTTGCCATACCACCTGCTGTTGCAAGGGCTCTGCTTTGGTATGCCGGGGTATGCCAATCCTGCCTCGAAGCGAAAGTGTGGCGCGGATCGCTGGGATATCCAGGTGTTCCCTAAGGGAAGGATGCTCGATGTGGCCGATACCCTCGGCATGCTCGACGAACGTCCGCTTGTCACTATGAACATGATGTATGACCCCGACGTGGATGCTCTGGGTCTGGAGCTGCTGGCGGTTCAGGCGCTGCTCGACATCGAACGTAGCGGTATCGACGAGATTCGCGTGCCGCGACCCGGCGTGGGCCGCATGCGCTGGGGCTTTGGCTTTGACGGGCAGCACGTGTCCGTAGTGTGCCAGCGGCTGTAGACAGCGGGGTGTTTTGGCTTCTGTTACTCCGCGTCCTTCATGGGTGGCATGGGCTTCCAGTTGGGGTCTTTGATGATCTTGCGAGCGTCTTTCATGCCGCGGCGCAGCGCTGGGATACCGGTCTTAAAGCATTTGTCGACCGCAGCCAAGCGGATGAACTCCTTGCAGAAGGTCGCGGCGTTGCCCAAGCGGAACAGCACGGGATGATAGTCGCCGTAGATTTGCATGTAACGGGCCAAAAAGCCGCGGTTGCGCATGATGTAGTAGCGGTTGGTGTTGCTCGTGGAGTTGAGCTGGCGCTTGCCGGCGATGTCCCAGTTAGAGACGGCGCGGGCGCGCTTGAGCACCACGTCGTCAACCACGGCGGCGGGGAAGTGCTGGCTGGCGACATAGCCGTAACAGGCGTCGTCGCCATAGATGAAGAAGCGCGCGTCGGGCAGGCCGATCTTGTCGACTACGCGACGCGAGAAGAGGCCGCCCTCAAAGCACAGTTGGTTCATGGCGCGGTAGCCCTCGGGGCCCAGGTCCCACTTAGCGATGGGGTTGGGGATACCAAGCGAGAGGATGAGCTGGTACTGCCAAAAGAAGGCGCCGCCGTCGAAGTCCAGACGCGAACCCTGGATGACGTCGTAGCGGTCCGTCCACTTGGCCAGGCGCTCAATGCCCTCGGGGATGACGAGCACGTCGTCGTCCATCACCCAGAACCACTGGGCGCCCAGGTCGTAGGCGCATTTGGTGCCGGCGGAGAAGCCGCCCGCACCGCCGCCGTTTTCGAGCTGCGGGGCGTAGATGACACGGTCGGTGCCGCCCTGCGCGTCGAGCTGCTCGGTGTCGATGCCCCACAGGTTGGCCAGGCGCTCGTTGAATGCGGCGCACATGGCCTCGGTCTCGCGCGAATTCTCGTTATCGACGATCACGATGCGCCAAGGTGCGGCCGTGAGCTCGGTCATAGAGTCGAACAGGTTAGCCAAGAGCTCCTGGCGCTTGTACGTAACGACAACGATGGCGAGCCTGTCGATGAGAGCGGGGAGGGTAGAAGTCATGAACGAGAATATCCTTTCGCGTGGGCAACGTATCGGCCCTGCGGAATAAACAACGTGTCCCATGGGACACGACTATTGTAAGCGTAGGCGGGCGCCCGCGGGCAATGTTCCGCTAATCACCAAGAACGTTTGCTACAAGCCTGGTTGACGCGTGTGCGTGGCGAGATTGCAAGCGCGCATTGTGGTATTACATAGGTGCCGATTCCTGTGGACGCGATCTTTCTGTTTGGATGCCCTGTGAATAAAACTCGTTTAGCCTCCTTTGCCGATAGCCTTCCCGTCAAGGTCATGTTGCTGTTTTTGGTTCTTCAGGTCGTATTTGTCCTGAGCAATACCGCGGCGAATTGCCTGCCGAGGCCCGTTATCGAGTCGCATGCGCAGGGCTCGGAGTCCTCGGCCCTGTTGTCTGACATGTATGTCTACGATCACCGTGTTGCAGCTGGCCCTGTTTGCTTTGATAACAATCGATTTATCATTGAAGTCGCACAGCAAAAGGACCAAGGTTCTCCGTTTAAGACGATGGCTGTTGCCGAGATTGATGACGTTACGAAAGCTGACGGGATTACGCATCAGCAGTACTACCGGTATTGGCATGGATGGCAGCTGCTTACGAATGTCTGCCTGTTTATTGGCGGTATCGACGTTGTCGTGGTGCCTGCGGTCGCTCTGGCGATTGCCGGCTCCGCTTGCGCTTACGTTGCCTTGCGGAAGCGGTTTTCAAAGCCAGTGACGTTGGGTTTCCTTGCAATCCTGTTGTTCTCGACCAATCTGTTTTTCAATTTTATCGGTGATCTGCTGCTGTGCATCTCGTTCTTTGTGGCGCTTGCCATGATGTCTTGTATGAGCCTTCGTTTGGACTCGGCGCCGAACGCACGGGTTTTCACAAGCCGCCTTGTCCTTTGGTCGATAGCGACGGGCGCCGTGTTTTCGTTTCTTGACTTTTTAACGATTCCTGCCGCAGTTGTCGCCCTGCATTGCTTTTTCGCCTTCATTGCGCTGCCCGAAGGCGAGTGCCCTAAACGCTGTGTCGTCACGATGCTGCAGGCGTTCTTTGGGTTTGGGCTTTCGTTTGTGTTTACCTGGGCGATGAAGTGGGTTGTCGCGGCGTTTGTGCTGGGCTGGAACGAGGTCTTTTCGAACGTTCTGGGCGAGATGGGTCTTTGGTCTGCGCATGGGACTTCGTCACTGTTGCCCCAGGCTGACTGGCCTCAGATTTTGAAGGCGTTTTATTACATGAGCCCGCAGCTGTTCGCCATTTGTTCAACAGCTGGTTATGCGATGATCTCGAACGTCGTTTGTCTTGTTTCGTTTGCCGCCGTGTTGGCGATTTGGATTGTCGTGCTCGTTTGCTCAATACGGGGCGGAGCGCAAGACGGTCGTCGTCGCAAGGTGTTGATCCGGTCGCTGCTCATGGCACTGCCTCTGGTGGTTGTTCTGGGCTATTTCGTTGTTATGCATGACCATGCGATCGTTCATATTCCGGTATTTGGCTGCAAGAACTGGGCGATTGTATTTGCGATTTTATTTGCTTCGGGTGTTAGCGCGCTTCGTGGTCTGCAGGGCCAGAAGGACGTCTAGCTGTTCATATGGGCCTTGATGGCCTCGGCTACGGCTCTGCGTACGATATCCATAAGGAGCAGGGCAAGCGCGAGACAAAGGCTCATAAGGATTCCGAGCAAAATGGCGGCGGCTGGACGGGGCTCTCCCGTTTGGATGCCTGTTGCCATGGTGTAGATTGCTTTGTCGAAGATGGGTCGCCAGACGTTGCATGTGAACGATTGTACGGCGTAGAAAGCGAGCGTTCCTGCGGCAAGAGACATGATTGTCTTATCTGCAGCTGGGACTTTGTGGCGCGGCTGATGGAGCGCTGCGGCGGCAACGGATGCGGCGGCCAAGATAAAGGATATGACGGAAGTGGACTTGTAAGAGAGCTTCCAGAGTATGTCGTACTTGCTGTTTGCCGATAGCAGGAGCTCGAGTGCGATGGTGATGGCAACGAGTCCGATGAGCACGATCTTGGATTTTTGAGCGCCGGATGCGTTGTCATGGCATTCGAGGACAAAGCGCATTTCTCCAGCTGCAATAAACGCGACCAGGTAGGTAATGGCGCTCATGAGCTTGCGCCACAAAACGATACCGGCAGCTTCGTTTGCCGTCGCTGCGATGTAGCAATTGATTCCAAATGTTGCGAGCACGAGGAGCGCTACGACAAACGGGGCCCTTTTGCTGCCGACCTGCTGTCGTATCAGCGCAATTACTGGGACGAGCAATACAGATGCCGCGTAGACCCAGATAAACTCGATGCCCAGCGTAAGCCAGCCAATCTCGTGTAGCGAGATTTCAGGCAGGGGATAGACGTACATCGAGACAAGCAGGCAAGCTGAGCAATAAAAGAGCGTGGGCAAGACGATCTTCTTTAACCGCGCAAACGATTTACGAGTGAGCCCCTGCGCGGATGAACCGTTTTGGAGGGCGCGTACCGCCGAGGGAATAAGGAAGTACCCCGAGATCATAAAGAAGACCTCGTTGGCCCAGCAGCCCAGCAGGTTGATAAAGCCGAGTGCACCGGAGTAAGGGAAGACTGTGAGTGGCGCATATTCCGGTAGGCCGGTGCAGACGGCTTGAAAGGTCCACTGAAACGTGTGGAATATCGCGATGCCAACGACCGCGACGAGGCGCAGCGCTTCGATGGAGGTGTTTCTGCTTGTTTTACTGCCCATCAGATTATTTTCCAGCGCGTGCGTTGTATGAGCTAAAGTGCGATGTGATCATTTTTAGAGTTTGCTTGGCCCCTTTGTTCCATACGTTATATAAGCCCTCGCCCACGAGGTCTTTGGCGTATGCGCAGTAGCTGATTTTAGGATTGGCGATGCCCATATACTCGGCATAGAGCTTTTTGGCCGCAGGGGTAACGCGAGGATTGGCAAATACCAGCTCTTGCGGCATGCGTTCGAACATCTTGTGGATGGCCTGCTTGATTTCGGGGTGCCCCTCAATTCCGGTGTGTTCAATCATGATGCCCATATAGGTGAAGCCGCGTGTGATTTGTGGTGTCCAGACGGCGGGGTCGGTGACGTTGAGCCTCTCAAGAATATCGACCATGTCGTTCCAGCGATTAAACGGCATCAAGGGGTCACGCTTTGCCAGGGCGGCCGCTTTTTCGGGTGTTTCCTCGCGGTAACAGTAATACGGCTTGGGCCAGTAAGCGATCGCCTTTGCCTGGCAGAGCGTTTCGACAAGGAATGGATTGTCGGCCCAGCCCGCACCGGGGATTTCCTTAAACCAGATATTGTTTTGCATCAGGAAGTCGCGACGATAGATTGCCGACCAAATGGACGGATGATGGGCCAGCAGGTGTGGAGCGTCGTGAATGGTGAACGGTTGCCGAGGCGGTTTAATGCGGCCGCGATATGCGCAATGTAGTTTGACCTCTTGGGGGGTATCGGGGTTGCGAATGATCCAATACGGGGTCTCAATAATATCGAGCTTGTTCGGATCGCCAAATTCGCGCTTGGCAAAGGCAAGCGCGTCGGAGTACATTCCGGGCTCGATCCAGTCATCGGGCTCGAGGATGGCAATCCAGTCGCCCTTTGCCTCGCGAACGCCCAGATTGCAGGTTGCGCCGTAACCCTGGTTTGCCTTATCGATCACTCGAACGCGTGAGTCACACGCAGCGAAATCTTGCATAATGGCGAGTGAGTTGTCGGTGGATCCGTCGTTGATGGCGAGGATTTCCAGTTCGATTTTGTTTTCGTTTAATAGGCTGCCTATAGCCTGAGAAAGATATGGCTCGGCATTGTAAGTAGGCACGATTACGGTCAGCATTCAAACACTTTCTCTAGGCGATTTGGAAGAATTATACCTAATTGCGTTTGCAACGGTTTTAGTTGCATTAGCGTAGAAGCAACGAAAACCGTTTCGTTGGTCGGCTGCGGAACTCTGCATAAAACATGCCCATAATTACCCTCGAGCTCTTTGTACCATTGTCTTTGCTCCTTTTGGCTTACAGCCAAAAGGACTGCGCGGGTAACATACGTCAAAATCGATCGATCGGACGCGATCATTTATAAATTAAGAATAGCCGCTGAGTTTTTAATCAGTTCTTCTCGATGCGAATTGATTTACAAATTCGAGTTTCTATTTGAGAAGGCTGCGATGTCATGCAAAACGACATTAATCGTATACTTTGATTGAATTTTGATGGTTGTCTTGTGGGGTTCGCTTTTTACTAAATGGACGGTGAAGTGGTGGCTAATTCAGAGGAAAGAAAGCAAAGGATCCAGATCGAAATCTCACTCGTATTCGAGAATCCAATTAAGCTTAATAGTCCAATCCGGTTCGAAAAGACCATTTCAAAGGACTATCCCGACAGTGTCACAATTAACAAGAATGCTGTTGTGATTTCGTTTGAACGCGCGCGGGGTTATTCCAAGGCACAGTATCTCTGTAAAACTAGGGTTGACTATCTGGGATGGCTTCTTCTCTCTTTGGCTTGTATGGACGGAATGGAGCAGTCGCCTTGCATTGCTGCCGTGTCGTGCTCGGTTGACAAGAAAGGGGGTATTGAACTCGAAGTTCCGCACGAACTCAACAATGCTCTCTCTACATTTAACGGAACTAGGTATCCAGATGGTGTTATAGGACGTAGCCTTCGAGGCGATGCAGTTGCAAAGTCTCTACATATAGCAATTAGTTACTCATGGGCTGCGTCGGGAGCCGGTTATCCGGAAGAAAGGCTTAAGCTTATCTGGGGCGCCTTTAATGCTCTGTATCGCGGTTATGCTGAGGCGACGAACTCTTCTAGCGTGACGAGGGATGCCCAGATGTTGGACGATGTTAATCAACTCTTCATTGAGCGGGATGTACTAGTCCGCTCTATAACAAAATTTGAGGATATTTTTAATGAGGGGAGCTATAAGGACTTCGTTAGTTGGAAATTGTTGACTGGCACACGTTCAAGATCATTGCATATTACGGATAAAGATAAAAAGAATGTAGTGGTTGAAAAAAATAAGAGATTAGGATGTATCGATAAAGAGTCCCTTATTTGCATGCGTGATAGGGGTTGCGCCGATTACCAAGGTAAGAGTTTTTTCAAAACAAAGATAAATGAACTATTGCCCGATGCCAAAAGTGACAAGATTCATGTTAGAAGAGTTGCTCTGTTGGTGTGCCGCTACGCTTACATATTGCGATGCGATGGTGTTCACGCGAATAGGGAGTATCCTATATTTGATTCTAATGCCATGGCGAAAAAGCAAGTCTTAGCTAGCTTGCTTGAGGCTGCTGGGTAGTGTCGCGAATGTTGGTGTAGAGCTCGGTTCTCGAGGGTAGCCGCAGGCT
>ERZ1673749.2182-NODE-2182-length-10722-cov-4.355958_pt1 | contig 10722 bp, 10 predicted proteins | sample MGYA00580204_ERZ1673749 | MGnify/ENA primary metagenome ERZ1673749 (study PRJEB41218, sample SAMN15661745) | gut metagenome | host: Homo sapiens | place: Canada: London | collected 2015-08-20/2019-03-30 | study: EMG produced TPA metagenomics assembly of...
TACTTAAGATCAAAGAAGCTGAAGAAAATGCAAGCTTAAGTGTCAGCGATGCCAAAGATCAAGCAACGCAAATGATAAAAGATGCTAAAGATCAGGCAAATGCTGAATACAAGAGAATAATCTCTGAAGCTAATGCAAAAAAAGCCAAATTGATTGAAGATGCAAATAAAAAAGCTCAACTAGACAAAGAGCCTATACTAGAAAAGGCCAAGGCTAGTTCCAAAAGTATTATTGACAATCAAACTAGTGATATAGATCAATTAATAAATGAGCTTACAGAAAGGATAATTAGAGATGGCAATAGTTAAAATGGATAAGTTTAACTTGCTAGCCTTTGACTCTGATAGAGAAAATCTTTTAAATATCCTACAAGACTTTAACTACGTTCATTTTAACGATTTGGTCCTAGAAAATGATGAAGACTATTTGACCGAAATTAGGGCAACAAAAGAACTTGCTCAAATAGACGAATCTATTAATAAGGTAGATTATGTTATAAAACTAATATAAGACTATAACAAAAACTTGCCAGAAGAACTTCATACTGAAACAAGTGAGATGTCTATAGAGGAAGTCAACAAAAAGGGCTCAAACTTCACTTTTGATTTAATTTATGAGAAATTAAGAGACCTAGTAGCCAGTCGTGAAAAATTAGTTAATGCCAAAGAGAACTTATCTTCTAGAGTAAACGACCTATCCCCTTGGAAAGATATAGATATAAATATCAACAAGCTTTATAATTCCGATAGGTTTTTCCTAGAAACAGGAACAATTTCATCTAGATTTTACCAAAGCTTGCAAGAAGCCTTGGTAGAGCGTGGTCTTGATGGAAGCCTTGTTTATAAGATTAGCGAGCGCGATGGAAACTACTATGTAGTAGCTGTCTCAACTCTAGCTTGTAAGGAAGAATTTGAAGATACATTAAGAGAATATGGCTTTAGCAAAGTTAAAATTGGTGCAGACGATAATATAGGAACCTACCTAACTAGCCTAAACGAGCAAAAAGATGAAAAAAACACTGAGATTGAAAAAATAGACGAGCAAATCAGAGGAATGGCAAAATATTTGCCTGACCTATACGTCTACCAATCTTATGTAAGAAACCAAAGAAAAAAGGAAGAATCTAGCGAAAATTTCCTAAAAACTCGCCAGATGAATATCATAGAAGGCTATGTGCCAAGTGATATGACAAGTGCCTTTAAGGCTGATTTGGACAAAACTTTGGGCGAAAAATACATATTAGATGTAAAAGAAGCCGAAAAAGAAGATCCAAATGTTCCAATCATCTTAAAGAACAACAAGCTCATAGAGCCTTATGAAGGCGTGGTTGAAACCTATTCATTGCCAAAGTATAGCGAACTAGACCCAACAGCTATAGTAGCGCCTTTTTATACGATATTTACAGGCTTTATGATAGGTGACTTGGGATATGGACTTCTTGGAGTAATAGCAATATTACTTGCGCTTAAACTAAAGAAGTTCCCAAAAAGCACTGAACAAACCCTAAAACTTTTCCTTAGAATATCAATATCAACTTGTGTATTTGGATTTATCTTTGGATCAGTATTTGGTGGAATAATCGATGTGCCATTTGGTTGGGTAGATACGACAAAAGACATCAACACCCTTATAGTTATGTCCTTGATTATAGGCGGCATAAGTTTATTCTTTGCCCTTGGAGTCAAAGGCTTTATGGCCATACGCGATGGACACCCAGACGGTCTATTTTTTGATGTAATAAGCTGGTACATGGCAGTAGGTGGAGCTATAGCTCTAGCCCTTACAAAAAGCCCAATAGCAAAATACGTCATGATAGCAGGCATGGTAATAATAGTTCTATTTGCAGGACGTGCTATAAAATCATGGGGCGGAAGAATAGCTTCCGGTGCCTATGAACTTTATGGAATAACATCTTGGATTGGAGACTTTGTATCCTTCCTAAGACTTATGGCCCTAGTATTATCTGGTGGTTTCGTAGCTTATTCTGTAAACTTAATTGTAAAGATGATGGCAGGTAGTGGCATAGGCGGACTAATTGGAGGAATCATAGTATTTGTAGTATTCCAACTATTTAATATGTTCCTATCATACTTATCAGCTTATGTACACTCACTAAGATTAATTTATGTAGAAATGTTTAACAAATTCTACGAAGGTGGCGGAATCAAGTTCCGTGAGATGGTCGAAGACACAAAATTTATTAATATCATTAGAAAAGGAGAAAAATAATGAGTGAATTTTTTATTGAAAACGGTGGAATAGTATTTGCAGTATTGGCAGCAGCTCTTGCAACACTTTTATCAGGTATGGGATCAGCAAAGGGTGTAGGTATGGCAGGTGAAGCTACAGCAGCTTTGACAGTAGACCAACCAGAAAAATTTGGTAAAGCCCTTGTACTACAACTTTTACCAGGTACCCAAGGTCTTTATGGTTTCGTAATTGGATTCTTTATCTACCAACAAATCACAGGTGGAGATGCTATCACATTTGAAAAAGGCCTTTACCTATTAATGGCAGCTCTTCCAGTAGCAATAGTTGGTTATGCATCAGCACAAAGACAAGCACGTGTTGCTATCGCAGGTGTAAACATCCTTGCTAAAAACGAAGATGAATTCGTTAAAGGTGTAGTTTATTCTGTAATGGTTGAGTTATACGCTATCCTAGGCTTTGTAATCTCTCTACTTCTAGTACTAAACGCATAATATTAGGAAAAGATTATGAATAATCTTGAAGTAATATTAGAGTCAATTATTAACGAAGGAAATACTAAAAGAGATCAAATCTTAAGAGAAGCCCAAGAAAAGGCTGACGAAATCATATACCAATCAAAAGACGAAGCAGAGATCAAAGCTCGTGAAATCATCGATAAGGCAAATAGAGAAGCAGAAACTATCCTAGCAAATGAAAATGTCTCAGCAAAAAGAGAATCTAGAGATATAGAGATTTCTGCAAAAAACAAGGTTATAGACCAAATAGTAGATAAACTTTTAGAAAATCTAAAAAATATCGACGAGTCTTCTTACAAAAACTTTGTTTTAAATACTATAAAAAACTCTGATATCAAAAGTGGTGACTTACTTTTGGCAAAAAACTACAAAGATGCCCTTAAAAACGAAGATTTTCACGGATTTAAAGTATCAGATCAAAGCGTAGAAGATGGTTTTGTGATCAAATCTGGAAAGATTGAATACGACAACAGATTTTCTTCAATAATAAAATACAATATTGACGATATAAGAAAACAAATTTCAAGTGAAATTTTTAAATAAGGAGGGCTAAATGAACAGAGATAACTATATAGGTGGATCTATCTCAACAAGAATATACGAAAATAACCTCCTTAGCCAAAATGACTTGGAAAGACTAGTTGACTATGACTCTCTAAGCGAAGTTTTAAACGCCCTAAGCGATTCTTCTTATAGGGAAAGTATTCAAAATCTTACTAGAGATGAAGAGTACGAGAAAATCCTAGATGATGAGCTTAAAAAATCTTACAAATTGATTGAAAATACAGCTAGCGATAGCAATATTTTGGATTATTTTAGGGAAAGATACAACTTCCACAACCTTAAGGTCCTATTAAAGGAAATTATCCAAAAGGAAAACTATGCAAATCTTTATAGCGACCTAGGAAATATAGACCTTGCCTACATCAAAAACGAACTTCTAAACGAAGATGCTATAGAAAAAGATTTCTTGGAAACACTAGATATAGAAGGCTATGAGCCTTTCAACAAATCAGATAATCCAAGCGATCCTTACCTAGAATATGCCAAAGAAGCACTAGGGATTTTTGATGAGAGCAAAAATCCAAAGGACTTAGAAATTAGCCTAGATAAGGCTTATTACAAGAAGCTTTTGGAAGATGCCAAGGCTATAGATCTAGAAGAGCTAACTCGCTATACCAAAGAGCGTATTGACCTTATCAACCTTAAGACAATGCTTAGAGTAAAAAGCAAAGATTCTGACATTGAGGAACTTAATAGCGCCCTAATCAATGGGGGTTATATAGAAAAAGAAAGATTTGATGAGATTTTCCCACAAGAAATAGATCAAATCGTTGTGAGTCTTTCTAATGAAAATATCAATAAGTATGTAGTCAATGCCCTAGATGGCAGTAAATCTATGAATCAAAACTTACTTGACCTTGAAAAATCAATTGATGATCATCAAATGGATTACTCAAGGCTGGCCAAACAAATGACCTATGGCCCAGAAGTTTTGATGAATTATATAATTTCAAAGGAAGCGGAGATCAAAAACTTGAGGATTATCCTCGTATCAAAGTTAAACAATCTTCCAAAAGACTTTACCCTAGAAAGGTTGCGTGAAACATATGTATAGAGTAGCGGTAATCGGAGATAAGGACTCAGTTCTAGCCTTTAAGGCACTCGGTGTAGAAGTATATACAGTTATAGATGGCAATGAAGCAAGTGAAAAGATCAAAGATCTTGCCAAAGAAGAAGTTGGCGTGATATTTATCACAGAAAAATTTGCCCAACAAATTCCATCTACAATTGACAAATATAGAGATCAGATGACTCCAGCAATCATACTAATCCCAGGAAACACAGGTTCTATGGGCATAGGCCTTGCTGATATCAACAAGTCAGTAGAAAAGGCTGTTGGAGCCAACATTTTAAATTAAAGGAGCTTAATTTGAAAGAAGGTAAAATTACTAAAGTATCAGGACCATTGATAGAAGCTAGCGGCCTATCTGATGCTAACATCTATGACGTGGTTGAGGTATCAAAAGATAAGCTCATCGGTGAAATAATAGAGATGAGAGGAGATGTTGCAAGTATTCAGGTTTATGAAGAAACAACAGGTATAGGCCCTGGAGATGTTGTAGTATCAACAGGCCACCCTCTATCAGTTGAGCTTGGACCAGGAATGCTTCGTCACATGTACGATGGTATCCAAAGACCACTTAAAAAACTTGAAGATTTGGCTGGTAACTTCCTAAAAAGAGGAGTTACATCACCAGCTTTATCTCGTGAAACACTATGGGAATTCAATCCTACTGCCAAGATAGGCGATGAAGTTGTGGCAGGAGATGTCCTAGGTACTGTTGAAGAAACACACGTACTTACTCACAAAATCATGGTACCTGTTGGAGTAAGCGGAAAAATAAAAGATATAAAATCTGGCGAATACACAGTTGAACAAACAGTAGCTGTTATCGAAACAGAAGATGGTGATAAAGAAATCAATATGATCCAAAAATGGCCAGTAAGAAAGGCTCGTCCATCAAGAAGAAAACTTGATCCAAACGAACCACTTATCACAGGCCAAAGGGTTATAGATACATTCTTCCCAGTTGCTAAGGGTGGTACTGCAGCAATACCAGGACCATTTGGATCTGGTAAGACAGTAGTTCAACACCAGGTTGCAAAATTTGCCGATGCTGACATGGTAGTATATGTTGGTTGTGGTGAACGTGGCAACGAGATGACTGACGTACTTAACGAATTCCCAGAACTAATAGACCCAAAAACTGGCGAATCAATAATGGAGAGAACAATCCTTATAGCAAACACTTCAAATATGCCAGTAGCAGCCCGTGAGGCAAGTATCTACACAGGTATCACCCTTGGAGAATACTTCCGTGATATGGGCTACAACGTAGCTATGATGGCCGACTCTACAAGCCGTTGGGCAGAAGCCCTTCGCGAAATGTCTGGACGTCTAGAAGAGATGCCAGGAGATGAAGGATTCCCAGCATATCTAGCCAGCCGTATAGCAGACTTCTACGAAAGATCTGGTAAGGTTGAAGTTTTAGGAAACCGTGACGAAAAAGGATCACTAACAGTAATCGGCGCTGTAAGCCCTCCAGGTGGAGACCTTTCAGAACCAGTTACCCAAGCAACACTTCGTATAGTAAAAGTATTCTGGGGACTAGATTACGACCTATCCTACCAACGTCACTTCCCAGCTATCAACTGGTTAAACTCATACTCCCTATACCAAGACAAGATGGATAGCTATATTGACTCAAATGTCAACGAAGATTTCTCAACTATGAGAAAACGTGCTATGAGCTTGCTTGCCCAAGAACAAGGCCTACAAGAAGTTGTAAGACTTGTTGGTCGTGATGCCCTATCAGATGACGATAAACTTAAACTTAACGTTACAAAATCAATCAGAGAAGACTATCTACAACAAAACGCCTTCCATGATGTTGATACCTATTGTTCACTAAAGAAACAAAACATCATGCTTGACTTGATTTTGTACAATTACGATAGATCTATAGAAGCTCTTGCAAATGGAGTAGACCTATCTGAAATAGAAAAACTTCCAGTTCACGAGAGAATCACTCGTGCTAAATTTGTAAGCGAAGAAGAATTAGAAAAATTAGCAGACATCAAAGAACAAATTGACCAAGAAATTGGAAACTTGCAAAAGGAGGCATAATGTTAAAAGAATATAAAACAGTTACAGAAGTCGTTGGCCCTCTTATGCTTGTTGAAGGTGTAGAAGGTGTCAACTTTGATGAACTTGTAGATATAGAAATGCAAACAGGCGAACGTCGCCGTGGTCGTGTTATAGAAATCGAAGAAGGCCGTGCCATGGTCCAACTTTTCGAAGGATCAACAGGTATCAATCTTGCCGCAACTAGCGTTAGATTTCTAGGTCGTCCACTAGAACTTGGCGTATCAGAAGACATGGTAGGTCGTGCTTTTAACGGACTTGGTGAACCAATAGATGATGGTCCAGCTATCATTCCTGAGGAAAAAAGGGACGTAAACGGAACAGCCATCAACCCTGTAAGCCGTGACTACCCATCAGAATTTATCCAAACAGGTATTTCTACCATAGATGGACTTAATACTCTTGTTCGTGGACAAAAGCTTCCTATTTTCTCAGGAAACGGACTTCCACACAACCAAGTAGCAGCACAAATTGCCCGTCAAGCTAGAGTACTAAACGATGACGAAGGCTTTGCTGTAGTATTTGCAGCTATAGGTATTACCTTTGAGGAAGCACAATTTTTCCTAGATGACTTTAGAAAGACTGGAGCCTTGGACCGTTCAGTATTATTTATGAACCTTGCCGATGACCCAGCTATCGAACGTCTATCAACACCAAAAATGGCCCTAACTTGTGCAGAATACCTTGCTTACGAAAAAGACATGCAAGTACTTGTAATAATGACAGATATGACCAACTACGCAGAAGCTTTGCGTGAGGTATCAGCTGCTCGTAAGGAAGTACCAGGTCGTCGTGGATATCCAGGATATCTTTATACAGACCTTTCTACAATCTATGAAAGAGCTGGTAAACTTCGTGGCAAACCAGGAACAATCACACAAATTCCAATACTTTCAATGCCAGAAGATGACATCACCCACCCAATCCCAGACCTAACAGGATATATTACAGAAGGACAAATAATCCTTAACCGTGATTTATATAACCAAGGTGTAGAACCACCAGTTTCTATCCTTCCATCCCTATCCCGTCTTAAAGATAAGGGTATAGGCAAAGGCAAAACTCGTGAAGACCACGCTGGCACAATGAACCAAATTTATGCGGCTTACGCATCAGGTGTTGATGCCCGTGAGCTACAAAAGATCTTGGGTGACTCAGCACTTTCTGATGCTGACCTAGCTTTTGCAGAATTTGCCAAAGAATTTGAAGAAAAATACATCAACCAAGGATATTACACCAATAGGTCAATAGAAGAAACTCTAAATCTTGGTTGGGAATTGTTAAAGATCATTCCAAAATCAGAACTTAAGAGAATTGACGACGTCCTAATTGAAAAATACATGGATTAGGTGATAAAAATGGCAAGACTAAAAGTAACGCCAACTAGGATGAACCTAAATACCCTCAAGAAAAGACTAAGCACAAGCAAGCGTGGATACAAATTATTAAAAGACAAACAAGATGAACTCATGCGTCAATTTATGATACTAATCCGCGAGAACAAGACCCTAAGAGAAGAAGTAGAAAAAGAGCTTTCTGACTCCTTCTCTGACTTTCTTATAGCAAGTGCCTTTATGTCACCAGAGGCTATGGAAGCTGCAGTAAGCTTTCCAACCCAAAAAGTTGGTGTCGATATAGATGTAAAAAATATCATGAGCGTTAGGATTCCACACATGGAATTTAAGGTCGACCAAGACGAAAATGCAAGTATGTTTTCCTATGGCTATGCCGAAACATCAGCAGGCCTAGACCAAGCAATCATTGGCCTAAATGAAGTAATGGAAAAACTGCTTAAATTAGCTGAAATGGAAAAGACCACCCAACTAATGGCAGATGAGATAGAATCAACACGTCGTCGTGTAAATGCTCTAGAATACCGTACAATTCCAGACTTAGAAGAGACAATCAAATATATCAGAGCAAAACTAGAAGAAAACGAAAGAGCTACTATTGCTAGACTAATGAAAGTAAAAGATATTATTTCTGACCCAGATGTTACAGATACTTTGAACGAAAAGCAATTTGTAGAAGATAATAGAACTTACATTTAACAAGGAGAGATGATAAATGGAGGCTGGGCCCTATTTTACTTTAAAAAACGCAGCTATAATTCTATTGCTAATAATATTAAATGCGATTATAACTGCAGTTCATGCTAGTCTTATATCCCTAAACTCAAATAGACTAAAAGAAATCTATGAAGAAGAAGGAGATAGCAAGACTAAATCCCTTCTAAAAATAATCAGCGACCAAGATAGGCTAAACCAATCCTTTGATTTGATCGACATGATCATATCCTTTGTGATAATAACTTATTTTATCAGTCGCTTACCCTTTGACCATATTTTAGAAGGAAGGATGAGCACATATATTGTCTTATCCATAATAATTTTTGCTATAATTAAAATAATATTTATAGACAAAATTCCAAAGCGCATAGGAGTCAGAAACCCTATGGAACTTGCAATGGCAACAAATTTTCTAAGCCGACTAATACTTGGAATAACTGCGCCCTTTGTAAAATTTACCAACGCCGTCACAAACTTTTTTATGAATATATTTGGCATAGAAGCCAAGGCTGTAGAAAAGGAAGTGACCAGCGAGCAGATAAGGTCCATTGTCCAAGTAGGAGAAAACCAAGGCATCATTCGTCCCATGGAATCTAGGATGATCAATTCCATCATGGGCTTTGACGATCTCATAGCAGAAGAAATCATGACGGCAAGAACTGACGTTTTTATGATAGATGTCAATGATACGGAAAAAACTTGGCTAGATGAGTTTTGCAAAATCAAACACTCTAGGATACCGGTCTATGAAGATGAAGTAGACAATATTTTGGGAATCATATTTACCAAAGACTACCTACTAGAAGCAAGCAGGGTTGGCATCAAAAATGTCCACCTAAGAAGCTTAATCAAACCAGCATACTTTGCACCAGATAAGATTGAAACAGACAAACTTTTTTCAGATATGCAAATCAAACGCATCCATATGGCAGTTCTCATAGATGAATACGGCGGCTTTGCTGGGGTTGTAACCATAGATGACCTACTAGAAGAGATAGTAGGCGACCTAGACGAGGGAGAGTCATATGTCCACGAATTTAGGGAAAATAGGCAAGGAGTTTATGTAGTAAAAGCCTCTATGTCTATCAAAGACCTAAACGAGAAAATCCCTATAGAAATAGACGAGGACAACGAAAACTACGACTCCCTAGGAGGCTTCATCATAGACCGCCTAGGCTATATACCAGACGCCGGCGAAAACGTGGCCTTTGACTACAACGGCTACGAAATAAAAATCCTATACATAGAGGACAATAGGATAAAAGCCTGTAGGATAAGAAAACTAAAAGAAGATAAGCAAGAAATAACTTTGGAAGAATAATAAAATGGATGGTTAAAGTCCCACATTGCAAGAGGACAAGTAACCATCCATTTTTTATTTTACAAATTAAAGAGCCATTCCTGGTCAAATTCTGTGTAATAAATTACATCTTTGCCCTGGCCGTCAATGTCTTCCTCCTGCTCGTAAAGAAGACCGTAGGTATCCTTTTTGGGGCTGTGGGCTAGGCATGAATATCCGTAGTGCTTGTCATTTATCATCTTTCTTCCGACAAATTCTAAGCTGTCATCGGATTTTACTTCTAAGATTTTGATAGATCCGTGGCTCCTATCAGGGCCGTCTGGATTTGATAGAAGGATATATTCCTTATCCAGCCTTTGGATTTTTAGAACTGAAACCATACAGGTTGACGTGGAGTCAAAGTCTACTTCTCTAAGCTTTGAGAAAGTCTCGCCCACATCATCTGATATGGCATAGAGAACTTTACCAGAAGTATTTCTCACAAAGATCATGACATGGCCATTGTTAAGTTCTACAAGCTGGCTTTCAGATGTGTTGAATTCCAAGTCTCCAACAAGTTCATCTTCCCCGAAAACGCTAGACCTGTTGAAGTTTTTTCCATCGTCGCTAAAGATTACTGCCACATTCTCCTTGTTGTAATCATCTCCTATTGAATAGTAGATAGGAAAGATCAAACGACCACTAGTATGTTTGAGTCCCACTCCAGGGCAAGTTCCCAGAAATTTCATCCTAGGATCTGCAATTTGTTTGGTGATATCTACTGGGCATTGCCAAGTTCTGCCCTTATCAGTTGAATGTACAAGCCAGAGATGGGAAGTTTGGTGGATTTGGTAAGGTGAAGAGTCCTTATAAATATTGCCGATAATTTTGCCATCTTGGTAAATATTATAAAGCTTGGTAAATGGCATAGTATCAGTC